>Ga0180429_10001125_pt1 | contig 22947 bp, 26 predicted proteins | sample SS_ome_FD_132428 | JGI IMG/M metagenome (GOLD analysis project Ga0180429, IMG submission 132428) | Hypersaline lake sediment archaeal communities from the Salton Sea, California, USA - SS_1_S_1 metaG | ecosystem: Environmental > Aquatic > Non-marine Saline and Alkaline > Hypersaline > Sediment ...
CCGCTGCGGTCAATTATGACTAAAGAATCGCCTCAAGTTCGGCTTTTAATGCCACCTGGTAGTTTCGAGAACCGGCCAGGAGAATCACCAGCCTGCCTTCGAGGATCGTGCCCCAATTGACGATCACCGCACCCTCACCGGTTTTTGGATCGAATTCCAGGCCTTCAAGCGGGATATCGGCAAGCGTCCGGTGTTGCGTGTGAAAAGTGGTGGCCGTCCACTCATCGATCCCCAACTTATTGGCAATCAGGGTGGGATAAGACGCACCATTGAAGCGAGGGTTGCACTCGATAGCCGGGTAACGGAAACCGTCCGGTGTCTCAACAACGGCCACGTCAAAGGCAAACACACCCTTGATTCCCCGTTCTTTCAGCCAGATCGCCATGGGCTCGACCGAGCTCCAGGGTTGGTGTTGCACCGGCACTCGGTTGCCCTGGTGAACAGGGCCTTCGAGTATCTGCTCACTCGCCTGCAGTCGCACCAACTCATCGCCGATCACCTGGTATTGCAGGTTGAGGAACTGCGAGGTGATGATCTCTTCCTGTATCTGTACCGGCGTACCGGGCTCGAAGCTTGCCAGACCCTCGGCCAGTTCCTCATAGGTTTCGCAGCGATAGATCCCGACGCCAGAGACCGATATTGCGGCCTTCAGGTAACAGGGGAAGATACTGCTGGGCAGGTAATCCGGCACCTCCTCGACGTGGTCGTAACAACGTGTTTCCGGCACGTCCACACCCAGGGTCTCTGCCAGCGTCATGAAGTTGTTTTTGGAGTTGATGAACTCGACGGTCTCCAACCACTGGTCATCACCCCAGAAGCAAAACTCCTCCGGACCAAAATAAAACACCGAAGGGTGGAAGCCGATATGCTCGCCGAGGCTTTCCCTGGCGACATGCCAGATCACGTCCTGGGTATGACTCAGGCCGATACGCTCATAGTGCGCATGGATCCAGGACCACTGGTCTTCCAGGTCAGGATGCAACTGAATGCAATCCCACGGCTCGGTCAGTCCCAGGGCTCGACCGGAATAAAGATGGTTGCCCACAACGCCATCTGCAGTGCAGTTCATGATGTCGTGGTTGTAGATAAGCCGATGGGCCGGCAGATATCCCTGTTCAATCGCTACGGACATTACCTTTTACCTCAGAAATCTTTTAATAGGTATGTTTTGAGGTAACCAGCAAATTTTGGGCCAGCCAAAAACCCGGCCTATCAAAAAAAATCGCACCAATTTAGTGGTTCCACCCTCAAGGTAACGACCATTCGCCCCAACTTGGTGCGAGCGCGCATCAATGGGACAGCGTTCCTCGTTGGGAAGAACACTATCTTCCCCGGCACATCGACGGCATTCCTGGGAACAGCGACCTGTCCTGCACATCGCCAGCAAGCTGCAGGAAGGATCCATCGGACGGAGGCAATGTTACAGACGCTTGACAGATATGCCGCCCTCACGCAATTCGACACCGTTTTTTCGATTAGCTTGAGCTGGCGCAAAAAAGCTTTCATTACCACCGATCAGAACCTTTACCAGGAGCCAGTAAGCGCGAATTATGTCGCTAAGCGATGCCTGACAATTTAGGCCTTGTCCTTGCATGGTAATTGCCAGTCAACGCTGACCGTTTCAATCCTGGTCGTCGGAAGACGGCCCGAAGTTTTTGAGTTCCTGGTAGTGCCCCGGAGAGAACATGCCCAGACCTGCTGCTGCAGCTGAAAAACTGCGCGATACCGGCGTATTGTTTCTCACCCTGATGTTGTTCTGGGTGCTGCTGGTTGGCACCCTGGCGACGCAGACGCTACTGGTCGGCGCGCTCATTTCCCTGGCCGTTGCCCTCTTGTATCGCGACGGCCTGTCGTTTTTCACCGAGTTCCGCATGACACCGCAGGCTCTGGTGGCCGGATTGCTCTTTTATGCTTACTTTTTTCAGCAGCTGGTCAAAGCCAATCTGCGTCTCGCAAGAATCGTGGCATCTCCGAATTTGCCGATCGACCCGGGCATCATCAAGGTACGCACGAGACTCAAGACCCGCATGGGCCGGCTGATGCTTGCCAACTCAATCACCCTGACCCCCGGCACACTGACTGTCGAGGTGGACGGCGAGTGGCTTTACATCCACTGCGTGACCCTTGGCTCGACCGACCTGGAAGGGGCCACGGCGGAAGTTGCGGCCGGTTTCGAACGCTACCTGGAGGTGATGTATGGTTGATGCAATGATCACTCTTGCCGCCGTCTTCGCCGGGATTGCTTTTCTGCTGGTGCTATGGCGATTCATCAAGGGCCCCAGCCCGGTCGACCGGATAGTGGCATTCGACGGTCTCACGATCGTTTCGATCACCGGGATCCTGTTTGCCGCCTTGGCGGAAGAACGGGGGATCTACCTCGACGTGGCACTGGTCTATGCCCTGCTCTCCTTCCTTGGTGTAATCGTGGTCGCACGTTTCCTGGAGCGAGGATTCTGATGGCAGCCTTGATGGACATCATCGGCGCCTCCCTGTTGTTGGCCGGCACCCTCTTCCTGCTGCTCGGTGGAGTTGGCTTGGTACGCATGCCGGACGTGTATAACCGTATCCAGGCGGGCACCAAAGCCACCACCCTCGGCACCCTGTTGAGTCTCGTGGGTATTGCCTTCCTGCACCCGGAGTGGAGCCTGAAGCTGCTGCTGATCGGGGTCTTTCTCCTGTTCACCAACCCTCTGTCCTCGCAGGTACTGGCCAGGGCTGCGCATCGCGTCGGCATTCGCAAGGCCGAGGCAACCCGCATCGACCATCTCGAGGAAGACACAGGAGAAAAGTCATGACATTGCCTCTGGTAATGAGCCTGTTGCTGGCCCTGGCCATGATCATCCTGGGCATCATGGCCACACGTGGCAGACGTAGTCTTGGCATCTCCATTCTTTCCGCCGGACTGGTCAGCCTGCTGGCATCGATCATGTTCCTGTTGCTCGGTGCACCCGACGTGGCAATGACCGAAGCCGCCATCGGCAGCGGCCTGACCACCTTCCTGTTCTTCTTCGTCCTCGGCCGGGTACGCAGGGGGGAACATGATTAAACGCTCCATCCTGCTCCTGCTGCTGGCTGGCCTCGGCAGTATCTTTGTCGGACTGATGCTGAACTACACGCCTGACGAGGAACTCAATCTGACTGCCCGCTATTATGCGGAACACACCGCCAAAGACCTCGGTGCGGCCAATATCGTGACCGCGATCATTGTGACCTATCGCGGCCTGGATACCCTGGGCGAGGTCACGGTGTTGTTTCTCACCGCAGCCATTGTCGGCCTGGTGCTGGCCCAGGGTAAACGCAAGCATGTGCACAAGCATCGCAAACTCCCCCCGGCCGGCGAACTTCTAACCACCGGCACCCGCCTGTTGCTGCCACTGATCCTGTTGTTCGGCGCCTACGTGTTCACACACGGCCACCTGACCCCGGGTGGCGGCTTCCAGGGCGGCGCCATCCTCGCCTCGGCGGTACTGCTGGCCCTGTTGAGCAACCCGCTGAAACGCTTCAGTCACCGCCTGATCTCGGTGATCGAATCGACTGCAGGCCTGGCTTTCGTGTTGATCGGTGTGCTCGGTGTGTTGTTGGCCGGCGGCTTCCTGGACAACCGTATCCTGCCGATCGGTGATTTCGGCGATCTCCTCTCCGCCGGTGCGATTCCGCTGATCTACACCTTTGTCGGACTCAAGGTGGGCGCGGAGTTCTCGTCCATGCTGGTCAGCCTTTCGGAAACCAAGGAGCTGTAATGGAACTGATCGCCATGGCCACCGGTTTCCTCCTGATCCTCATCGGTCTTTTCGGGGCGTTGAATAACCGCAATATCCTGCGCATGATCGTGGCCTTCACCGTGGCCAACACCGGGGTCAACCTGGTCCTGGTCGCGATCGGTTACATCAACGGGCGTACCGCGCCGATCCTCAATGACGCGGTGCCGGTCGCCGAGGCGGCCAAGCGCATCATCGATCCTGTCCCGCAGGCGCTGGTGCTCACCGCCATCGTGATCGGTCTCGGCGTGACCGCGCTGATGCTCGCCTATGCCTACAAGCTGTACCAGACCAAGGGAAGCCTGGATATCTCCAAGCACACGGATCTGAAATGGTAAGCCCGATCTACCTCATCGCCGTGGCGCTTGGCGGCGCCTTCCTGCTCGGGCTGTTGCGCAACCGCTGGCGCATCCCTTCCTACCTGATCACGCTGGCGGTGCTGGCGATCACCAGCGCACTCGCAGGCAGCTGGACCTGGGCGCTGTCGACCGGTGAGGCCTCCGCGGTGGAAATCCTGACCGCCGGCACGCCGCCGCCCTACGCGATCAACCTGCACTTTGGCCTGGCCGAAGCGGTGTTGATCCTGTTGATCAACCTGACCGGGTTAATGTCCGCTGTCTATCTCAAGGACACCATGCTCAAGCGCGGAAGACGCGCCATGGCGGTGCTGTTGATCTTCTGTATGGCGCTCAGCGGCATCGTCATGACCCGCGACCTGTTCAACCTGTTCGTGTTCTTCGAACTGATGGTGATCTCCACCGGGGGCCTGGTGCTACTGTCGCGCGACGATCGCGCCCTCGGTGCCGGCTTCAAGTTCCTGGTTGCCTCGCAGGTGATATCCATCCTGATGCTGATCGGCGTGATCTTCGCCTACCACGCCAGCGGCTCGCTGAATATCGATGACATGGCTGCCAACCCGCAATTGTTGCTCAAGGGTGGCGCGCTGGTGTTTTTCCTGTTGTTCATCGCGGTCATCGCCGAGCTGAAGGTCTTCCCTGCCAACGGCTGGGCGCTGGACATCTACGAGTCCGCACACCCGGCGTTCGCCGCGCTGGTCTCTGCCGCGGCCGGTTCCGCCACCCTGTTCGTGGTCGACAAGCTGCTGCTGATCGGCGGTGCCTCGTGGATGGCGGTTGCCTCGACCATCGGCATCGTCAGCTTCGTGGGCGCCAACCTGTTCGCGTTGGTACAAAAGTCCGACCGCCGCCTGCTGGGGTATTCGTCGGTGGCCCAGATCGGCCTGATCCTCACCGTCGTCGGCCAGAAGGACATCCTCGGCGACAACTACCTTTTCGTGGCGGGTGGCGTGTTGCTGGCCCATGCTGTCGGCAAGGCCGGCTTGTTCTGGATTTCCGGGCTGGTCGCCGGGCGTGAGCTGACCGCCTGGTCTGCGCTGCGCGGCAATCCGTTGATGGTGTTCGCCTTTGCCAGCTTCCTGGCGCTTTTGATCGGCCTGCCACCTTTCCCGGGTTTCTATGCCAAGTGGGAACTCGTGCATGCCATCGCCGGCGAAGGACGCCTGTTGTTGCTCAGCCTGCTGTTGTTCGGTGCCCTGGTGGAGGCCGGCTACCTGTATCGCTGGTTCGGCTATGCGATCAAGCGAGACAAGCCTTCCGAGTCACTCGCGCCGTCCCTGGTCAAGCGCCTGGTGATTGGTATTGCGGTCCTCGCCGGTTGGGCCCTGGCCTACGCCTGGGGCGAGTTGTCCGTGCACAACAACCTGTTGTTGGCCGTGCCCTTCCTGTTCGCATTGCTGTTCTTTGTGCTCGAATGGCTCCCGGCGCGCTTCAAGAACAGCGTCGCCATCGCAGGCCTGGTCGCCTGGTTTGTCCTGAATGCACCGGACTATGACCCGTTGCAGCTGATCTTCGGGGCCATCATCCTGGTCGGTGGCGCTGTGATCCTGCTGGCCAGTTACCACTCGGGTGGCAAACGCATCGGCTTTTACCCATCGGCCATGCTGATGTATGCCGGCATGGCCATGCTGATCGTGGCAGAGGATGCGTTCAACTTCTTCGCGGCCTGGGAAGCGCTGACCATTGGCTCCTACTTCCTGATCCTGCGCGGCAAGCAGTCGGAGCAACATGCACTCTCTTACCTGGTGTTCTCGCTGGGCGGCGCTTTCCTCATCCTGGCCGGTTTTGCGCTCGCCGCCCAGGGCCAGTCCGCAATGCTCCTCAACGGGCTGGCGAACCTGGCCGAGCCAATAGCTCCCTGGGTGTTTGCCTTGCTGGCGCTGGGTTTCATGACCAAGACCGCGGCCATCGGCCTGCACATCTGGCTGCCTGGGGCACACGCCGAGGCGGAGACAGACGTCTCACCCATGGTCTCGGGCATCCTGCTCAAAGCGGGACTGTTCGGCCTGTTCGTTTTGCTGATCAACATGGGCAAGCAACACCTCTATGGCGTCGACCTGACCCATGTGATGATGTGGATCGGTGCCCTGTCCGCCCTGATCGGCAACCTGATGGCAGCCTTCCAGGAGGACGCCAAGCGGCTGCTGGCCTATTCCTCGATCGGACAGATGGGCTATGCCCTGTTCGGCCTGGCCATGATGAACCAGCTGGGCTGGCTGATGGCGCTGATGTTTGTCATCAACCACTACATCTACAAGTCGATGTTGTTCCTGTCGGTCGGTGGCGTCGCCAAGCGCACTGGCACCCGCAGCATGTACCAGATGGGCGGCCTGATCACGTTGATGCCGCTGTCGTTCATTGCGGTGCTTATCGGCATCATCGCGGTGTCCGGGGTACCGCCGTTGTCGGGCTTTGGTGGTCGCTGGATCTTCTACAACGCCATCATGACCGCCGAGTACCGTCTGCCCATGATCCTGATCTTCATCTCAGGTCCGATCGCCTTCCTCTACCTGTTCCGCCTGATCCACACCATTTTCCTCGGGCAGCTGAAGGATGAGCATCGCAAGATCAAGGAGGCGCCCTTCTGGCTGGTATTGCCACAGATGATCTACGTGCTGTGCCTGCTGGCCTTCGCCGTGGTGCCCGGGCTGGCGTTGCGGCATGTCGATGCCTACATCGGCCAGTTCCTGGGTAACGGCGCCTTGAACTGGGAGGGACTGACCATCACCAGCGAATTCGGCTACTGGAGCCCCATATCCATCATGGTGATCGTCGGCGTGATCTTCATGCTGGTCTTCGCCGTGTTGCTGTTCGTCAACCGCAAGGCGCAGCAGGTGAAGCAGTTCAACATCGTGTTCTCCGCAGAGCGTCCTTATCGCCCGGAGACAACCCACTTCGCCTGGAACTTCTATGCGCCTTACCGAAAGGCGCTCGGCTTCCTTGAATGGCCCTTGTTCGAACGTTTCTGGGGAGCGGTGGTCGATCTTCTGCACGCCGCCGCGGATATTGCGCGACGCTTCTACACGGGTAATGGACAGGTCTATGCCATCCAGCTGCTGGCTTTTGTTGTCGTTGTGTATCTCGCGAAGGGGGGTCTGAATGTTTGAATGGATCATGATCCCCTACTCGCTGCTGACGCTGTTCATCGTCATCAACTACGGCATGCTGCTGACCGCGCTGATGCAGAAGATCGGTGCGCGGGTCGGTCGTCGCCATGGCATTCCTATCTGGCAAAACTACTTCGACCTGATCAAGAACTTCGGCCTGCGGACCTCCATCAGCCACGGCACCATGTTCTATCTGGGACCTGTTTTCCGCCTGACCGGTGGCATAGGCCTGTTGCTGTTTGTCCCGACCATCTACGGTTCGGAAATGTTCTCCAACCTGTCGTTCGCCGGTGACCTGATCCTCGCCCTGTACTTCGTGTTCTTCGGCACCCTGGGTATGGCTTTGGGCGCCGCCGAGAGCGGCCATCCTCATTCTGCGATTGGTATCAGCCGTGGGCTCTCACAGGTGACCTCTGCCGAGCTGCCCTTTGCGCTGGCGGTATTCGCGGTGGCGCTGCAATACCAGACCCTGTCGATCCCTGAGATCGTTGCGGCACAGCAGGGCGGCATCGAGAACTGGACGCTTTTCACCAATCCCTTTGCCGTAGCCGCGGCCATGCTGTCATTCCTTGGTTCGATGATGCGGCCGCCTTTCGACGTGGTCCTGGCGCCGCAGGAGATCCCTATCGGCCCGCCGACCGAATACCACTCCTCCTACCTGGCGTTGATGCAGACCAACCGCGCGATCATGCCCATCGCCAAGATCGTCGTTTACATGAACCTGTTCTTCGGTGGCGCGGCAACCTGGCCGGTATTCTTCCTCAAGGTTTTCCTGATCTACCTTTTCTCGGTTTTCGTGGGCGTGGCATTTCCCCGTTTCCGGGTCGAACAGTCCGTTAGGTGGTTCCTCATCTGGGCGGTTCCACTGGGTGTTGTTGCCATCGTAATGGTGTAAACAGATGAAAGACGATATTGAAAAACGCATCGAAAGGCAGCCCGACGATCGATCCCAGCGCCCGGCTCTCAGGGACATTCCGGTGCGCGAGGAACTGTTGCCGCGCACGGTGAAGACCCCGGACGGGCAGGAAATCAAGATCGACCCGCTGCAGGACTACTTCTGCCAGGCCGGCCCCACGGTGCAAACGCCTGCCTACACCAAGATCATCGAAGACCTGTTCAACTGGGCACGTGCCGAATCGCTGTGGATTCTCGGCTTTGGTACCGGCTGTGGAGCGATCGAGATGCGACCATTGATGACCCCGCGCTTCGATGCCTATCGCTACGGCATTCAATGGCGACCTACCCCACGCCAGGCAAACCTGCTTGTGATCTCCGGCTACCTGTCTGTCAAGACGCTCAAGCGCGCCATTCGCGCCTACGAACAGATGCAAAACCCCAAATACGTGGTCGGCCTGGGCTCCTGCACCATCAATGGCGGCATGTACTGGGACTCGTACAACACCATCAAGTGCCTCGATGAGTACCTGCCGGTGGACCTTTACATCACCGGCTGTATGCCGCGTCCTGAGGCTTTGCTGCAGGGATTCGACGATCTTAAGAAGCTCATACGCGCCGGCAAGGGTGAAGGGGCGAACCGCTACGCGGAAAACTTCGAGTGGTACAAGGCCAACCAGAAGCGTGTCATCAAGGACTGGGACATGCCCGATTACAACTGGTGACAACAGAAACATGCAGTCGCTCTACGACAACCTGAAAACACTTTTCCCGCTGGCAGACTTCACCGGGCAGCGCCCGGACCTGGCGTTTGTGACAGTCCCGCGTGAGCAGCTGCGCCCGCTGCTGCTGCATCTGCGGGACAAGGAAGGCTTCACTCACCTCGTGCTGCTGACAGCCGTGGACTGGATAGAGGACGACCAGTTCCAGCTGACCTATCTGCTCAACGATCGCAACAGTGCACGCGACATCGGCGTGCGCCTGATGCTGCCGCGAGATAACGCCAGCATGGACAGCATCCATGACCTCTGGCCCACGGCTGCGACCTATCAGCGCGAACTGCGCGAGATGTTCGGCATCGACTTCCCGGAAAGCCCCCGGGTCGACGAGGACTTCATTCTTGAAGGCTGGGTGGACATGCCTCCCTACCGGCGTGATTTCGATACGCTGGAATATTCACGGGAGACCTACGTGGAACGACCCGGACGCGAGACACGCGACCCGGCGCAATACATGAAGCAGAAACTCTATCCGGACGGGGGTGGCAATGGCTGACCGCAGCCAATACCCAGCCCGCAAAGCGGACGGGACCCTCGATATCGACCTGGCATCGGGCAAATACCTGAAGCTGTGGCAGGGTCCCAATCATCCTGGCATCACCGGCAACATGTCGGTTGAGCTGACGGTATGCGGCGATGAGGTGGTCGAAGGAAAGACTCATGTCGGTTACCTGCACCGTGGCTTCGAGAAGCTGATGGAGCGACGCACCTTCATCCAGTGTTTTCCTATCGTCTGCCGCATCTGCGTGCCGGAACCGGATTTCAACGAATACTGCTACGCCGCTGCGGTGGAAGAACTCGCAGGGATTGAAATACCGGAGAAGGCCAGGTGGATCCGCGCACTCATCCTTGAGATGGGGCGTATCAACAGCTATTTGATGTACCTGGGTGGACAGGCCGGGGCATTCGGTTTGGGCGTAATCGGTCAATGGACCACCTATGCACGCGACCTGATGCTGGATCGCTTCGAGGAGCTCACGGGTGCCCGGATCTATCACATGTTCATCATGCCCGGTGGCGTACGCGATGACCTTCCCGAGGGTTTTGAGCAACGCATGGAGCAAACCCTGCAGGAAATCGAAAGCACCTTGAACGACGTGCATGACACCATGTTCCGCAACGCGGTATTCAAGAAGCGTGCGGTCGGGCTCGGTTACGTGGACCCGGCACTGGTTGATGAATACGGCATTACCGGCCCGGTTGCGCGCGGCGCCGGTGTCGCCAAGGATGTGCGCAAGGATCAGCCTTACCTGGTGTATGACCAGTTGGATTTCGAACCTGTCATAGCACAGGAGTCAGACACCTACGCCCGGGCAGATGTACGTCGCCGCGACCTGCTGATGTCCGTGGACCTGATCCGCCAGATCCTCTCGCGCATGCCGCGCAAGGGCGACGTGATGGCCACCCTGCCAAATGTCCTGCACTGGAAAATCCCTCGGGGCGAAACCTATGTGCGAGGTGAGTGCTCGCGCGGTGAGTATGGCTACTACCTGGTCACCGACGGCAGTGGCTATCCGCGCCGCGTCAACGTGCGCGGGCCATCCTATACGCATGCCATGGCGCTGCTGGAAAGGCTGATCGTCAACGTGAACATCTCAGACGTCGCAGGCCTGATGGTCTCGCTGCACACCTACCCACCGGAGATCGAGCGATGAGTGTTCGCGACCTGCTATCTCCCTTCACCGCGTGGAAAAACCTTTTCCGCGAACCGGTCAGCATCAAGGACCCCTTCAACCGCGAAGCCTCCGAACGCTATCGTGGCTTCCACAAGAACGACATTGAGAAGTGCATTGGTTGTGGCACCTGCGAGGCGATCTGCCAGAACGGTGCCATCGACATGCTACCTGTGGAAGGCGTCGACAACGTCAAGACCCAACCCGGAGACTCTGGCCTGCGCCCAAGAATCGATTACGGCCGCTGCTGCTGGTGTGCCCTGTGCGTGGACGTGTGCATGACCGGTTCACTGACGATGTCCAACGAATACAAGTGGGTGGAGAGCGATCCGGACAAGTTCCGCTTTACCCCGGGGGTCGACAAGAAACATTGGGATGAGTACCACGACGGCTATCGCCGCCCCGATGGTCATCGCCTGAACGCCCCCGAACGAATCGAGATGCCCGAACTGGCACCGCGGGAACGGATCGATTCCTTCGTCGAGATCGTTGGTGGTTACTCTGTCGAACAGGCGCGCCTGGAAGCCGACCGGTGTGTCACCTGCGGCATCTGCGTGGCCACCTGTCCCACGCACATGCCAATACCGGATTACATCGCTGCGGTACGCGATGGCGATTACGAACACGGCCTGAAGCTTCTTTATGAAAGCAACCCTTTCTCGCAGGTTTGCGGCAAGGTCTGCACCCGCAGATGCGAAACGACCTGTGCCGCGAGTCACGAGGGCGATCCGATCGCGATCCGCTGGCTGAAACGCCACATTACCGAGCAGGTGCCTTACGAGCGCTACCGCGACATCATCGGTTCGCCACTGCCTGCCACCGGGAAAAAGATCGCTATTATCGGTGCAGGTCCGGCCGGCATGACCGCGGCGTTCGACCTGGCGCGCAAGGGCCACTCGGTAACCGTCTACGAAGCGCAGTCGCATGCCGGCGGCATGACCCGCTATGGAATTCCGGAATACCGCCTGCCCTACGAGACCATCCAGCGCGATATCGACCTGATCACCTCGATGGGCGTGCAGATGCACTACAACACACGGGTGGGCACCGATATCAGCATGCAACAATTGCAGCAGGACAATGACGCCGTGGTGTTGACGATCGGTCTGTGGCTGGGGCGCGGCACGCGCATACCGGGCTCGGACCATCCCAACGTGTTCAAGGCCGTCGATCTCCTGCATCGTATCACCGAGGGTGAGGACATCCAGGCGCCCAAGTCCATGGTGGTGATCGGTGGTGGTAACGTCGCTATGGATATCGCCCGCAGCATGGCCCGCCTGCAGAAGCAGCAGCATGGGGAAATCGATATCACCCTGACCGCGCTGGAAGACAAGGCGCATTTCCTTGCCGACCCGGTCGAAATCAAGGAATCGATTGAAGAGGAAATCAACATCATCGATTCACGGGGACCGCAGGAATGCATGACCGATGACCAGAACAACCTGGTTGGCCTGCGCACCTGGAAAGTGCTATCAATCTTTGATGATCAAGGCCGTTTCGCACCAACTTATGACGAGCATGACGAACAAGTGCATCAGGGTGAATGGGTGGTTGAGGCCATCGGCCAGATGTCAGACGTCAGCCTGCTGGGTGAGGAACTCACCGAGAAACTGGAATGGAACCGCGGCCGCATACAGGTCGACGATGCCGGACGTACCTCTGAGCCGTGGCTTTGGGCGGCTGGTGACTGCGTCAAGGGGCCGGACGTGGTAAGCGCGGTGGCAACCGGTCACAAGGTAGCGGCCAGCATCGAGGTGGAATTCGCACAACAGGAGACAGGTGCATGACCGAAGGCAGGGGATACCAGAAACTAAAGGCGCAGACCTCGCTGCACGATGTCCTCGAGGTCGCTACCGAATTCGAACGCACTGCACGGGATTTCTACGCGGCGCTGGCCCCCAAGGTCAGCAAGCAGATCCGTTATCTGGTGGAGGAACTGGCGGAGGAGGAACAGCGTCATTTCGACTTATTCACCGAACTGCGCGCACGCCCGGACCTGGAGGACTCGGTCGAACAAATGGTGGAGACGCCGGCCAGCGATCGGCGCTTCTCCGATTGTATTCACCTGCCCGAACTTGGTGACAAACCGGACGATCAGGCCGTGCTGCAATATGCCCTGGGCCGCGAGCACGCCGCGATGGAACAATACACCTCGCTTGCCGACTCCACGCCGGCCGGTCCGATCAGGGACCTGTTCAGGTACCTTGCCGACGAGGAGACCCAGCACAAGAACGAGCTGGAAAAACGATACTACGAGATCGTGCACAGCGGCGGCGTCTGAACGCTCGCCCTGCCAATTTTGCTGCGAAGGCAGGCTTGAGCAGGCCGGGCCCCTACCAGATGCAAGAATTCCAACGAGAAGCCTTTCGCTACACGCCCTACTTCTGCGAGGAGAACATCTGGTGGCTGGCAAAATCGTTGCCGGACAGCGGCGCGGATACCCAACAGATGAAGGTACTGCTGTTCACCAATCCCAGCGAAAGCGTGGCCCTGCTCAACCAGCGTGCAGCGCCCTCCGGCAGGCTGATCACATGGGACTACCATCTCGTCCTACAAGCCGGATTTCCCGAGGGCGTGTACATTTTCGACCTCGATACCCGGCTGTTTTTTCCGTCGCCTGTCAAAGACTATCTGCGCAATACCTTTCCTCCTCAAGCGACCCTGCCCGAGCGTTATCGCGCCTGGGTAAGAAGTATCCCGGCGGATACCTACCTGCGGCGTTTTTCATCTGACCGATCACACATGACGGGCGTGGTGGCGCAGAGTGAGTTTCCCGATTACCCACCGATTCTGGCGCCGCAGGCGAAGGCCATAGACCTGAGCGCGTATCGTGATATTACCCGCGCACTCGATGATGGCAGCCAAGTGGAAAGACTGCCCGCCTTGTTTCCTTATACTGCCTAGTCCCGACCTGTTTGATTCGACTGGTAGCCTGCCAGAGCCCGCTCAACGTATCGCTCGCGGCTCGCACGTGTCGAAGTGATTGCCGGTAAAATTGGGCTTTCGACACAAAAACGACAAAACACCAATGGGAAAATTCCTGACATCGGTACTGGCATTGTTGCTTGTGTTGGCAGCCTGCGAAAGAAACGGCGATGCCAACCCGGATGCACCGACCACCTATTCCGGCAACTGGGTGACGTTCTCCTATCCACGCAGCTGGACATTGACCGAAGGAAACCAGCAAGAGGCCATCACCATCAGTATCCAGGGGCCCCATGATGCTCTTTTCACGGTTCATATTCGCAGCCTTGAGCAAGCACCTGCCCTGGAAGATTTCATCGCCGCACAGGGCGATGCTGAAAATCTTCTCCCAACAGGCCGCCCGGCTGCTTCCGGACGCCTGCATGGCTTCAACCAGTCCATCAACCTGGATGGCGTAGCGTACCAACGCGAATACCATCGCATCGACTCGCACGACGAAGCTGCCTATCTGGTGAGCCAGGTACCCTCTGCAGAGGCCATACGTGTGCAAGCCGGGTTGGACCGCATCTTCACTACGTTCGCCTTTCAGTAAGCATCAGCCGTTCTTGGCCAGAAATCGGTCGAGTGCGTTCCCGAATGCCTGGCGTTCAGCCTGGCTGAAGGCAGCCGGCCCTCCGGTATCGATGCCACTGGAACGAAGGGTGTCCATGAAGTCGCGCATGTTCAGTCGTTGGCGGATATTTTCAGGCGTGTACAACTCGCCGCGTGGGTTCAGCGCAGTGCAACCTTTTTCTATGGCTTCCGCTGCGAGAGGAATATCGGCCGTAATCACCAGGTCACCCGGTTCGGCCTGCTGAACAATGTAGTTGTCGGCCACATCGAAACCACTGGCCACCTGCACCGAGCGGACGAAACGCGAGCGCGGTATAGACATCGGCTGATTGGCGACCAGCGTTACCTGGACCTTGACCCTCTCGGCAGCACGAAAAAGGATTTCCTTGATGACTTTTGGTGACGCATCCGCATCGACCCAGATCTGCATGAGTTGAACCTCTAAGCCTCTGCGAATCGCAGCAGAAAGTCGCCAAGATACGCAGCAGCCGTTCTGCTGTATTGTCTTGGTGCATCGTACACCGTCAGGCAGCGTTCAATCATCGGTCCGGAAGTACGAGCAAAAGTGACCGCTGCCAACTTGGGAGACTGGTGCTCGTATCCACGGATATCGGTTCGGCATAATGGATACAATTGCTCGCCAGCTGCCAGATGCACAAGGCCCGGAATACGCTCGCGCGGCAGGAGCACGTAAAACAATCCCTGTTCGCTCATCGACCGGTCGACGACCTGCACCAGGTCAGCAAGAAACGACTCATCCGCGTGGCGTGCCCGGCGTCTTTGTGGATCTTCAGACAGGGACTGGTCGGCGAAGAAAGGAGGATTGCAGATCACCAGCTCGAAAGACCGATTGCTCACCGTGTCATGGTCACGCATGTCCCCCAGAATCAACCGCAGGCGGTCACCCCAGGGACTCAAGGCGAAATTCCTGGCAGCCTCTTTCGCAGCCGCAGCATCGATCTCGACCGCAGAAACTGAAACCGCACCCAATTGCGCCATCATCAGTGCCAGCAGCCCCGTTCCCGTGCCAAGATCGAGCACGCGGTCTCCTGCCCGGACAGGAGCCATGGCACCAAACACTGTCGCATCGGTGCAGACTTTCATGGCCGAGTCCGACTGTCGCACATTGAACCGCTGGAACTGAAAATCTCGCGTAGTCACGCGCGGCAAAATGCCACCGGCTAGCTCCGGTGGCAAGTTACCCGGACAACGCTCTGCTTGTAGTAGCATGCGGGCAAACCCGAACCAGCCGGCAAATCATGACCGATCGACACATCACCCTGGCACACGGCAACGGTGGCCGCTTCATGCGCGAGCTGATCGAACAGATCTTCGCGCGTCACCTGGGCAACCCTGAACTCGATGTACAGGCGGACGCAGCGCCTATCGATCTGCCCGCTGGCCAACCCATGTTCACCACCGATGGCTTTATCGTCCATCCACTTGAATTCCCCGGTGCTGACATTGGATCACTGGCCGTGCATGGCACCTGCAACGATCTCGCAGTTGCCGGGGCAGACCCACTTTACCTGACGCTCAGTGCATTCATTGAAGAAGGCATGCCTTTCGACCAGCTCGAGCGCCTGGTGCAATCCATCGCGCGGGCCGCCGAAGAAACCGGCGTACGGGTTGTTGCCGGCGACACCAAGGTCCTGCCGCGTGGCGAGGGCAGCGGTGTGTATTTCGCCAGCGCGGGTGTCGGTGTACGTCGCCATGAACTGGACCTTGGGCTGAATCGCATCAGCCCGGGCGACCAGGTGCTGGTCAGTGGCCCGGTCGGGGACCATGGCGTGTGCGTGATGCTGGCAAGAGAGGAGTTCGGGATGCGCGGTGACCTCAAGTCAGACGCCGCCAGTGTACTGCCGCTGACCAGGGCCATCCGCGACCTGCCCGGATTGCACTTCATGCGCGACCCCACCCGTGGAGGACTGGCCACCGTGTGCCACGAGATCATGCACGCCACGGGCCTGCGCATTGTGCTCGATGGGCCCGCCGTGCCAGTACACGACCCGGTGCAATCGGTCTGCGACATGCTTGGCTACGACCCGCTGTATCTTGCCTGCGAAGGCCGCGTGGTCGCAGTGGCCGATGCCGACACGGCCCCGCAGATCCTGGAACGCTGGCGCGGGTTGCCTGGCGGAGAGCAGGCTGCGCTGATCGGCAGCGTCGATGATGGTCCCCAGCGGGTCGAAGTCGAGACCGAATTGGGTGGCCGACGGATCCTCGAGGAACTGCAGGATGACCCGCTACCCCGGATATGTTGACGGCGCTCTTCGAATGAACGTCGGATTACGTATCCGCGGCCTGGTGCAGGGTGTTGGATTTCGCCCGACCGTATGGCACGTCGCCAATCAACTCGCCCTCAGGGGTGACGTGCGTAACGACGGGGATGGCGTGTGGGTGCGTCTGCTCGATGTGACCCGGAACGAGGTCGACAGCTTCTGTCGACGCCTGCGTGATGCGTTACCCCCACTGGCACGCATTGACGAACTGCAAACTGTCGAGTCCATCGAGGGATTTGATGTCCACGATTTCGACATCGTGGCCAGCGATTCCACAACGCCATTGACCGGCATAGTGCCGGATGCCGCCACCTGCCCGGCCTGCCTGGCAGATATCCGCGACCCCGACAACCGGCGTTACCGCTACCCTTTCACAAACTGTACCCACTGCGGGCCGCGCCTGAGCATCATCCGCGCCATACCCTATGACCGGGCAAACACCAGCATGTCGGTGTTCCCCATGTGTCCGGCATGCGAGAGCGAGTACCGGAATCCGGCAGACCGTCGCTACCACGCCCAACCCAATGCCTGTGGGGATTGTGGACCGGCCTTGACGATCACGGGTAGCGAGGACAGCAAGACAGATGCCATCGAGGTTGCAGTCGCCGCCCTGCGCAGCGGCAAGATAATCGCCATCAAGGGGATCGGCGGGTTTCACCTTGCCTGTGATGCGCACAACCAGAGCGCTGTCGATACGCTGCGCCAACGCAAGCGTCGCTACGCCAAACCCTTTGCACTGATGGCACGCGATCTAGACATCGTGGAGCGCTACTGCCACGTGGATACGGCATCACGCGCCCTGTTGACATCTCCAGCCGCCCCCATCCTGCTATTGCGCAACCGTGATGGTGCCCCCCGACTACCTGAAAGCATCGCCCCCGACCAGGTATACCTGGGTTTCATGCTGCCCTATTCACCGATCCATCATCTCCTGCTGGAAACTTGGGACACCCCGCTTGTCATGACCAGCGGCAATCTCAGCGATGAGCCTCAGTGCATCGACAATACCGAGGCCGCCGGCAAACTTTCCGCCATCGCGGATATCACGCTCTTGCACGACCGCGACATCGTCAATCGCGTGGACGACTCGGTTATTCGCGTCATGGCTGGCAAACCACGCCTGCTGAGGCGGGCGCGCGGTTATGCCCCGGCCCCGCTGAAATTGCATGAAAGCTTCAGACAGGCGCCCAGCGTGCTCGCCCTGGGCGGTGAACTCAAGAATACGATCTGCCTGTTGAAGGACGGGCAGGCCACCGTGTCGCAACACCTTGGGGATCTCGAGAACGCCTCCACCAGTGACGAATTTGAGCGCACCACGTCGCTTTACCGCCGACTTTTCGCCTTTGAGCCCGAACTGATTGCAATCGACAAACACCCGGACTATCGCAGTAGCCGTTATGGCCGCGACCTGGTTGCGCGAGAGGAACGCGGACTGGTGACAGTACAGCATCATCATGCCCACATCGCATCATTGATGGCTGAGGCTGGCTATCCATTGGACAGCCAAGCGGTGCTGGGTATCGCGCTGGATGGGCTTGGCTTCGGCGAGGACCAGACCATATGGGGCGGCGAGTTCCTGCTCGCGAATTTTCGCAAGCACACAAGAGTGGCGCGCCTCATGCCTGCTGCGATGCCGGGTGGCACGCAATCAATTCGCGAGCCATGGCGCAACCTCTGGGCCCAACTCCATGCCAACGCGCGCTGGGAGTCCACTGTTGGACAGCATGCAGACCTCCCCATCATTCAGTACCTGATGGCACAGCCTCTGGACATGCTGGAGCAGATGCAACGACGCGCCATCAACACCCCGATGACAAGTTCAGCGGGTCGATTGTTCGACGCTGTTGCCGCGGCCTTATCCCTGCACCATGAGAGGGTCTACCAGGAGGGCCAGGCAGCTATCGCCCTGGAACAACTGGCATTGCAGGCACCGCTGGAAGAGACCGCATACCCTATCGACTGGGAAGCGCAAGAAAACCTTTTTCAGAGCAATCACCGGGCGTTCTGGCAGGCTTTGTTCTCGGACCTGGCATCAGGGGTCGACCGCGAAGTGATCGCCGCACGTTTTCACCGGGGCCTGGGCAATGCGCTTTGCCAGCTGGCAGCCGAACTCTCCAAAACCCAGACTCTGGATACCATCGCACTTTCCGGAGGTGTGTGGCAGAACCAATTCTTATTGGAATATTGTATGAGGCAACTGCAGCAGGACGGGCTCACGGTTTTGCACCACGAACATGTGCCGAGCAACGATGGTGGGCTGTCGCTGGGCCAGGCGGCGATCGCCGCCGCAAGGGCCAAACCGGACTAGCGAATGCTGCCGCGACCGGGCTTACGCTTGCACAAAGGTGGCGATAGCAACGTCGTGATCAACATTATCACTACGATCGTCGGGAACGGATCGTCATTGATTAGACCGAGGCCCTCCCCAGGCTCGCAACCTTCGAACCCACCCCAACCTGGTTGCCGCGCAGGCACCCGCAAAAAGAAAACCCCAAGCGCTTGGGTGACAAAGGCCTGTCGCAGTCAGACGAAACGTTATAGAGTTACATTTCTATTTTAACCCTGCACACCAGGGTAGTCTCCAGAAGGAATCTGCCGAGCTGTTGTCTTTGTCATGTTGCCGTTACGTTATCTCTTCCTTGTTCTGATCTTCATTCCGGCGCTCGCTTTGGCGGAACAGGTGCGCCTGTTCACTGCCGTTATTCCGTTACAGGTTCTCGCCAAACATATCGGCGGAAAGCATGTGGAAGTTGAAAGCCTGGTGAGCCCGGGGTTCGATCCTCACCACTACGAACCCACACCTCAGCAGATCCAGGCACTCAGCCAGGCCGCACTCTACATCCAGAGCGATATGCCCTTTGAACAGGCCTGGATACCGCGCATCCGCTCAACCAACCAGGCCATGCAAGTGCTGGATATCGTTCCCGCCGAACATGCAGAGGCAGATCATCATCCCAATGAGCACGGACACGCACACGCCGACCCGCATCGTTGGACAAGCCCAGTCAAGGCAGTAGGCATTGCCACGGGTATTCGTGATGCGCTCGGCAGCCTCTTACCCGCTTATGCCAATGAGTTCGCCCGCAACCACGCACAACTGAGCGAACAGCTCAAGGAACTCGACAAGGAACTGCGCGAGCAACTCGATGACCTGCAGCAACGTCATTTCCTCGTATTCCACCCTGCCTGGGGGCACTTCGCAGAGGCCTACGGACTCGAACAGGTCGCCATCGAGCACGAAGGCAAGCAACCGGGCGCGCGGGCCCTCACACGCCTGATCGAACAGGCCAGGGAACACGAAATCCGCGCCATCCTGGTACAACCGCAGATGGACACCCGCCTGGCGCAACGGGTTGCCCACGAGATCGGTGCCCGCGTGGTCGAGGTCGACCCACTGGGTGCCGATTACCCTGACAACCTGAGCCAGCTGGCACATGCTTTGGCGGAAGCCTCCACTGATGACTGACCCATTGATCGACATCCGCGATGTGAGTTTTTCCTACGGCGAATCAGCGGTCCTGCGCCACATCCAGCTAGAGGTGCACCAAGGCGAATTTCTCGGCATCGTCGGTCCCAACGCCGGTGGCAAGAGCACCCTGCTTAAACTGATTCTCGGCCTGCTCGAACCGCAGTCCGGAAGCATTCGTGTGCTCGGCCGCGAACCACGACAGGCGAGCCGTCGCCTGGGGTACGTACCTCAATACCCGAGCTTCCCGCGTGATTTCCCGATCAGTGTCGAAGAGGTTGTGCTGCTCGGGCGTATCGGCATGCACAAGCAAAGTGGCCGCTTCGCCTCTCTGATACCCGGCCACAATACGCGCGCCGACCGCAGGGCAGTCAGTCAGGCGCTCATCGAGGTGGAGGCGGAGAACCTCGCGCATCGTCAGATAGGCAGCCTCTCTGGCGGCCAGCTGCAGCGCGTGTTGCTCGCACGGGCCCTGGCCAGTGAGCCTCAGATCCTGATCCTGGATGAACCAACGGCCAATATCGACCAACGCCTGGAAAGTGACATCTTCGACCTGCTCAAACAATTCAACGAACGCATGACTATCCTGGTCGTGTCGCATGACATCGGTTTCGTGTCCACGTACGTCAACCGCGTGGCCTGCATCAATGGCACCCTCGTGTGCCACCACACCGACGCGATCGACGGCCAGGTCATCCAGGAACTCTACGGCGAGAACGTGCGCATGGTGGCGCACTCGCATTAGGAACACGCATGGAATTTTTTGACGCACTTGCGCAACACCACTTCCTGCAGACCGCCGTGATCGCCGCGCTGCTGGCCAGCATCGGCTGTGGCGTGATGGGTACCTACGTGGTGGTAAAACGCATTGCCTTTATCGCCGGCGGTATTGCCCACTCCGTGCTGGGCGGCATGGGGGCTGCCGTCTACTATGGGTTCGATCCGCTTTTCGGCGCTCTTCTGGCAGCTATCTTCGCAGCGTTGTTGATCGGCTGGGTACGCCTGCAGTGGAAGGCACAGGAAGACACGCTGATCGGCGCCTTGTGGGCAATCGGCATGGCGGTTGGCATTCTTTTCATCGCCAAAAGCCCGGGCTACCAGGCTGACCTGATGAGCTACCTGTTCGGTAATATCCTGCTGGTGCCTGAGCAAAGCCTGTGGTTCATGGCCGGGCTCGACGCGCTGCTTCTGATCGTGGTCGGCCTGTATCACCGCCAGTTTCTTGCAGTGGTGTTCGACGAGGAATTCGCACGCCTGCGTGGCGTGCCGGTGACCCTTTTCTACCTCCTGCTGCTGGTATTGGTGGCGGTCACCGTGGTGCTGTTGATCCAGGTGGTTGGCCTGATCCTGGTGCTGGCACTGCTGACCCTCCCGGCGGCGGTAGCCGGGCATTATGTGCACTCACTCGGTCGCATGATGCTGCTGGCCACCCTGATCGGCAGCCTGCTCAGCTTGTCGGGCCTGGCGCTTTCCTACCAGCCAGACCTGCCCTCGGGACCTACCATCATCCTGCTTGCCGGCGCCCTTTACCTGGCATCCGCCGTGTTCGTGCAGTTACGCAGGCGCCAACGCGCGCGCGCCTTCCTGAACGTATCCGGGGAGAAACCCGATGGATAAAAAAACCGTCAATGCCATCCTCAAGCGCGCCCAACAGCTTTGCAGCCAGCGCGGCGTACGCCTGACCGAACAACGCAGCACCGTACTGCGCCTTTTATGTGAATCGGACAAACCACTCGGCGCTTATGAACTGCTCGAGCAGATGCGTGGTGTAGTGAAAAACCCCGCCCCACCGACCGTATACCGGGCACTCGATTTCCTGCTGGAGCAGGGCCTGGTGCACAAACTGGAAAGCCTGCACGCCTATATCGGCTGTGCCCATCCGGATCACCCCCATGCCAGCCAGTTCCTGATCTGCTCCGACTGCGGCGAGGTCAACGAGGTGGAAGACGCCGCGGTCGCGCGCAGCCTGGATGCTGCCGGCGAAGCACTGGGCTTCCGAACAAAACGCCCGGTGGTCGAACTGCTGGGCACCTGTGCAGAGTGCGCGCACAAAGGGGCACGCGGTAAAACTCCATCGTGAGAGAAGTGACATCATGAAAAAAGTCTCTGCCCTCACCCCGGCCTTGGTTCTGTCCGTCGGCAGCACCTGTCAACTCACCGGGGCGCATGCCGAAACCGATCTGCACGATAACCACGCTGACGGCCATGCCGACTTCGAGGTCGAATACAGCTACAAGTGCGGCGACTCCTCAGCGATCAGCCGCGTCGAGGCGATGCTGTTTGAGCAATTCCCGGGCATCGAGCACCTGCGCGTGCCGTTCATCCAGGGCACCAGCCAGGGGGCCTCGCACCTGATCGCCAAGAATCCATCGCTACGCTTTTGACCGTATGAGGAAAACGCTGCCGCAACTCGACCGGCGCCTGTCGGTGGCGCCGATGCTGGACTGGACGGACAGGTACTGCCGGTTTTTCCTGCGCCAGATCAGCCAACATACCCTGCTGTATACCGAGATGATTACTACCGGCGCCCTGTTACATCGCGATCCGGCGCGCTTTTTGGACTACAACGCTCAGGAACATCCACTGGCACTGCAACTGGGTGGCAGCGAACCGGAGGAGTTGGCGCACTGTGCTCGTCTCGCAGACCAGTGGGGTTATGACGAGATCAATCTCAACGTGGGCTGTCCGTCGGACCGCGTTCAGAATGGGCGCTTCGGTGCCTGCCTGATGGCAGTGCCGGAACTGGTCGCCGATTGCGTGGCAGCCATGCATGAAAACACCCGGCGTCCGGTTACGGTCAAGCACCGCATCGGTATCGACGAACAGGATAGCTACGAAGAGCTGATCCATTTCATCGATACCGTCGCGCAGGCCGGATGCCGGACCTTCATCGTGCATGCCCGCAAGGCCTGGCTGCAGGGCCTGAGCCCCAAGGAAAACCGTGAGATTCCGCCTTTGCGTTACCAGGAGGTGCATCGTCTCAAAGACGACTTCCCGCACCTCGAATTCGTGATAAATGGTGGCTTCAAGACCCTGGACGAGGTCGAGCAGCAGCTGGCAGGCCTCGATGGGGTGATGATCGGCCGCGAGGCCTA
>Ga0180429_10001131_pt1 | contig 22832 bp, 15 predicted proteins | sample SS_ome_FD_132428 | JGI IMG/M metagenome (GOLD analysis project Ga0180429, IMG submission 132428) | Hypersaline lake sediment archaeal communities from the Salton Sea, California, USA - SS_1_S_1 metaG | ecosystem: Environmental > Aquatic > Non-marine Saline and Alkaline > Hypersaline > Sediment ...
AACCCTGCTGCCGGAAAATGCGGATGTGGCCAACGCCATCGGGGCCATCACCAGCGATGTGGTGGTCAACCGGCAGCTGCGCATCCATCCCAGTCAGGAGGGGGGCTTTCTTATCGAGGGTATTGCCGGCGCCGTCCGTTTTGACAGCTTCGAAGCGGCGGACGAATACGCGCGTCGCGAAGTCGTCCGCATCGTGCGCCATTCGGCCCGGTCCGCCGGCACCGGTGCGAATACCGTGGAAATCCGCACCGAAGATAATTTGACCACAACCGCCGACGGCCAGAAGCTGTTCATGGGACGGACTGTTTATGCCACCATCAAGGGACGTCCCAGTCTGTCGCAGATGTCCACGGCCAGTGCGTAGACAATGTCCAGCGCCAGGTGTGCCCCGACCGTTTTGTCGAACAACAGGCCGGCCTGCGGTGCAAAATCCGCGTCTCCCTGCCAGTAGAGCACGGCGGCCGGTATGCGGTCGGTGATGGAAAAGCAATAGGCGCTGTCGGCCATGGCCAGAACGCGTCCTTCGAGCAACCGGCAGCGGCTTTCAAAGCCCTGGCGGTCGTTGGCGAAACGATCGGTGACAGCGTCCGTGGGAACCGCGTGCGGGCCGCGGAAAAAGGTCTGGCCGCCGGGAAGATCCTTGACCGATATCCATTCGCCCATCGGCTCGACAGCGGCCGCGTGCAGCAGATAGTGCAGGACAAACAACCCAAAATAGGCGTGCGGCATGTTGTGGGGCGCCGCCCGGTAATCGATGACGCCCGCCGCGGGAAACACGCTGCAGCCCACGCTCCAGGCCCATATCTCATAGCAGCACCGCTGTGGGTCATAGCGGCAGCGGGCCCGGCGGCACACGTCGCGCGGGTCCAGTCGGTCCAGATCCGCGAAAAGAACAGGAGGGATGCCGGGATCGTCATTCGCCGTTGCAGTCATTTTTCACTCCGGTCTGTTGACGGATGGATACGTATTAGCAAAATAACAGCGGCTTTGCACTCTATTTCCAAAAAGACGCGGAATTTCCAAATCTCAAGCACCAAACAACAAATAAATCTCAAATCTCAAGCACCAAATAACAAACAACTGCTCTGCGTTCCGTTTGAGATTTTGAACATTGGTATTTGGATATTGTTTGTGATTTGGGATTTGAATATTGTGATTTGACTTGAGCAGCCATTGACGGCACTGTTGGGATAATCCAAATCGAAATCGCTATCGGGATCGAAGAGAAATGGCCTGCGGAAATGAGGAAATCGATTTCGACCCCGATAGCGATTTCGATCCCGAAGAAAGAAAACCCCGGCAAACGATCTTAACATCGTTTAGACAAGAAACCTCTAGAAAGAGAGAGACGATGGCTTTCCGATCGGCACATAAAATCCGTTTCGGGGATATCGACCGGGCCGGCATTGTGTATTATCCGCGCTTTCTGCACTATTTCCACATCGCCCTGGAGGAATTTTTCGGCTACGGACTGGGCATCGACTATCCGACGGTTGTCAACGCGCACCGCATCGGGCTGCCGACGGTGCACCTGGAAACCGATTTTTTCAAACCGCTGCGCTACGGCGATGAGATAGAGATTGAAGTGCGTGTGTTAAAAATCGGCAAAACCGCCATCACCTTCGGTTATCGGGTTTTCCGGCAAAACGAGACCGAACCCCGCGTCTCGGGACACAATGTCACGGTCTGCCTGAATATGGACACGTTTGAAAAACGGTTGATTCCTGATTGGCTCGAAGACCGTCTGCGGAAAAGCGACAGCCTCCGCATCGACACCACCTGTCGGCGGCAGGGCTGACAGCTTATAAAACGACATTCAGGAGCGATGAATATGGCTACGATTCGAGATGCGGTGCTGGAATGTTTGGACCATGCGCCCAGCGACCGGGCGCTCATTCGGGCACTGGAAGATGTTATCGCCAAAGAAGGCCGGGAGACCTACCGGATCATTCTGCACATTTTAACCCATCTGGAACTGGATCAAAGAGAGGCGGCGGACTGCTGGCGGGAGATTATCGCTCTGCATCAAAAAATGAGTGCCGCCTTGAAACGTCCGGTGAGCTTGCGGACCGCCATATGCGACTATTTCTGTTCGGTTCACAAGTCGCTGAAGAATCCCAAGGTCGTTGAAATCCACATTTTTGAAACCACTCTCAAAAACAGCAAGTATGACGGCCTGACCGGCCTGTTGAATCGCCTGACGCTGGAGGAAATGATCAGCAGGGAGATCAACCGTGCACGCCGTCATACCGAAAAGCTGTCGATGATCTTTTTTGATCTGGATAATTTCAAGCAGGTCAACGACTGCTTCGGACACCAGGCCGGCGATGCGTTTCTCAAGCAGGTGGCCGCTGTCATTCAGTCGGAAAAACGCCTGGAAGACATGGCCGGCCGCTACGGTGGTGAAGAAATGCTGCTCCTGCTGCCGGAAACCCGTAAAAAAAACGCCGCCGCCATCGGGGAACGCATTCGCTCACGCGTGGAAAAAACCGTTATCCAGTGGCAGCGGTCACCGATCCGGGCGACGGTCAGCGGCGGCTTGTCCGTTTTCCCGGACGAGGCCCGGGACGCCGCTTCCCTGGTGCGGCAGGCCGACGAAGCCCTGCAGCGCGCCAAAGCCGCCGGCAAGAATCGAATCGTGTGAAAAAAAGGGGTCGAGGATTCGAGGATTCAAGAGGGCAAGGGGCGAAGGGCGGTTTCTGGATGCTGGATACAGGGCGCAAGGTTCAAGGTGCAGGGGAAAAATTTTGAATTATGAATTATGAGTTTTGAATGGTTGATTCGTTGAATTGGTTTCATTGGTTGGATTGGTTGAATAGTTGAATGGGAAGAACGGCATTCGCCGTTCCCAATCAACCAATCGACCAGTCAACCAATCAACCGGATCCAACCCAACAAACCCAACAAACCCAACGAACCCAACGAACCCAACAAACCCTTAGGGCCGCTGATAATTGGCCACGTAAAAGTCATCGATCAGGCCTCTGGTTTTCAGAGATTCACCGAAGGAACGGGCGGCTTCTTTGGTGGGAAAATGGGAAATCCGCACCTGATACCATCTTTTTTGCGCGCCCTCGGCTTCGGTGAAATACGCTTCCAGGCCGGCATCCTGCAGGGTTTGAACATAGTTTCGGGCGTGTTCCCGCTTCAGATAGGCGGCGACCTGCAGGGTGAAGGGGTCGGTCACTGTCGGCGGGGCCGTGTCTTTTTGTTCGCTGACGGTGGTTCTGGTTTGAAGCAGATGGTGGACCGTTCCGATGGCCATCCAGCCGATGCCCAGCACCGCCAGTCCCATCGCACTCCACTTCAATATCAGCCGGCTCCGGCGGTCATGGAGCAACCGGCGCGCGGTGACAAGGCCTGTGCGTGAGCGGCCGACCACGCCCTTCCATGCTGCGGAGGCGGAACGCCCGGCGGCAGCGGCCCGGCGGCGCAGCGTCCGTCGGTGCCGGGCCGCCGGACCTTGCCCGTCTGCATTTGAAGCGGGTTTGCCGAAATCCCGACCCAGTTTGGCCAGAGCAGCTTCGTCGGCCTGTTTAAAGAGACGGCGCCCCGCCTCGGAAAGCGATGTGGGAAGACGATCCGCTTCCGGTCCGTAAAGGCAGCCGGCAACAGCCCGGTAAAGATGCTTTTTGCCGGGAACAGCCCTCACGACGCCGATGTATGCGCTTAATGCGGTTTCATCGATGCGCTGCTCTCTGTAAAAGCGGTCCGCAATTTTACCGAGGATGTCGGCTGCCGGTCGATCAGGGCTGTTGAGCAGCCGGCGGTAGACCTGCAGGGCCTGAAAATCGGTTTCCCCGGCGGACAGGTAAAAACGGGCCAGCAGCTCCTGAAGGCGGCGGTTTTCAGGATGGGCGCGATCGATGCGCGCGGCGGCTTCATGCTGTTCATCGCTGAAAGGAGGGTGGTCAATGATTTGCTGCAGCCAGTTTTCCGCTGCTTCGCCGTCTTCGGGGTGGGCGGAGAGATAGGCGGTGATAAGAGATGCGGCTTTTGGCTCGGTGCGGCTTTCGGCGAGAAAAAACCGGGCCGTCTGCGAGACCAGCATGTCGGTGTATTGCTTCCGCCCCCGCGGCGACAATAAAAAGCTGTCAAACACCGCCGTTGCTTTTAATAACAGTTTTTCGGATCGACGCCGGTTGCCGGCTCTTTCCCAGATGCGGGCCTCCCTGGCCAGGTAGCGGATCTGGCGTCCGCCGATGTGGTTCAGAATCCAGCCGGCGGCTGCAAAGGCAGTGCACAGAAAAACGAAAAACAGCAGCGGCGTCCAGATGAGGGGCAGGCGGCCCGCAAAAAGCGGTATAAGAACCAGTGTGCCTGCGGCCCCTGTCATGAGCGCCAGCCACATTCGCATGGCATAGTGTCTGAAAATGTGAACCATGTCGCTGTGTTCCTATCGCGCCAGGGCCACGCGTACGCGGTCCCGGGTAAAGACGGTGGCGTTTTGTCCGGTCCGTGAATCCACGTACTGAAAGCCGATGCCGGGTGGGATGGAGAACTTCCGGACCGGTTCCCCCGCTGTGGCATTGATCATGAAATCGGCCCAGATGGGGGCGGCGCCCCGGCCGCCGCTGATGCCGACGCCGTGCCGGTCGCGCAGGCTTTGTCCCTTGTCAAAACCGACCCAAACCGCGGTTGCGATGGTGGGGGTCACACCCGTAAACCAGGCATCGTGATAAAGGTCGGTGGTACCGGTTTTGCCGGCCGCCGGCAGGTTGAAGCCCCGTTGCCGGATTACGGACCCGGTTCCCGTATCGACAACCGCCTGCATCATATCCAGAACCTGATACGTACGGGCGGGGTCAAGGCGTTTTTCGCCCCGGACGATGGTTTCTTCCAAAACATGGCCATAGGGATCCTCCACGCGCCAGATGAGAAAAGGCTTGTGAAAAACGCCGCCGCCGGCGAAAGTGGCAAAAGACGAGGCCATTTCCAGCGGGCTGACCCCGGATGTTCCCAGTGCGACCGAGTAGACCGGTTGAAGCGGGCTGTTGATGCCGCAGCGTTTTGCAGTGTCGATGACCGCAGCGGGGCCGGTTTCTTTCACCAGTTGGGCCGCGATGGTATTGACCGATTCGACGAAGGCGTGTTTCAAAATCACCGGACCTGCATGCTTGCGGGAAAAATTCCGGGGCTGCCAGTCGGGTGCACCGGGAACCGGGACGACCACCGGCCGGTCCACCAGCAGGGAAGCCGGGTTCAGGTCAAGTTTTTCAAAGGCCGTGTAGTAGAGAAAAGGTTTGAAGCCTGATCCCGGCTGTCGGTGGTTGTGCAGCGCGCGGTTGAATTCCGATTCGGCATAATTCCGCCCGCCGATCACGGCCTTTACCGCACCGGTGTTGACGTCGATGGACACCAGCGCTCCCTGGGGCCGGGGGGCGCGTTGCCCTTTGTCCTGATCCATTTTTTCTGTTTCCGGCGGAAGCCCCATGAGCGCATCGAGGCGTTCGAGGCCGTTCTTGAGAGCGGCGGCGGCCCATGCCTGCCATTGGGGCACGAGGGTGGTGGTCACCTGCAGTCCTCCATGGTAGACCACATCCGGCCCGTAGCGCCTTTCCAGCCGCTGGATGACGGCGTCTAAAAAATAGCTGCCGGTGCGGGCCGCCTCGGCCCGGGGATTGAAGTGAAGCGGCTGGTCAAAGGCGGCGGCTGCGGCGGCGGAGGTGACGGCGTTGACGGCGACCATGCGGTTCAGAACGACTTTCTGCCGCTGCCTGGCCCTGTCCGGATGGTGATAGGGATTGTAGCGCGTCGGCGATTTGGGCAGACCGGCCAGCAGGGAGGCCTCGGCCAGCGTCAGTTCGAAAGCCGTTTTGCCGAAGATGCGCCGGGCGGCGTTTTCAATGCCGTGCGCGCCCACTCCGAAGGGAATCTGATTGACATAGGCCTGGAGAATCTCCGCCTTGCTGTACCGGGCTTCGATCTGCAGCGACACCAAAAGCTCCTGAAGTTTGCGTTTGTAGGAGCGCTTGAAGCTGAAAAACAGATTTTTTGCCAGCTGCTGAGTGATGGTGGAGGCGCCCTGGACCGTTCCGGGTTTGAATAGCGTGACCCACAAAGCTTTCAGCGTACGCAGCTTGTCGACACCGTGATGCTCCCAGAAACGATGGTCCTCCGTGGCCAGGATCGCCTGAATAAAGTAGGGTGACACCCGACTCAGGGGAACCGCCTCCCGACCGCCCAGCACCATGATGCGTTCACCTGTGGCGGCGAAAATTTCAGTGGCAGGCGTGTCGATAATGCGGCTCAGAGGTTCCGGGATGCGCGGCAGGTCCTTGATAAAGACGAACAGCAGAACACCGCCGGCCGCCGCTGCCAGCGCCGCCAGGCCCAGTCCGGCGTAAAAGAGGATTGAAAGCCGTCTCAATATGGTTAAAAGCCGCATGGACTGTTTTCACTCCATTGGTGCGCGGCGCCGTCATACGCCGGAATAATGAAGCCGTGGATTGGAAAAACGCGGCAAGCCATTGGATTCATTTTTGTCTACTTTCCCGCTTCTCCCGGAACCACCGGCAGCCGTCCTTCCAGCAGGGAGCGGAGGCGCCACACGGCCCATTCCCGACCCGGGTGGATGATGACAAAGCGGCGGCCGCCGGTGTCGAATTCGAATCCCAGTTCGATAAAGCCGGACATCACCTCGTCGGAGATGCCCACCCGTGTGATGGCGCCGGGCTGTCGGATCAACGTCCGCGGCTGCTGCAGCACCCCGCGGCGGACCTCCTCGCTCAGGCGGTTGAGGGCGTCGAAAAAGCGATCCGCCGGGTAGATGCGGTTTTCGAATTTCATCAACGCTTCCAGGGTTTCCTCGACCTGGGTTTCACTGTGGACCAGCCGCAGCAGCTGATCGGCGGAAATGCGAAATTGTCTGAGGACCCGGTTGGCGTTGTCGAGCAGGTAGATGCGCAGGCCCCGGCCCTCTTTTTCGATGAAGGTCCGGTCCCAGCGCCGGGTCTGGATGAGTTTAAGAAACGCATAGGCCGGCACGACCTGCTCCGCGATGTCCCGGGGCAGATTGAGGTACAGGATGCGGAAGCGGTCGGCGGGGATCATCACCCACTGATCCGGCGCCATGTGGTCCACGATTTCCTGAAGGCTGGCCGCGTTGTGAGCCACTTTCTGGGATGCCTGCCGGTCGGTGACGATCTGTTCGAGCGCACGGTGGGCGTTGGTGGTCTGCCGGCCGAGCTCCCATATGGCGCCGGAGCGGGGCCGTTCGGCATTGGTGGACACCAGCACCGCGCCGATCGACCGTTCGATCCAGTCGAAACGCAGCTCCGAAACCAAAAATCCCGCCAGCACCAGCATCAGCAGCAGCGGACGGATGGAAAACAGCCGTTTTAACCACTGTTTAATATCAGCAGGTGCAGCCCAGTGCATGTCTCCCCCCTGTTTACGACATCTTGCAGCGCCGCCGGTGTCGGATCCAAACCAAACGGCGCACGGCATTCCGTGCGACGGCGGCCGGATTATAGCATCTGCCGCCGCAGAATCAAACAGGGGATCGCGTGTCGTACAAACCGCAGTGTCCTTTTTTAGTGGATGGCGGCCAAAATCCGTGAGGTGCGGTCGGATACCGGGCAGGATAACGGATGAACGTCGGATTTGTTGCGTTCGTTAAATTCGATTTAACTACATTTGCATAGCGATTGCCATGTTCTTTCCATTCAACCATTCAACCATTCAACCAATTCAACCAATTGAACCATTCAACCAATTCAACCAACTTTACATCATTTCTCTTTTCAGATCGTCAAACCCTTGGTTCAGCTCCGGCAGCAGGGCTTTAAGTGCATCCATGTCGTCCGCCCTGCCGGCCTTTTCCAGGCTGTAAGCCACGTTGCGCAGCGCATCGGCGCCGATGTTGGCCGCGGCCCCCTTTATTTTGTGGGCCAGGGAGCCGGTTTGGCGGGTTTGCGCCTGCGCGATGGATGTGTTGATGGCATCTATTTGCTGGGGCATATCTTCCAGAAAAGCGGCAATAACCGTCTCTGCTAGCGCTTCGTCGCCCATCAGGCGGTCGGTCAGCGCCCGGCGGTCAAAGACGGCGGGTGCTTTTTCATCCATTGTTGATGCAGGGGCCGCCGTTTCCTGTACCGTATCCGACTTGGGGCCTGCAGGCCCGCAAACGGCATTTTCCGTGCTTTCGGGTGGCGCATCGCCGTCATCGAATGGGTTGCCGGCTGTTTTTTCCGCCCGGGCCAGCCAGTGGACCAGCGCTTCGGCCAGCAGCCGGGGGTCGACCGGTTTGGCCAGATAATCGTTCATCCCGGCGGCCAGGCATTTTTCCCGGTCGCCTTTCATGGCGTGGGCGGTCATGGCGATGACGGGCACGTCGGGATTCAGTTTGCCGCTTCTGTCCCGGCGGATGTGACGGGTGGCTTCGTAGCCGTCCATTTCCGGCATCTGGCAGTCCATCAACACCAGATCGTAGGGGAGTCGGCGCAGGGCTTCAAGAACTTCGGTCCCGTTGACCACCGCATCGGCTCGGTACCCCAGTTTGTTGAGGATGGCCAGGGCCACCTGCTGGTTGGTGGTATTGTCTTCCGCTATCAGAATGCGGGTGTGCTGCCGGCGGCTTTCGCCGATGACGGGCTGATCGGCGCGCTCGGCGACGGGGGCCGGTGGTGGGTTTCGAGGCTCCCGGCGGCGGACGCCCAGAGACCGGTGCAGGCTTTCGCGGAGGTGCTGCTGCCGCAGGGGCTTGGACAGACAGCCGTCAAAACCGATGTCTTTGAGACGTCGGGTATTCCCGGACTGGCCCAGGGAGGTCATCATGATCATCCCCGTCGCGCTGATACGGGCATCGGCCTTGATGCGGCGGCCCAGCTCCTCGCCGTCCATCCCCGACATCTGCATGTCGATCAGGGCGATTTGAAAGGGATCCCCCGTCGCCACGCCGGCCTGCAGCTGTTCAAGAGCCGATGGACCGTCGACGGCCTCTTCGCAGCGGCATCCCCAGGTATGCAGAAGCGTGGTCACCAGCAGGCGGTTGGTTTCATGATCGTCGACCACCAGCGCCCGCAGCGCCTGAATTTCAAAAGGTTCCGCCGCCGCCGGTTGGTTTTCGGTCTGTTTTTCGAGGCGGGCGGTGAACCAGAAGGTCGTGCCGCTGCCAACGCGGCTTTCCACGTTGATGCTGCCGCCCATCATCCCGGCCAGTTGTTTGGAGATGGACAGGCCGAGGCCGGTGCCGCCGTATTTTCGTGTGGTGGAGCCGTCCACCTGTGTAAACGCTGAAAACAGAACCTGCAAACGATCTTCGGGAATGCCGATGCCCGTGTCCCGGACCGTAAAGCGCACCAGCGCTTCGCGGTCGTCTTCGTTATCCAGTGTGGCCGTAAGCGTCACTTCGCCGGCATCGGTGAATTTGATGGCGTTGCCGGCCAGATTGACGATGATCTGACGCAGCCGCCCCGGGTCGCCCCGCAGCAGCAGGGGTACGGCCGGATCGACCAGCGCCGCCAGCTCCAGATCCTTTTCATGGGCTTTGACGGCCAGCACTTCGGCGATATCTTCGATGATGGTGCGCAGGTCGAAATTAAACTTTTCCAATTCGAGTTTGCCGGCCTCGATTTTGGAAAAAGCCAGGATGTCATTGATAAGGGCCAGAAGCGACTCGGCGCTGGAGCGCACGATGGTGGTAAACTTTCTCTGCTCTTCCGTGAGTTCGGTGTCCAGCAGCAGCCCCGTCATACCGATGACGCCGTTCATCGGGGTTCTGATTTCATGGCTCATATTGGCCAGAAATTCACTTTTGGCGGCGTTGGCGACTTCCGCTTCCATGGCCATGGCATTGGCACGCATAATCGACCGCTCCAGCTCCTGGTTCAGCGACTGCAGCTCACGGGCCTGGTGCTTGAGGTCGGTGATATCCCGCATAACACCTTCCACCGCCGTTATTCCGCCGCCGGCGTCGTTGATAAGCTGTGCGTTCAAGCTGACGATTGTGATTTCACCGCTTTTCTTTTTCAGTTCGAGTTCATAGTTTTCGACCTTGCCGGATTCCAGCAGGGACGTCATCAATGCATCGCGGTCATCCGGGTTTACAAAGGTTTCCAGAACGGATTTGCCGATCAGTTCGTCCGGTTCGTATCCGGCCAGGGGTTTTACCGAGGGGCTGATGATTTCAATAATGCCTTTTTCGTTCGACCGGAAATACAAATCCTGAAAAGATTCGAAAATGCTGCGAAACCGCTGTTCGCTGACCTGAAGGGCCGCACTTTTGCGCAGCAGGATTTTTCTTTCGAAACGCCGGAATCTTCGGCCGGCCAGCAAGACGCCGCCGATCCCCAGCCCCCAGACCGCTGCGTGACAAAGGACGACAATGGTTGCCGCAAAATCCATTGAGGGCGGCCGTCGATCGTTCCAGGCCAGCGAGCCCGCCAGAAGCAGCGTCCAACCGGCCATAAAAAACAGGCTGTAACGGCGGCGAAGGCGGTCTCTACTGCTGCAGTGGGTATTGAATTTCATGTGTGTTCTCGATGTGCCGGTCAGGATGAATTGCACTTTGTCGTTGCGTCCGGGGGTTTGGATGTCTGCCGGTCGCGTACAGCTCCTGCGCTGTTATTCGGACAAACGTTTTGTAAAAACAGTGTACAAAGCAATATAAATGCCAGGATGGGTTGATGAAGAACAGTTCAAAAATTTCAAATAGTTATTTTGTAACTGCTCTGCCCGCTTTGGCGGACGGCCCATTAGGGGGGTCAAAAATTTGTCTGCCGCCCGTTTTTGGTGGAATTTTTGACAGTATCCGTAAGGACGATGACAGGGCAAGTGGATTGGGCGCCGGCGATTTCAACGGCGCTGCCTGTGTACCATTTTCCGGAACGTTCCTTGGTGTGCGAACCCATGACAATCAGATCGACGTCTTTTGCAAGCGCACGGTCAATAATTTCCTGACCCGGAAAAACGCCCCCGGAAACGGAATACTCACAATGGATATCCGCCGGCAGGCCGGCGCACAGGTTTTCAATTTTTTCAGCGGCAACCCGACGGTCCGTCTGATAATCATCCTGGGAATACACATTGGAGGGCGGTACGGGCAGCATGTGATAAACATGCAGCTGTGCCGTGTGCCGGCGGGCCAGCTGCACAGCGAAGCGCAGCGCTTTCCGGCACGCGTTGGAAAAATCAATCGCCGCCAGGATCCGCTTCAGCCGCAGCTGTTTTTCGGTGATCGGCCGCCGGACGATCATGACGGGGCAGTCGGCATGCATGATGACCCCCTGGGCCGTGCTTCCAATGGCGCGCGCCAGTTCGATTACATCCCGGGGTGCTGCTCTTTCCCTGTGAATCCCCAGAACAATCAAATCCGCGGCGGTCCTGCGGCTGTAGCGCATGATTTCTTCCCAGGGTAGGCCGAAAATGACCGCTGCATGACATGACGGACGCGATGCCGGGATTGAATCGCAGATCCGGCGAATGTTTTCTTCCATCTGCTGCTGATAGGCCGGGCTGCAGGGCGTCAATCTGCCGGTTTGATAATGCTTGACCAGCGGATGATTTTTGCGGCCCTGCACTTCAAGAACATGCAGAATGTGCAGTGCGGATCGGTTTTTCTGGGCGAATCGAACCGCCGTCAAAACCGCTGCCTCATCGCCGTCCGCACGCGCTGTCGCGACAAGTATGTTTTGAAACATGACGGGGGATTCCTCGTGATCGTTCTTCGTCTAGGTTCACGTGTGCGTTTATGTTCACGGGGGACCGCTAATCGCTAATCGCTAACAGCCAACTGCTTTAAATTATGATAACATCTTTTCTATCGTTTCCGCCAGATCCAAACGTCCCCGCTTGCGCAGCCGCGGGAGCAACTCCCGATAGAAGGGCTCCCTGACCCGTATGCGGATGTCGAAGCGCGAGAGCAGATCCGGCGAGATTTGATTCTGGACAAAGGCCCGGGTTTTGTCGAGCATGCCGATGGCTTCCAGACCGACCATGGTGCGCACACACTTTTCACACCTGCCGCAGTTCAGACGGTCTTTGACGTTGGCCAGGCAGACGCGGAAGTTTTGAAAGGCCGCGTCCCAGGCGGCGACGATTTTCAGTTTGTCGACGCGGCTGAGCGCAAGGTCACGGTGCTGGATGCGCACTTCGTGGCTGCTGTAGGCCGGGTCCAGCAGGGGATGCGAACCGCAGGGATGGATGTTGGGCAGATCGTAGGAAGAGGCGATGTACATCAGGTGGCTGCGGGGTGCGAAGGCGTGGGCCACGGCTGCCAGGACGGCGCCGAAAAATTTGTCCAGCCACAGGTCGCGTTCATCACACAGATGGCGGATGTTCGTGTACACCGGAATCATGGTGACGCCGGCATCCCGGGCAACCGGTTCCAGCCGCTGCAGGGCCCGATCAAAGACATCGTATTTTTGACCGCGCTGGATGACCCCCCCGATGTCGAAGCCGTGAACCAGAAAACAGTCTCTGATGGTCCCCGGGTGGCCGTAGGGGAAGGCGAGGTGGTTGATCCGCAGGGCGGCGAGGGAGTCAAAACCGCCGGAGAAAAACATTCCGGCCCGTCTTTTGGAATGGAGGTTCAGCGGTGTGGCCCGGCGTTCGGCTTCGATGTCGAGGGGCTGACAGGCCCCCCCGGACCATTGATTCATGAGGGCCATGACCAGGTCAAGCCCTTCCCGCAAAAAGGGGCAGACGGCGCCGTCGATGCGCAGACGCCGCTCCTGTAAATGCAGGGCCGGCACGATGCAGCCGACGACGAACGCGTCCGGGTTGGGGATGATGTCCGCCGCAAAGCGCGGCAGGGTTTCGATAAAAATCCGCTGAGACGGACGATCGAGCGCTTCCCAGACAACCGTGGCCGCAACACCGACGCGTCCGTTCTGTTCAAATCGATTCAAATTTTCAATCCGCACCTTGCCGGACCTGTCCTTTCCACAATGCGTAATCGATGATCCGTCCGGCGACATCCAGACCGGTGGCTTTTTCCAGGCCTTGAAATCCCGGAGCGTAATTGATTTCAATGATCACGAGCCGGCCTTGGGCATCCAGCAGCATGTCCACACCCGCGATGTCGAGACCGGCGGCCGTTACCGCCTTCAAGGCGGTTTCAGCGACCGCCGGCGCCGGCTTCGTCATTCTGGCGTGGCCGGTCAGATGAAAATTGGCTCGGAAATCCCCGGCAGCGGGCCGCAGGGTGACGGCGCCGGCAACCCGGCCGCCGACCACCAGCACACGCAGATCCCGTCGTGCCTCCGGCGGGATGAACTGCTGCAGGATAAAGCCGGTGCGCGGCGACCATGGCCGCTGCAAAAACGCGTCGGCCTGCCGCGGGTTTTCGATCAAAAGGATGTCGTCTCCCTGTCGACCGCTGACCGCCTTGACCACCAGTGGATAGCCTCCCAGTTCAGCGGCTGCCCGGGTAAAATGATCCTGCGCATTGACGAGTACCGTGTCCGGAACCGGGATCCCGGCCGACGCCAGCACCTGCAGTGTCGTCATTTTGTTGCGCGCGATGCGGATGGCGGCGGGACCGTTGACCAAAGGAATGCCCATATGTGCGAGGCCCTGAATCAGCGCCAGGCTCGAATCACCGACCGTGGCCCCCTGCCGGGGCAGGATCACGTTGAGGCGGGCTGGGTCGGGTCGTCCCAGAAAGACCGTGCGCCCTGCGCGGATGACCGGCCGCACTTGATAGGGATCGATGAGAACGGCATGCGATCCACGCTGTGCCGCGGCCTCCAGCAGGCGGCGGTTGGGGTGATAGGCCGCATCCCGTGCGCTGATGATGCCGATGGATTTCAATGGTCTGCCTGTGTTGTCTCGGGCATCCATATACCCACCATTTTGTTCAGTTTGGTGCTGAAAAAACGACCGACCCGGCGGGTTTTGTTGCGCCGGGCGATCGTCTGCGTGGCCGCGTTGTCTTCGCTGATGATGGAAAAAATGCGGTGCCGGCCGGCCCTGCGGGTCAGACCGTCCAAAAGGCGTGTGCCGATACCGAGCCCCCGGTATTCAGGCCGCACCGAGGTGTAGCCCCGCTCGAGACAACCACTGAAATCCATGCCGGTGTTGCGGTTGAGGGTTTCCAGATATGCCGCCCGCGGCCGTTTGAGGCTGGAGTTTCCCGCCAGTATGCCGTTTTCGACGGCACATCCGATCAAATAGGCCTGTTCGAGGTTGGCCCGCACGCGGGCCGTGTCCACGGCGCCGCCGGCCGCCACCATCCGGCAGACAAGGTCCAGCCGCCCCACCGGCAGCGCCGCGGGGGGCAGGTAGGTGTACTGCAGGTTTCCGCCGAGCCGGCAAAGGCCGCCGTCCGCTGTGACGCGCCGGCGCACAAGGTTGTCCCGGCCGCAGCGTTCGATATGCGCCAGCAGTTCTTCAACGGTGTCGAGGGTTTGCCAGAAGGGCGTGCCCGGCAGCGGTTTAAGCCGGCTGTAGGGAAGAAGATCCGGGTCAGAGAGCGGCAGGGCATGCCCGCAAAGCCGGTCGGGATGGTTGGAAATGCAAGATGAATGAACAATATTGGGGTTGGCGGCGGAAAAGCGGATGAGTTCCCGGGACAAGACACCCGCGTCGTCGGGAAGCACGAGATGATTCCAGATCCCGGCCCGCGCGGACCGCCACAAAATGTCGCGTGCTTCGCCGTGCCCGCCGGCGGGATCGTGCCAGACAATAAGGATGACCCCGGCCGTCCGGGCCGCGGCGAGCAGCCCACTTTCCAACGGCGGCGCCAGCGGCGTCATCAGACCCACAGCGGAGGCCATTGTCGATTTCCCACCGCCGCTGTGCGTGACAAATGCCGGAAGGGTTTCGGTCCGCAGAACACAGGGCCTGCCGCTCGATGTTTTGGGACGAGTCGCGTCGTCCGTCGGGTCATGCAGGGCGGCGTCCATAAGGGGAGTATGGCACCAATCCCGATGTTTTTCAACCTGCTTGGTTTATCCCGCCGCGTGTGGTAGAGTGCGCATTCAAGGTGATTTATCCACACTGCCGCCGGCGTGAGGCTTTCAATGCTCAGTGGGATCAGAAACTGGCTGGAGATTTACGAAGATGAAGCCGATCTTTTTTTCTGGACGGTTGTTCTCCGTATTCTGCTCATGAGTGCCTTTGTGATCCTCAATAATTACGCCGAAACCACGTTTCTGCAGCGCTACGGCGTCGAAAAACTGCCGCTGATGTATCTCATCAGCCCTGTCCTGGGCATCCTTCTCATGGGCATGCTGGCGGGTTTTATGGTCAAACTGCCGGGGGCGCACCTTCTGTCCGGTCTGTTTCTGGCGTTCGGGGCAGTGGCCGCCGGCATTCGCTTTTTGATTCCTCTCAACATCGATCTCATCTACCCGGCGCTGTTCCTGTTGAAAATTCAATGCGAAGCCATTCTGGGGCTGTTGTTTTTAAACCTGGCCAACGATCTTTTCAACATTCGCCAGTCCAAGCGTCTGTTTCCACTCATTTATGCCGGCGGCTACCTCGGATATATCAGTATCAGTTTTCTGACGCCGGTTTTTTCCCGGCTCTTTTCTTTCGACAATCTGCTGCTGTTGTTTGCGTTTATCACGCTCCTGGCGGCCGGGGTGCTGCTGCAAATGGGCCGGCTTTTTCCAACACTGCTGGTAAAAGGGAAAAAAAGCGCCAAGGGCCGCAAAAAAAAGCGCGTCGCCGACCAGGTGAAGGATGCCTGGCCCTTTATCCGCAAATCGCTGCTGATCAAAATACTGGTGCTGTTGTTTCTGCTTCCCAATGTAACCCTGGTCATAATGAACTTCCAGTTCAACTTCGTGGTGGATGCGCATTTTGCCACCGAAAGCGCCAAGCTGTCCTTTTTCGGCTACTTCAGAGGGGTGCTGGGGATCATCAATCTCATTCTGCTGCTGTTTGTGGGCAAGCTCTACGGCCGTTGGGGGCTTCCGGTGGCGCTTTTGTTTCATCCCGCAAACTATATGATCGCCTTTTTCGCCTTTATTTTTTCTTTCAGCTGGTTGTCGGGGATGTACGCCCGACTGTCCACCCAGATCCTGAAATCCACCGTTTTCATTCCCGCGCGTTCGATTCTGATGGGGCTCCTGCCCGAAGAACAGCGTGCGATCATGATGCCGTTTCTGCGGGGGGTCGTGATCCGCGCCGGCAGTGTGCTGGGATCGCTTCTGTTGATGGGATTCGGGATCGTGCTGGACGCCCGGTGGATGTCGTTGGTGGCGCTGCCGTTCGTGGCGGTCTGGATGGCCGTGCCGATCATTCTGAAAAAAAATTACGCCGCAATTTTAAGCGATTTAATTTCGCGCAACGTGCTGGACGTAAAATCCATGGAAAAAAAGGACATGGAAAGCCTGTTCCGCGACCGCCGCATCCGGCGGCAGCTGACGGACGCCTTCTGCGCCGCGCGCGGCGGCGAATGCCTGTGGTATGCTGAACTCTTGAAGTCGCTGGGCGAAAAGGAGCTTGATCCGTGCATTCTGCGCATTCTGAAAGCGCAGGATGACCGCACGCGGATTGAACTGCTGCAGCTGCTGTCTTCCGACCCCGAGGGGCAGGCCATGGCCGTATTGGCGGACTTGATCGACGAAGGCAAGCCTGAATTGACGGCGGCGGTTATTGCATCGGCCAATCGTCTGGCGCTGCCGGCTGCATCCCGTTTCAACCAGGAGGCGTACCGCAGGTCGGATTCCGTGGAGGTGAAAGCCGCCGCCGTGGCAGGATTGTGCCGCAGCGGTGCGGAAGCATTCTGCCGGATCATTCACAGCTGGCTGGCTTCAGACGATCCGGATGAATGCAGAGCCGGTGTGCTGGCGGCCGGCGGCAGCGGTCAGGGTACCTATCAAAGGGCGCTGAAAAAATGTCTGCTGAATGCGGAAAACGAACCTTTTGTCGAGCACATCATCGACAGCCTTCAGCGTACCGGCGGCGTGAACCCCAATCATCTTTTGGAGCCTTTTCTATCCCACCCGCGGGAGACGGTCCGCGGTGCGGCGCTCAACGCTTATGACATCCAGGACGACCATGCCGCCCGGGTGGCGATCCACTGTATGGGCGACCCATCCCCGGACATTTCCCGGCGGGCCCGCGAAAAACTGGCCACAGCCCCCTATCACAATCCGCAGCTGCTGGTGGAGTCGCTCAACCTGCCGCGCCGCAAAATCCGTGAAGGCATTTTCGTACTGCTGGAAACGTTGAACACCGGTGACGTGGAAGTGTTTCGCTTCGCCCGCCGCCGCATCAACGAATGCTTTTATCTGCTGGTGATGCTGGAGCATTTTAAAACTTTTCCGGAAGGACCCCTGTGCGGTCTTATCATGGATCATCTCAGACAGCAGCGTGATCTCAACATCGAAAATGTTCTGCGCGTAATGGCGCTGCAGGACAGGAGCGGCCGCATTAAGCTCGTGGTGCGGGGCATTCTGTCGGCGGATAAGCTGCAGCGGGCCAACAGCATCGAAGCCCTGGACAACGCCATGGACCGATCCCTGTCGCGCCTGCTCATTCCATTGCTGGACGATACGTCGCGTGCACAGAAAATTTACCGTCTGAAAAAGCATCTGGCGCTTCCCGGATTCATTGACTCGGACAGCGGCATATTGTCCTGGTTTGCGGAAAAAAAGGACAACCTGTCCGTTGCCCTTGTCCTGGCGCTGATGATGGAGCAACAAAGAGGCGATTTTCCGCAACAACTGATCCGTAAGTTGAACGCGTTGGGAGATCCGCATATACTGGACTTGACAAAAGCCGTTGCCCTGCGGCAGACAGGGGCGGCGTCAGCGGAGGAACCGCCAATGGACACAGAAGTGGCCCTTTCCGACAAAATTTTGCTGTTAAAGAAAATCGATATATTTGAAGGCCTGAGCGTGGCCGAGCTCTCCGCCGTGGGGTCGGTGACCGAACAGGTTTTCCACAAAGCGCAGGAGATTGTCATCAGGGCCGGCGAAATAGGGGAAACCATGTTCCTGATTCTTGACGGAGAGGTGTCCGTGCACATCCCGGATCAGACGGGCGGGGAGATCGAAGTGGACCGCATCCGGTCGGGCGACTATTTTGGTGAGATGGCCCTGTTTGAAAACATCCCGCGAACCGCCACAGTCCGTACCCAAACCCGAACCCGGTTGCTGGTGCTTCACAAGCAGGAGTTTAACGAAATCGTTCGGGAATACCCCCAGATCGCCCTTGAAATATGCAAGGTGCTCAGCGCCCGCATCCGCAAACTGCACGGCCGGATCAAACAGGAAAAAACGGCGTAGGGCATGGTTGGATTCGTTGAATTGGTTAAATTCGTTGGATTCGTTGAATGGTTGAATGGTCAAATGGTTGATTTGTTGATTGGTTAAATGGGGAAACTGCAGCAGCAGTTCTTTCTCAACGAACGCAATGAACCCAACAATCTCTCCCGTCCGCATCGGCGCGAAAGCGCAGGGGCAATTTAAAATTCAACATTCAACATTCAAAATTGTTTTACCCAGGGACCCAACGAATTTTCTTTTGATGTTGACGGGCAAATCGTGTATGGTGACCCTTCAAATCGACGACAATCAGGGATATCCGGACGGCTGCCGCGCCGGCCGGATGCGGGTTGGGATGGTGGACGCGTTGAAAATGCACATCGCCTTTTTAATGGACAATCCGGAGAGCATCGATCCGGAATTCGAAACCACCAGCCACCTGATGTATGAGTGCTACCAGAGAGGGCACAGCGTTTTTTTTCTGGAACATCACGATGTCTACATCCGGGGCAACAAAATCGTGGCCCGCATGTGGAACGTCACTCTGCCGCGGAATCTTTCCATGGCGGCGTACTGGTCGCGTCTGATCGAATGTCAGAAAAAGGAAGACCTCGTCTTTGAAAGCATCACCGAACTGGATGCCCTGTTTCTCCGCAAAAACCCGCCCATCAATTATCAGGTCATGGAGTTTCTGGCGCCCATCGAAGACCGGGTTTTCATGATCAATCGCACCACCGGCCAGGTGTTGGGCAACAGCAAACTCTACATCCTCAACTTCCCGGAGATCATACCCCAGACCCATGTTTCGCGCGACCCGAACCGGCTGAAAAAAATCATCGACACCTTTGGCGGCGCGATGGTGGTCAAACCCCTGCAGCGCTTCGGCGGGGAGGGCATCATCAAGGTCAGCGACCGGGACCAGGAGAATTTGAACTCCCTGATCAACTACTATGTCAAGGACTACAAGGCCTATCCGGAACGTGAACCGATCATGGTGCAGGAATATCTGCAAGAGGTGAAGCAAGAAGGCGATGTCCGCATCATGGTGCTCAACGGGGAGGTCATCGGGGCCATGCGGCGCATTCCCCGCAAAGGGGATTTCAGAACCAATGTGCATGCCGGCGCAACGGTTTACAAGCATGTGGTCACGGAAAAAGAGCATGCCATATGCCGAACCATTCGGGAAAAACTGATTGCGGACGGCCTATATTTTGTCGGCATCGACGTCATCGGCGACAAGCTGGTTGAAATCAACTGTGTGAGCCCGGGCGGCATCCCGCGCATCAACCGGCTGGACCATGTAAAGCTGGAGGCCGGGGTGATCGACTTTATCGAAAGAAAAGTCGCGGATATGAAAGAACACCAATCCTGGAAAAAAACACTGTGAATCGGGCGGCGCTTTCGGGGCGCGCATACCGGCTGATCCGTCTTGCCGCGGCGCTGCTGCTGACGGCGGTTTTCTGGGGATGTCATGAAGATCGGGCGGATGGTGTCGTCCGCATCGGTCTGCCGGAGGAACCCCGCACACTCAACATCTGGCTGGCGAGCGACACCAATTCACGCAAGATTCTTTCCCAGATCTACCAGCCGCTGTACCTGCGTGACCCCAAAACCCTGAAACTGATCCCCTGGCTGGCGGCCGCCGATCCGATTTACGATGCCGGGGAGATGTCCTACACGGTGCGGCTGAGAAACGCCCGATGGTCGGACGGCACCCGCCTCACGGCGGATGACGTGATTTTCACCGCCTGGGTTATCAATGAATTCAAGGTTCCCCGCTATGCCGCCAAATGGGCCGTCATCCAGCGCATCGAGACGCCGGACCAGCACACGGTCAAATTTTATCTGAAAAAGCCGGTGGCGATTTTCCACGCGCGCACCTTGACGACGCCCATCGTTTCCCGCAGTGAATGGCAAACCCTGGCCGAAAACGCCCTCACCACCGCAAAGCCCCTGCGAACGCTTCAGAATTACGAAGTCACCAGACCCGTGGGAACCGGCCCCTTTGTACTGACAGAGTATCGCAAGGGAGCCTATCTGCACCTCGAACCCAATCCTTACTTTTTCGGCACGGGGCAGGTGATCGGCGGCTACCTTCTGGGGCCCTATGTAAAGGGAATCGTCTTCAAGTTGTTCGGAACGGCCGATGTGGCGGTACTTTCGCTGCAGAAGGGCGGCATCGACATGTTCTGGGCCAGTATTCAGCCCGGCTATCTCCCGCTGCTTAAGCAGCATCGCCGGATTAAGGTGTACCACAATCAGAAGAGCGCGCTCTACTACATGGGTTTCAATCTCAGAAAAGCGCCCTTTGACGATTCAAATCTACGGCGGGCCATTGCCACCGTCATCGACAAAACGTTTATCGTTTCGCGTATTCTGCAGGGGTACGGCACGCCCATGCCCTCGTTCATTCCGCCCGCCAATAGCTTCTGGTTCAATCCGCACGTTCCGCAGTACGGGAAGGACCTGTCGATGGCCCGCCGGGTGGAGAGCGCCGGCCGCATCCTGGCGGATGCCGGCTACACCTGGGACCGGCCGCCTTCGGTTGCGGACGGCCGTCCCGTGCCCGGACAAGGCTTGCGGCTTCCCGACGGAGCGGCCATGCAAAAGTTCACCATTCTGACACCGCCGGCGGACTATGATCCCAGGCGCGCCTTCTGTGGACTGATGATCCAGGAGTGGCTGCGGCAGCTGGGCATGCCGGCTTTTGCCCGCCCCATGTCTTTTTCTTCGCTGCTGGACCAGGTCAAGGGCCAGAGGGATTTTGACGCCTTCATTCTGGGCTATGGCAGCCTGAACCTGGATCCGGACTATCTCCGGTCCTTTTTTTCTTCGAAAAACGACAAGCCCCGTGGCTGGAATATGAGCGGATACCGCAACGCCCGTTTCGACGCCGTCGCCGCGAAGTCCAGCGAGGAAATGGACCGGGAAAAGCGGCGTGAAATGGTGTGGGAAATGCAGCACATGCTGATCGAGGACGTGCCCTACATACCCTTGTACAATCCGGACGTGCTGGAGGCAGTGAACAAAGAGCGCTTTTTCGGCTGGGTGGAGATGGTCGAGGGCATCGGCAACATCTGGTCGTTCTGCACATTGAAGCCCCTTTGAGGAAAAAGAGTCTACGCGATGAACATCTACCGGTACATTTTTCAACGCCTGATTGAAATCGCCGTTATTTTCTTCATCATCATGAGCATCCTCTTTGTTCTGTTCCGCCTGGCGCCGGGGGATCCGGTTTCCCGAATGGTAGACCCCATGATGACGCCCGAGGATGAGCTGCATCTGATTTCCCAACTGGGACTCGACCGGCCTCTGGGGATTCAGTATGCCTATTATCTAAAGAATTTTTTCACCGGCCATTTCGGCGTTTCCTTTCACTACGGTGAACCGGTTCACCGCATTATTTTAAACCGCCTGCCCAACACCATCCTGCTGTTTACAACTTCTACGATACTGGCTGCGCTGGCAGGCGTTTTTCTGGGCAAGATCGCCGCCTGGCGCAAGGGCTCGCGTCTGGACACGACGCTGACGATCGGCGCGCTCGTGTGCCATACGCTGTTCGTGCCCTGGTTCGCTCTGATGCTGATCTGGCTGCTGGGCTACAAGGTGGGCTGGTTTCCGCTGACCGGCATTTTGTCGCCGGAGCTGTGGATTGACCCGAATGCCGGGTTCCTGCTGAAGCTGCTCGATGTTCTGCATCACATGCTGCTGCCGTTGATGACACTTTTCATGATTCAACTGGGCAGCTACCTTTTGCTGATGCGCAGCAGCATGCTGGGAACGCTGCGCGAAGACTACATCGTCACCGCACGGGCCAAGGGGCTGACGGAGAAAGAGATCCGCAACCGCCATGCCGCCCGCAACGCCGCTTTGCCGGTGATCACCAGCATCGGCCTCAGCCTGGCCTTTTCCATCAACGGCGGGGCGTTGACGGAGACGATTTTTACGTGGCCGGGCATCGGCAAGGAACTGGTTTTTGCCGTGGGCAACAACGATTATCCCCTGGCCCAGGCCTGCTTTCTACTGATCGCCGCGGTGGTGCTGGTGGCCAATTTAATCGTAGACGTGCTTTACGCCTATTTGGATCCGAGGATACGATACTGACATGCAGGAAACGCGCTACAGGTTCATTCTGGTGCAGCGCCTGCTCGGCGGCTGGACGGTGTTCAAGGAAAATCCGCTGGGTATTGCGGGGATCGTTCTGCTGACCGTGTTCGCCCTGATGGCCCTGGCCAGTTTTTTTGTGCCGCTTTTGGGACCCATGTACAATCCCATGACCGGCGTCGACCCCGCGATATCGCACGCCACCGCGCCGAGCTGGCGCCATCCGCTCGGTACGGATTTTATCGGCAGGGACATTTTCACCCAGCTGCTGGAAGGCGCCAAGATCGCCTTCATGGTCGGGCTGTCGGCGGCCTTTATCAGCATTGTGCTGGGTACGATCATCGGCATGATCGCCGGCTACACCGGCGGCATCACCGACACCCTGCTGATGCGCATTTCGGACATGGTGATGGTGATGCCGTCCCTGGTGATTCTGCTGATTCTGGCGGCCCTGTTCGGACAGCTCAGCATCTGGACCATCGTGCTGCTGATCGCCCTGCTGCGGTGGCCGGCGGTGGCCCGCGTCATCCGGTCCCAGACCCTTTCGCTGAAGCACCGCCCGTT
>Ga0180429_10001132_pt1 | contig 22831 bp, 20 predicted proteins | sample SS_ome_FD_132428 | JGI IMG/M metagenome (GOLD analysis project Ga0180429, IMG submission 132428) | Hypersaline lake sediment archaeal communities from the Salton Sea, California, USA - SS_1_S_1 metaG | ecosystem: Environmental > Aquatic > Non-marine Saline and Alkaline > Hypersaline > Sediment ...
GAACGCCGGTTATCGAGGAATAATCCATCGCATAACCATACGATACTAGCGTACACCATCGACGATCTGAAGTCAACCCGTTTTCTTGTACAAAACATTGCGAACGTCGATGTCTGCGTGTACCACATCCGGCCGAACAAAGACCTCCGCAATCCTCTTGTGGCTGCGCCACACTGACGATTCCGCGAATGCACGAAACCTGATGGCAAAGCCCTCGCCACAGAATCGTCAGTGCCACCCGCCGCCAATAAGGGAGTCTATACAGGAACTGGAGTTCGTGATTAAGCAGCATAGGGATCTGCGGCCGAAACTGGAGGCCCAGTTCGCCGAAGCCGGGTTGTCCGACGTTGACTTCGGATACTTTCGGGACGATAATGCCACAGGGTGTGGTGGCAAGGGCTGGGCGGGAGCCTATGATTGGGTATCGAAAAACCATTCCCGTTCAGCTCATGCCATACACCCCACGTACGACGAACTCCTCTTTGTTCCAGGCAAGCTTGGCACGAGACTTGTCAGTCCGGCTTTCAAAGGATTGGCGTCACGTGCCGCTAGAACGCTGCAGACTGTGGCACAAAGGGATTGGTGGCGGGGTGCCCCAAAGGTCGCAGCTAACATCGTACGAACGTTTATACCCAAAAACACAACGGTGCTTGCGGTTGTCAAGGATGGCAAGATACTAGCGCAGTCTGCCGACCAGGTGATGTCGCACTCGCAATTCGTAAACCGAACAATCGGTTCCGTGCCAGAAGGGGCCGAAGTTATCACGATCTTCAAGACTAGTTCCGGCGAAATAATCGCTAATAGGTCACTTACGTTTCACCAAAATGCGTTACCCGCATCTCAGTCGACACTTGACACCGTACGGATGTTTTTTGAGTAACCGGAGCTTTGCCGAGGTATCAAATGAACCATAGTCACAGAAGAAACCAAGCCGACGTACTGCAAGAGCTGTTCGATGAAGAAACAACTGGCTGCACTCCTGATAAAAAGGTGATGTGGCTGCTTGACTTATTTGGTGATCACGCTGCGCGACTCGTTGGCGTAACGCAATCGCTCGAAAGACCCCTTGATAGTACGTTCTTTGAAAGTGATTTCATCAACAATCTACTGCTTGTGAGTTCGCTAATTCAACGAGAATTAAGAGCGACAAAGGATTCACGACGCTTGGGCTTCCTTTGGCGGATTATCGCCAGCAGTCTCGACTCTATCGTGAACAACAAGAGCGACAAACAGATTGATGAGTTGGCAAACGCCTTTGAAGAAACAAGGCGGAAGATGTCTGAGCTACTCGGGGCGTCGAAACGGGGACGCAGCTAGTTTATTTGCTTGGTGGTATTATCGACCTTTTTCGGGTGTCCTTCCCGGAGAAATGGGAGAAATGGGGACAGGTCCAGTTTATTGCTTGGTCTTCCGGGGTTGCGTGTTGTTGCTTCAAGCCCCGGTTTTCTTACTGTTTGCTCAATGTCAATAACTGGACCTGTCCCTGTTTCTTTCCCGTGGGCGCGACGATAGCGGCTGGCTCTACAACGACTCAGACATGTTCGACGCCATCGACGCGGCCGACAACGTCCGAGAAGCCACGATCAAAGCCGCGAAGGACGCGTACGCCAAGGCGGAGGCGGGTACGCGGGCGACGCTTCGCAACGAACTGGCCGATGCCAATCACGCTTACACGGTGAGTGTCAGCGGCGATTGCCGAGACGCTGGCCAACGCCAAGGCCATCGCCTGGGCAACGCTCGACCTCGGCCGCTCTGCCGTCTGGAAGGCGGCCGCCTACGTCCACAGCGCGGCGGACAACGCCCGGGCGGCGCTGAATCTCTACGGCGCGGAGTATCCCGAGCCCGCCGAGTTGGACCCGGTCGGCAACGAGGCGTTGGTCGACGCGGTGATGGGATCCGACTTCGACCCCACCAGCACGCCGGCCGCGCGTACCGATTACGACAAGATCTTCTGGTTGCACCTCTACCGGAACCGGATCGACCCGGTCTACGGCACGCAATTCGGCGCAGACCGCGGCGATTCGAAAGTCGCCGACACCCGATCGGCGCTGCAAATCCGCGAGGGTTTGTTGCGTCCGGCGGTTGAGGAGTTTCTCGACGACGCCTATCCATCGACGCGGACGCTGCAACCCCAAGCTTCTTTCTGGCAGACGGTCTCTTCCTACGCGTACGCGGTCGGCGCTTGGATCGGCGGCGCGTACAACAGCGTGTGGGGCTTTCTCGACACCACCGTCGAATCGGCCTGGAACGCCGCTGCCGAGACGCTGAGCGGTGAATACTACGTCGTGTCGGAGCACCACGCCGAGTCGACCAACCAGCACCTGACGCGGATGATCTCCGACAGCGGCAACGCGCCCAGCGGCAACACTTCACTTCAGTCCATTATTGGTGCGGTAGATTTCAATAGCATTATTCAGCAAGTCGGCCCCAAGTACAATTCGCCTTGGAAACTCGCCGAGGCATACGACCAGTTTCAGTGGGGTGTGGTTAAAGGATTCGTCAGTGGATTCATGGACTACGTTCATCTGGCGTCCGCCAGTGCCAAGCTGGCATCCTCCAGTGCCAAGTTTGCATTCAACCATGTCCGGGAGATGTCTTGGCACGACCGGCTCAACCCTAAAGCGTACATAGCGAAACAGGTATTTCGAGCAGGCAGGAGGGCGGGTGAATGGGCAGGCCGATGGATCGGCGAAAATGTGACGGACGACAACATCAAACAAAGTCGACAGATCTTTGGATTGATCTACTACTCGCTCAAGGAGTTGGAATCCAATTCATTCTATGGGGCGAGGCCTATTACAGACGGAGTGCCAGATGCATTTCTCGGCCCATTGGCCCCACCCGGCACGGTCGGCGCACTCAAGATCTCGGCGGAGTGGTTCGCTGAAAAGCCGTCGGATGCGCAAGTACGGCAGGTGCTGCAGGTAGTGCAAAAGGTGGCGCCCACGATCGTGGAGTTGTCTCTCGTGCTGGCGGGCGAGTCCGGCCCGGAAGCGGCCGGCTACATCTTCGGCATGATCAGTTACGAGGTGGTCGAAGGCGCCGCAATAGGAGCCGCGACGACAGGCGTGGGAGTGGTCGCCGTGAAGAGCGCGAAGATGCCCCTGCTTATGGGCAAGATAGTTGCCAAAGGGCAAGACCTGGTGAAAGCCGGCCAGATGAGCGCGAAGACGCTGTCTCGTCTGCAAGAGTTTGCCAAGCACGTCGGCACGTTCATCAAAAACGCCGACGGCGTCCTTGATGCCAAGGCACTTGACGAACTGCTCGAATCTGCTAGAAAGATATTCAGAGCGGATGCACTGAAGGGAATAGAGTTCCCCGGTTTCCGCGTTGGTGACTCGATTACGAAAGCGTTGCCTGATGGTTCGTATCCACGATGGTTCGCGAAGGAAGCAGCGGAAAAGGCAAATACGATCCAAGGTCGATACTGGATGAATCGGGCAGCTGCAGCAGCTCCAGGAGAGTTCACGCCGCGTCAATTGGCGAAGATGAGAGCCGGTTTTGCGCCGCAGGTCAAAATACGTGTACGAAACAGAGCAACAGGTGAAATCGAGATGCGGACCGTCTCGAAGGAACTGCATCACAACCTGGGGAATCGCGGTACGTGGCCATTCGATGAACCGTTGCACTTGAGAGAGATTTGGCCGTGGCAGCACGAACTGATTGACGAGTTGAGACACACCGGCTACGACTTCCTCGGAATCATTGATTGAGGCAAAGCCAATGACACTTGATGACGTATACAAGGAGCTTCTCGTTGTGGCATCCGAGGCTGGAACACAAATCGACGTCCCGATAGAAAGCGAGCAGTTTTTCGAGGGCTTGTTGAGTGGGTTCTCTGGGAGCAAGGATGAATTCATCGAGCATGTCCGAGCGAACATCGGCGAATGGTTTCGATGTGTCGGCGAAGGGCCGCGATGGATTCAGGAGGCCGAATGGCAATTCCACGACGGCCAGCCGATGGTGTTTCTCGGTCAGATCGACATTCCAAAGTCTGCGGGGCTCTTTCACGATGACGCTTCGGTGCTCGCATTCCTTTCGCCGTGTGGCGTGACGAAGAACGTGATCCAAGTTGCATAGCCCTGAACGGCAGCGAGTTCTCTCCTCGGGTGCCACTGATTGAACTTCCCGGGTGGATGGGCTCAGCGAATTCCGAATGAACACAGTTACACCATATTTGATGTAATGGCCCAGGAAATTCCGAATGCACACATTTACACCATATTTGATGAACGCCGTTACACCGGAGTGACGAACCGAAAAGCGTGCGACGACGCGCGAACCAAAGAAAGAAGAGCGTCGATCGTGAGAACTGGGCCAACAAGAGCACAATCAACGACCCACGCGCAGACGGGTAGCGCTACCAGCAAGCGTTCAACGCGAATGCTCACGCCGCGCGGGCGGAGATGACGGGAAGATGACGGCGCCCGGCAAAGTAATCGATCTCAAGGATAACAGGATCGCCGGGCTCGCCTTCTATTTCGACTTGCGGAGCGGCACACGGCGAACCGCGTGGCCAACGCGGACGCGGCTCGAATCGCGGTCGTTCGTTAGCCGGCGGACGCGTGAAATAGACCTCGTTGGGCGTTTTGCCGTCGAGCGTCATGTGAGGACAATGCTGGTTGTACCAGGCAATCGCCAAAGCCACCTCGCGCTCGAACTCAGCTTGATCTTCCGGCAACGTCGTCTGCCGGAGGATCTCTTTGAGCGTGCGGTGAAAACGCTCCACGACAGCGATCGAACCGTGTTTGCCTACTGCTCCGAAGCGCGGCAGAATGCTCATCGCCGGGCACCATTCATCTTCAAAGTGTCCGCAGGTGAACTGCGTGCCCTGATCGACGATCAAGTGTTTCGGCCGCACGCGCTCGTCGAACATGATCTTGGTCAACGCCGCGGTCACTTCTTCGGAAGCCGGCTACTCTTGAAGACGGCAAAACCGACCGAACGGCGAGAGAAATGGTCGACGACGTTCAGCAGCCAGAAGCAAACGGGCCAGCGCTGCAGGATCATGCCGGGAACGCAAGTCGTCCAGTATCCGCCCGAGATCGGCACGGCCGTCAAGTCGGCGTGCCAGGTGTGGCTGGGATATTTGGCGACGATCCGCCGCTGCTTGCCTTCGCCGGCCGGCGGAGGTTCCGGAAGTCGAGGCGTATTCTCTTTGAGAATTCGCTGCACGGTCGTCTTGGCGATATGAATGCCGGCCCTGGCCAGCGTGTCGGCGATCTTGGCCTTGCCCAAGGCGGGACACAAAGCCTTGATTCGCTGGACCGAGTAGCGAACGAGATCCGGAAAGCGATTCACCGGCGTGTGGGTCTGCAGCAACGAATCGTCATCGGCCCGGCGTGCCCAGTCGGCGATGGTTTCGGCGGAAACATGAAACTGTCTCGCCGTCTCCGCCTTGCTCCAGCCCCGCATGGTGCGAAGTTCGAGGATCGCCATCCGCTCAGTCGGCGCATATCGCGGCCGTCGATGCGCATCGATGCTCGTCATCCGCGCACCAACGATCCGCAGTTGCTCGCGCAGCATCTCGACTTCGGCCTCCAGGCGGTAGATGCTCGCACTTAGCACGTCGCCTTCCTCGACCAAGAACCGCCTGCCGGCGAGCATGGCGATTCGCACCAGGGCGACCACGTTGAGAATCGCGCTTCGCACGTGTTTGGGCCAATCGGTCCGCAGCGGCAGGGTAAGGAGGTCGTCTTCACGGAGTGGGTCATACATCGTATCACCGGGTGTCGTTCAAGAGCGGTCCCAAGGTCTTCAAGCAGCAGGGAGCAGTAGTAGTCCTTTTCGATCAGTCGAGCGCTGAAACCGGTTTCTGACTCCGTAAAGGAGAGTGCGTCGCGAAACAACTCGGCATCTTCGTGGTAGGTGGACCGGTCATGACTGGTCATTGAAGACGACTCCCCAGCGGCGGTCAACGGTTCCCCGTTTCGGATATGTCGGCACCCACGGGATCAAGGCCGAAGAAATCGATATTCTGGCTTCGAGTTGGCGGAGGAGTGATGGTTTGATACCCGATGAATCGAGCAATTTCCCCAACCGCCGTAGTGTGCTCACGTTCCCGTACTGGAGGGCCACCGTCACGAGTCTCTTGGCTGCCAGCTTGTCTTCGGCCAACTCTACCCTAATCCAATCGTAGGCCCCGGGCAGACTTCCAAATCGCGACCAGTCGTAGATGGCATCCACCAGGGCGCGGGTTCGTGATGAGTATACTGCCTCGACACCGTCGGGCGTTTGGAACACCTCCGTTTCTCCCAGCCGCTTATCGGCCACCTTGATCAACACGAACGCCACAGAACCGATCTTCCGTTCGCCCGAGATCACGTTGTTGTAGGCGTAGATTCGATTAGGGACTTGGGTGTCCCAGCCATAGCGGTAGAAGGCGTTGGGCCCGCAGATCTGGTAGCGGCCTTCGCGGTCGTTGATCAGGGCAGACAGGGCGGAGAACTCGCCTGGGCTCCACTTCCCGCCCGGCGGAAGCCTAGGCGGGACGAGATACAGCCCGCGGCGAACCCGGGCGATCAACCCCCGTCGCGCCAGGCGACTGAGCAACTCCCGCTCCTGGGTGGGCGTGATTCCCATGGGACCGGTCAGTTGGCCCGTACGGACGCTGTTGAGCCTGCGTAGTTGAACGTAGGCGAACAGCTGCGTTTCGAGGTCTCCGAGAGCCGTGGACATCGGGGTGCTCCGCTCTGCGCTAATTGCGACCGCCGCAATCTACCAGAAATAGACTACACTATTTCCGGCCCCGGGTCAACTCGCGTACAAGCGTGCCGCCTAAACTCTCCCACTGCTTTTTGGCGACTGTCGTACGATTGGTCGGTCTTGCTCACGGATAAATACACCAGCAAAAGTCATCGTGCGCTGGTATTTTTGTCCACCTCCAGGGAGCAAGTCAAGTCGTGTTGACTCTCGCCGTTGAGAGAGGTTGTCGTGACGGGCCAACCATGGCCTCTGGTTGACCGGCGCAGACGGGCAGATAATTCGGCAATTCAGCGAATAGCACGGGAACACCGCCCATCTTCACAGCGGCGCATGCTGATAGCGTACGACATACCTGCGCTTCGGCGACGCTGCCCCTTACGCCGCCTTCCGCTCATAATGTTTCAGCAGCCCCCCCAGCCGCTCAAGGCACACGACATCTTCGGAGCCTAGACACTCGACTGGGTCGGGCGGTTTATCTATCGATAGCGGTAGATTGTCTCGCGATGAGTGCGGACGTTGTTCGTTGTAGTACGCGACGAATTCGTGGATTATGTGCCGAAGGTGCTTTTCGCCAAGAACCACGAAGTGGTCGAGGCACTCTTGCTGGATCGTCTGCGCGAATCGCTCCGCGAAGGCGTTCTGGTTTGGCGCCCGCACGGCGGTTTGCTTCAATTCGATATCGTCTGACTCGAGGATCGCTTCAAACTGCTCCGTGAACTTCGTGTCTCTGTCGCACACGATGTACTCAGGCTTATCCGGCCAATCGTCGAAGAACATACACAGATTCCGTGCCTGCTGTGCCATCCATCGTCCGTCCGGGTTGGGCGTAATGCCGGCGATGTGGACCTTCCGTGAATCGACATGAATGAAGAACAGGATGAAGTAGTCGACCAGACCGCCCATCGTCCAGACCTTCTTCGAGATGAAGTCGCAGGCCCAAAGCGTCTTGGCGTGGATGCGGATGAAGTCGTCCCACGTGCCCTCGCCGCGCTTCGGGCCCGGGTCGAATCCGTGTTCCTTGAGGATGTTACGGACCGTTGATTTGCAGACGCTTCGGATGCCAAGCTTCTTGAGTTCACCGAGGATACGACCCAGGCCCCAACCGTTGTCCTTGGCCATCTGAATGATCAACTCCCGGATCGCTTCCGGTGTCCGCGGCCGGCCTGGCTTCCTCGTCGTCTTCTTTTCTTGCTTCGTCTTGTCGGCGGCGCTGGCCCACCGCGCGAAACTCCGAGGCGTGACGATGGTGATCAGGTCCTTAATCGCCGATCCCAGTGGCTTGCCGAGCTTGACGAGCCGCTGCCGTTCGGCCGGCGTGCAAACGATCCGTTTGGGTAATTTGTCGCGAAGGATCCGGTTCTCCGCCTTCAGATATTCTACGTAGCGTGGTAGGACGGAAGGTGACAGGGTTTTTGAACCCCGCCGGGGACAGCGGAGTTTTCGTTGTACCGGCAACAGGCTTGACTGCCCAGAGGAAATCATGCCAGCCGAAGCTCTCTTCCAGGTGAACATCAGGCATGTGCCCCTACAGTCGGCAAGAACAGACAAGTTGCATTCCGTTTTGGGGGCCACCGGTGACTCTGGCAGGTCATTGACGGCGCTCTCGCGCTCTCAATTGCTGTTAACCATATTGCACGAGTTTCGAGAGAGCGCCGGCGGTTAACAGATGCGCTCGCGCAACGGTTAACCAATCTCGTTCAATTTCGCGAAAGGTCCGCTTCGTTTTGAGGCCAACCGAAACGTACGCGAAATCAATAAGTCCTTGCCCGTCAATCACTTTCGGAAATCGCCAAGAAGAGAGCGCTTATGAAGAGAGTCCTGTACGGGGAGAGACAGCCCGTTCCACGCTGAGTGCCTGAAGCTGATGCAAAAGCTGCGCGACGCGCCGGGCAAGCAGTAGCGAAAAACCGAACGAGCCGCCGGGCGAGCCGGCGGGATTCTATGTTGCGGACCGCTCAACCACCACCACGCGGACATCGCAGACGTTCGTGTGCGTCGGGCCGGTCTTGATCAGGGCCCCCAGCGGCTCGAAGAAGTGATAGGCGTCGTTTCGCCCCAGATAGTCGGCCGGATCGAGACCCTGTTGTCGGGCGGCGGCGAGCACTTCGGCGTCGAGCAATGCCCCGGCGGCGTCGGTGGGGCCGTCTTCGCCGTCGGTGCCGCCGGAAAGGATGGAAATCCCCCCGGCGCCGGAAATCTCGGCGCCGGAAATCTCGGCGCCGGAAATCTCGGCGCCGGAAATCTCGGCGCCGGAAATCCCGCCGGAGGCGTCGGCCAATCGCTGCAAGGCCGCCAACACCAACTGCTGGTTCCGGCCGCCGAGGCCGCGGATCGACTCGTCGGCCAGGGTGACGACCGGCTCGCCGCCGCTGATCAGACAATTCGGCCCCGGCTGACCGCGCATCTTCAACGCCATCTCGGCCAGGTGGACGCCGAGTTGCTCGGCCGGGCCTTCGGATTGCTTCGCGCTGACCATCGCGTGGGTGTAGCCCAATCGTTCGGCCTCCATGCCGGCGGCCTCCACGGCCGTGGCGTTGTTGCCGATGATCAGGTTGGTTACGCGGCAGGTGGTCGGCGTCGGCTCGACGTCTTGCTTTTGCCGAAGGTAATCGAACACGCTCGGCGATATTCCGGCGTCTCGGGCGGCGAAGTGCTCGAGCACCTCCAGGGCGGCCCGCGGCGTGGAGGAATCCTCGACCGTTGGTCCCGAGGCGATGACGTCGAGCGGGTCGCCCAGCACATCGGAGATGATCAGCGATACGAGCCGGCCGGCTCGGCACGCCCGCATCAGCCCTCCGCCCTTGATGCTGCTGAGCTGTTTGCGGACCGTATTGAGTTGTTCGATGTTGGCCCCGGCGGCACTGAGGTGTCGGGTCAGTGCCAGTTTGTCTTGCAGCGTGATCCCCCGGGCCGGTGCCGGCATCAGGGCCGATCCGCCGCCGGAGATCAGGCACAGGCAGAGATCGTCCGCCGAGAGCGATTCGACCAGCCGGAGGATCTGCTTCGAGCCTTCGGCGCCCTCGGGCGTCGGCTCGTTGATGCCCGGCGGCCGCGCGGCGTGCAGTTTGACGCGGCCCGATCCGTCCCGGCCGCCCGCGCTGTCGATACAATCGGCCGGCACGTTCACCCAGCCGGCCAGATCCTTCTCTTGCATCAGTTGCGGCCCGAGCACTTCCTCGACCGCGGCCGCCATTCCCGCTCCCGCCTTGCCGGCGCCTACGACCACGATCCGCCGGATCGAGTCGAGCGGAATCTGGTCGTCGCCGACCATCAGCGTGGGGCCGTGCAGACGGATCGCCTCGCGCACAAGCCGCTGCGAACGGACCGCGTCGACCCCGGCGGTCCAAATCTTCAGGGCGTCGCGACGGATTTTCAAGGCGTCGCTACGGGGCGGATCGGTACTCATCCGAGTGCGATTTTGTTGATTTTCACCCGGGTGTAAATCTGGCGGTGGCCGGTCTTGGAGCGGGAATTCTTTCGCCGCCGGATCTTCTGCACGGTAAGCTTGGGGCCCTGGCAGACGGCGACGACCTCGGCCGTGACGGTGGCCGAATCGAGCAGCGGCTGCCCCAGTTTCAACCCGTCGTCGTCGCGATAGGCCAGCACCTTCTCGAATTTCACTTCATCGCCGCTGGCAACGTCACGGTAGTCGACCTCCAGCGTTTGGCCTTCTTCCACCTTGAGTTGGCGTCCACCCTCTTCAATAATTGCGTACATGACACTTTCCAAATAAGCTGTTTCGGCTTGATTTTTCGATATTTTCGCGCGGCGGGCCTCCCGGCGGAACCACCGGAGAGAACCGCAAACCGCTCAGTTTAGCCGATTATCTCCAACGCTTCAACCCCCCGCCGCTATGGGAATCTCACTTCCCGGTCCTCGGCGTCGCGGCAGACGACGACGAGGTGTTCGGGCGGAACGTCTTTGGCTTCAATGACTTCCACGTTCATGTCGCCTTCATCCTCGATCCGGGTCAACTCGCGGCGTTTGCGGTTATTGAGGTATTCGGCGACGGGTTCGGCCACCGTGATTGTCACGCGGCCGATCTGCTCGCGCTGGCTGGCAAGGATCAGCAGGCGGACAACCTCGATAGCCATGCTTTCGGGTGTCTTGACCACCGCGGTGCCGTGACAACAAGGACAGTCGGTGAAGACACTGCGTTTCAGGCTGGGGCGGATGCGTTGGCGGGTCATTTCGACCAGTCCGAAGGGGCTTGTGCGGAGGATCTTGGTGCGTGCTCGATCCCGCTTGACCGCGTCGCGAAGTGCCCGTTCCACGCCGCGGCGGTGCTTCTCCTTGCGCATGTCGATGAAATCGTTGACGACCACGCCGCCGAGGTCGCGCAGCCGGATCTGCCGGGCGATTTCCCTGGCCGCCAGGATGTTCATCTGGTAGGCCGAGTCCTCGGCCGTGCCGTCGGCGCGGAAGCTGCCGCTGTTGACGTCGATTGCCACCAGGGCCTCGGTCTGATCGATGACGATCGATCCACCCGTCTTCAAGGGCACGGTCCGCTGGTACATCTTGTCGATCTCTTCCTCGAGGTGGTACTTGTGGAACAGCGGTTCCTTGCCTTCGTAGAACTGCAGGCGATTGACGTAGCGGGGCATGACCAGTTGGAGAAACTCCTTCGCCCGGTCGTGCGCCTGCTTCTCGTCGATGTAGATCGCGTCGACGTGCCCGGTGAAGATGTCGCGAATCGTGCGGATGATCATGTCGCTTTCTTCGTAGATGTCGACCGGGCCGGAAAGCTTCTTGATCCTGCGGACAATCACCTTCCAAAGCCGCAGCAGGTAGGCAAGGTCGCGAGAGAGTTCCCGCTTGGTCCGGTCGGAACCGGCGGTGCGAACGATGAACCCCACGCCCTTGGGTGGATTCAACTCCAACATCACCGAGCGCAGCCGGCGGCGAACGTCTTCGTCCTCGATCTTCCGCGAGACGCCGATTCGCCCCAACGCGGGCATCAGCACCAGGTATCGGCCGGGAATGCTGATGTAGGTCGACAGCGTGGGGCCCTTCGTACCAATGCCTTCCTTGATGACCTGTACGAGCACTTCGTCGCCACGTCGCAGGATATCCTGAATGGGCGGTTTGAATCGGGGGCGGCCTCCGGGCCGAAAGCCCCGTTGCCGCGGCGGCGCGTCGCCGGGTCCTTCCTCGACCTCATCGGTCTCGACCGGATCGTCGGTGCGCTTGGCGTCCCGCCGCCCGTTGCCGGCCGGCTTGCCCGGGTCGTAGCCGCCTTGCCGGAAATACTGCGGCTCGACGTCGCTGATGTGCAAGAAGCCGTTGCGGCCGACGCCGAAATCGACGAAGGCCGCCTGGATACTCGGCTCCAGGTTGACCACCACGCCCTTGTAGATGTTTCCCACGTAACTGTCTTGGTCGGCTCTTTCGACGTAGAGTTCTTCAAGTACCCCGTCTTCAACGACCGCAATCCGGCATTCTTCCGGCTGCGAAACGTTGATTAACATTTCCTGTTTCATAATGTTGTTTTCCTGTTCGGCAAGATTGGCGAGCAGGCATTCGATTCAGCCCGGGCGGGAGTCGGCCGAATTGACAGCGGGAACCGTTCACGATTGGATCTCCACTGCAACGCGGGTCAAATGAATTCCCTGGTGTTCCGTATCGGCCAGTTCCAGTTCAGTCAGCCCCAGTTCTGCCAGGACGTCCCGCGGTGAGGCACTGCCGCTGCCGCCGGTTCTCAGCCGCATGGCAAGCACTCCCTCTTGAAGCGTCAACTCGTCGAGGAGTTCTCGCAGGTCGATGGGTGTGCGCCGCTTGGGGCGTTGAATGGGGCAGGACGTGCGGGCCATCAGCCGGTCGATCCGGTTCTGCAGGTCCCGCCGGAATTGCGACGGGATCGGCATCCGATAGGAGGCGGCTTGCACTCGGGCTTTCTTGCTGCCCTCGGGAAGGATCTCGACCTTGCGAAAGGTCAAACCCGGCACCGCGTGCTGCTGAAGCCGCCCTTGCACCTCTTCGGCCGTGTGGACCTTGGCCAGTTCGAGTTCCATCACTTCGTCGATTCCCTCGATTCCGACCGCCAGGGCCAAGGGGAAACTCATCCGCGGTTTGGGATGGAATCCTTGGCTCATTCCCAGCGGTAAGCCGGCGCGGCGAAACAGCCGCTGAAGGCACCGCATCAGGTCTCGATGCCCGATCAGTCGCAGGTCGCCCTGCTTGCTAAATCGAATACGTACTCGTTGTCGAACCATGGGTTCGCGCCTCTCCGCCTCTGCCGTGGATGGCGGAGTATTGGTTGAATTCTCGTTCCTCCGCCGACGTCGGCGAAGAACATTTAAGTGTCTTAAACGGGAACTTCTTTGTAGGAGGCGACTCCAGCCGCCGATGGAGCGTCGAATGCCACACAAATCGGCGGGTGGAGTCGCCTCCTACGAGTTTTTCAATGGGCTGCCGGGTCTCTGACTCTCTATATGGGGGCGGATGCCGTCTCCGGAACCCGCTTTTTCAGTTCTTCCTTGAGGTAGCTCTTGATTTCGCGGGCGTTTTCCATTTCCATTACGCGGGCGGCGACCGCCTTGCATTGTTCAATCGTGACGTGCCGGCAGACGTTCTTGATCTCCGGCATCACGGCGGGCGTTACGCTGAAACGCCGCAGGCCCAACCCCAACAACAGCATCGTATAGATCGGACTACCGCTCATCTGGCCGCAGAGGTTGATCGGGACCGATTTTCGATCGGCGGCCTTGATGGCCGTGGAGATCAGTTTCAGCACGGCGGGGTCGGCCGAGTTGTAGAGCGCGACCACGTCCTTATTGCTTCGGTCGACCGCCAAGGTGTACTGCACGAGATCGTTGGTGCCGATGCTGAGGAAGTCGACCTCCTCGACGAATTGATCGATCATCATCACCGCCGCCGGCACCTCGACCATCATGCCTACCGGCACGTCGCGGCGGTATTCTATGTCGTGTTCGTCGAGATCCTCCATCACGTCGCCCAACACCATTTTTGCCTGTCGCAGTTCGAGCAACGTAGAGACCAGTGGAAACATGATCCGCACGTTCCCCAATGCGCTCGCCCGCAACATAGCACGCAACTGCCGCCGAAACAACGGCAGGTTCCTCAGGGCCAGCCGGATGCTGCGCAGACCGAGGAACGGGTTGCGTTCGTCCTCGGGCTTGGGTAAGTGAGGGACCTTGTCGGCTCCCAGATCGAAGGTGCGGATGGTCACCGGCTTGTCGCCCATGGCCTCGACCACCTGGGTGTACGCCTGGTAGTGGACTTCCTCGGTGGGTTCGGTTTCGCTGCCCAGGTATAGGAACTCGGTGCGGTAGAGGCCCACGCCGTCGGCACCCCGATCGACGCAATGGTCGACCTCGTAGGGGAACTCGATGTTACCCAACAGTTGAAGGCGGACGCCGTCCTCGGTCTCGGCCGGCAAGTCGCGCAACGGCTCCAGCCGGGCGGCCAACGTGCGGATTTCCTCCTCTTCGTGCCGGTAGCGGGCGAGCGTCTCTTCGTCGGGGCCAAGGATCACCAGACCGTTGTCGCCGTCGATGATCACCTGGTCGCCGCCGCTGACGTCGGTCAGGAACGGTCCCGTGCCGACCACGGCGGGGATTTCCAGGGCTTCCGCCACGATGGCCGTGTGACTTCCCGGCCCACCGATCTCGGTTACGAATCCGCGAACGAACTGGCGGTCGAGGTTGGCGGTTTCGCTGGGAGTGAGGTTGTGTGCCAGCACCAGCACGGGAGACGTCAGATGCGAAATACCCTCCCGGCGGCGTCCCAAGAGGTGCCGCAACAGCCGCTTCTCGATATCGAAGATGTCGTTTACCCGTTCGGCCAGATACGAACTCTCCAGCCGCTGGAAGACCTGAGCGTATCGGCGCAGGGTGCGGCTGACGGCATATTCCGGTGAATAGTGCCGCTCGCTGATCATTTCCTCGAGTTCGCTGCGTAGGCGGGCGTCCCGGAGCATCTGGCGGTGGGCCTCGAAGATGCCCCCGTACTTGTCGCCGAGTTCTTGGGAAACCGCATCGCGATTGCGGACGATTTCTACGCTGGCGGCATCGATGGCCCTGTCGAGTCGTTCCAACTCCTCCTCGACGGCATCGCGCGCAACGAACCGGCGGGGGATGCGAAATCCCTCGTTATCCATCACTAACGCTTCACCGATGACCACGCCCGGCGAAACGGCGATTCCTCGTAATTTCTGCATACCGACCCGCCGTCGGATGACGTTTCCAGTGCGGTGGAACCGGCCTTACGCCTGGTTCTCCGCTTGCTCTGTATTCTCTTTGCCTTCGCCGAAGTTATCGGCGAACAGTTGCACAATTGCGTCGACGACCTGCTCGGCGTCGATGCCGGTCGCCTCCAGCGCCAGCGTGTCTCCGGGACCGGTTCCCAACGAGAGGATCTGCAGCACCTCGCTGCCCGGGGCCCGCTCGGTGTTCTTGACGAGGACCACGTCCGATTGCGAACCGCGCGCAAGTTCTGCGATCAACGTGGCGGCCCGGGCGTGGACCCCTTCGTCATTGGTCACGGTAACCGTTCGCGTGGCTTTGGTTTCAGACATGATCGCAGATGCGTCTTCTTCGGTCCGAAGATCCCGGCAGAGATGCTGTAGCTACGAGCCGAACTGGTTGTTGTCGGCTTCGTCGAGTAGTTGCTGGATGTCTTCGGCGTTCTTCGACTGCTTAAGGAATTTGCAGAAAGTGTCGTTGCGCAATTGACGTGAAATGTTTTCCAATGCTCGGAGATGGTCTCCGGGCCGATGAGGCGGTGAGATCAGCAGGAAGAACAGTTGTACGATCTCGCCATCAAGGCTGGCGAAATCGACGCCTTCTCTGCTGACGGCAACCGTTCCCACGAGGCGGTCGACACTGGGATGCTTGGTGTGCGGCACTGCCACGCCGCGACCGATCCCGGTGCTACCCAACTCCTCGCGTTTGAGAATCGCCTTGACGATGCTCTCGAATTCATCGGCTTCAATCTTTCCCGCGTCGAGCAGGCCTTGGACCATCTCGCGAATGGTCCCTTCTTTGTCTGTGGCGCCCAGTTCAGCGAGAATCGCCTCACGACTAACAAAGTCGGCGAACTTCATGCACTTATTCTCCCTTGCTCTCTCCGAATGACTAATCCGTCTCTCCGGGCTGGCTGGAAGTCCCCTTCTGCCGGTACCCGGTGTTCCGATGACGGCTCTGAACCTTTTCTTTGTGTTTGCGGAGTTGCTGTTCCATCTTGCCAACTACTTGATCGACCGAAGCCATCAACTCATCCGCCTGGCTCGCAGCCACGAAGTCCCTATGTTTGACGGATACCTTGAGATCGACACTCGGCGCCTCGCGATGTTCCAGGTCAATGGTCAATACGATCGCGCTGACGCGATCAAAGAAACGACTCAACTTCTCGAGTTTCTCCTCAATCTTCGCCTGAGTTTTCTCGCTTACGTGCCCGTGTCGGGTCGATATGTTGATCTGCACCAAATAGACTCCTTGGAATAAACTCCAGGACGCTACCGCCCAGCAGCAATCAAGCTCATCATTCTACCACTACGCCGCATTGTATACAAACGCAAAGCTCGAAGCCCCAGACCCTGATCCTCTCCCCACTCATGAAAGTCTAGCTTCCTGTGATCCCGGCGGAAAGGGGACCGGCTGGGCAGCAAGTTGACATGCTGAAGAGGGGTGGAAAGTCGCGAAAAAAGGGTGGCGAGTAGCCCAAATGTACTTTAGGACACCACACTGAGGTGTGTGTTTAGCCAGGTGCCATGCCCACGCTTGCGTGGGCATGCGGCGAGAGATAGGCTTCTGTCATGAACCGATCCTGCCGGAAACGCTGCCACCAATAACGCGGTACGGTGCTGCGACCGGTGGCAGGCCCTGAGGGAGAAGGAATGCGAACACTGGCTGCCGTTCTGCTTCTGCTGCCGATGGCGGTGCCCTCGAAGTCCAAGTGATAGGAAGCCCATAGGTCAGGGCTTGCCCTGACGCACACCTGAAAGGTAAGCCATGCGAAAACCCAACCGTACCTTGCCGGGGCCGATTGTCATTCTCGCCCTGGTCGCCTCGGTTTCGGCGCCCGACGCGGGGCACTCGGCCGTGCCGCCACTGCAGAACTGGTTCCCCAAGGCCCCGCTGCTGCCTGAGCCAACCGGCGAGGTCATCCGTGTGAAGACGGTCAACGAACTCTACGCCGCCGCCGAGAAGGTGAAGCCCGGCGGAACAATCCTCGTTGCCGATGGGCTCTACCGCATGCCGCGGACGTTCTATCTGAAGACCGATCACGTCACGCTACGCAGCCACGGCGGCGACCGCACGAAGGTCGTGCTCGACTTCGCCGACTGCCGCCATCACGAGGGCGTGGCGGTCAGCTACTGCTCGGGCGTGACGATCGCCGACCTGACGGTCGCGAACGTGCGGCAGAACGGCATCAAGATCAATTCTGATCTCGCCGTGGATCGGGTAACGATCTACAACGTGATCGGCCACAACGTCTGGCAGCGGCACATCAAGGGGCCCCGGGTGCCGGACAAGAACGGGCAGGCCGATTTCGTCGATGGCTGCCGCGTGCGGTATTGCCTGTTCTACAACGACCGTCCCAAGCAGCGCGGCGACGAGCCGTGGGAGGACTCCCAACCGCGGTTTGGCTTCAACTACATCGGCGGGATGGACGTCATGTGCGCCAAGGGCTGGGTGATCAGCGACAACGTCTTCATCGGCATCCGCGGCAAGACCGGCGAGGCCCGCGGCGCCGTCTTCATGTGGCACAACGGGACCGACTGCGTCATCGAGCGCAACATCATCATTGACTGCGACTCGGGCATCTGCCTGGGAAACAGCAGCGCCCGCGGCGAGCGCCGTCACGCCGTCGGCTTCATCGTTCGCAACAACTTCGTCGTTCGCTGCGGCGAGAGCAACATCCTGGCCGACCACACGCGGGACTGCAAGATCCTCAACAACACGGTCCACGATCCCGAAAGCCGCAACGGCCGCCTGTTGCGCGTAGTACACGCCAACGATGGGCTGCTGGTGAGAAACAACATCTTCAGCGGGCCGCGGATCGTCAGCGAACTCCACGAGGGCCCGATCGACGTGCGCGGCAACCTGATCCGCCCGGTGGGCGACTACTTCGTCGACGCGGCCCGCGGGAACCTTCACCTGACGCCCAAGGCCGTCGACGCCATCGACCGAGCGACGGTCGATCGAGACGTTGCCGAGGACATCGACCGCCGGCCGCGCGGCGAACGGCCCGATCTCGGCGCCGATGAATTGCTCCCGGACCCCCCCTAGAGATGTATGAGACAAGAGACGGGAACGAAAAGCGGGATAGTCGTCGTCGAAGAGCACCTTCCGGCACCCGCCGGGCGTTTTTCCCCTTGGTTTTCTTGCAAGATCGGATTATTCTGTATAAAGTATAGGGGTAGGGGTGGCGGGAGGTCTCTCGCTGCGCACAGATTGCAACCGGAACAACCCATCGGAGGATACGGACCATGAGGCCTGCTCTTAGAACATTGCGCTGCGGGCGATCGGCACTGGCGATTGCGCTGCTGTTGACCGCCACACTGGCCCTGGCGGCCGAACGTCAGGGCAAGCGACTCAAGCTGGGGCAATTCAACCCCAAGGACGCAACGGTCGAGATGTTCGACGCCATCGACCAACGCGACATTGAGGTCAAGCTGATCCCGAAAGACTCGACCGAGTGCCGCGTGATCATCGAGAACAAGACCGACCGGCCGTTGAACGTGAAGCTGCCCGATGTCTTCGCCGGCGTGCCCGTGCTGGCACAGATGGGCGGCGGCATGCAAGGCGGCGGAAACCAAGGCATGATGGGCGGCATGGGCGGCATGGGCGGCATGGGCGGTGGCATGGGCGGTGGCGGCATGGGCGGTGGCTTCTTCAACGTACCGCCGGAAAAGGTCGGCGATTTCAAGGTGACCACCGTCTGCCTCGAACACGGAAAGGCGGAACCCCGACCGGCAATGAAGTACACCGTTAAACCGATCGAACACCTCACCGACAAGCCGGAGGTCCACGAACTGGGCCGCATGCTCGGCACCGGGCGTCTCAATCAGCGGGCCGCACAGGTCGCCGCCTGGAACCTCAACAACGGCATGAGCTTCCAGCAACTGGCCGCCAAACGACTCCGACACGCCAACGGCATCAGCCGCCCCTACTTCACGCCGCGAGAACTCCAAGGCGGCATGCAGATCTCGGCCATGGCCACCAAACTCGCCCAACAACGCGGCGAAAGCCCCGGCGAGACCGACTCGGCCAACCTGAGATGAGTTCGTAGCTATTGCAAACGGGCAAAGGTGGACGCGATTCACGGCTGATAGCGCCAGTCCACTTTCCCGCCATACGCCATCGTCTCGTCTACCAGCGAAAACAGGGCCGGGTCGTACCGCTTGAGCGTCTCGCGCGTGGTGATAGGGCGGGCGGCGTCATTCGGTGCAACGCCCTGGCCCACGGCGTCGAAATAGGCCAGCACACCCGCGGTCCAGTACTCGACCCGGTCGTGGACCGCGGCCGTTCCTTTCCATCGCCCCTTGCTCGTGGCGCCGCCGTACAGGGTCTGGAGCTTGCGGTCGAAGCGGACGTCCATTCGCCGGACCCGCAACTCATACTGCTGTACATCGTCTCTCATTTCCCAGTTGGGGTCGACCGCGCGGGTGCCGGTCACGTGATAGATCGCCTTGGCAAAGGCCCGAATGACCTGGCAATCGGTGGCGTAAGGATTGCGGCGAAGGTCGCCCAAGACATTTTCCTGGCCGACTACCAGCAGCTTCACTTCCGGCGAGTAGTCGAGGAAACGCCCCGTATGATCCAGCCCCTTGACCTTTTTGTACTCCGGCAGGTCGGACAGCTTTTCATTGGGGCCCAAGACGACCAGCTTCACGCCGTCGGCAATCAGCGCCTTGAGAACGTCGTGGCGATACGCAAACATCTTGCGGATCGTGTCGTTGGCCTTCAGCAGGGCTTCGTCACTGGCTCCGCGGCCGAGAACGGTGAATTCGCGGGCCCAGGTGAACTTCGTGTAGAACGGATCGATACGGAGCCCGGCCGGCGGCGGCGCCACGTTTGGCAACGGTCGCAGCCACTGGTAGCGCCAGTCCTGATCGGGGCCCGGTTGAAGCGCGCTCCTGACCAGTTCGTAGCCTTCCGGGTCATAGATCTTCAGTTGCTCGCGGCGGCCGACGGGGCCATGGTTCCAGTTGTTCACGCGGTTGCAGTCGAAGTAGGTCTGGATAGTCTCTGCCCAGTATTCGCCCACGTTGCGTATCGCATACGTATCTTTGTAAAGCCCTTTGGCGACCGCGTTGCGATAGGCGGTGTGCTTGCGATTTTCCCACCTCGGGTCCAGCCGGCCCAGCGCGCCGTCGATCGTATGGCCGAATTCGTGTACGGCGATGCTCTCGTCGTCATAGCGGTCCAGGGGCAGGCTCAACAAGTTCTCTTCGCCGAAGCTGGTGGGCAATCCGCCGGTCCCGCGGACGCGTTCGTTCAGGTATTCCGGGTTCGGTTGGTTTCTGTGTTCCGGCACGTCGGTATAAACCTGGTCTTTTCCGATAATCACCAGGTACATTCCCCGGTCGACTAGGGCCTCGAGCACGTCGGGCCGGCCGGCCAACATTCGGGTGACCATCTCGTGTGTCCGGAGCAGAGCCAGATCGGCAACCTCGCCCGCCGCGACGACCGGCAAACCCTTGATATCGACGTGTTTCTTGTAGAATTGGCGGGCGGCGTCCCTGTGCTTCTCGTGAACCCGCTGAAAAAAAGAATCGGGGGGCGCGGTCACCGGCGGACCGTGAGTCTTCGAGGCCGACTGGGCGTGAACACTCGCGACGAGAATCAAACCGACAAGCGCCACTCTGCCGCCAGTCATCCAATCACGAGACCTATTCATCGCTTGCCCCTTGCAAGGACTCCGTTGGAATCGCACAACATACGCGAAACCCGGCGTTGTAGGAACTCGAACCCGCCTCCCACCGGAGGCGGAATCCACAGCGGCAGGCCCCGGGATAGCTCCGCCAGGAACCGCCGCGCAGGACGCGCGCGTTTCCCTCCTCGGGTCCTACCGGGTCGCTTTCCGCGGCGCTACCGTAATTGCCGTACCGATCCGCGCACCACTCGCTGACGTTCCCGTGCATGTCGTACAAACCCCATGCGTTGGGCGGAAAGCTGCCCACGGGCAAAGGCTTCCCGCGGTGCTTTCCTTTCCGGCCGTCGCCGTAGGTGTAGTCTCCGTGGTAGTTCACCTGGTCGGTCGATATCGTCTCGCCAAAGGAAAACGGCGCCGATGTGCCCGCCCTGCACGCATATTCCCACTGCGCTTCCGTCGGCAAGGAGTACTCACGGCCCTTTTCGGCCTCTTGGGCGCCCAAGGTCTTGCAGAACTTCTCGGCGTGGCTCCACGAGACCTTGACGACCGGGTTGCGCGTGCCTTTGAACTCGTCGGGGTATTCGTCCGATATTTTTTTGTCGGTGTCTTTGCGCTCCGGAGTGGTGACCGCCTCGTAACACCCCTGCGTGACTTCGTCGGTGGCCATGTAGAAGGCGCCGGTCAGCGTTACCTTGTGGCGGGGATGCTCGTCGTAGAACCAGCCGGCCTGAGCGTTGGGCATGGCGCAACGTTGGGCAACCTCCATGGCCGAATCCCTGGAGCCCATCATAAACGTTCCGGGGGGAATCAGGACAAACCGCATCCCAACCGAGTTTTCGAATGCAACCGGCACGCCAAGCTTCTTGGCCGCCGCCACTTGCTCGGGCGAGACCTTGGCCCACGGAGGCACCTCCGGCTCGGCTCGGACAGAGGCGGCTACCGCGACAGTCGCCACCAAAAACATCGCTGCCGCACTTCGAACACGCATTGGCTTTTCTCCTTTTCAATCGCCCCTTACTCGGTCTGCTCTTGTTTCTTGGCCTCTTTGGCCTTGAATCGGTTGAAGGCCCGGACGACCTCGGGCGGCCAGCGGAAAGTGGGCGCCTTGGCCGGATCGAAGCCGCGCAGATGCGGCTCGTTCAGCCGCTTCGCCACGGGCACGTAGAGCCACTCGTTTTGTCGAAACGAGTCGTCGAGCAACCTGGCGTACTCCGGCAGGTGCGTCTTCAACTGCGCGCGCGTGGCGATGTGGCAAACGTGCTCTCCTTGCGGCCCGAGAACCTCGAACGAACTCTGTCCGCCGCCGGCCTTCGGCCTGATGGTCCCGTTACAGTTGAACCAGGCCTGAACGCCCTCGGCCCAAAACTCCCCGATGCCGCCCTCTATCGCGTATCCACGGAAGCGGCCGCTTTGCTCGGCTTTGTCGTACAACGCCGCCAAACGCGCGTTGAACTGCTCGTCGATGCCGCCGATCACGCCCTGAAGCCCGTGGCCGAACTCGTGAATGAAGATGTTCTCGCCTTGCCAAGGGTCACCCCGGAAACAAAGCACGTTTTCTTCGCCGCAACTGACCGACCCGCCGGCCAGACCCCGGGCGCGATAATCCCACCAGGGTTCCATGCGCCGGCACTCGGGCAGGTCGGTCTGCATTTCGTTGTAGGCCATCACGCACACGTACATCTTCCTCGTTCCGCCGAGCTTTTTCATCACGTCGGGCCGGTTGACGAGCATCCTGCGCGCCAGGTACGCCACTTCGCGCAAGGCGTACGGGGAGACCTTCTCCGAACCAACGATCAGCAGGCCGTCGGCCACGACGTGCTGTTTGTAGAACGGGTCAAGCGTTTTCAACAGTGCTTCGGGGCCGGCCGGCTGCTCCGCGGTATCGGCTTCTGCCGCCGGACAGGAACAAGTCCAGAGAAGGCAACAAGCGATACTCGCGCCGAAGAAGATCGTGTTCCGCACGAGCGTCTGGCCCATCGGTAGTTCCTCTCTTGTTCAGCGAATATGGCGGAACTAGTGTCGCGCTGATTCGTTTCGCCGCAGGCATTCGACAACAAGATGCTAGACTATCGGAAATTTTACCGGAAACGGCGTCCGTTGCCAGGTTCAAATATCTCTCTCGTGGGCCTGATTCAAACCGAAATTCTCGGGGGGGGAGGTGAAATTGCCTTTTCCTCTGCCAGGATATTCGGTTTTCTGGGTAGAATCTGTCATCGGGGACTTACGTATTCCGTTCTCGCAGGAAGACCCGCGATGAGGTTTGTAATAACCAATAACCATTGGC
>Ga0180429_10001134_pt1 | contig 22810 bp, 15 predicted proteins | sample SS_ome_FD_132428 | JGI IMG/M metagenome (GOLD analysis project Ga0180429, IMG submission 132428) | Hypersaline lake sediment archaeal communities from the Salton Sea, California, USA - SS_1_S_1 metaG | ecosystem: Environmental > Aquatic > Non-marine Saline and Alkaline > Hypersaline > Sediment ...
CCTTTCGATTTCCTGCATTTTTTCCACCAGCGTTTTCTGGTGCGCCTGCAATATCGCCATCAAATCCCGGTGCTCTGCCAGAAACTGGTCCATATCCGCCTTCAGCACCCCGATCGCTTCATAAACCGGATGCAGCGCGCCGCCTTGCGTGATGGCGAAATCTTCCTGAATGCCCGGTTTCTCCAGATCGATGGTCCCCAGATGCGCCAGAAGGCCATCGACTTGTGCGCTCAGTGCATCTTCCGAACCCAAGGCCGCTGGAGGGTCGGATGCCGAAAGATCCTGCGGGGTCTTCGGCAGCGTTTCGGGGCGTTGGCACACGGACGGGGAGTTCGCCGGCCTGACGGCCACGCCATGCGCTAGCAGCATCGCCAGCGCCTTGGCCACGGCATCCTCGTACCGCGCAACCATGTGGACCTTGTAGCGATGCAGGTGCAGTTGGCGGGACAAATTAAAGCTGAGTCGAAAAAAAGGCGGCATACCATAGGGAAACGACCCCAGGAGGCCTTTCAGACTGTTTGTAAACTGCAGATAGCAGCGGCGCGCGCCGGCGGAGCCCCCCGTTGTATGCTCGAAACTTTCGATAAAAACAAAAGGCGCGTCTCCGGGAAGCGTTTCCGCCTTGATCGCGGCCGCCAGGGCGATGGCCTGCTGCATGTCCGCTTCGGTCACGTAGCCGCGCGGTATGACCCAGAAGAGGTTGCTGCCGATCTGGGCGAAGGTTGTGCGATAGGTATGCGCAGGACTGGTATAGACCCATTCCGGACGGGATCGAATCGGCAGGCCGGTGTGGGGGCAAACAGGCGGAAAAGTTTCCGGGACGGCCGGCACGACAACGTTGCCGGGCCGAATCATGGCGTTCTCCCGGCGGGCGCCCGACCGCTCGTTTCAGGCCGGGTCAACCAGTCTTGCAGCGTCGGATGGCGTCCCTTCAGACCCGCTTTGCCCCGCATGCGCTGACAATGGTTCTCGATAGTGCGTCGTGAAAGCCGCAAAAGGTCGGCGATCTCCCGCGGCTTCAATCCGGCGCTGATCAGAAAGGCCAGCAGGCCTTCCCTGGCGGTAAACGGCGTTTGCAGCCGATGGGGGTCGTATGGCGGGCGCTTTCCGATCTGCGAGGTCACATCCCGCAGCAGGCGCATCAGAATGCGTTGCCGAGACGATGATGGTCCTGTCCTGTCGAGTTCATCCATCAGAGGTGCCAACAGATCGTAAAACCGATCTTTGATGCGCGCCTCGAGGCGCTGGCGTTCCTTTTCGCGGGCGGCCAGCAGCATACTGAGGGTGGTGTGGGTTTCGCTGAGCATCACCTGTTTTTCGATCAGCTCCTTTTGCCGCAATTCCAGGTTTTCGCGGGCCCTTCGATGACGGTGAAGGATCGCCTGCATATCGTCACGCAGCACCGATAGCGCATCAAAGACCGAACGAAAAGGATGGTTCCGGGGAATCTTCCGGAAGGTGGAGGCAAAGCCATATGTCTCCAGATTGATGTTGCCCACATATTCCAGCAGTTCCCCCGCATAGCGGGCCAGGGGCGGCGCCCCCGCCGACCGGTCGACCGCCGGCGCGGTGTCGGCGTCATAGGGAGGGATTTCGGACGTCGTTTCTTGCGCGTCCACGGACGACACCATTTGCCGTAACCGGGCCTGGGCGATGGCGATCGCTTCCGCATAATCCGCAGCAACCCGCACATCAAAATGGAACAGACCGATGCGACGGCTCAACTCGAACCCCAAGCGGAAAATGGTCGTCGGCTGATAGACGATATAAGCCTTTAAGCGTTGTTGCCGGCGTAACGTCCGGATAATGAAGCGACGGGCATCTAACGTCGCTCCCGTAACAGCTGAAAAGTCGTCAATGGCAATGAATACGGATTTCTCCGGCAGCATGGTAAAAAGGACATCCTCGACAAGGGCCATTCCTTTTTGGGCATGCCGCCGAAGCACGTACCCCTGCGGCTGCAGCCACACGATCCGGTCACCGACAAAACTGACCCGCAACCGGTAGCCGCCTCCCGGGCTGGTATAGGTCCAGCTCGAATGGCTGAAAACCGGCAAACCGGTGACAGGGCAGTGATGCGGGAGGGGAATGTCAAGATGTGGCGTTACACGGGATGAACGCATGTATCGGGCACCCTAAAAAGAATGTGCTTCGACCTGCTCAAGCGTCACCACCTGCCCCCCTTCAGCACGTGCAAAAGCCATTGCCTGGTCCCGGCGGTCGAAGGCGATGGCTTCGGCTCCCATCGGACCCGTGGTGCCTGAACCGATCACGTAATAGGCGGTCGATCCGCTGATCCAGCGCCCGGAGGCATAATCGGTGACCCAGATCATGTCGGATCGGTCCGCCTTTGACAGCCGATTCCGGGGGGCGGACAACCAGCCAATCAGGCAATGGGTCGAGCAGAAATGGTCGATATGGCCATTTTTAGCGGCCACCTGGCAGCGATGGCGCGGATAGCGCGAAGGATACATGCGGCACACCACGCATTCGTCCTGCATATCAGCCGGGGGAACGATTTTGCCTTTGGCAAGACGCTTGCGGTCGATCATGGCATTTTCTTTATCCAGCGCCCGGCGGGCCAGTTGGAAGGTCGTTCCGTAATCGGCGACCTCACCGCCGCAGGTGCGGGCAAAGTCGTCCGCGGCGGACCGGCCGGGGAAGGCCGCTTTGCTCAGCATGGTCATGGTGCCGCCGGCCGAGGAGCCGACCACGTAACAGGCCGCTGCAGCAGGCACCATCCCGCGCGGCTGAAGATACAGGGCCGTCTGGACGTCCCGCGGAACCTGGCCGGATTTCACCGCCATATCCGCCAGACAATGGAAAGAACAGGCTTCACGCACGCCGTCCTCCAGGCGAAAGATCTTCCATGTGCGCGCCCACATGGATTGCACCATGCCGCAGTTGGGGCATCGCCCGCGCAAGGCGAGGTCGGGAGGCGACAGCGGATGTAAAACCCGGCAATCCGTATCCGCGACCAGCGACCAGGGGAAAACGAGTGACGTAATTGTTAAACAGGTTCCATGGGCGATAAACTGCCGACGATTCATTCGATCCATTGCGATCTCCCTTCGTTCACGATCATCCGTCATTTTCTGTTCAGGATAACCGGATATCATCCCAAAATACAACCCGGGGGTGCTCCAGGCCGGTGGCAAAAAGGCGAACGGCCATCACGTTTCTCAAATCCATCGAACGTCCCTCATGAATCAAACTTCAGGGTTTTCAGGATTGCCAGGCGCGGATCGACGTCATCCCCACCGCAATCACAAGGTCCGTCGTTCAGGTTTGCCCCGCAGCGCGCACACAGCCCCCGGCAATCCTGCCGGCAGATCGGTTGCATGGGAATCGCCAGAATGACCTGCTCCTGAATGATATCCCGGAAATCGATTTGATCGCCTTCAAACAGGACCACCCCCAATTCCTCCGCTTGCAGTTCTTGGGCTTCCGGCGGCGAATCCGCCGCGTCGCCCGGAATGCGGCGCGCGAAGGTCAGCCGGAAGGTATTCCGCAAGGGGCATTCGGTAGCCGCCAGACAGCGACTGCAGGCCAGGATCACCTTGCCCGTGATACGACCTTCGACCTGAAACATGCCGACCGACGGCATTACCCGCAGGCTTACCGTCAGCGGCCCTTCGAAGCGACAGTCTTCATTTTGCTGCAGGGCAGCCAGATCCGGCAACTTTCCGGGATCGATGCGATCTTCCAGCCGAAGCCCTTCGGCAGATAAATTCGCGACATGAATTTGCATGACCCTACCTCGATTTAGCAGTGGACGGCGTCCCGAACCGATCAGTCCCTGGCGTCCCGGCAGGGGCTCAAGGGTCAGGGCACCGTGGCCGGCCTCAAAAACACCAGCGCCACCCCAAGGAAAAGATACGCCAACACACCGGAGACAAGACCGAATTTCAGCCAGGCACACCCGGCCGCCAGAACCGCATGCCAGTCTTCACCGCGCCCGATCAGCAGCTGGATCAGCGCCATGTTCTCGACCGTATCCAGGCAAGCGGCACACCACGCCCCGCCCGCCATAAGGCAACCCAAGGCCCCCATCCATGGTCGGCGAGGCCTCAGCCGCGCGGCGACCATGCGGCAGGCAGCGGCGAGTGCGCAGGCATATGCCACCAGAAAAAAGAAGTCGATTCCCAGGCTGATACCGGCCTGAATGCGGGCCGGGCCGTCCCAGGACCCCATGATCTTTTCCGCACCGGCCAGCGTGCCCGCCAGCTCAAAGGATATAATGCCGGCCGGCGCTTCAGAGGTCTTCAAGGCCTTGTCCAGCACGGTCATTCCTATGATCAGCAAAAAGCTTAGCCCTGCGCCGACGACCAGCGTGAATCGCGATCGTTTATCGGCATCACGCCGGTCCGCCAGTATCAGCTGTTTTAAGGCGCGCTTTGGTGACCTCGTTTGATGGTTGCATGATTTCGGCATAGGGGTTTTCCCGATGACCACCATCGGCAGGCGGCGGGCGTCGTCAGCGGGGCATGAGGTGTTCCGGCACCTGGACCGCCACGACTTCACCGGTGGCGCAAACCTGGCCGGCGGCGATCAGGCGGGACGCCACCACCACCTTGCGGCCCTTGATCTCTTTGATAACGGCGCGGACTTCAAGCGTTTCCTCGATCGGCGTGGGTTTCAGATAGGTGACATGCAGCGATGCCGTCAAAAACCGTGTCGATGGGTGCGCTTCACTGTCGGATACTTCCGCGCGTCGGGCGGCGGCCGAGGCCGTTCCCGTGCTGTGACAGTCGATCAAAGATGCGATCAGCCCGCCATAGACATAGCCCGGGATCGCGGTGTGATAGGGTTGGGGTCGATACCGGCAGACCGCTTCTTCGCCTTCCCAGTAGCTTTTTATCTGAAGTCCGTGCGGGTTGAGTCGGCCACACCCGTAGCAATGGCTCACATCGTCGGGATAACTGTCCTGGAAGGCCTCTCTCGTCATCTTTCACCCCTTTCTATGGCAGTTCCGTAAGAAGTCCGATATCGGTGTTACGCGTATCCCTCGTCACTGTGGCGTACGATAAAGCACGCCTCCTTCCTCGGGATTCGCAAGCCGTATCTCGAACTTCTTACGAAACCGCCTGAAATCCGATTTTTCTGCGCGTCCATCTTCTATTGTTCGCGACATATCGGTGTTGTCATCGGCCAGGTCACTATCGAAGCGGAACGCCGTTTGGCCTTCCCAAACGAGCTGCGCCGGTGTTTGTATTCCTGTATCGCAAACACAGCGGAATGAAAAGCGGAAGGCAGGCGATGGCGGGTAAAATGACGGCAACACTTCCGGTGGCGGTCGTTTCGATCCAGGCGGCGTCAGTCGGTGCGGCACTCCTTGCGGAAACGATTCAAACCGTCGCGCACCAGTTGAAAAACTGCGGTAATGCGTCGTTGGGACTTGCCGCCACCATTGCGGAATATTTCCTCCAGTGAAATATGGGGGTCGCGGACCGGGCTTCGCATGTAGGATCTGAGGGCCTGCAGCCGACGGACAAGTTCTTTTTCCATGTCGTCCCGGAGTTTGACTTTCAAGGCCAGAATCTGTTCTTTCATCTCAGCATCCGGCTGCTTCCGCTGGCACTTGGCCAACTTGTAGTGAATTCGGGTCTCGATCAACTGCCGGACGCGGTCGCCATGCGCCTCATCCAACAGCAGAACCTCAGGCACCAAATCGCCGAAATTGGTCACCCCCAGAATATCTTTATCCTGGAGCCAGTAATTTTCAAGGTAGTCGATTTCCAGGTCCTTGTAGTTCTGCAGCGGCATGTACATGCGCCGCAGGTGCAAAAGGACTTTTTCCGCTTTCTTCTTGTGCCCCCCTATAATGACCGATCCGCCGATTTCGCCCTTCTTGGCGCCCCTGGTCCAGGGGGCGCCGGTCACCCCGAAATCATTGAAAACCGGAATCATCAACAGGGCTGAAAGGGTGTTCAGGGCAAGGGCATAACCGGCCGACGGCCCGCCCACATTGTAGGAGGCCGTCAGCAGTTGGTGGTGAATGGTGTAATGATCGAGAAACTCGCCGAACAGCCGCGGGATGCTGATCTTGGGCTGCAGGTGCTGGAGATAGTTCTTTACCAGCGTCAGGGCTTCCTGGGCGGACTGCTGGGTCATCTTGACCGACATGTCCAGTTCGGCCGCACCGGGGGCCGACGTGGATACGGCACCGGTCACGAGAACCTTATCGGGCGCCATCTTATAATTCAGGCTGGTGGCAATGGGCAGCAAAACCCCGGTAACGTCATTGGCCCCGACGCCGACGATAAACCCCACCTGCGGCTCTTCGCTGAGTTCGCTCTCCAGGAATTCATCCAGCTGGACTTTACCCTTCTTGGTCGGACTCTGGGAAATTTCACTGCGAGCGGACTCCAGGTGGGAAATGCGCAGGGGATACTGGGCTTCATTTTCGATGGCAGCGATCAAGTCCAAAACGACCGCATGCTGCGCGATAAAGCGATCCGGATCCTCCCGCACCATCGTCTGGACTTCACTGGGGGCGTTCAGCGCGTTCAGCATGCCCAGAAGGGTTTTCAGATTGAATTTGACGAAATTCCGATTGTCCTGGATCGACATCTCGGGGATCTTACGCATCCGCAGAATAATTTCATATTCGGTGCTGCGCAGCGACCGCGCCTTTTCCACAAAGGCGGTGAAATCGGCCGGCGTATTACAGATTTTCTGGGCCGTATCCACCACGGTTTCCAGGTCAAGTCCCGGTTCCAGGGGGACGTTTCCCAACGCGGCCGCCACGATGGCGGCGATGTCGTTTTTGCGCAAATGCCCGGTCACTTCCAGCACCTTCAACCGCTTGGACCGGATGAGGGCCGGATCCAGAATGTCGAGCCGGTTGGTGGTCAGAACGGTAAACACCTGGTTCAGAGGGACTTCGCCATCGATCAGACTGAGGAACTTATTGGTCAGCTTGTCCTGGGGAGAGCCGCCGGTACTGCTCCGTTTGGGGGCCAGAGCATCCCCTTCGTCAAAGAAAATGACGGTGGGGGCGATCATCTTGGCAATGTCATAGACTTTTTCCATGTTATCCACGGCACCCTCCACCGGGTTGACCGGGTCCTGCAAGGCGCTGGCGCTGGTGGCAATATCATGGATGGTGCTGTTCTCGCTAAGCCAGGTGCGCACGAGAAACGTCTTCCCGCCCCCGGGCGGTCCGTTGAGCACGACGCCCTTTTCTTCGCTCAAGCCATATTGTAGACAATTATTGGCCATCTCCGAGAAAACATACTTGATGTCACCAATGTATTCTTCCCATTTGACCCGTCGGTCCATGCGGTCGACGACCTTTTTATAAAGATCCCCATAGGTGTTCTTGGCCACCAGTTCGAAGGCCCGCCGCACCAGCTCGGCATCGTCCAGATCATCCGCGTTGAAAGTTTGCCGGATCTGGATAATGGAGTGCACCAGCTTGCGCACATAGGCCGGGGTGAGCGTCAAACTCCGTTCCCGAAAAAGGCGATAGATGGCGTCGACACTCTGATCCAGCTCCATCACGCTGATATGATGGGTGTGTTTCAAGGGTAAAGGATTCTCGGGACCGACAATACGGATGTCGTTGCGCTGGAGTTCAATACGGATGACTTCGCGCAGGTTGCGTTTATTCTTCCAGTAATCGCCCAGGTCGATGATGACGCCCTTTTCCACAAAGCGACGGTAAATGGCACCGTCGATGCGCTCGGGCTGATCGGTCGTGGCCACCAGAACACAATCCCGTCGGCCGCTGGCGATTTCGTCCAGCACGATGTTCGAGGCATCCACGAGGGTGCGCTGCTGCCGCTGGACACCACTCTGGTCTTCGCTGGCCTTGCCGAAGGCGCTGTGCGCTTCTTCGATATGGCGAATCGTTGTTTTCTTGGGATCCCCCATGGCCTTGCGGAAGTAATTGCCGGGTTCGCCCGCCAGGGCCGTCTGATACTCGTTCGGCGTGACAACGGCATAATCCACTGTGATGCCATGTTCGCCGAGCTCGGTCAGGTTGAGGGCAATCCGCTTTTTAAACAACCACCGGAGCAGGGGAATCCGGCTCAAGCGATGGTAGAAACGGGTCTGGTGTCGACGGGTGATCTCGAAGGCCAGGTTCGGATCGACCTCCTCGATGGTTTTCCAGAACGGCAGGTCCGCCAGGATCGCCTCTTTTTTCTGGTTCAGATCGATTTCCGGAAGGATTTCATTAGCAAAGATCCCATCTTCGATGACCCGCTCCACCGTAGCGCTTTTACCGCTCCCGCTCGTTCCCACAATCAGAATCAGGGGCGACTTGGGCACCTCGGGGTCGGACAGATATTCTTTGCGCAGGTGCGCCCGATAGATTTTATCGAAAAGGGACCGGAATTCATGTGGCACATGGATATCGCACAGTTTGCGATCCAGCAGCGAGAGCAAGTACAGATGGTCCCGTGCGCTGATCTCCTTGTCCAGAATTTTGTTCCAGGCATCCTGGGGATTGCGTTGACCCGATATTTCGAAGCGGGTCTGCCAATCGGTGATGACATCCGGATCATTGATGATTTCAAAGTGTTTGTCCTGATCGCCAATGACTAAAAATAAAAAATGATCCGCCAGATAATTGAAAAAACCTGTCCGGGGCTTGTACTGGTTCAAACGGGCGCGCATGAAGGCTTGTGTTTCGTGGGGCCACGAGGAAACCAGTGCGTTGATCTCCCGGATACGTTTTTCCGGCAAACGAACATATTTGACCTGCCGGGTGATGCGACGCGCCATCGTTATTCTCCGTCGACCGGGCTTTTCAGGGCCGGGGCGGGAAGGGCCACGGTGGGATTCCCCTGGGTATTCTGGAGTACCATCGTATTCTGACCGGTTTGATTTTTTTCATAAGCCGAGGCCCACTGCTGTTGAACCAGGAATTGCAGCAAGGCCGTATCCGTTGTGCCGTCCTTGCTGCCCAGGCCGCGTTGCAGGGCCTGAATCCCCTCCAAATAGGCCGCATACAGCTTGCGAATTCGACTGGCTTCCTGATCCGCAGCATAGTTCTCGGCCTCGGCAATCAGTTCGCGGCGCTTCTTTTCTTCGGTAGCGGCCACCAGCTTGTCCCCGAAACGGGTCTCCATGAGGACGAAGCTGACCACTTCGATGCCGTACTTCTGTTCCAGGGTAGGGCCTCCTTCGTTTATGGGACGGGATTTGAGCGCCTGAAAGATCTTCTCTTTGATGGACTCACGATCGCTGATCAATTGATCCACTTTCTGGGCCTGAAGAATATCCTTGACGATGCCGTCATAATCGCCGCTGAGGAGTTCCTGTGGATTCAGGTTTTCAATGGCCCAGGTCTGGAGACTGAGAATCCGATAAGTCAACAGGGCGGACGTCCACAGGGCCACATTCTCCTGCGAAATAATCCGCATGGGCTCACCCGTTCCACCCAAATAGAGGACCTGGTTCATCAGCGAAACTTCCTGCTCGATTCGCGTAAAAAAGGGCAGGCGGACATGCCAGCCAATGTCGGTGATGGCTTCGCGCATCCCCCCGAAACGTTCCAGCACAACCGCGTAATTTTCTTTGACCTTATATATGGTCTTGGAAGCGTACACCAGGGCCACCAGGCCATAGATCATGCCACCCAAGGCCACAAGGGCAAATATCCTTCGCACCACGGTTTTGACAAATGCTCTGCGCATAATTTTGTTGGAAAGTTGATCGGCCATAAGCTCCTCGGTATGGTGGGGCGGTTGGACAACACCTTGCCATTCATCGTGAAGACCGGACGGCAAGCATTCTCACACCGGTTTTATCTACCGCGTCGTGCCGGGCTTGCAAGCTAGGCCTGGCAGCGGCCCGGGAATCGAACGGCCTCGTTGGCCATTCCACGGCGGTCAGGAAATTGAGACGTGGATGTGACGTATTTCGCGATTCGCAGGCCTGCAAAAGGGAATGGGTAATGAATATATGCCCTTCATCTTCCCTGCTGTCGCGGCCTATATGGCTTTTCTTTCGTGAACGATACCCATGTATTTAGGAAAAATCAAATAATGAATTTAATTTTTTTTGATTATACCCATCGTTCAGCGTCTTTATATCGCTTTCACCGGCTGTTCACTTTTCGGATCGATGGCCGACTGCTTTATTGATACTTGATTATATTACATATTTAATATTTTTAAAACACGTTTGGCGCCGAATATTAAAAAATTTTAATTTATGAATAGAATTCACTTGACAAATTCTGTCCAGTAAATGTATTCAGTTTAACAGATTTTTTTCCATTCATGCAACCAACAGGTGATGTACACCTATGGTCCGATTACACGCACCTCGTTTACACCAGCGAACATCCACAAGCGATTTCAGCAAGGCGTTACGCATGCACCAGGATGCTTTGAATGCAGGACGCATTGACTTGCGCGTTCCTCTTTTTACTAACTACCAACTTAATGGGGGTGGGGTATGACGGAAAAGGCAAATGTCGAGACCTCTGAGGCTGAAATTGCGGTACACATGCAGGAAGAAGCGTATTTTTATCCGCCCAGAGATTTTGTGGCCCAGGCCAACATGACGGACGAATCCATCTACGACCGTTTCAGCCTGGACAATTTCCCAAATTGTTTCAAGGAGTATGCTGACATGCTCGACTGGTACGAGTATTGGGATGAAATCCTCGATACCAGCGACGCACCCTGCTACAAGTGGTTCAAAGGCGGCAAGATCAATGCCAGCTACAACTGCATTGACCGCCATCTGCCTAAAAACAAGAACAAGACCGCCATCCATTTCGTGCCCGAGCTCGAAGAAGAAGCCGTGCAGCACATCACCTACCAGGAACTCTACGTGCGGGTAAATGAAATGGCCGCCCTCCTGCGGGATTTCGCCGGCCTGAAACGCGGCGACCGGGTCACACTGCACCTTCCCATGAGCGCCGAACTGCCCATCACCATGCTGGCCTGCGCCCGCCTGGGCGTCATCCATTCCCAGGTCTTCGGCGGGTTCAGCGGCAAGGCCGCCGGCGACCGCATCGAAGACTCCGGCAGCCGTGTTCTGATCACCATGGATGCCTATTACCGCGGCGGCAAACTGCTGGATCACAAGAAAAAAGCCGAGGAAGCGGTCGCCAAAGCCGCCGAAGACGGCCAGGCCGTGGACAAAGTGCTCATCTGGCAGCGTTACCCCGGTAAATACTCGGCAGCAACCCCGCTCGTCGAGGGCCGAGACTTCATCATCAACGACCTTCTGAAAGACTTCTACGGCGTCCTTGTCGAGCCTGAAAGAATGAATGCCGAGGAACCGCTCTTCCTGATGTACACCAGCGGCACTACCGGCAAACCCAAGGGCTGCCAGCACGGCACGGGCGGCTATCTCGCGTATGTCACCGGCACCTCCAAATACGTCCAGGACATCCATCCCGAAGACGTCTACTGGTGCATGGCCGATATCGGCTGGATCACCGGCCACTCCTACATCGTCTACGGCCCCCTGTCTCTCTGTGCATCTTCCGTTATTTACGAAGGGATTCCAAACTATCCGGATCCCGGCCGGCCGTGGCGTATCGCCCAGAATCTGGATGTCAACATCTTCCACACGGCCCCCACGGCTATTCGCGCCCTGCGCAAGATCGGCCCGGACGAGCCGGCCAAGTACAACTACAAGTTCAAACACATGACCACCGTGGGCGAGCCCATCGAGCCCGAGGTCTGGAAATGGTATTACAAGGTCGTCGGCAAGGAAAAGGCCGCCATCGTGGACACCTGGTGGCAGACCGAAACCGGCGGGTTCCTGTGCAGCACCCTGCCGGGCATCTCCCCGATGAAACCGGGCAGCGCCGGCAAAGGCATGCCGGGCATTCATCCCATCATCCTCGATGACGAGGGCAAGGAACTGCCGCGCGGCGCGGGCAAGGCCGGGAACATCTGCATCCAGAACCCCTGGCCGGGCATGTTCCAGACCATCTGGGGCGACCGCGACCGTTTCGTGACCAATTACTTCGAACGTTACTGCAAGAACCCCAAAAGCACCGACTGGCGTGATTGGCCTTACCTGACCGGCGATGCCGCCATGGAAGCGCCCGACGGCTACTACCGGATCCTGGGCCGCATCGACGACGTCATCAACGTTTCCGGCCACCGCCTGGGCACCAAGGAGCTCGAGTCCGCCGCCCTGGTGGTGGAGGAAGTGGCCGAGTCCGCCGTGGTGCCGGTGGCGGATGATATCAAGGGTGTCGTGCCGGATCTGTATGTAGCGCTGAAACCCGGGTTCGAGGCCACGGAAGAACTTTCCCAGAAAATCATTGCGGCCCTGATCAGCGAAATCGGACCGATTGCCAAACCGCGCAAGGTCTGGATCGTACCCGACATGCCCAAGACCCGTTCGGGTAAGATCATGCGCCGGGTGCTGGCCGCCCTTTCCAACAATAAGGACGTGGGCGACGTGATGACCCTGGCAAACCCGGATGTTGTCGAGACGATCAAGAACCAAGTACAGAAATAATGGCGCCGACCCCGCGCCGTCAAACCGTTACGCGGTTTGACGGCGCTATCGACCCTCCAGACCCCCTGCAACCGTTTTCTGCCCATCTGTCTGGATGGCCACCTTCCCCGGCAGCCGCCTCGCTGATCGGGAAAGCAATGTACGCTTCCGGCGGGTCGTCGGCTGCCCCGCAGAATACGACGACGCCATAACCCGCCCCGCCTCGACCACTCAAACGGCAATTTAAGCCAACCGGGCCGGGAGGGGAACAAAATATTGAAAGGAGGTGATAGCCCGTCGGCGGTTATTCTTGATGGCTGCTAACGATTATGCCGATTGCCTGGTGACAACTGTCAACCGGAAGTGGCATATGAGGAAACCATTGGAGGTATGGTATGGAATCAAGCACAACCTGGGTCTACGTCTTTCTTGGCCTGTATATCGTGTATTGCTTCTACTGGGGGCTCAAAGGGTATTTTACCGAAAAGACATCCTCCGGTTATGCAATCGCAGGCCGGTCCATTCCCTTTTTCGCGTTTCTTCTCGCCGCCACGGCCGCGTCGTTCAGTGGATGGACCTTTATCGGTCATCCTGGTCTGATATGGCGTGACGGCTTAGCCTATGCGTTTGCATCGTTTTATGTGCTGACCATTCCCATCACCGGCACGTTCTTCTCCAAACGCACCTGGCTCATGGGCAAGCGCTATGGGTTCATCACCCCCGGCGATATGTATGCCTATTATTACAACAACGAGACGCTGCGCTGGCTGGTCGTCGCCACCGCCGTGCTCTACTCCATCTTCTACTCCGCCGTGCAGCTGATGGCGGCCGGCGCCCTTTTCAACGTCATTGCCGGCGTCCCCACCGCCTACGGGTGCATTTTTCTGGCCTTCATCGTCTGGTTCTATGTCTGCACCGGCGGCCTGAAAGCCTCCACCTGGGTCGGCGTTATCCAGTTCGTCCTGCTGGTGGGCGGTATTATCATTCTGGGCTTTTTCGTCATGCGCGCACCCGAGTTCGGCGGCTGGAAAGCCTTTTCCACCTCGATCAAAGCGCTTGATCCGAAGTTCCTGGAGGTCCCCAAGGTCATCAACTTCGGCCTGGGGGGCGGCTGGACATCGGTCATGATTCTGACCTACATGTTCGCCCTGATGGGGATTCAATCCTCCCCGGCCTTCACCATGTGGACCTTCGGCATTAAATCCCCGAAACCCCTGGCCTGGCAGCAAGCCTTCATGTCCACCTTCGTGGTCGGCTTCGCTCTGTTCTTCTTCACCGCCTTCCAGGGCATGGGCGCCAAAGTCCTCGAGATCGCCGGCAACCCGGCCTTTGTCGATATCAATCAGGCCACGGTCGTACCGACCCTGATGAAAACCTTCCTGCCGCCGGTCATGCTGGGCGTGGTTTTCATGGGCGCCATCGCGGCCATTCATTCCACGGCCGCGCCCTACATCGGCACCGGTGGCTCCATCCTGCTGCGCGACGTTTACTGGCGCTATATCAAGAAACAGGAAGCCTCCCACGCCGAGCAGATCTGGGTCAACCGCCTCATGGCCACCGTTCTGACCGTCGCCGCCCTAGCGGTCGGCCTGACATCCACAGCCGCCCTGGTTATCTTGGGAGCCCTGGCCACCGCCTTCGGCTTTCTCATGTATCTGCTGCTGGCCGGCGTGCTCTGGGGATTCCGCTTCCCTGCGGTGGGTGCCGTGGTCGGCATTTTCTCCGGCATGATCGCCGTGGCGCTGACCTATAAGGTGTGGCCCAACCCGCTGTCCATGCACTGCGCCTTCTGGGGCGTGTTTACCGCCGCTGTCATGGCCTATATCTGCCGCGGTGTCGGTATCAAAGATGACGAGGAGACGATGGAGCGCCAGAAGGAAGTGCGCGCCTTCCTCGATGACATCGATGAGCCCAGCGAGTCCGGCAAGGCCTGGCGCAAGGTCATGAAAGTCGCCACTCCGGTATGGTATTTCTTTGCCATCGGTCCGGCCTGTATCTGGGGCAACACAGCCTTCTCATTCGCCGGCTTTCCAAGCCTGTGGTCCTGGCAGATCGCGTGGTGGATCCTCGGCATCGTGATGATGTGGGCGCTGTGTTTCAAGGCGGAGATGTCCACCACCAATGAAACCCAGATCCAGCGGGCCGAAGTGGAGACCATGACGGTTATCAGGGAGGCATGATGCCGTCCTTTTTTTAACCCACGCATTAACCTGTAATCCAAAGGAGAATGCATCATGAAAAAAGAAGATATCTGGATGATCGTCCTAGTAGGCTTTTCAATCCTCTGGACGGCGTTGTTCGGCATGGGCGTCTTCGGGTAAAGTCGCCCTGCCGTAGCACACGGATCCCATAAAAAATGCATCCGCCGGCCCATCCGCCGGCGGATGCCCAGGATCCATTGCAGCAAACCGATACCCATCCGGGCTCTTGTCCCTTCATGGGCCATCAGATCGATTCACCAGGCAATCTTAAGCGCCGGCGGCATGTATCCAACCCAAAACCCGCCGGCGCTTTAAAAACGGGTTTGCCATAATCGTTTTGGTGCGCAATCGAAGGGACTGTGCCCCGGCATAACCATCTTTCGGGATGGTCTATTCTTACAGGGCTCCCTATGGCCGCGGATCGACCGGATTCAGCATTCCGCCCGCAAAAACGCATTCTGATTGCGGACCACGAACAGGGCACCACCATTCCCCTGACATACCTCATGACACAAAGCGGCTACGCGGTCCGCACCGTGAACAGCGGCGAAACCGCGCTTCAGATGGCGTCCGATTATAAACCCGATCTGATTCTGCTCGAAGCCATGCTCGCCAATCCGGACGGTTTCGAAATCTGCCGGACCATTCGTGAGACCCCCACCCTGGCAGCCACACGTATCCTTTTTGTCTCCGCCATGGCACGTGACATCGATGTCGCCAAAGGGCTCGCCTCCGGTGCGGACGGCTACATCACGAAACCGTTTTCCAATTCAGAAATCATGGATCACGTTCGAAAACTGCTGGAAATTGCCGATGGATCCGACGAATAAATTCTGGTGGTTTGCCGGTGTCTCGATTTTTGTGACCCTGCTGATTTTTACCGGCATCGCCATATTCTTCTGGCAACAGCTTCTCCCGGGACAGCAGACCACACTCATCGAGATCGTCAAGGTCCATTTCATCTATATTTTTATCGCCCTCATTCTCTTCATGGCCGCGATCGGATTCGGCCTGGACGGTATTTTTCACAGCTACATTCTCCCCCTCAACCGGCTACCCGAAGAAATTGAATTGATTCATACGGTCAATTCCGCCCACCGGATCAAGCGTGACGGCAGCAAACTGGTCAGCTTCGTCATCGATGCCATCAATGAAAATGCCGACCACTACCAGCAACTTGAAAACGACATCGCGACCCGCGTGATGGACGCCAAGGCCGACGTCGAAAAAGAAAAGAACATCCTTGCAGTCATTATGTCGGAACTGCCCGAAGGGGTACTGATATGCAATCGCGACGGACAGATCCTGTTTTTTAACAAGCAGGCCAAACGGTTTTTCACCGACAAAAAAAATGACCCGCATGACGGTGCGCCCCGATCCGACGACCAGCCGTCATTGCCGTTTACGTTTTTTGGACTGGGACGCTCCGTGTTCGAAATCATCGACCGCCATCTGGTATCCTATGCCCTGGACGACATCACCGAAAAACTTGAAAAGGGGGCCAGCGGCGCTGCGTCCTATTTTATTGCGGTAGGCAAAGGGGGCCGTCATCTGCGTGCTGAAATGGTACCAGTGTTGAATCATCAGCGTCGGTTTACCGGATTTATTCTGATTTTTTCCGATATCACCGCGCAGCTCGAAACGGACAGCCAGACCGATTTGTTGCTTCAGTCCCTGAGTGGGGGAATTCGCTCCCCGCTTGCCGGTGTCCGCGCCGCTGTTGAAACAATGATGGAATTTCCCGGTATGGCGCCTTCTGAAGCCCACGAATTTATCCGCATTATCTACCACGAGTCTCTTAAAATCGGAAAGATTCTCAACCAACATGCGCGGACGTCCCACGACCGCCCACGCTCCCAGTGGCCATTGATTGAAACCCGCGCCGCTACCATGCTGGAAAAAATTACGGTCAAAGCCAAGCACCTGCTGAAGCTTCAATTTGTGCCGGAAGCCTATGACGAAGATCTGCAGCTCAGTACGGACAGTTATTCTTTCTCTCTGGCGGTCCTTTTCCTGCTTCAACGCATAAGCCGAGAAACCGATGTGCGGGATTTTGCATGTCGTGTTCACAAAATCGACGGATTGATCAATTTTGACCTACGTTGGCAGGGGAATTCGGCTCGCATGGATAAGGTGCACAGCTGGGAGGAAAAAGTGCTCAGCCTGCCCGACTTGGGCTTGCCGCTCACCCTGGGTGACGTCATCCGTTACCACAACGCCGAAATCTTGCCCTACACCGACAACACTGAGGGATGGTCCGGGTTGCGCATGATCCTGCCGGCACTCCCGTCGGATGGTATGGCCCTGCCCCGCAAACCCACGATCATTCCCGACAGTCGGCCGGAATTCTATGATTTCGACCTTTTCAACCAGCCCGGTCAACACCCGTCCATCGACAATTGCCTGTTGACCGAACTGACCTATACGGTTTTCGATACGGAGACCACCGGCCTCGATCCACGCGGTGGCGACGAAATCATATCCATCGGGGCGGTACGCATCGTCAACAATCACCTGGTCACCGATGATCGATTCGAACAGCTCGTCAACCCCATGCGGCCGTTGCGCTGGGAGTCCATCCAGATTCACGGGATCCAGGAAAGCACCCTGAAAGACCAGCCGGTCATTGCAACCGTTCTGCCCCGTTTCCATCAATTCGCTGAAAACACGATTCTGGTAGCTCACAATGCCGCATTCGACATGCGTATGCTGCAGATCAAGGAGCAGAATACCGGCGTTCGGTTTATCAATCCCGTGCTGGACACCATGCTGCTGTCGTCCATCGTTCACCCGGCCCAGGAAAACCACAATCTCATGACGATCGCCGAGAGGCTGGGGATCGATGTCTCCGGACGCCATACCGCCATGGGCGATGCACTGGCCACGGCCAACATGTTCCTGAAACTGGTTCCGCTGCTGGCCAAAAAAGGCATCCATACGCTGGGACAAGCCCGGGAGGCTTCCGAAAAAACCTATTTCGCCCGTCTGCGATACTGAGACAGCACCCGGAGCGACGCCAAACGGATCGCATCAGGAATATCGAATACCATGAATGCCCCACTAAAAGGGCCCGTCAACAAGGAAGCAACGGCATGACAAAAAAACCAGCCCGTAGTGCCCTGTTCGAAGAAGCGCTGAAACGGTATTCCCGGGTCAACCCGTTTCGACTTCTGCCCGAAGACGCCATCGAGGAACTGGCCGAATGGACCACGGAGATCCAGGCACCCAGGGGCCAGCTGGTGGCGGAGCAGGCCAAGACTCAGATCGGGAAGATTTTCTATATCCGCAAGGGTGCCATTGAGTTGTACTATGAGCGAGACGGTGAAAAAACCCTGGGCGGCCGCCTGGTTGGCGGTGAGACCTTCGGCGGCATCTCGATCCTCATGAATGCCGGTGTGGCCGTTCGCACCGCCAAAGTCGAAGACGATGCGCTCTTCTATGCGATACCCGCTGATCGTTTTCTATCCCTGTGCGAACAGCATCCGCATTTCCGCGAATACTTTACGGAAGAGTTTCAACAACGCAAACGCAATGAAAATTACGCATCGATTCTGGTTACCGGCCAGGCCCGTGATTTTTTGAGCCGGGTCGTGCCCTTTTCCTTTCTGTCCGAAACCGATCTGGACGATATGGTCAACGCCTTGTCCCTGATTCATCACAATGCCGGAACGGTCTTATTCGTTCAGGGACAGTCGCGTATCGACTATCTCTACATCATTCAAAAGGGCGCCGCCGAACTTTATTACGAGCAGGCCGGTGAAAAAAGCATCAAAGGCTATCTGGGGGAAGGCGATTCCTACGGTGGCATATCCATGCTGCTGAACAAGGGCATTTCCATCCGGACCTTGCGGGTCGAGGAGGAGGCCTACCTCTATGCCTTGCCCGAAAAAAACTTCATGCACCTGTGCCATCGCTGCCCCACGTTCATGGAATTTTTTACAGACACCTTCGGTAAGCGCATGCTGGATCGCTCCTACGCCGAAATTTTTGCCCGCCGGATCCTTCCCAAAGACGAAACCGTCCACATCTTCAACGTCTCGGTGGCCCGCCTGATGAATCGCGACCTTCTCTCCTGCAATCAGCATGTGCCGGTCCAACAGGCGGCCATCCTGATGAGCCGACGAAAATGCAGCTCGATCTTTGTCCAGAACGATGAGGGGCAGCAAGTCGGCATCGTCACCGATACCGACCTCAGGAACCGCGTCATCGCCCGGGGTCTTGAAATCAGCATACCGGTTTCGGCCATCATGTCGTCTCCGTTGAGCATGATCCCGGAACAGATGTCGGTTTTCGAGGCCATGCTGGAAATGATGCAGAAAAAGCTCAAACACCTCGCCGTTCAAGACAGCAGCGGCAAAGTGGTCGGCACCATTACCAGTCGCGACCTGTTGGCCGCCCAGGGCCAGTCGCCGCTCTTTATCGTCCGTGAAATTGCCTCGGCCCTTTCCCGTGAGGAACTCAAAGCTCAGCAGGACCGGATACCGGGCCTGGTTCAAAATCTGATCAGCAGCGGTGCCAAAGCAGAGAACGTCACGCGCCTGATCGCAACGGTTTCCGATGCCATCCTGCAACGCCTGATCGAAATTGCCCTCGAACAGAACGGACCACCACCGGAACCCTTCGTCTTCATGATTATGGGAAGCGAAGGCCGCCGTGAGCAGACCCTCAAAACCGATCAGGACAATGCCATCATCTTTCGGGACGTCCCCAAGGACCGACTGCCGGATGTCAAAAATTATTTCCTAAATCTTGGTGAAACCGTCTGCACCTGGCTGGATGAAATCGGCTACGCTTTCTGCCAAGGCGGCGTCATGGCCATGAATCCAAGCTGGTGCCAACCCCTTTCGGTCTGGTGTGACAAGTTCACAAGCTGGATTCACACGGCCGAGGCCGAAGATCTGCTACATTCAAGCATCTTTTTTGATTTCCGCGGCGCTTATGGCGACTTCAGCCTGATCGACCAACTCCGCCGGCACCTCTCGGATTCCCTTAGAGGATGGTCCGGCTTTTTCCGGCACATGACGGAAAATGCACTCCATTTCAAGCCGCCTCTCGGCTTTTTCCGGAATTTCGTGGTGGAATCCAAAGGAGAGCACCAGAATGCGTTCGACATCAAGCTGGCCATGCTGCCGGTGGTGGACTTTGCCCGCATCCATGCCCTAAAAAACGGCATCGCCGAAACCAATACCATGACACGCCTCTACCAGCTGCATGAGGGCGGCCACCTCTCCACCAAAGACTACAATGATATTACCCGCGCCTACAGCTTCATGATGCAGTTACGGTTCGTGCGTCAGATTACCGCCATCATCGAAGAAAACGGCAAACCTGACAATTACATCAACCCCAAGAAGTTGTCGCGCATCGAACAGACCATGCTGAAGGAAATTTTCAAACGGGTTGAGGACTTCCAGACCAAAATGAGTTTTGAATTCACCGGTCAATAACGTCTGAAACCATGCTGCAAAAGCACTTGACAATCCCTGTGAACCATGTCAATCATCAGCGAACACAATGATCCGTCGTATGAAAGTCAATGTAATGCGTCATGCAGAGGAACAACGATTGATGGGACAACGCTGGTGGTGGTGGCACCTGACCTGAGGCGCACCGCCGGTTACCGCACCCTTCCGACATTATAAGATCAGCGCAACCGTGGGCCGCCTCAAATGCCCGCGGTTCTGTTTTTTTAGGCCGTGGTCATACCAACCACGGCTTTTTATTTGTTGTCAAACGCCCATACGCTCAGGGTATGGCCGGACGCACCGTGCACCACTATTCTCCCGGAGGAGGCCTTGATGCTGTTGAATCACTTCCCGACCCGTGAAAATTTCTACGCTGCCTGCCAACAGGCCAATGTCATCCCGGTCTGTTCGGAAATCCTGGCCGACACCGAAACCCCGGTGTCAATGCTTGGCCGGTTTTATCGGCAGAACGCCGATCTGTTCCTTTTTGAAAGCGTCGAGGGCGGGGAACGCTGGGGGCGATACAGTTTCATGGGAACTTCGGCCCGTTGCCATGTCCGCGTTTTCACGGACGTGGTGACGGTCCAAGAAAACGGACACGAAGAACGGATCCGCCATGAGGGCCGACCGCTTGCGATTCTAAAGTCCCTCATGGCCACCTACCAGCCGGCGGTCATCCCCGAATTGCCGCGTTTCTGGGGCGGCCTGGTCGGCTACATGACATATGAAGCCGTCAGTTTCCTGGAAGCCATCCCCCACCAATGGCCGGCGGACAAAGCCCTGGCGCATTTTGTGATTCCCGACGAGCTATTGATCTTTGACAACGTAAGCCACACGTTGACGCTCGTCGCCCTCACCTTTATCAAAAACGGCATCACGCCCGAGATGGCCTATGACGAAGCACGCCAGCGACTGGATCGCCAATTGCAGCGCCTGGCAGACCCCCTGCCCGCATCCCCCTTGATTTCCGGTGCTACGGAAGCCGGCCCGTTGGAACCGGTCTATCCCGATACCGACTTCAGGGAAGCGGTCCAGACCGTCAAACGCCATATCCGTTCCGGGGATATCATCCAAGCCGTCATCTCTCAGCCTTTTGTCTGTGATTCGCCTCCCGACCTGTGGTCTCTCTATCGCGCCCAGCGCTATATCAACCCCTCGCCCTACCTCTTCTATTTGAACCTGGACGGCATGGCACTGGTGGGCTCGTCTCCCGAAACCATGGTGCGCCTGGAGAACGGATCCGCGACCTTGCGCCCCATTGCCGGCACCCGCCCCCGCGGGAACAATGACCGCGAGGATCGACAATTGGCCAGTGAACTGCTGGAAGATGAAAAAGAGAAGGCCGAGCACTTGATGCTGGTCGACCTGGGGCGCAACGATCTCGGGCGTGTGGCCGAAACCGGTACGGTCCAGGTCACGGATCTGATGGTGGTCGAACGCTATTCCCATGTCATGCATCTCGTATCGAACATCACCTGCGATCTGCAGCCCGACTGCGACGCTTTCGATCTGCTGGCGGCAACATTTCCCGCCGGCACCCTGAGCGGGGCCCCCAAAATTCGCGCCATGGAAATTATCGCCGATCTGGAAAAACAACCCCGGGGGCCTTACGGCGGCGCTGTCGGCTATATCTCCTTCAACGGCAACATGGATATGGCCATTACCATCCGCACGGCCTGCATCGAAGACAATCGGCTGACCGTTCGGGCCGGCGCCGGTATCGTAGCGGATTCCGACCCCGAAAGCGAACGCCTCGAAACCGTCAACAAAGCCATGGCCATGGACCGCGCCCTGAAGATGCTGCGTCCGCTGACGGCGAAAGGAGCCGGATCATGATCCTGATGATCGACAATTTTGATTCCTTTACCTATAATCTGGTCCAGTATCTGCGCCAACTGGGCGCCGAAGTGCAGGTGGCCCGCAACAACGCCCTGACCGTTGACGCCATCGCCCAGCTGGCACCGGAGGCGATCGTGGTATCCCCCGGTCCCGGGCAACCCCAGTCGGCCGGCATTTCGATGGATACCATCCGCACCTTTTCCGGGCGTATTCCGATTATCGGCATCTGTCTCGGCCACCAGGCCATTGCCGCCGCGTTCGGTAGCAACATTATTGCCGCCCGTCAGCTGATGCATGGTAAGACCTCCACCGTAACGGCCGACGGGCAGGCGGTCTATCGCGGCATTACCAAACCATTCAAGGCCATGCGGTATCATTCCCTGGCCGTCGAGCGGGCCAGCCTGCCGGACTGTCTGACCGTCACGGCCGAGTCCGAGGATGGCGAAATCATGGGAATCCGGCACCGCGCCCACATGACGGAGGGAGTCCAGTTTCACCCTGAATCCATCATGACCACGGTCGGCAAACGCTTGCTGAGAAACTTTTTAAAGGATGTCACATCGTCCCGACCCTAAAGGACAGGAGGGTATGCCAAGATGTTTCGTGATCACTTAAAAAAAATCATCGAAGGCGTCCATTTGGATGAAAACCAGATGGCGGACGTCATGACGGAAATCTTTTCAGGCCGCCTCACCGACGCTCAGATCGGGGCCTTCATGGGTGCCCTGGCCACCAAAGGCGAAACCGAACAGGAACTGGCCGGCGCCGCCCGGGCCATGCGCCGCAAAGCCCACCGCATCCAATCTTCGGCCGGCACCATCGTCGACACCTGCGGTACCGGAGGGGACGGCGCCAGCACGTTCAATATTTCGACAACCA
>Ga0180429_10001136_pt1 | contig 22796 bp, 19 predicted proteins | sample SS_ome_FD_132428 | JGI IMG/M metagenome (GOLD analysis project Ga0180429, IMG submission 132428) | Hypersaline lake sediment archaeal communities from the Salton Sea, California, USA - SS_1_S_1 metaG | ecosystem: Environmental > Aquatic > Non-marine Saline and Alkaline > Hypersaline > Sediment ...
CCCATTTGGCCTTCTCCGGGTGAATCAGGTTCTTTTGGGCCTTCGATACCCGCTTCGGGTCAAAAGCCTCAATTTCACAGATGCCTGCGCTAGTCTCTTTCTTCATCGTATTCCTCGTATCACCCATCGACATTTCCAATATATTCGAAATGTAATTGATTGTCAAGTAGATTTGTAGGGAATGAGCTGTGGGTCGACGATCATTGGCTGAGAATGGCGAGCATATCGGCCGAACACTTCAGGTCCAATCCCCGGGTGCTTCGATAAGCAAGAACATGACATTTCCTGCAGCCAAAGTATGTTTCTTTACGGGGAAGGTACAGCTTTCTGACCCGGTTTCCACAGTTTCCTTCGCCTGCATTCACCGGACATTGAAACCACCAACGCCTCCCACCGAAGTTCGGGTTGGTGGGTAACATGGGTATCTCCTGCCTGATCGTCTTCCCATCCAGATCAAATTGAAGCCGAAGCACGGCCAGTTCATCTTTGACCAGTGCCAGGCTGTAGTTGACGCCGGCGATCTCCTCCCCAGTGAATTGATCATGCCAGGTGATATACCCGCGGGTATTCGGGTTTGTCATGAAGTCACTCACCTCTATCGTCCAGCACTGCTCAACGAATCGCTTGCGGGTTGAAGTGGTCATTGGCGTACCAATGGAAAGAGTGGAGCCCGGTAGCAAACTGCAAAATCAATAGGGGCGGTGTTGCATGACGGGTGTCACAGCGAGTTGAAAAACGCCAAAAATATGTGTGCCGCGGTCCATAACAACGGCGAAAGTTCTTGCCCCCCTGAAGGGGGGGGTAGTACTGAAAGTTCTAAGTCCTCCCCGTGTGTGTATGGACAGCCCCTGATAGGAGGCCGTCTCGTAACCGATACAGGGTCATCCGGGCATTGGGAGTTGATTTTCGGACTTTCGGATCACACCTTCAAACGATTTTTTTGCCAGGTGCAGCTTTGCCAATGAGAAGGAGTCATCGGACTCTTTCCACTGAGTGTAAAGCTCCTCGATTTCGTGCGGCAGGTAGACTGTCAGGTCCGGGTGTTCCTTCCTGGCGACCCGCAGGTACCTTGGATTGAGCAGCAGGATGATGCACTCACCCTTCAATATCTCCGACCGGATAACCACCCAGTGTACGGTTCTCTTGCCCAAGTTGGCCAGCTCGCTCAACTTCATCGGTCCGCACCTCCAATGGCAAGGGTCAGGTTATATGTCTATACGTATCAATCGGATGGGTTGATTTCATGGGGCAACCTGACCCTCGAACCACCCTGAATGTGTTTCACTTGCCATCCTTGTGGGCTCTAAGCGTGCCCCATTGCCTTCCATCTCTCTTGGTGGGCCAGGTTCGCTCGGGAATCGGTGTAAAGCAATGAAATGAAACTAGTTGAAACCTGACCCTTGTTTGGTGTCCTCGAAGAACTCAGTGTGCTCCTTCTCGAATCGACGGAGGAACTTCACGAACTTCGGTGTTTTCTCATACCCCTTCCGGGTTGAGTCAATCAAATCGTGTATTTTCAACAGCTTGACTTGCCGTTTGACAGTTTCGTAGCTGCAGTCGGCGAGATCGCTCAGTTCGTCACCCCGAATAGCTTTCTTGTTCCGGAGAATCTGGATCAATCGGGGGAAGGCGTTCTCATTCCCGGAGGCATGTTTCCCCATCTCTTTCTTGTCAAGAAAGGACTTCGCAATCCTCTTGTATTCGGACTCTTCCAGGTGATTCCGGCCTCTCATGATTCGGGAATGCTCGTCCAGGCCGCAGTTTTCTTCCGAATACAGCCCGTCAAGGTAATCTGTAGCCATCCGGACATGCTCCTCTTCCACATGGAGCCCGGCGAAATCATCATCGGCGGACAGACGTATGACTGCAAATGCCGCGGCGATTCGTGCCAACTTGTTTCGGGTATCGGATGCAGGAGCGAGAGGAAGATCAGTGGCGTCGCCGTACCGTCCAGCCAGATACTCCGCACTCTTGAAGCAACGCTCCTCGGCCTCGACGGAGAAGGCGATCTGGCTGGGGTTGAGATTCCATGCCCAGTAGATCACGGAACGGAGCATTTCAGCGGTAATCTTTCGGGGCCGGTCCGGCGATCGGCGATGGTTGATGTTTACCGAACCGTCGAGATCCCCGGAGTTGGCGAAGACCGCGACATCGATCCGCCGGATGATGGTGGGGGGAAAGATTGAGGACAGGGCTTCGCAGCCATAGCTGAAGCTGTCCATGATCCTGTCGTTTTTGGGATTGGCGGCCATGATCAGCCGCGTTTGGCTCTCGTAGCCCTGGGAGCGCACGCGATCGATCTGCATGAACCCCTCCTCCATGGCCTTCGAAAGGGTGCGAAGTTCGCCATCCTGCAGACGCTGTGCTTCATCCACGGCTAATATCTTCCGGGTGTTCGCAGGGTACCGGCCGACCTTGACCTGCCAGCCCCTATTCGCCTGTTCGGACAGGGAATAGGCGAGGCCTGTTCTCGAACCGGTCAGGGCCGAGAAACAGTCCCCGATATTGGTGAAGTCGGCGATGCGCTGGAAGGTTTGCGTCTTGCCTGTTCCGGAATCACCAATGATTGTGGCGATGACCCAGCCTCGGATATGGTCACCATTAAACGGCAGCCACCGGGGCGAGCAGTAGGTCAGGAGCGCCGCGAGGAGAATGTCATGGCGGTCATAAATCTTGGTGACATTGTCGGTCAGGTCCGCCAGGATCTCTTCCAACGACAATGCCCGGAACGCTTTCAGGTTCTCAATATTGTCCCTGGTGGAGAAACACTCGAAGTCCTCCTCGAGGTGCACTATCGAATCGACCAGCAGACTGACTTCTTGAGTTTTGGGGTGGCTTTTTACCCAGCCTGTGGCCGAGTAGCTCCCCGGACGAAAATGGTCGCTGGAGTTGATGTAAACCCGTTTCTCGATCATCTCCTGACGTTTTCCGCCGACCAGGTGAATCACGTTGCCGGCCTCGTCCTGTTCGAACGTCGCCCGGCTAGTCTTCTGGTGACAGTAGACCTCGTTGACCGTCGTCCGGGACAAGATTTCAATCCCAGGCTTTTTCCCTCTAGGGCAGGCATGCCCCTGAAGCATGGACCTGACCTGGGCATCTGATGACATACAGGAACCGATAAAAATGTGGGACTGGGGAGGGATTTCGATGCGCTCCCTGATACTCCCGCATTCGTAGCAGTTTCCCTTGCTCATCTGTTCGCAATGGGTGATGCGGTATGACTCCGGCACGGAAAAGGTGCCTGACGTTTCGCCGATAATCGTCATTTCACATCGAACCATCCTGTCGACGAGGTCCTCCCGGTCGATCTCGGTGAATGATTCGAGGTCGATGATTTCCACCGGGGATTCTTGCTCTTCGTATGAATGCGGGACGGTGTCGTCGATGAATCGCTGCAAGTTGTCGGCGGTCCCGTTCGCGCGCACGAAAAAGTCGGTGACATCGTTGTCTTCAGCGCCGCCGGAAAGGGGGAGGACAACGTTTCGGACTGACTTCGCCTTTGAGGTCGCCATGGCCGGGATGACCACGGTGCAGGCCGCGGCCTTTCCGGGTTCGTCACAGTCATACAGGATGACGACGTCTCTGCCGGCAAAGTACTCGATCCACTCCGGCCGGAATGTCGTAGCGCCGTGGGTGCCGGTTACTGCCAGGAAACCATGCTGGCGAAGGAGCAGTCGATCCCATTCCCCTTCGCAGATGATGATCTGGCTTCCGTCGCTCGTCACCAGTTCATCGAGACCGAACAGCCTTGGTGGAGAGCCGTACTTTTTCCCGCCCTCGGTGTAGTTGATGATCTTGCTCTTGGCGTTTGCACTGTAGAGCCGAACGTTGACGACCTGCCGGTTTTCGTCGCGGATGGGGATCGTGTACCGCTTTCTTCCGTCGTCCCAGCCGATGTCGTATTTCCTGATCGTTTCGTCGGTCAGCCGACGATGATCACACAGCCATCGAACGCGGTCGTGCCGCAGCCAGAGGTTGTCAGCCCATACCCGAACACGTTTTTCCAGGTCCGGTGGGGGTGGTTTGCTTGTCGCCGGCGGTTCGACGCCGGCACGCTCTCCCAGGTCGCGCAGAATCGTTTTGAAGTCCTGACCCGTGCGTCTGGTCAGAAACTCGAAGATGTCACCCTCGCCGCAGCCGGTGAAGCAGTTCCAGCGTCCGGTTTCGCTGTGAAACTGAAAAGAAGGGTTTCGATCTTCATGGAAGGGGCAGCAGGCCGAGACCCACCCACCCGTGGTGGCCTTCTGCTTGCCGAGATTCTTGAATGCGAATGAGAAGTCACCGATCCTGTCGAGGACGGTTCTCTTGTGGTCCTTCCATTCGTTTCGTGTGTTCGTCTTCTTCATCGCAAATTCCAGGTGCAGGGGTTCGAACGAAACTCGATTGTGAAGCCAAACTCCAATGAAATGCCACTGGTTTAGAGGCCTTGCGAAGGCCTGGTGAAAGTGGAAGGCCCACGGTGCCTAAGGTGGCCGGAAGCGCTCTCGTGCCCCGAACAGTTGTTGGTCGAGAGGCTTCATCCATGACATCGGGAAAGCACCTCGGGCCGGGTATTGCTGATTCGGGGGTGGCTCGTTCAACCATCATGACGGCATGACTACTGATTGGCGACCACCCCCTTCCTGGTGAACACCTATGGAATCAAAACAGGTCCTTGTTGTTGGATCGCAACATATGTGCGAAGATGGCTGTGAGGTCGATTTCTCCCCCTTTATATTCCTCCTGATACTGGCTGAGATGCGCCCTGATTTCCATTTCATCAAGCTCCAGCATTTGAGATGAAACCTCGTATTTTCCGTCAACATAGGAAACATTTGAGACGCGCGGTTCTACGTACTCCAGTGCTCCTAGCAGTTTCGGCAGCAGTTTGAATGGCTGGTGCTCCAGGGGTGGCAATTCGTGATTCAAAATCAGAATGCCGATTGAACAGGATTCTGGAAGAAGGACTGGAAGGAGAGTTTTTAGTTCCCTTTCCCAGCCGCTTTGACAGTGGTCACAGGCACCGTGGCCGTCGGGATCATTGCAGGTCACATAATTGAACGGACTTGGCACCGTTTCATAATGGACCGGCGCTACTTGGCCGATTGCAGTGAACTGAATAAATGATGTTGGCTTTCTTTCGATCGACACCATTTTAGCAGTTATCCAACCCGATCCCGTGATCACTCTCCGCAGATCTACCGTCTTTGCCATGAGGTCTACTCCCTGTTGTTGCTCAGTTAAAATCCCTGACACAAAGCAGGTTAAAAGCAATTTCTTGGACTGTTGATATCACCTCCTTTCATTCCCCAGGCTGTTGCTCTTCCAGTTGCGACGCCGTCAGCCCATCACGATTGGCCACTGGTTGTGCTGGTGCCGGCGACTGGGGCCACGGTGTTTCCATGTTTTTTCGTTCGCGAAGAACCTCCTCGGCGATGATTTTGGCCAGAATTCGAAGACCGTCACGTTCCGTCGTATCAGCTGATACATGGCTGCTGCTCATCCGTCATCGATCCTGGTGTCGGCTTTCCCGTTACCGCTTCACGAACAGGTCATCCAACTTGCAGTCGAGAGCCGCAGCGATCAACAGCGCATAGTGGGATGAGAGGAAGAGCCGGTTGTTTTCCAAGGCGTTGATCGTGCTGCGGCTGATCCCCGTCATATCTGACAGGTCTTCCTGCTTTTGGACCAGTGCCTTCATACGGCAGTCCCTGATGCGGTTTCGATACTGTTTCGCGACCTGCGAAATTAGCCGCCGTTTCTTTTTGTTCATGTCCGCCTCCGCAACACATCAGGTGTGTCGTAAATGTATGACATGAAATGGATTGATCCGTTCATGTCGTCGTGTTTAGTATAAAAAAATATACTGGCGATTTGAAATTGTGTCAAGCATTATTTTCATAATGCAGCATAAGTGCTTTATATTCAGCTAAATAAAAATCTACACTTGACAAATATCTGACATGCCAGTATATTCCATGGTGCGTAGGGAAGGGAGGTGGGACGATGTCCGAAAATTCTGGTGAATCAAAGCTGACCCTGGGCCAGAGAGTGAGGATGTTCAGGGAGAGACTGGGGGCAAATCAAAGGCAATTGTCAGAGCGCTCCCAACTGACCCAAGCAACTATTTCGCGAATCGAAAGTGGCCAGTTCAAGACCCTAAAACCAGACAACCTGAGGAAACTGGCGATTGGATTGGGGATCACTGTCGAGTATCTGGTGGGTGAGAAGAACAGCCTGACCCCGGCAGAACTTCTCTGTGCCAATCCCGACGCCGTGGAACTGCTCGACTGGTATCAGGATCTTTCACTTCGCAGCCGTCGGCTCGCGCTGGCTTATATGAAGACGCTGGCCGAGTGGGATGAGGAGGAACTGCAAACGGAAGAGGCCGAGAGGGAGAAAGATCTCGAGGAAGAAGGGTTGTCCCAACCTTGGGAATGATGTTTTCATCTGTCACTTGATCCTTCCATTCCAGAATGGTGAATTCGTGAACGTCGTGCTCTACGCCCGTGTTTCCTCCGAACGCCAGGTCGAGAAGGACCTGTCCATCACCGCCCAGCTGAAGGCCCTGCGGAAGTATGCCCGGGACCGGGCGTGGACGATCCACCGGGAGTTCGTGGACGAGGCAGAGAGCGCCCGTTCGGCGAATCGGCCGTCGTTCAAAGAGATGATTGCCCATGCAAAGCAGAACCAGCGGGCCTTCGACGCCATCCTGGTTTGGAAGCTTTCCCGTTTCGCCCGGAACCGGGAAGACTCGATCATCTACAAGTCCCTGCTCCGCAAGCACGGGGTCTCGGTGATCTCGATCAACGAGCAGGTCGACGAAAGCCCGGCCGGCAAGCTGCTCGAGGGCGTGATCGAGGTCATCGACGAGTTCTACTCCACCAACCTGGCCCAGGACACGATCCGCGGGATGAAAGAGAACGCCGCTCGTGGATTCTATAATGGCGGGACCATGCCTGTCGGATACAGGGCCAGCAAGGTCAGGGTGGGGGCCGTGGAGAAGACAAAGCTGGTGCCGGATGAAGTGTACGGTCCTCTGGTCCAGCGGATTTTCAAGCTCTGTGTCGACGGGCTGGGGGCCAAGGAGATCGTGAAGACTTTGAACGGTGAAGGCCTAGAGACGCAGCGGGGAAAGCCTTGGAACAAGAATAAGGTCTACTACATCCTGAAGAACGAGGTCTATATCGGGACGCTGGTCTGGAACAGCAAGGACAAGAGCCGCGGGCCGACCCGCCCGAAGGGTTCAGACGATGTCGTCCGTATCAGGGGGAACCACCCGGCCCTGATCGACCAGAAGACTTTCGACCAGGTGCAACGACTGCTGCAGGCGCGGGCGCCGAAGGTCCGGAACCCGCGGACCATCAACAGCGGGTACATTCTCAGCGGCATGGTCAAATGCGGCAAGTGCGGTGCGGCAATGATCGGCTGTGCGGCGAAATCCTCCCGGTATTTTTACTACGGCTGCCGGAACCACAGCAGGGTAGGGAAGCACGTCTGTGATGCGAAGCTGGTGAGCAAGCCGCGGCTGGAATCGTTCGTCCTGGACCGGATCAAGGACAATATCTTGACCGAGGAAAACCTTCGGGAACTGGTACGTCTGGTCAACGAAGAGATCCGGACTACGAAGCAGGTTTCAGGTGAGCAGATGTCGGTCATCGATGGGCAGATCGAGGAGTTGAACGGGAGGCTGGACAGGCTTCACGATGCCCTGGAGACGGGGAAGCTCGACCTTGACCACCTGGCGCCTAGAATCAAGGCCCTGAGGGCCCGTATTGACGTTCTGGAGGCTAAACGGGGTGAACTGCGGCAACGGCAGCAGGAGCCCGAACTGGAACTCCTGTCGCCGGCGGAGACCCAGCGTCACGTCGTGGACCTGAAGAGCTTTCTCGGCAGCGAATCGGTCCTGAAGAAGAAAACCTTCCTCCGCACCTTCATCAAGCGGATCGATGTCGACCTGCCCCAGGTGGCCATCGACTACACCATCCCCGGCTGGTCACAAAAAAAGGCAGAACCCCTTACCTGTGGAGTTCTACCTTCTGATGGGCCTGGCTCCCCCGGTCGGACTCGAACCAACAACCTATCGGTTAACAGCCGATTGCTCTACCATTGAGCTACGGAGGAACATGCTTCATTTGGAATTGCCGATTATAGATGCCTGAACCGGCGATGTCAATTGTCTTTAACTATTTGCAATAAAATGCCTTGCAACATTTGCCGGTGATTTTTCATTGACATGGCGGGGGAGTGGACCTATTGTTGAAGAAAGGTGGAGGCATCGGATACCGGGTATGGTGCAAGTATGCTTCGGCCACGGCTGCTGAAAGCAGGGTATGACCGACAATCCGTCATACGATGAACGGGAACGGCGCGTACACCAGCTGGAGGAACAGCTGGCATCCGGCGACCTGCAGCGGCTCTATGACGTCTTCCACCTCCTGCCCGCCTTCGTCTACCTCCAGGCTGACGACTACTCCATTCACTTCGCCAACCGCACGTTCGTCGAACTTTTCGGCGAGCCTGGAGAACAGCTCTGCCACCAGGTGTTCCGGCAGAGCGAAAAACCCTGTGATCCATGCCGGACCTTCGAGGTGTTCGAGAACGGCAAGCCCGTCGTCTGGGAATGGACCGACAGCCGGGGCAGAACCTTCCTCGTCCACGACACCCTGTTCCCCGGAATGATCGACGGCAAGCGGCTGGTGATGGAGGTGGGGCGCGACATCACCTGGTGGAAGAAGCTCGAGTTGAAGCTGCTGGAGAGCGAGAAAGACCTGAACCGCGTGCAGAGCATCGCCCGCATCGGCCTCTGGCAGTGGGACATCGCTTCCGGCGACGCCACGTGGTCGGACGAGCTGTTTCGGATTTTCGGTGTGGAAAAGCAGCGACCGAACTTCGAACTGGCACGTTCGCTGGCCCACCCCGAGGACCGGGCCTCCTGGGAAACGGCCGTTGCCGAGGCGGTGAAACGGAAGGAGCCGATCGCCATCGACTACCGCGCCGTGCGGCCCGACGGCCGGGTGATCTGGGTCCGCAACGAATCCGAGCCGGTGTTCGACGCGGAGGGAGAACTGATCAGGTACATCGGTACGGCCCAGGACATCACCGAGCACAAGGAGGCGGACGAGGCGCTGCGGGACAGCGAGGAGCGCTACCGCGCCCTCGTCGAACAGGCCGCCGAGGAGATCTTCGTCCACGACCTCGAGGGGCGGTTCCGGGACGCCAACGCGGTGGCCTGCGAGAAACTGGGCTACTCGAAAGAAGAGCTGCTGGACATGTGTGTCCCCGACGTGGATCCGGACTTCATCGAGCGGGATGACATGAACCGGTTCTGGTCGAAACTGCAGACCGATGCGCCGGTGGTCTTTCGCGCCCGCCACCGGCGAAATGACGGCAGCACGTATCCCGTCGAGGTGAGCCTCAACCCGATCACGGCCAGGGGGGAGCGGCTGGTGCTCGCCTTCGCCCGGGACATCAGCGAGAGAGTCCGGGCCGAAGAGGAGAGAGCCGGCCTGGAGCGGCAGCTGCGCCAGTCGCACAAGATGGAGGCGATCGGCACCATGGCCGGGGGCATCGCCCACGATTTCAACAACATCCTCGGCGTGATCGTGGGCAACGCCGAACTGGCCATGGACGACCTGCCCGACTTCGGCGAGGCCCGCGAGAGCCTGAAGGAGATCGCCGATGCCTCGGCGCGGGCGCGGGACATCGTCAGGCAGCTGCTGGCCTACATCAGGCGGGGAGAGGAGGAACTGCGGCCGGTCCCGGCCCGGCGGGCGGTGAAGGAAGCGATGAAGCTCATCGGCGCCAGCCTGCCGAAGACGGTCCGCATCCATACCGAGTTCAAGCTGGGCCGCGAGCGGATCATGGCCGATCCCACGCAGCTGCATCAGGTGCTGATGAACCTCTGCTATAACGCCGGCCAGGCCATGCACCAGGAAGGGGGCGACCTCACCGTCTCCGTGGACCTGGTGACCCCCGGCGAGGCCGACGCTGCGGTGCTCGGCCCGGAACGGTGCCTGCGCATCGTCGTCGCCGACACGGGACCGGGGATCAGCGAGGGCCACATCGACCGCATCTTCGATCCCTACTTCACCACGAAGAAGGTGGGGCAGGGTTCGGGGCTGGGCCTCGCCGTGGCCCTCGGTATCATCAAGAGCTGGGGCGGCGTGATCCGCGCGGCGAGCACGGTGGGCGAGGGGGCGGCATTTACCATCCTGCTGCCCCTGACCCGCGAGAAACCGGCCAGGGTAACGCCCGAACAGGTGATGGCCGTCGGCGGCCCGGAGCGGATCCTCTTCATCGACGACGAGCCCCGGCTGGCCGCGATGGTCAAACGCCTGCTCGAGTCGCTGGGCTACCGTGTGGTGACGCGCACCGATCCCGTCGAAGCGCTGGGCCTTTTCCGCGAGGACCCGCGGGCCTTCGACGCGGTGATCACCGACATGACCATGCCCGGCATGACCGGCGACCGGCTGGCCGCCGAGATCCGCTCGCTGAGGCCGGAAATGCCGATCCTCCTCTGCACCGGGTACAGCGACCTGGTGAACGAAAAGAAGGCCGGGGAACTGGGGGTCAGCGCCTTCCTGGCCAAGCCGCTGCGGCGGGAAGAGCTGGCGGCGGCCCTGCGTTCGGCGCTCAACCGGTCTGGTGAGGATTGACCATGCCGGTCAGGCGGCGCCGCGGCGCAGGTTTCCGAGCACCTGGCGGGAAACGTCCTTCAGCGCGGTAAAGACCCCGGTCCCCTTCGTCGCCACCGTCTCGAACACCGGCTCGTCCTTGTAGCGCAGGCGGTTCGTCAACTCTTCCACCGGCATGGCGCGGGGGAGGTCCCGCTTGTTCAACTGCAGCACGTAGGGCATGGTGCGCAGGTCGAAGCCGTGCGCCCGCAGGTTGATCTCGAGGTTTCGCACGCTCTCCAGGTTGGCGTCGAACCGTTCCGGCTGGGAATCGGCGACGAAGACCACGCCGTCGGCGCCGCGCAGGATCAGCTTGCGGCTGGCGTCGTAGAAGACCTGGCCGGGCACGGTGTAGAGGTGGAAGCGGACCCGGAAGCCGCGGATGCTGCCCAGGTCGAGGGGCAGGAAGTCGAAAAAGAGCGTGCGGTCCGTCTCAGTGGCCAGCGAGATCAGCTTGCCCCGCGCCGAGGGCAGGGTGCGGTTGTGGATGTACTGGAGGCTGGTGGTCTTTCCCCCCAGGCCCGGACCGTAGTAGACGATCTTGCAGTTGATCTCCTGCGCTGCATAGTTGATGAAGGTCATTTATCCACCAAAAAGCCGATTGATGTCTTCATCGGTGATCTCCAGGGCAGGGTTCTCCGTGGCGGCCGGGGTCGTCCCGTGGGGCGGATCGAGGATCATGCGAAATACCTTTTCCAACTGGACGGTGGCGCGGCGCACGCGGAGCCGTACCAGGCCCAGCGAGGAATTGTCGTCGAAGATCACCACGAGGATGATTCTTTGGGCCACCACCGAAATGTGGATGTTGTCCCGTTCTCCCTCGTGGAAGAGGATGGTGAACTCCCGCTCACCGAGCAGTTGGGCCAGCCCGTCGGTGGCCGCCACGTTGCCCGCGGTGAGCGAGGCCAGCGAGGTGGTGTCGAATTCCTCGGTGTCCCCCTTCACCGCGATCTGCTGGCCGCTCTTGTCCACCAGCACCACCAGCCTGGCGGTGGTGTCCTCGTAGAGCCGGTCGATGATCTCCATCACCCGCTCGTTGTCTTCCCGGTACAGGATCAAGTCGCTTTCCAGCATTGCCCCTCAGATCTCCCTGCGGCCCTCCAGGGCCCTGGCCATGGTGACTTCATCGGCGTATTCCAGGCTGCCGCCCACCGGCAGGCCGAAGCCGATGCGGGTCACTCTTATACCTTTCGGCTTGAGCAGCCGAAGAGTGTAGGCCGCGGTGGCCTCCCCCTCCACGTCGGGATTGGTGGCCAGTATCACTTCGCGGACCTCGTCCCCGTCCTCGCCCTGGTCCAGGCGGGCCAGCAGCTCGGCCAGTCTCAGCGACTCCGGGCCCACGCCCTTCAGTGGCGAGAGGGCGCCCATCAGCACATGGTAGAGGCCGCGGTAGCCACCGGCCCGTTCGATGGGAAAGATGTCGCCCGGTTCCTGCACTACGCAAATCAGGCCGCGGTCCCGGGCCGGGTCGGCGCAGACCGGGCAGGGCTGTCGGTCGGTGAACTGGAAGCAGACCTCGCAGTGCGACATCCGTTCACGCACCTGCACGATGGCCTCGGCCATGCGCCGGGCGTCCTCTTCGGTGCCGCGCAGCACATGGAAGGCCAGCCGGCGGGCCGACTTGCGGCCGATGCCGGGCAGCCGGCAGAATTCATCCACCAGGAGCTGCAATGGTTCTGCCAGTTCGTTGGTCATCGGTTACATGTTCAACCCGGGGATCTTCATCCCGCCGGTCATTCCGCCAAGTTTTTCGCCCACGGCCTCGTCGGCCAGGCGCATCGCTTCGCGTACCGCGGCAAGCACCAGGTCCTGCAGCATCTCCACGTCGTCGGGATCCACCACATCTGGTTTGATCTCGATGGACTTGATCTCCTTGGAGCCGCTGACGGTCACCGAGACCATCTCGCCGCCGGCGGAGCCGGTGAACTCCATCGCGGCCAGCTCCTGCTGGAGCTGTTCCTGCATTTTCTGGGCCTGTTTCATCAGCTTGTGCATGTTGACCATGGTCCGGATCTCCTTGCTACGCGGGTGGTTCGGTTCCGGCGTCGTCCTCCGGCGGATCCACCGAGACGATTTTTCCGCCGAACAGGTCCAGCGCTTTCTGGATCAGTGGTTCATCCACCGTCGAAGGCTCCCCGTTTCCGGGGTCTGCCGGCTTCTCGGCCGCCGTGTCAGGGGCTTTGGCTGCCGGCCGGGGCGGGGACACGGCCGGCGCCGGTGACGGCTCCTGTTCGGCCGGGGGGGCCGGGTCGGGTACCGAGCCGATGGTGACGGACACTTCTCCGCCGAACTGGTGCCGGGCCAGTTCCTTGATATGTTTCATGTTCTCCGGCTGCTCGATCTGCTGCCGCGGAAACCGGTCTTTTTCGGCGAAGTCGATGTGCAGTTCACCGTCGGTACAGCGAACCGTGGCAGCCAGGGAGAGCATGCCGTGCAGCGCCGGCTTGGCCGTGGCGATGGCCGCCATCAGCCCCTCCACCGTGCCGGCCGGCTTCTCTCCGGCCGGGGGCGGCGTCGCGCTCGTCTTTGGCGGTTGAGTTGATTTCCCCGGGGCGGGCCGCGTCGGCGGTCGACGGCCGCCGCTGGCCGTGCCGCCGCTCCCGCCGGCGCCACTGCCGGAGGGACCGCCGGCCGCGGGCGCCGGGTCGCTGCCGTCCAGCCGGGCGATGAGTTCGTTCAGTGGGACCAGCCGGGCCTGCTGGGCCAGTTTGACCAGCGACGCCTCGAGCAGGAAGCCGGGCTGGGCGGCCCACTTGATCTCCTGGTCGGTCTTGAGCAGCGTGTCGATACACCAGATCAGGTCGGGCTCACTGAACGATTCCGCGGTGGTGGACAGTTCCTGCGGCTCGTCGGTGGTGAGCGTGGCCAGCATCCCGTCCCCCGCATCGCCTTCCGGCCCGAACAGCTTCACCAGCAGCATGTTGCGCATGTGGTTCACCAGGTCGCGGCAGAAGCGGTTCAAGTCGTGTCCCCGGTCCTGCAGCTGGTGCACCAGGGTGAAGACCGCGGCGGCGTCGCCCGAGCGCACCGCTTCGGCGGCCTGCTGCAGCAAATCGAAATCGGTGACGTCGAGCAGTTGCAGCACCTGGTCGTCTTTCACTTCGCTGCCGCAGAACGAGATCACCTGGTCCATGGTGGAGAGGGCGTCGCGCATGCTGCCTGCGGCCACCCGGGTCACCAGTTGCAGGCTCCGCTCGCTGATCGCCACGCCCTCCTCGCGGCAGAGCCGCTCGAGGTGGGCAAAGATGTCGCCGGCGGCGATCTGCTTGAACTCGAAGACCTGGCAGCGCGAAAGGATGGTGGCCGGCATCTTGTGCAGCTCGGTGGTGGCCATGATGAAGACCACGTGCGGCGGCGGTTCCTCCAGCGTCTTCAGCAGGGCGTTGAAGGCCTCCTTGGTCAACTGGTGGACTTCATCGATGATGAAGATCTTGTGCGCGTCACGTGAGGGCGCGTAGCGGGCATTTTCCCTGAGGTCGCGGATATCGTCTATGCCGCGGTTCGAGGCGCCGTCGATCTCCAGCACGTCCAGGGCATTGTCCGCGGTGATCTCGCGGCAGGAGTCGCACTGGTTACAGGGATCCGGGCCGTTGCGCTGCGTGCAGTTGAGGCTCTTGGCCAGGATGCGGGCGGTGGTGGTCTTGCCCACGCCGCGGGTACCGGCAAAGAGGAACGCATGGCCCATGCGGTCCTGGGCGATGGCGTTGGTCAGGATGGTGGTCACCGCCGCCTGGCCCACCACCTCGGTGAAGGTCTGGGGGCGCCATTTGCGTGCAAGGACTTGGTATGACATTCGCTCGCGCGAGCTGCAATGCGCCCCGGCGGGCGCCGGTCAGGTGAAAATAAGAGGCCGTGCACCCTCCGTCGGAGCCGGAATACGGTGTCCACGTCGATGGGACGGGGATCAGGCTGGTCTGCGGCACACGTAAGATTCTGCGTACCGCTGCTTCCTTCCGGATCTGACGGGGTTGGCAGATTTACGTTGCACAGGGCCCGAGCCCCTGGTGTCGTCATCGGGCGACCAAGCCCGGATTCCCGCACCCCTCGGGAGGGAATTCAGCCCTGCTGTAGCGGATTGCAGGTACAGGGCACCGCTAACTCCCCGCCTAGCACGGCCAAGATCGTCGTTCACCGGCCCGGAAAAGAATGGCGGAGAGGGTGGGATTCGAACCCACGGTGCAGTTTCCCGCACACACGCTTTCCAAGCGTGCTCCTTCGGCCTCTCGGACACCTCTCCGCAATCTCCCGGGCAAAACCGGGCGGCCCCGGGTCCGCAACGGCAAGCCGGGTGCGGCCGGAACCTCAATGGCAAAGATCTCGGTCTATCTGTCATAACTGGCGGAGAGGGTGGGATTCGAACCCACGTGCCCGGCTGCGAACCGGACAAGACGATTTCGAGTCGCCCCCGTTACGACCACTTCGGTACCTCTCCGCGCGTTCTCTCGTTCACGCCGTCCCGTTACCGCGACCGCGCCGATTCCGGAAAAATCCCTGGATCAGGGCCCGGCACTCGTCGGCGAGCAGGCCGCGATGCACGTCAAAACGGTGGTTGAAACCGCCGCGCTTCTCGAGCCCGGTGAACACGCGGTCCACCGCACCGACCCGGGGGTCGGCGGCGCCGAACCAGAGCGCCTGGATCCTGGCCTGGATCAACAGGCCGAGGCACATCAGGCACGGCTCGATGGTGACAAAGAGCGAACAGCCGTTGAGCCGGTGGTTGCCCACCCTCGCCGCGGCCTGTCGCACGGCCACCACCTCGGCGTGGGCCGCTGGATCGACATCGGTGATCGTGCGGTTGCATCCCTGCCCGATCACCTCGCCGGATCGGCTGATCACCACCGCTCCGATGGGGACCTCGCCGAACTTCAGGGCCCTTTCGGCCTCCTCCAGCGCCAGGCGCATGTACGATTCGGCCGATTCGATCGGCCATGCGGCATCGGCGGGCATGGCCTGATCCTCCGCGTTGCGGTTCAAAACCAAAAGGCCCCCCGCCGGTGGGTCGTAACCGGCTGTGGGGGAACCTTCCACGGTGGTCGAAGTGGCACGCCCAAGAGGACTCGAACCTCTGGCCTTCTGATTCGTAGTCAGACGCTCTATCCAACTGAGCTATGGGCGCGCATGCCAACCGCTCGTTTTGACAGGGGGCAAATGTATAGAAACCGTTCTAAAAAGTCAACGCCCGATGTGCATCATCAGACTGTGTTCGAAGGCGGGGGTGTCGGGTGGGGATCGAGCTGATGTTCTGGCGACTGCAATGATTGACAAATGCTTGACGGATGGACGCAATGTTAGTAATATTCGGAATAAGCTGTAGTGATTATCTGAATTATTTATGAGAATTAATATAATTTTCGAGATTGCCGCTGCCAATGCCAGCAAATCTCTTTCAATCCCAGCACCAGAACTGCCATAATGGCTAGCGTCGGCTGCACCGGAAGCCGTTTACCGGGAACGGGCAACTCCCGTCCGCCGCAGCGCCATGACACCGGAGACAGCGGATGACGGAAACGAACTATCCCGTGGGGGAGATGCTGAAGCGGGCGAGGAAAGAACGGAACCTGACCCTCGAAAAATTGTCCCGGGCATCACGGGTCCCCCCCAGCACCATCTGGAAATACGAGAATGAGCCGGTGGACTATTCGTTTTTCACCGTGATGAAGCTGGCGTCGGCCCTGAACAAAAGCCTCGACTATTTTCTCGGTCGCGGGGACAACGGGCGGGATGACATGCTTCTCGCCGGGCCTGAAGACGGCGTCACCTGCGAGGTGCTCGACGAACACTGGCGCCTCGACCTCTACAACCGGCGCCTGGTGGGCGACTGGATGATCAACGGTGTGATACAGCTTTTCCCCGGGGCCAACGTCCGTCCCCGCTTGGCCCTCAATGAATCCGTGTTCCTCCGTTGCCTCGAGGGCACCATCGACATCACCTACGGTGATCGCCAGTACATCCTCATCGAGGGCTATGCCATGCAGTTCCCGATCAACGAGGAAGTCGCCATCCGCAATCGCGGCGATGCGGAAGCCTCGGCCGAGCTGGTGGCCACCAGGTTTCCCTTCGTCGTCTGATCATCAGCCGGCCTTTGTTGACTGTCCGTTCCTGCTGGGCTAGACTTTTTCCGATCGATTCATCGTCCAAACCGTACCGTTTCCGCTCCCGCCGGCCGTCCGGCCCGCGAGCGAGGGGCTTGCCATGGGAATATCCCTGCGGAAATTCGAAAATTCGGGAGTGGTTGTGCTTACCGGATCGGTGGGTCTGGAGCAGCTCCGGATGATGGACGATTACGTCGATCTGCTGCTGTCCAACCATGTGACCACGATATACTTCGATTTCAGCGACGTTCGTGCGCTGAGCGTTTCGGCCCTCGGCACGCTCAGCGGCATTCGTGATCGGGTGGATGGTCAGGGCGGGCGGCTGATGCTCGCCGGATTGCGTGACGGTCTGAACCGCCTGGTGGACATGGAGCACTTGCGCCGCTTCTTTACGCTCTTCGATGGCGAGCTGCCCAAGGCGGAGGAGGCTGACGATGAGGCGCCCCGCGAGGAGGCGCTGGGCGGGAATCCCGTGGGAGACCTGCCCGGGGACGGCGGCGATGCTGACGGGACGGGATTCGAAATCGTGGAGGCCGATTGACGCCATGGTGCAGTCTTCGGAAATGCGGACGTTGAAACGGGTCAGCGATATCCGTTTCAATCTCGAGGACGCCTCCCGCCGGCTCACACTGATCGAACTCGTTCCCGCCGCCGACCGGGACGGGCCTCGAATCCGCGGTCGTCTGATCAAGTCTCGCTACTCCTCGGCCGAAAGCTACCTGCTGGTGGACGACCTGGACCGTACCTCCCGGCAGGTCGCCATGCCACCGGACGTGGAGCTGCTCACCACCTTCTGCACACCCCGCGGGTATTTCCGGTTCCGCACCAGGCTGGATGAGCGGATCGGCGATGCCCTGAAGCTGGCCTATCCCACCGAGCTCGAGGTGACCCAGCGCCGGACCGCGCTGCGGGTCTACTTCGAACCAAAGGAACGGTTCCGCGTTCGCGTTCCGGAAGAAGCGATGGGCGGCTGCACCGATGAGTTGCTGGTCATCTCGCTCAGTTCGGGCGGCTTTTCCTGCATCGGCCCCGCCGGTCGGCAACTCTTCGAACCGGGGCAGAAGTTGCCCGAGATCACGCTTTACCTGCCCGGCGGTGGGGAAGTGCGTGCCTCGGGAGCGGTGCGGGAGGTGACCGACGCCCTCAACTCGGTGAATCGTCCCGGCGAGGGCCAGCTTTACGTCGTCACTTTCGACCGCATCACCACCGAGAGCCACCTGCGCCTGATCAGGTTCATCAGCGGCGTGGAGAATGCCCGGGGCGGGCTGCTCGGCTGATCCGTCTCGCGCCGGGGGGCATGACACAGATGATCGCCCAGCTCCAGCAATCGCTCCGGCTGGCGGTCCCTCGGGTGGTGGAGAACCCGCGACCGGATCAGGCCGATCGTTACCTCGGGTTGCTCATCTTTGCCACCCTGTTCGCGGTCTATATCCGCACCGCGGCGCCTACGGTAACGTTCGGTGACAGCGGGGAACTGGTCACCGCGGCGGCTACCCTGGGTGTGCCCCATCCCACCGGGTTCCCGCTCTACCTGCTTGCCGGCAAGCTCTTCAGCCTCATCGTCCCTTTCGGCGATGTGGCCTTTCGATTGAACCTGCTCTCCGCGCTGTGCGGTGCGCTCGCTGCGGCGGCGGTCTTTTTCCTCGTCCGTGCCCTCGGCCAGTACAAGTCGCTGGCCGTCTGCGCCGCGCTGTTCACCGGTTTCCTGCCCACGATGTGGGACCACGCCACCGAGGCCAAGGTCTACGCCATGGCCTCACTGTTCATCGCCGTGGCCCTGGCCCTGGCCATCCAGGCGGCCTGGCGCAACGACCGGCGGTCGGCGATGCTCGCCTTCCTTGCCGGCGGACTGGCCGCGGCCGTCCACTTCAGCGGCCTGCTGGTCCTGCCCGCACTGGTGCTGGTCCTCTTCGGCGCCGAGCGCCGCTTCCTCCGCTCCCGGTCGCTCTGGCCGCTCTGTGCGCTGATGTTCGTCCTGCCGCTGCTGCTCTATCTCTACATTCCCCTGCGTGCCGCCGCCGGTCCCGAACTCAACTGGTCGAGACCCGACACGCTCGAACGGTTTCTGTTCTACATCTCCCAGGGGCAGTGGAGTTACAAGGAGTTCACCAGGACGCCGTACCAGTACTGGCTGGCGATACGCCGGGCACTGGGGCTCTTCGGCGCCGAGTTCAGCGCCGCCGGCACGCTGCTGGCCGCGGTGGGCGCCTGGGTGCTCTGGCACCGCCGCCGTTTCGTGCTGCTGGGGTTTGCTGCGCTGGCGCTGCTCAATCTGGCCATGGTGGCGGCCTACGGCAATGTCGACGACCTGCACCTGATGTACCGCTACCTCTTCCCGGCCTACATCGCCGGGGCGGCATGCCTGGCCCTCGGGGCGCAGTACGTGGCGGGCCTTGCCGCCCATGCCCTGGTAACCGAGCGCCGGCTCTCCCTGCCCCTTTTCACCGGGCTGGTCTGGGTCGTGGTTCTCGCCGCCCCGGCAGTGCGCGGCCTGCTCCTCTACCCGATGCAGGACAAGAGCGGGACCGCACCGGCGGCCGATCACGCCCGCAACCTGCTGGCCACCATGCCCGAGGGGTCGCACCTGGTGGCTTTCCACTATCTCGACCTTTTTCCCCTGCTCTACCTCACCCGGGTGGAGGAGATTCGCCCCGACGTGGTGCTGCACGACCGGGCCGGCAACCTCTTCGACGACGAATATGATCTCTACCGGTGGCACGGGCTGCCCCGGGCGGAGCTGGAGCAACGGCTGGATGGTGTCGATGCCGGGATCATAGCCGCGGCCGGGGCACCTGTCTTCTACACCCACCGCCTGAACCGGTCCGTGCGGCTGGAACAGGCGGGGATCCTGCTCGCGGTGTCCGGCACCGGCTGGTCCGGGGACCCGGCGGAACTGTTCAGGCGCTACCGGTTCGGCAACCTGGACCGCCTGGCCCGGGGCCGTATCTGGCAGGACGCCCGGCAGGTCGCCGCCGCGTACGCTCTGGCCGAGGCGGACATGTACCGCTCCTGGGGCCTCGACGGCCGGGCGGGGGAAGAGTATCTCCGCGCCGCGAACATCGGCTACGATTCAAAATGGGCGCTGCGTTACGCCGCCGCGGCCCTGCGCGCCGGCGGCCGGAATGGTGAGGCGGCCCGGCTGCTGGGCCGGGCCGTGGCCCTCGATCCCGGTGACCCCGGGCCTCGCATGGAACTGGGCGCACTGCTCCATGTGATGGGGGATGGTGAAGGGGCGCGGGAGCAGTATCAAGCCTGCTTCCGTCTCGACGCGCCGGAAGCGGTGCTGCACAACAACCTGGCGGCGGTCTGCGTATCGCTGGGCCGGCGGGACGAAGCAGTGCGGCACCTGGAGCAGGCGCTGGAACTCGACCCGGGCTACGAGGAGGCCCGGCGGAACCTTGCCGGTCTGTCCGGGGAGTAGGGGAAGGGTGATGTCGAAAGATTTCGTCACCGCCGGCCGTCGGCTGGTGGCCAGCGAAACGGTGATCGACCCGGCGGCCGTGCCGCTGGAGCCCGGCACCCGGCCCCTGGCCGTTCTGGCCTACCCCAACAGTTACCGCACCGGCATGGCCAGCCTGGGGTTCCAGTCGGTGTACGGCCTGTTGCGCACCCGGGTGCCCGGTCCGGTGGACCGGGTGTTCATGCCGGCGGAGCCCGACGTGCGGGCCCACCAGCGGACCCGTACGCCGCTGCTCACGCTCGAGGGCGGCGCTCCGCTGTCCGCCGCCCGGTTGGTGGCGTTTTCCCTCAGCTACGAGCTCGACCTGCTCAATCTGGTACGCATGCTCGATCTCGCCGGCATCCCCCGCTTTGCCGCCGAGCGGGGGGAACACGATCCGCTGGTGGCGGTGGGCGGTGTCTGCGCCGCAATGAATCCCGCACCGCTGGCGCCCTTCGCCGACGCGGTGTTCGTCGGCGATGCCGAGGTCATCGTGCCCCGGGCCGCCGGGGCGATCTTCGAACAGCGGCGTCGCGGACGGCAGGAAACGCTGGAAGCGCTGGCCGGGCTGGAGGGGTTGCTGGTTCCCGCCCTGCCCCCGAAACGACCGGTGGCGCGGCTTAGCGCCGGTCCGGTTTCCGAGCGCCGGCCCCCGGCGCACTCGGTGATCGTCACGCCGAAGACGGAATTCGGGCGGATGCTGCTCGCCGAGACCGGCCGCGGCTGTCCCTGGCACTGTCGCTTCTGTCTCGTGGGCTGCGGGATGGGCCGCCCGCTCTGGTCCGATGCAGGCCTGCTTCGCCGCACCATTCTCGGTCTGCCGCGCGAAGGCTGGAACCGGGTGGGGCTGGTGGCCTCATCGGCGGCCAATCACCCGCGGATCGACGAGATCTGCCGCCTGGCGCTGGAGGATGGGATTCCGGTGTCGCTTCCTTCGCTGCGCGCCTCCTCCACCAGCGATCGTCTGCTCGAGGCCCTGGCGGCCAGTGGGCAAAAGACGGTGACCATTGCCCCCGAGGCCGGTTCGGCACGCCTGCGGACCCTGGTGGGGAAACGCGAGAAGGAGGAGCAGTATCTCGAGTTCGTCCGCCGCCTCGGTGCCGTGGGCGGCCGGCCGTTCCGCCGGCTCAAGCTCTACTTCATCATCGGCCTGCCCGGGGAGGGGGATGATGACGTGCGGGAGATCGCCCGTCTTTCCGGCGAACTGGCGCGGATCGCTGCCGACAGGCTTCCGGGGCTCACCGTCTCGGCCGCGGCCAAGCCTTTCGTGCCCCGGCCGCACACGCCGTTCCAGTGGGCGCCGATGCTCGCCCCGGCCGAACTGAAGTCGCGGCTCCGCTTGCTCAAGCGGGCGGTGAAGGATCAGCGGGCACCCAACCTGCAGCTGCGGGCCGGGGGCGTGAACCCCTCGCTGGCCCAGGGGCTGCTGGCCCTGGGCGGGGAAGAGATGTCCCGGGTGCTCCTGCGGGTCCTCGACGAGGGGCAGAACTGGCGGCGTGCTGCGGAAGGCGCAGGAGTGGACCTCGATGCTTTGCTGCTCAGCGAGCGTGGGCCGGAAGCGGTCTTCCCCTGGGAGCCGCTGGTCAACCTGGCCGGGCGGCGGGGCCTGGAGGCCGACTACCGGCGCGCCATGAACGGGGAGGCGTGATGGATCAGCCGAGAATAGAGGCCGTGCTCTACGAGCGGATGGAGGGCGACCGGGTGCGCTGCGCGCTGTGCCACCACCGCTGTGTCATCGACCCGGGCCAGACCGGTATCTGCGGCGTGCGGCGCAACGACGGGGGAACGCTGCACAGCCTGGTCTACGGGCTGGCCGCCTCGGCGGGCATCGATCCCATCGAGAAGAAGCCGATCTTCCACTGCCTCCCGGGGCACGATTCGTTTTCCTTTGCTTCCGTGGGCTGCAACTTCCAGTGCCGCTTCTGCCAGAACCACACCATCTCCCAGGTCGACAATTGCGGCATCGCCGGCCAGGAGGCCCCCCCGGAACAGCTGGTGGCGGCGGCGGTGAACCGCGGTTGCCGCAGCATTTCCTGCACCTACACCGAGCCCACGGTCTACTTCGAGTATGCCGCCGAAGTCTGCCGCCGGGCCCGGGAGGCCGGCCTGCACACCGTGTTCGTGACCAACGGCTTCATGACCGAGGAGGCGCTCGACGTCCTGGACGGGAGCCTGACCTGTGCCAACGTCGACCTCAAGGCCTGGAGCGACCGCACCTACCGCACGGTGATCGGCGCCCGGCTGCAGCCGGTGCTCGACACCCTGGAACGGATGAAGGGGCGGGGAATCTGGGTCGAGGTCACCACCCTGGTCATCCCCGGCCTCAACGACAGCGACGGGGAACTGCAGGGCATCGCCTCGTTCATCGCCGGCTCCCTCGGCGCCGAGACTCCGTGGCACGTCAGCCGCTACCACCCGGACCACCGCTACCGCACCGCCGCCGCCACCCCGGCCGCCACTATTCACCGGGCAGTGGAGATCGGCACTGCCGCCGGTCTGCGCTACGTCTACTGCGGAAACCTTCCCGGCGAGGACCGCCAGAGCACGTTCTGCTGGAAATGCGCCGCGCTGCTCATCCGGCGGACGGGGTTCTCCGTGCGGGAGAACCGG
>Ga0180429_10001137_pt1 | contig 22793 bp, 20 predicted proteins | sample SS_ome_FD_132428 | JGI IMG/M metagenome (GOLD analysis project Ga0180429, IMG submission 132428) | Hypersaline lake sediment archaeal communities from the Salton Sea, California, USA - SS_1_S_1 metaG | ecosystem: Environmental > Aquatic > Non-marine Saline and Alkaline > Hypersaline > Sediment ...
AATGATTTTGTTAGCCATCGTGGTAGCGGCAATCATTATCTGGAAAATTGATTACATCAACAGCGTCTATTTCGATCATCAACTCACCTATACCGGCTGGGTTGTCAATGGCGCCATTGTCACACTTTTCGCACTGGGTATTCTTAAAATCATTCTGACCTTTCTCAGCTATTCCCGGGAAGAGGTTGCACTGAATCGTTTTATTAAAAATATGGACAGCAAGGCTGATGACGCGCTTAAGGGCGTGGCCAAAAAGAGCATCATTGCACGTCGCTACCTGACACTGGAAAAACTGCATGACAGTCATACCCCTGTTAACCAGAGCGCCCTCGCCTCCACGCTGGTTGCCAGTGAAAGTACACGCAACAGTTTTCCCAGATTCATTAATAACACGCTGATTCTGACCGGTGTTTTCGGCACCATTGTTTCCCTTTCCCTGGCCCTGATCGGGGCTTCTGACATGTTGGAAAATGCTATAAATGTCAATGGTATGGGAATGATAGTTCATGGAATGTCTACGGCATTGTCGACCACCATCACAGCCATCGCCTGTTACATGTTTTTTGGCTATTTTTTCGTCAAGCTGACAGATGTGCAGACCAATCTGATCAGCGCCATCGAACAGGTTACCACCACCCATCTTATGCCGCGTTTCCAGATGCAGACCGACAACGTGCTTTATGAATTCACTGGCCTCATCCGTTCCTTGCAGGGCCTGGTCAACCAGATGGTTCAATCACAGTCCAGTTTCCAGAATGCCGAAAAAGAACTGACCCAAAGTGCTGAAGTTTTCCGTGAGCACGTCGAAGGCATGAACCAGGAATTGACTGACATTAAGGGTATTTTGAGAATCGGCTTCCGTCTTGGTGAAAAATGAGCACTGAAAACGGTTTTATCAATCTTCGCCTGAATCAGGAAGGCGACAGCTCGGGGCACGAAAGCTTCTGGCCTTCTTTTACCGATATCATGACGGTGATTGTCATGATCTTCCTGATCGCTCTTGTGGTTCTCCTGATACGGAATATTGACCTGGTCCAGCAGTTACGTAATACCATGGAAGCCGAGCGTATGGCCGCAGAACTGGCCCGCACCACCGGCGAAGAAAAAGAAAGCCTTTCACTACGTCTGATCCACACCGAGAATGAACTTTCAGATTTACGTCTGGAATTGATGAAAATGCAGGAAATACGTGAAAAACAACTGGCTGTGATCAAGGAAAACATGCGGCAGATTTCCGATCTGTCCGGTCAGCGTGATCGACTTGACCTGGCAAAAAACCAGTTACAACAGGATAAATCCGAACTTGAACAGAGAACAGAACAACTGGAGCTGGCAAAAGCCCAACTGGATAATCGCCTGTTGAGAAACCAGGAAAAACTCCAGCTAAGCCAGGAACAACTCCAGCTCCTGCAACAATCTCTCAGCGCCCTGCAGGACAAACAAAACCTGACCCAGTCACAATTAACCGAGATACAGACCGACTACACTGAAAAAACACAGGAACTGGAACAGGCACTGAGTCGCATCACCATTTCTGATGATGCCCTGGCCCTGTTACGCGGTGATTATGATGACCTCAAGGTCAAATATGACAAGCTGGTCCGTCCCGCCCGTTCAGCTGCCGGCAAACAGGTGGTAGAAGTTCGTTATACCAAACTGGATGGCAAAGACCTGATTGCCCTCAAAGTGCCTGGCCAGAAAAAATTCGCACCGGTCAATAAAAAAGAACTGCTGTCACGCCTGGACAAGCTGGATAAACAACACCCCAAAAAGCTTTATATCAAGGTTATATTCCCTGAAAACAGCGGACTTTCATACAACGAAGCCTGGGAATTTACCTCCAGCCTGCATAAAAAGTATGACTACTACTTCAGGGATCAATAACGAAACACACTTTCCAGCGCAGGCTATATCCTCATGATCAAGTAAGCCTGATCAGGGATTGTTATGAATTCCCAGAATGGAGCGGGCAGCATCCTCACCGGATTTTTTAGCTGCATCATTACGAAGCAACTCGAGTTGCTCAAGGTATGCTTCATTCACATCACCCGTAATATAGTTACCATCAAACACTGAAGTATCAAAGCGCGAGATATTGACTTTACCCTTACGATTGACTGCATCGATCAGGTCAGCTAAATCCTGGTATATGAGCTTGTCACAGGAGATCACATCGCGAATTTCATCTTCGGTTCTGTCGTGAGCAACCAGTTCATGAGCTGACGGCATGTCGATACCGTACACGTTGGGATACCTGATCGGTGGTGATGCCGAGGCAAAATACACTTTATTAGCACCAGCTTCGCGTGCCATCTGTACGATTTGCTTGGATGTGGTACCACGTACGATTGAATCATCGACCAGCATCACATTTTTGTTGCGGAATTCCAGGTCAATGGCATTGAGTTTCTGACGCACTGACTTTTTACGAACCTGCTGCCCCGGCATAATAAAGGTTCGACCAATATAACGATTCTTGATAAAGCCCTCGGTATAGTGAACGCCAAGACTGTTAGCCAGAGCCAGTGCAGAGGTGCGACTGGTATCGGGAATCGGGATCACCACGTCAATGTCATGGTCAGGCCAGTCGCGCTGGATTTTTTCAGCCAGTTTCTGGCCCATACGCGAGCGGGCCTTGTGTACGAAAATATTGTCGATGATAGAATCCGGGCGCGCAAAATACACATATTCGAAAATACAAGGGGAATGTACCGGGTTTGCTGCACACTGGTAACTGTGAAACTCACCATTTTGCTTGATATAGATGGCTTCACCCGGAGCAACATCCCTGACCAGTTCAAACCCCTGGGCACCCAGGACAACACTTTCAGAGGCGATCATGTATTCAACACCCATATCCGTGTTACGTTTGCCAAACACCACGGGACGGATACCATGAGGATCACGAAAAGCCAGAACCCCATAATTTGGAATCATCGCTATGGCGGCATAACCACCCCGACAGCGATGATGAACACCTGCTACCGCCTTGAAAATATCGTTTTCATCAATGCGGATCTTTCCCTGGTTCTGTAGTTCATGAGCCAGCACATTCAATAAAATTTCTGAATCCGAAGTCGTATTGATATGGCGCAGGTCTTCACGTAATACGTCCTTTTTTAATTCTTCGGAATTGGTGAGGTTGCCATTATGAGCCAGCGTGATGCCATAAGGCGAATTAACATAGAAAGGCTGGGCCTCTGCTGAAGAAGACGAACCGGCGGTAGGATAACGCACATGAGCAATCCCCATATTCCCTTTCAGCTTTATCATGTGACTGGTTTGAAAGACATCTCTTGCCAAGCCATTATCTTTTCGCAAATGCAAGCGATTACCGTCACAGGTGACAATCCCTGCTGCATCCTGACCGCGATGCTGAAGAACCATTAAGGCATCATAAAGAGACTGGTTAACCGGGCTTTGCCCTACGATGCCGACAATTCCACACATAGTATTTCTCGCTCAACAGACTGCTAGTAAGTGAAGTGATTTGCAATATCATCCGGCAGAAAACTCTTCAGCCAGAGTGATAAGTCCTGAAAATAAACAATCAACAATGATTGATTCCACCAGGGATCCTGGGGCAACGCGGTGAGCCCGGCCAGCAGGATAATAATAGCGATAATGATAGCACCACGGCCTACTCCAAAAAAGATGCCAAGCAATCTATCAGTACCGCTTAAACCGGTATGTTCGACCAGTTGGGCCAAAAGAAAATTAACAATACCGCCCACAATCAGCACGGTTATCATGATAATGGCAAAAGATACACCAAGACGCGCTGAAGGCAATGAAATCCATTGAATCAGATACTGGGAAAATTCACGGAAAAACATCCACGCAAGCCAGAAAGCAGCAATCCATACCAACAGGGAAAAAGCTTCACGTACAAATCCACGGAATACACCGATCAACGCCGATATGGCAATGATGCCGATAATGAAATAATCAACCCAGATCACGGATATCTCAAAACCTTAGCATTAACAAAAAACTTTTTAGATACTTCTTTAGCAATTCGATCAGCATTATTACGATCAATTTCAGGACCTACCCGAACCCTGAAGAGCTTGCGATTTTTTACCTGGGCTGTTTCCAGGTGAGTGTCATAACCAGCTTTACGAAGTTGCGCAACAATTTTATTGGCATTTTCCTGGCTGGAAAAACTGCCTACCTGAACCATCCAACTGGTTAACCCGGTGCGGGTTGAAACGGGTTTGCTTTCAGTAGCCGATACAGAAGCAGCGTCAGTGGAGGAATCCACAATATCCTTTACCTCGGCATCCTTGCTGGGCTGAATTGAGGTGCCGTAATCATGTTTTTCACGAATGTGATCAAGTTTTTCTGTCTGGATAACCGGGGCTGGTTCAGAAGGCTTGATTCTTTTCGGAATATTGGTTGAATAGATATTGCTGTCAATGACCGTTTCTTCTTCCAGCAGCATGGGAATAAATATTACTGCCAGCGAAGCCAGAACCGCTGCACCAATTAATCGTTTTTTCAGATCTTCTCTCATCATCAGTTTCAGCCAAATTCGGCCAGAAATTCACCCGCTATATGAAACGAACCTGTTACCAGAATTGAATCATCTTCCTGAGCATATTGTAAAACAGAATTGTATGCTTCACTGACCGTATTGAATAGTAAACATTCAGCATCTGGATCAATTAAATGAATGTTTTCTGCCAACAAATCTGCCTTCAAGCCACGTTCGCCATGAGTTGACACCAGAAACCACTGGTCAACCTGGGGTGCAAGATTTTCCAGGCTTGCCAGAGAATCCTTATCCTTGAGCATGCCAACAATGGCCCGTAACTTACCCCTGATGACAAATTTAGCCAGATTGTCAGCCAATGCCTGGGTCGATTGTGGATTATGGGCAACATCCACGATAAGCACCTGCTCTTTCTTAAAAACCTGAAAGCGCCCCGTAACCTGCGCCTGAAGCAGCCCTGTCTTCAACGCTTCGGCTTTGACTGGCAACTGTTCCCGACACGCCAGCAACAGTGCGATAACCCCGGCCGCATTCTCAAGCTGGTGTTTTCCCCGCATTGCCGGAATCGGCAAGGCGTGCCGACTTCCAAAATCTGACAGCAGGCTCCATTGCTGACCATCAGAGTTAAATTGATAATCTTCTGCGCCTACCAGTAAACGAGTTCCGCGTTGTTCAGCTTCATTTCTCACGGATTCAGGCATATCGTTACCTGCGAAAACGGCAAGCTGGCCTTTTCGAAAAATACCCGCTTTTTCCCTGCCAATGACTTCCCGGTCGTTTCCAAGCCAGTCCTGATGATCAATACCGATAGCAGTAATCAGTGCCGCGTCAGCATCAACAATATTCACCGCATCAAGCCTGCCACCTAAACCAACTTCCAGAAGCATGACTTCAACACGGGCCTGTTCAAACAGATGCAATGCAGCCAGTGCACCAAACTCGAAATAGGTCAGACTGATATTGTCGCGACAGTGATCAATAGCTTCGAAAGCTTCGCAAATCGCTTCATCTGACGCTTCGCTGCCATCAATTCTGATGCGCTCGTTATAACGAACAAGGTGTGGAGAAGTGAAACAGCCGACGCGGTAACCGGCATTGAGTAAAATGGATTCCAGCATGGCAACACTGGAGCCCTTGCCGTTTGTCCCTGCCACGGAAATGACAAAGGCATCATGATGACTCGTCAGTTGTGACCAGACCTGTGACACCCTCTCAAGCCCAAGATCAACGGATTTGGGATGCAGGCTGGTTTGCCAGTCCAGCCACTGATCAAGACTAGAAAAACGCACGGAGCTACCTGACAAAATCAACCGATAGTCACGAAGCCTTTTTTTGGAGAATGCTCAGGACAGAGTAAAGTTCATCACGTATTTGACGGCGATCAACAATCATATCAATGGCACCGTGTTCCAGCAGGAACTCCGATCTCTGAAAGCCTTCCGGTAGCTTTTCATGCACAGTCTGCTCAATTACGCGAGGACCGGCAAAGCCAATCAAGGCATTGGGTTCAGCAATATTCAGGTCACCCAACATGGCCAGGCTGGCTGAGACACCACCCATGGTTGGATCAGTCATTACCGAGATAAAAGGTATGCCGCGATCTGCCATTTTACCCAGTACTGCACTGGTCTTGGCCATTTGCATGAGTGAAAACAGGGATTCCTGCATGCGAGCCCCGCCTGAGGCAGAAAAACAGACATAGGGAATATTGTTTTCCAGGCATTCATTGGCGCCACGTACGAAACGCTCTCCAACAACAGAGCCCATTGAACCACCCATGTAGCTGAATTCAAATGCTGCGACAACCAGGTCCAGGCCTTTGAGCTGCCCTTTCATAACAACCAGCGCTTCTTTCTCGCCGGTACTTTTCTGGGCAGCTGAAATACGGTCCTTGTACTTTTTGCTATCTTTGAATTTCAAAGGATCAAGCGACTCAAGGTTTTGAGCAATTTCCTGCTGATTATCAGGATCGAGAAACAGCTCAATTCTGCGACGCGCATCAACCCGATTATGATGAGAGCATTTGGGGCAGACATTGAAACTTCTATCCAGTTCAGCCTTGTACAGAATGGCACCGCATCCAGGACATTTGGCCCACAAACCTTCAGGAACGGCTTTTTTGGAACCCCCCTCGGTCTTGATGCGACTGGGCATCAGTTTTTCAAACCAGCTCATTCTTTAATCCTTTTATTTTAATTCAGTATTTTATGCATCCATGGCCTGACGCATACCGCCAATCAATTCCCTGGCAGCGGTTAAAATGGCTTCATGATCATCACTGTTGGCTTCGATCTGTTTTACCAGCGCACTGCCTACAATGACGGCATCACTGATTTTAGACATCTGTTGTGCCTTGTCAGCATCAGATATCCCAAAACCGACGCCAATGGGCAGATCCGTGTGCTTTCTGATCTGCACCAGCTTGTCTTCGACAGCCTGTATATCCAGTGTCGCGGCACCTGTCACGCCTTTTAGAGAAACATAGTACACAAAACCACTGGCTGCAGAAGTTATCAGTTCAATGCGCTCATCCGTTGTGGTGGGCGACATCAGGAAAATCGGATCGATCTGATGCGCTTTCACCTCTGTGAGCAAGTTACCCGCTTCCTGTGGTGGCAGGTCAACGATAATTGCACCATCAACACCGGCATTCGCGGCAGCAGCAGCAAATTCGGCATAACCCATGACTTCTACCGGGTTCAGGTAACCCATGAGAATAATCGGAGTGTCAGTGTTGGTTTCACGGAAGGTTTTGACCATGCCGAAGACATCCGTCATGGACACATGGTGCTCAAGGGCTCTTTCACTGGCTCTCTGGATCACTGGCCCATCTGCCATGGGATCTGAAAACGGCACACCCAGTTCCAGCATGGAAGCCCCCGCTTCAACCAGTGTATGCATGAGTTTAACGGTAATTGATGGATCAGGATCGCCGGCAGTAATGAATGGTACCAGCGCCTTACGCTCAGCCTGTTTAAGAGTTTCAAATGTGGCAGCAATTCGGCTCATATTTCTATACCATCCCTTTTGGCCACGGTATGCATATCCTTGTCTCCCCTGCCTGACAGGTTGATAAGAATAGAATGATCTTTGGGTAAATCAGGGGCAATCTTGATGGCCTGTGCGATGGCATGACTGGATTCCAGTGCCGGGATAATACCTTCGGTACGCGTCAGGCGATAAAAAGCATCAAGCGCTTCTTCATCATCAATGGCCACATATTCAGCACGACCGGTATCTTTCAACCAGGCGTGTTCCGGTCCAACACCAGGATAATCCAGGCCTGCTGAAATTGAATGGGTTTCAACAATCTGGCCGTCATCAGATTCCATTAAATAAGTCCGGTTGCCATGCAGCACACCTGGACGACCATCACATAATGGCGCTGCATGATGACCTGTACTCAGCCCATCTCCTGCTGCTTCTACGCCAATAATGCGCACATCTTTGTCGTTGATAAACGGGTAGAACAGGCCAATAGCATTGGAACCACCGCCAACACAGGCAATCAGCGTATCAGGCAGACCACCGGTCATTTCCTGCATCTGTTTTCTTGATTCACGGCCGATGACCGTCTGAAAATCCCTGACCATGGCAGGATAAGGATGAGGCCCGGCAACCGTACCAATAATGTAGAAAGTATCATCAACATTGGTCACCCAGTCACGCATGGCTTCGTTCAGAGCATCTTTGAGTGTTTTCGAACCTGAAGAAACGGCTTTAACTTCCGCACCCAGCAGCTTCATGCGATAAACATTGGCTTCCTGGCGGGCAACATCCACTGCGCCCATGTAAACTACGCATTCCAGGCCAAGGCGGGCGGCAACTGTAGCTGTAGCCACACCATGCTGACCGGCTCCAGTTTCCGCAATAATACGTTTTTTACCCATACGCCTGGCAACCAGCGCCTGACCAATCGTATTGTTAATCTTATGGGCCCCGGTATGGTTTAAGTCTTCGCGCTTGAGATAAATCCTGGCACCACCAAGTTCACGTGTCAGGCGTTCAGCGAAGTAAACGGGTGAGGGTCTGCCAACATAATGCGCCAGATCGGCATCCAGCTCAGCCAGAAAGGCTTCATCATTGAGGCATTCCTGGTAGGCCTGTGCCAGGTCTTCCAGCGGCTGCATCAGGGTTTCGGCAACAAACACACCGCCGTAAGGGCCAAAGTGCCCCTTTTCGTCAGGCAGGCCTGTTAATTGGGTATCATTGATCTGCAATCTTGACTCCTTGCATAAACTGCCTGATTTTTTCAGGACTTTTAACACCTTTCGAGGATTCTACACCACCACTGACATCAACGGCATAGGGTTTGACCCTCTGAATGGCACGGGTAATGTTTTCAGCCTCCAGACCGCCGGCCAGTATAATCTCTCCAGCCAGGTCAGCGGGAATACGATCCCAGTCGAAAACCTCGCCTGTTCCGCCGGGAACACCGTCACGATAAGTATCAAGCAATAATGACTGCGCCCGCGAATAATCCGACCTTTGTTGGAACAGGTCAATATCATCACTCATCCGCATTGCCTTGATATAGGGAAAATCAAAACTGGCACAATAATCCGGGCACTCATTACCATGAAACTGCAACAGGTTGATCCTGGTTTTACTGATGATACGCTTTATCTCATCGGCCTGTTCATTCACGAAAAGCCCTACCGCGGTCACAAATGCAGGCAGAGACGCAACAATTTCAGTCGCCTGCTGGAGCGATACACAACGTGGACTCGGTGGATAAAACACCAACCCAATTGCATCTGCCCCCTGTTTTACAGCCTCCCGGGCCATATCAACAGAGGTAATACCACAAATTTTAACACGGGTTCTTTGATTCATTAGCAGTTAAATATCCGTGAGTTGTCATTGAAATGACAAAGACTCAATATTTATTCATCAAGGTTACATCAGTGCCGGAAAAACAGTATCAGGAATTTCAAAATATTCAGGATATTCCACAGCTTCAAAATAAAGCCCATCCGGAGCAGCCGTTACCCCTCCGAGCGTTCTATCCTTCAGTTCAAGAACCTCTTGAGACCAGCTCACATCCTGTTCGCCCCTGCCTATCGCCATCAACACTCCGGCAATATTTCTGACCATGTGATGTAAAAAAGCATTGGCTTTCAGTTTAAGGACAATCATATCACCATGACGTTCAACATTCAGGTAATGCAGCGTCTTGATCGGTGATTTCGCCTGGCATTGTAATGCCCTGTAAGAGGAAAAATCATGCGTACCGACCAGCAACTGGGCAGCAGCATGCATGTGTTCATGATCAAGTGAATGATGGGTCCAGTTCACCTTGCCGGTTAGCAACGACGAGCGAGTGGGCCTGTTCCAGATATGATATCGATAACTGCGGCTTACTGCCGAAAACCTCGCATGGAACTCATCATCGACCACCTTGGCCCAGTTAACACTGACATCATCAGGCAGATTTACATTGATTCCCAGCAACCATTGACGTTCGTTGCGTATGGCCTCTGTCTCAAAATGAGCCACCTGGCCTACGGCATGTACACCGGTATCTGTGCGCCCGGCACAAAACAGACGCACTGGATGATTAGCCACTTTCGAAACAGCTTCTTCCAGACTCAGCTGCACGGTGCGAACACCTTCCTGCTGTAATTGCCAGCCATGGAAGTTACCGCCGTTATACTCAACACCTAATGCGATTTTCATTTCCGGTAGAACGATAAAAGGCGCAAAAAGCGCCTCAGAGAGATATTAATCCCATCCCCGCAAAGGCGGGGATGACTGAACATTACGAGATCTCAGCGATAAGCGTCTGCGCTTCCTGTTTCTGCGCTTCACTTCCCTCTTCCAGCACTTCCTCAAGAATGCCTTTGGCACCTTCCTTGTCACCCATCTCAACGTAGGCACGCGCCAGATCGATCTTGGTAGAAACATCATCAATTTCGTCAACACCACCAAGATCATCCAGATCGTCATTTAGCAACAGATCATCATCGGAACCGAAGCTGTCACCAGCCGATGGAATTTCTCCTGCACTCTTTTCATCATCAGACAGCGAATCGATATCGAATGCTTCCAGTTCAGCTGCAAGTTCTTCAATTGCAGCATCTTCTTGCGTTTCTGGCTCGGGAATCACCTCTGCTGATTCTTCGGCGGCTGTTTCCAGAACAGGCAGATCATCTTCAGAAGGCTGGCCGACGATGTCACCCAGATCCAGATCTTCCAGGTCTTCAGATGGGGCATTCAGATCCGCAACGGCTGCATCAACATCATCTGTCAACTGTGACTCGAGTTCACTTAGAGCCATATCCAGGTCTTCGCCGATATCCTGACTTGGTGCATCCATGGCATCAGCAAACAATGCATTTTCAGGATCGAGATCAGCACCCATCAATTTGGCACGGTTCCAGGCATCGGGGTCCGCAGCTTCTGCACCTGCATCAGCCATGGATTGAGCCAGGGCTGCGAATTTATCTGCTTCCTTGTTGGCATAGTAAATTTCAAGCAGCTTGTGCTGGTAAGCAACCTTGCCGGGCTCTTGTTCCAGCGCAGACTGAACCAGTTCTTCTGCCTGGTCAAAACGACCATAAGCGATATAAACATCAGCTTCTGAAATCGGATCAACTTCTCCGGTTTCCTGATTGTCGAGCTCATCCAGGTCAGCCGGGGTAAATTCACTCAGGAATGAATTATCTTCATCAGTATCAGCTACTGCAGGCTGGGTATCTTCATCTACCGGTATGGTGTCAGGCTCGACATCAGCAGCTGTTGCTGCTTTCTGTGGAGGCGGCATCGGTTTACCGGCCTTGTTACGACGACTGAATGCCGCCCAGATCAAGGCGAGTAATACGACCAGAACGGCCACAGAAATCCCCATCATGGTGGCACTGCCGGTGATCATTTGCAGTAATGTCTGTTCTTTGGGAGGCGCCGCTTTTTCAACAGCAGGCTCTTGAGGAGCAGATACAGGGGCTGCAGGAGTTGGTTCTTCGGTTACAGCTTCTTCTGCGACCTCTTCAACCATTTCGACGCTTTCTACCGCTGCCTCTTCAGCCATCTCGACGGTTTCTTCCATGGCCTCTTCAACAACGGCTTCTTCAACCATTTCAACGCTTTCTTCCGCTGTTGGCAGCGTTTCATCGTTGGCAGCCTGAAGCTGAGCAAGTTGTTTGTCCTTCAGTTCAAGAAGTCGTTTCAGATCAAGCATTTCAGCCTGCATTTCTTCCATCTGGCTACGGATTTCGTCACTTTCAGACTCGGCAGTAATGACTTTTTCCTGTGCCGCCAGCAATTCCTGCTTGATAGCTGCGGCATCCTCACCTGCGCCAGTTTGACCGGCAACGTCCGAGCCGCTCAATTTAAGCCTGGCTGCTTCATCGACAGATGGGGCAATGGCAGGTTCTTCGACTGGAGTACTGGCAGGGGTTTCTGTCGTCTTTGGAGCAGCCGTTGTTTTTACAGCACCCTGCTTCCAGTCAGCATAATGCTGATTGGCAATTTGTGTAGCCTCTGCTGCTGATAAGGCCCGAACCTCTTCAACAGAAGGAATACGTAAAATACTGCCCGCTTTCAGGGTATTGATGTTATCTGCAGCAAAAGCCTGTGGATTGGCTTTTAAAATGGCAAGCATCATCTGGTTAGCAGAAGTTCCTGCCGGGCGCGTGCCATTGGCGATGGTCCACAGGGTTTCGTTACGCTGTACCGGGCCATACTCACCTTGAGAGGCAACCCGGGCCATAGACTCAGGCTGCACAGTTCGTGTGGACGCTGGTGAAGCAGGCTGTGCAATTGACGTGGGTGTGGTAACTGCAGCTGCCCTGCGTCCTGTTGTCAATGGAGGATCGAGCAACACGGTAAATTCACGGACCATGCGCCCCTTGGGCCAATTAACTTCAACCAGGAAATTCAGGTAAGGTTCCTGAATGGAATCACGACTGAAGACTTCAATTGCAGCATCACCATTGGCCTTGCGCAGTGTCTTGAATCTGAGTTTGGAGAGAAGGTATGGACGATCAACACCGGCACGGTCAAATGCCTCGAGTGATGCCAGGTTGACACGAACACCATCGAGTTCACCTGGCGGCACTGAAAGTAGCTGAATCTCAGCATCAAACGGCTGGTTCAAAACTGAACGCGTCTCGATTTTCCCCAGGCCCAATGCCTGTGACTGGAATGGCGCAACGGCCAAAGCAATAGCAATTGCCAATGGAAGTTTGCGAAGCATCTCCCCTCCTAGCTCGCAGAGTTCTTGTATAATTAAGTCTGACCAGCAAATCCTAAGCTAAGACAGAACTTAATGAATTGTCCCTAACTATAGCTTGATTAAAGACTTTTACCAGTTTCACACTGATCGGAAAGCCTCAAAATCAACCTCATATTACGATGTACGATGTGGTTAACGGCTAATTAAAGTAATACTTTAACGATTATGACAAAAATCTTTAAAAGATGCGCTCACATCCTTGTGACTGAGGTTATTTTTCCAAAAGAATTTTTAACATACGGCGAATCGGTTCGGCAGCTCCCCATAGCAGCTGGTCACCCACGGTAAAGGCATTAAGATACTCATCACCCAGGTTCATCTTGCGTAAACGGCCTACCGGCACACTCAACGTTCCGGTTACCCTGGCAGGACTCAACTCCTGAACTGTCATGTCACGATCATTCGGAATGACTTTGGACCATTCATTAGCCTCATCAAGCATCTGCACGATTTCATCAACCGGCACATCCTTTTTAAGCTTGATGGTCAGGGCCTGACTGTGACAGCGCATCGCCCCCACACGAACACAAGTACCATCGATAGGAATGATGTTGTCGCTACGTCCCAGGATTTTGTTGGTTTCAGAAACCGCTTTCCACTCTTCCTTGCTTTGCCCATTTTCCAGCGCCACGTCAATCCAGGGTATCAGGCTACCAGCCAGCGGCACTCCGAAATTATCGGTTGGATAACCAGCAGAGCGTAAATCTTCAGTTACGATACGATCGATATCCAGGATGGCAGAGGATGGATCATCCAACAGGCTCGCAGAGGCATCACGAAGATGTCCCATCTGATTTAACAGCTCACGCATATTACGCGCACCAGCACCGGATGCAGCCTGGTAAGTCATGGCAGTCATCCATTCGACCAGATCATTCTGGAACAGGCCACCAAGCCCCATCAGCATCAGGCTGACAGTGCAATTACCGCCTATGAAATCTTTCTTGCCATCAGCCAGAGCCTGGTCAATGACATCCCGGTTTACCGGATCTAGCACGATGGTACTGTCATCAGCCATGCGCAAAGCCGAGGCTGCATCGATCCAGTAACCACTCCAGCCCGACTTTCGCAAGTCTTCAAAGACGGACTTGGTGTAGTCGCCACCCTGACAGGTAACAATGGCATCCATTTTGGCGAGTTCCTGAATATTTCTGGCGTCAATCAGCGCTTGTGCGCCCTTGCCGACATCAGGCCCATCCTGTCCTGCCTGTGAAGTGGTAAAAAATACCGGTTCTTCAATATCCGCAAAATCATTTTCCTCGCGCATACGGTCCATCAAAACGGAACCGACCATGCCACGCCAGCCTACAAAACCTACTCTTTTCATTTCTCTACTACCTATTACAAAGCGGAGACAACCGCATCACCCATCTCTTCAGTACCAACCTGTTTCATACCTTCAGACATGATATCCGGGGTACGCAAACCATCATCCAGCACCTTGTTAACCGCGCTATCGATACGATCAGCCATTTCGGACTCATCCAGACTGTAACGCAGCATCATTGAAACCGACAAAATCGTTGCCAGCGGGTTAGCCAGGCCCTGGCCTGCGATATCCGGGGCCGAACCATGAATAGGCTCATACATACCCTTGCCATTGGCATCCAGAGAAGCTGAAGGCAACATACCGATAGAACCAGTTAACATGGCCGCACAGTCAGAAAGAATGTCGCCGAACATATTCGTGGTAACCATGACATCAAACTGCTTCGGCGCCTTGACCAGTTGCATGGCGGCGTTGTCAACATACATATGAGTCAGTTCAACGTCACTGTAATCTTTTTCAAAAACCTCAATGGCTTTTTCGCGCCACAGTTCGGTGCATTCCAGTACATTGGCTTTATCAACTGAACAGACACGGCTGCCACGCTTGCGGGCTATGTCACCAGCAACACGAACAATACGATCAATTTCCGACTCGGAATAAACCAGTGTATTAAAGCCCTGCTTTTCACCGCTCTCCAGTTCGCGCACACCACGGGGCTGACCGAAATAAATACCACCGGTCAGTTCACGTACAATCATGATATCAAGGCCTGAAACCACATCAGCTTTCAAAGTCGAGGCGTCAGCAAGTTGCGGATAAAGAATAGCGGGACGTAAATTGGCGAACAGGTCCAGTTCTGAGCGTAATCCCAGCAAACCTTTTTCCGGGCGAACCGAGATATCCAGTGATTCCCACTGATGTCCGCCTACGGCTCCCAGCAGGATAGCATCAGATTCTTTTGCCAGGTCAAGTGTTGCATCCGGTAGCGGATGACCTGCTGCGTCATAGGCAGCACCGCCAACCAGGGCTTCATCCATTTCGATATCCAGGCCATGGTCATCACGCAGGGTTGCCAGCACTTTTACTGCTTCAGAAACAATTTCCGGACCGATGCCATCACCGGGTAAAATCAGTATGTTCTTACTCATAATTAAACCTTAATTTGTTAAAACAACCAGGGCTCGACCTGTTTGCGTTTTTCCTCATATTCACGAATCTGATCAACATGCTGCAACGTCAGCCCGATATCATCAAGCCCCTCCAGCAGGCAGTGCTTACGGAAAGGATCAACTTCGAATGTTATCCGGGTACCATCCTCAAGATTGATTGACTGATGCTGTAAATCAATCTCCAGGGATAACGGTTTTTCACCCATGGCCCGCGAAAACAGATCATCAACAACAGCTTCATCGAGAATAATTGGCAAAATACCGTTTTTAAAACTGTTATTGAAAAAGATGTCCGCATAGCCTGGTGAAATGATTACCTTGAAACCATAATCTTCAAGCGCCCACGGTGCATGCTCACGTGACGAACCACATCCGAAGTTTTCACGCGTCAGCAGTACGCTGGCCCCGGCATAACGGGGATCATTCAATACAAAATCCTTGTTTAACGGCCGCTTGCTGTTATCCATGCCTGGCTCGCCATGATCAAGATAACGCCACTCATCAAACAGGTTCGGGCCGAAACCGGAACGCTTGATGGATTTTAGAAACTGCTTGGGAATGATGGCATCAGTATCCACGTTGGAACGGTCCAGCGGGCAGACGATACCTTTAAATGTCTCAAACTTATCCATAATCAAACTCCTGCCGTTACATCGGTAAAGTGACCGGCAATTGCCGCAGCAGCAGCCATTTCAGGACTGACCAGATGCGTACGACCACCCTGACCCTGGCGCCCTTCAAAGTTTCTGTTTGAAGTGGATGCGCAACGCTCACCTTCTCCCAGGCGATCTGCATTCATCGCCAGACACATGGAACACCCCGGATCACGCCATTCAAATCCCGCATCGGTAAAAATCTTGTCCAATCCTTCCGCTTCAGCCTGTTGCTTCACCAGGCCAGAACCGGGAACGACCAGCGCCTGCATGACAGAGCCGGCTACTTTTTTGCCTTTGACCACGTTAGCTGCAGCGCGCATGTCTTCGATACGCGAGTTGGTACAGGAACCGATGAACACTTTGTCGATTGCAATCTCGTTCATTGGTGTATTTGCCTGCAACCCCATGTAGTCGAGGGCGCGCTGCATACCATCGGCTTTCACCGGGTCCGATTCTTGCGCCGGATCAGGCACCTTGTCTTCAATGGAAACCACCATTTCCGGTGATGTACCCCAGGTTACCTGTGGCTTGATTTCATCGGCATCGATCACAACCACCTGGTCAAATTCGGCACCATCATCAGTATATAAGGTACTCCAGTATTCAACAGCCTTTTCCCAGTCTTCAGATTTGGGAGCAAACGGTTTATCTTTAACATATTCAATGGTCTTTTCATCAACCCCTACGAACCCTGCGCGCGCACCTGCTTCAATCGCCATGTTACACACGGTCATACGGCCTTCCATCGACAAATCACGAATACCCTGGCCGGAAAATTCAATCGCATAACCGGTGCCACCAGCTGTGCCTATGCGACCGATAATAGCCAGTACGATATCCTTGGCAGTAACGCCCGGATTAACCGCACCATTGATGACAACCAGCATGGTTTTGGACTTTTTCTGAATGAGGCACTGGGTCGCCAATACATGTTCAACCTCAGAGGTACCAATACCGAATGCCAATGCACCAAATGCACCATGAGTCGCTGTATGTGAATCACCACAAACAACCGTCATCCCGGGTAAGGTAGCTCCCTGCTCAGGACCGACAACATGTACAATACCCTGACGAATATCAGTCATATCAAACTCGGTGATACCAAAGTCCTTACAGTTCTGATCCAGTGTTTCAACCTGTATCCTGGAAACCGGATCTTCAATACCTTTCTCTCGATCAGTCGTTGGTACATTATGATCGGGTGTTGCCAGGTTGGCATTGATGCGCCATGGCTTGCGACCTGCAATGCGCAAGCCTTCAAATGCCTGCGGTGAAGTCACTTCATGCACCAGGTGACGATCGATATAGATCAGGCTGGTACCATCATCATCTTCACGGACTACATGTCTGTCCCAGAGTTTGTCGTATAAGGTTCTTGCTTCCATAGATTCCTCTCTTGAAACCTGCCTGAAATCTCATTTTGTAGTCTAAAGAATAGCCAGCTACAATAAATAACACAAATTCATTATTTTCATATTTTCAATAACTATTAGTTATGGATATTAATGCACTGAAAGCCTTCGTTGAAGTAGCCCAAAGCGGTTCTTTTTCACTCGCTTCATCTAACCTGTTTCTCACCCAACCAGCTATCAGCAAACGTATTGCCACGCTGGAAAATCAACTTGGCCTGAAACTGTTTGACCGGATTGGAAAAAAAGTGTTTTTGACAGAAGCCGGGACCAAGCTGTTACCCAAGGCAATGGAAGTCCTGCAGCAAACAGACGACATACAACGTCTGGCATCCAATATGGGCAACCAGGTTTCTGGCCCCCTGATTCTGGGAACCAGTCATCATATCGGCTTAAGAAGACTGCCTCCGGTGTTAAAAACCTTTATCAAACAATTCCCGGATGTGAATATTGACATCCGTTTTATGGATTCCGAGGAAGCCTGTCGTGATGTTGAAAATGGACAACTCGAAATTGCTATCGTTACCTTACCCCAGAAACCCTCGCCTGACCTGATCGTTACAGAAGTATGGCATGATCCGCTGGCGGTGATGGCAAATAAAGAACATCCATTGGCTCAAGCAACAGTCATCCCTTTTAAAAGTCTCGGTGATTATCCTGCCGTGATGCCGGGAAAAGGAACTTATACCAGGGCCATTTTAGATCAGACACTCAAGGCCAATAAGATAAAACCTGAAATAGCCATGTCGACGAACTACCTGGAAACCCTGAAAATGCTCGCCAGTATTGGCCTGGGTTGGACATTACTACCTGAATCCATGAAAGATGACGAAGTCACCAAGCTGGATATCAAGGGATTACAGGTGTCTCGTTCGCTGGGGATAGTCACCAATCAACAGCGTACCTTGTCTAATCCGGCAACAGCCATGATGGAATTGTGTATAGGGTAAATCAGTCAAAAGCCCTGTCATGCCACTTCCAGACAACCATGGCTGCAAGCAAGGCCGTTACCGCTGAAATAGAAAAGGTCATTTCCGGTCCTGAAGACTCCCATAGATTTCCTGCCAGCAAACTACCCAGTGCACCACCCAAACCAAAACTGATACTGGCATATAAAGCCTGTCCCTTGCCCTGGTGTTTGCCACGAAATGCCTTGTGCACGATATGGATTGCAGCAGCATGAAATGTTCCGAAAGTCGCTGCATGCAGGGCCTGGGCAACCAATAAAACTGCAACAGAATCCGGGAACCAGCCGATCATCAGCCAGCGTAACGCGGCCATCAACAAACTGATAATGATCACGGTTCCTGCGCCTATACGTTGCAGGAAATGATGCATGAAGATAAACACCATGACCTCGGCAATGACACCCAACGCCCAGAACTGACCGATGACTGATTTGGAATAGCCGGTTTCTTCCATGTAAATGGAATAAAACGCGTAATACGCACCATGGCTGAATTGCATCAGGAAAGCTGCTGCCAGGAATGCCATGATGGCTGGCTGTTTCAGAGTCTGGATAAAAGAATCACCATGGTGTTCGCCAGTGGCAGTCGCCACTTCCGGCACGGTCATGCTTGCCAGCCAGATAGAAAGGTAGATAAAAAAGATCACTGACGGTACCAGGTAGATACCATAAACATCGATGAGCGCACCCAGTGACATAACAGTCAGGATAAAACCGATTGAGCCCCACAAACGAATGCGGCTGTATCGATTAACCTGTTTACCGAGATAGGCCAGCGTTGTCACTTCAAACTGTGGCAGGGAAGCATTCCAGAAAAAGCTGAACAAAATCATTGCTGAAGCCAGCATCCAGAAACCCTGCACCCAGAAAATCATGGTGAAAATCAGCATAGAGGCAAAAGAGGCAATACGAACAATTCTGATACGGTGACCATAATGATCACCGATCCACCCCCAGATGTTGGGAGCAATGATCTTGGTTGCCATGGGAATGGCCATCAACTGGCCAATTTCAAGTGCAGAATATCCCAGGGATTTAAGGTACAGCCCCCAGTACGGTACCAGCGCGCCGAGAACGGCAAAATAGAAAAAATAGAAACTGGAAAGACGCCAGTATGGCATCAGCAATTTAGCCTCTTCAGTCTTTTGAAGCCGGGATTACCGGAGTACTGACTTGAACTGCACCGTTTTGCCCCCGCTGACGCAATACATGATCCATCAGTGTAATAGCCAGCATGGCTTCACAAATAGGCGTGGCCCGAATACCGACACAGGGGTCATGTCGTCCCTTGGTAATCACATCGGCTTCATGACCCTCGACATCGACAGAATGACCACTGAGGCGAATTGACGAGGTTGCCTTGAAGGCCACCTTGGCCACAATACTCTGGCCACTGGAAATCCCGCCGAGGATGCCGCCGGCGTTGTTGCTCAAAAAGCCTTCGGGTGTCATTTGATCGCGATGTTCAGTGCCTTTTTGGGTAATACAATCAAAACCAGCACCAATCTCAACACCCTTGGCAGCATTGATACTCATCAGTGCATGAGCGATTTCAGCATCAAGCCGGTCAAAAATTGGCTCACCCAGCCCCGGAGGAACACCTTCAGCCATAACGGTAATTTCAGCGCCTATCGAATTACCTTCTTTACGCAAGGCATCCATGTAATCTTCCATTTCCGAAACTGCGCCTTCAACCGGGCAGAAAAAAGGATTCTGTTCAACCTGTTGCCATTTTTCTGCAGTCAGTTCACCTATCTCGGGCCTGATCGGACCAAGTGCGGAGAGATGACCCCTGACCTTGATGCCGTGCTGATGTTCCAGATATTTTTTGGCAATGGCACCTGCTGCAACACGCATGGCTGTCTCACGCGCCGAGGAACGACCTCCACCACGATAATCACGCACACCGTATTTCTGGATATAGGTGTAATCAGCATGTCCCGGGCGGAACTTGCTGGCGATGTCGCCATAATCCTTGGAGCGCTGGTCAGTATTGTGAATAATCAGACCAATGGGCGTACCGGTGGTTTTACCTTCAAATACGCCGGACAGAATCTGCACCTCGTCAGCTTCACGGCGTTGCGTGGTATGACGGGAGGTACCTGGCTTGCGACGATCCAGATCAGGCTGAATATCAGCTTCAGTCAGTTCAAGTCCTGGAGGGCAGCCATCGACAATACAGCCAATGGCCACACCATGGCTTTCACCGAATGAAGTTACCGTGAAAAGTTTTCCTATTGAATTTCCAGACATTTATTTAAGCCACTGATTGACCTGTTCCAGGTCTTTGACTGACAACGTCCCGGCAGCCTGCTTAAGCAGCAAACCATTCAGCACATAATTGTAACGCGCCTGTGCATAATCATTCATCACAGAATAAAGGTTTCTCTGGCTATCAAGAACATCAACAATGGTTCTGGTTCCAACCTCAAAGCCAGCTTCTGTTGCATCAAGTGCACTTTTACTGGATACACGAGTCGCTTTCAAGGCTTTGACCTCACTGATACTGGCGACCACACCACGGTAAGCATCTCTCACCTGTCGGGTTACTGCACGTTTTTGCTGTACCACTGTATGTTGGGAAGCCTCAAAATCAAGTTGTGCCTGTTCAGTAGAAGCCGTCACCCCACCTCCGCTGTAAAGAGGTAAAGCCAGTTGTAAACCAATAGTTGTCGTATCCGTATCAGAGCCGCGGGTGTAGGAAGTACGGGACAATGAGTGCGAACCCACCAGGTCAACAGTTGGATAGTGCCCGCTTCGTTTTACCTCGATTTCTTTCTGTGCAACCTCGCTATTATTGATAGCAGCAACCACATTCGGGTTTTGTTCAACTGCCTTTGCTGTCCAGACAGACAAATCAGCCGGTACCGGCTCGGCTAAAATCAGGGATTCAGCCAGCTTATCCAGCTCAAAGTCCTGGTTTCCAATAATTTCTTTCAACACCTCATTGGCATTGAAAAGCACATTCTCGGCTTTGATCTGGTTGGCTATAGACTTGTCGAAGGCTGCCTGTGCTTCATGGACGTCTGTGATTGCAATAAGCCCTACTTCAAAACGTTGCTTGGCCTGCTCCAGTTGACGTTCAATAGCTTTTTTATCAGCCAGGACAAACTCAAGCGTATCCTGAGCTGAGAGCACATTGAAATAGGCACGCGCCAGACGAACTATCAGATCCTGTTGGGCAGCAAGAAAATCAACATCAGCTTTTCCCGATAAAATCTGAGCCTGATCGACAGACAACCAGCGTTCCTTTCGGTAAACAGGCTGAGACAGGTTCAAGCTAATATCATGTTTGTTATAGGTGTCGTCCGCCGCTATTGAAGACGAACTACGCACATCAAGATTCACCCGATTCAGGTTGGCAGCCACCCCGATCGTCGGCAACAAGGAAGCCTTGGCAATTTCCTCGGTCTTTTTAACGGATGACTGGGTTGCACGAGCTGCCTGGAATTGGGGGTCCTGCTGGACAGCAATATCATAAAGATCAACCAGGTTCTCAGCATTGACAGATTGAGCCAATCCCAGAGCACAAGAAAATGATAATAGTAGTCGTGGAATTTTCATAAAATAATCTTTTCTATTGTTGGAACATCCATGTCAGACGATTTAGATTATGTTAACGCATGCTCGGCTTAATTTCTCACTACTTTTTCATTGGTTTAGCAAATAACTGGGGATCCAGGCGTTTTTCAAACAGGTTGATGCGCCAGTCAAGATGAGGCCCACTACTACGCCCCCTTGACCCGACTTCCGCGACAACATCACCGCGTTTCACATACTGTCCCTTTTTGGCAATGACCTTGTTGAGGTGAAGAAATGAAGAAGACACACCATGGCCATGATCAATAATCATGGTTCCGCCAGAAAAGTACATATCAGGATGAGAAAGTGTCACCTGGCCATCTGCTGGTGCTCTTACCGGCGTTCCCACTGGAGCAGCTACATCAACACCATAATGAGGACGACGCGGCTTGCCATTAAGAATCCGCTGGCTACCGTAAACACCTGTAATCGGGCCCGTTAGCGGCCAGTCAAAGCCTTCCAGAAAATCCAGGCGTGGATCATCCAGTTTTCTGGCCTTTTTGACCATCGCCACTTCATCACGAATGCGCTTGAGCACTTCAGGTTTTTTTGGCGTGACTTTGGATGGCGGCAGGCCATCAATGCGCTGGATGTTGTATTGGCGCTGTTTCACCTTGAGGTTTTTGGTGATTTTATTGCCATCGGGGAATGTTACTTCTAGTTTTGAATCGGGTTTGTTGTTGCGACCGAAGCCGATGGCGAAGTTACCGTTTTTGGATACGCGCACAGGTTTGCCATCGTGGATGACTTGGGCACCGGGTAATACAGTCCCTGTAATCAGGCTGCCCTGGATGAACTTGCCTTCGAGTGCGAGCGCTGACGCTTTTGCAGATGCAAAACACAATAAGAAAAGGAATAGTTTTAATAATTTCAAAATCATAAATCTGGATGACTCATTTTCTGACTCTATCGCCGGCACCTTTGCCCAGCAGAGTGAGTAATATGTAATAAAAATATGTTTTCAGATTTAAAGAACGTAACATTTTCTCATCAGTCTCTGCCAGTAACT
>Ga0180429_10001138_pt1 | contig 22792 bp, 24 predicted proteins | sample SS_ome_FD_132428 | JGI IMG/M metagenome (GOLD analysis project Ga0180429, IMG submission 132428) | Hypersaline lake sediment archaeal communities from the Salton Sea, California, USA - SS_1_S_1 metaG | ecosystem: Environmental > Aquatic > Non-marine Saline and Alkaline > Hypersaline > Sediment ...
CGGGCACTCAAGCGCCGCAACGCGCGCCAGCGGGCTCGCTCGAACGTCTAGTTCCCAGTAGGCACTCCACAGCGTTCGTACGTCTCGCCCATCATTGCCCTACGGGGACTTCCACGACGGCTCTGGTGCCGTAGTCCTCGTCAGCGAAATCGAAGGTGCCCCCTAGTTCGGTGGCGGCCAGTGATTCCACGATTTGCAAGCCCAAACCGGCGTTGCTTCGCCAATCGGAGGCGATACCCGCCCCATCATCGCGAATCTCGATGCGAAGGCGATCAGGTTGGCGGACCGAGCGGATCTCCACGAAAGTACCTGCGGAGTGCTGGACCGCGTTGTGCAGGAGTTCGGAGACGCACATCGCAAGTGGGGTAGCAAGTTCGGCGGGCAACCGACCTGCATCCCCTTTGCGCTCGAGGGTCATGCGAGCTTCGTCGGTCACCACGGTGAAAAGTGCATTGACGATGCGGTCGAAGTCCACCGTCTCGCCGAAATCGTCGTCCTTACCCGGCTCGGCCGAGAGGGCCTCGTGCACCACGGCGATTGCCGCCACTCGGACTTGGGCATCGGCCAACGCGGCCCGGACCGATGGGTCTTCGCTGCGACGTCCCTGCAAGCGCAACAGTGCTGCGACCGTTTGCAGGTTGTTCTTGACTCGATGGTGGATCTCGCGAATCGTGGCGTCCTTGGACAGCAATGCGCGCTCACGACGACGCACATCGGTCGTGTCCCGCAGCAATACCAGCGCGCCATCCCGCTCGACCCCGCCACTACTACTTGCACTGATATTGGCACTGGCGGCGCTTGCTGGGTAACGCCGCAACGGCAACGTGCGCAACAGGACCGTGGCTCGGGGTCCTTCGATGTCCGCTCGTCCGGCTACTCGACCCCGGGCAAGCTCGACCAACGATGCATCCAATGCTCCTTGCCGGTGCATCAAACGAACCACCACGCCGGAAAACTCCGCGCCGACCACGTCCGTGGCCAATCCCAACCGGCGTAGCGCGCTGACCGCGTTGGGGCTTGCGTACTGCACCACCCCCGAAGGATCGAGTCGAACCACGCCATCTCCGACTCGCGGATTGCCGGTAGCCGAACTCACCGTCTGCGGAACGGGGAAATCACCCGCGACCAACATCGCAAAGAGGGCATCAGCGGTGGACAGGTAGAAGTCCTCGAGTTGCCCAGCTACCCGCGGCGCGGCCGAAGCATGACGCACGACGACACCGATCACGTCACGATCGCGTCCGGCTTCACCCTCCCGATCCGGGTTGCGGTCAGCAGGAATCAAGCGGTGAATGGGATACGCCTCGAGTCCCGTGGGGGTCGACGGCCGGGCGATGTCGCGCATCTGCACGGTGCGCCCGAAGGTTGCCGCCTGGTCGATGACTCCCACGCGGCCCCGCGGTACGAACTTCCCGATCACATCCTCCGGCACGCTCGTCGGTGCGGTGGTCGGGCGAACGTGTGCCACCGCGACGGCTCCGGCGTCATTCCAGGTCGGCAGCCACAGCACGAGATCGGACAACGACAGGTCGGCGAGAAGCGACCACTCCTCGACCAGCGAGGTCAGGTGCTCCAGATCAGCGGCGGTCAGATCGGTGCGCTCATTCACCAAACGAGCAGGTATCGGCACGGCTACCGAGGGTAGCGTGCGCGGATGGCGTCCTCTTCGAACGATCCCGCAAACCAAGGCGCGAGTGAACCCCGCCATGGCGGCTACTACGCAATCGAGGCGGCACGCCGTAGCGGCGCCCAGGCCTTGTTCACGCTGTCCGGAGCGCATATCTTCCCGCTCTACGACGCCGCCGTTGGTGGCAGCGCTGCTGTCGAACGCTCAGTCGAGCACAGCGGTACCGCCCGCTCGGCGGAGCGCGACGGGCCACTTCGACTCGTGGATGTCCGACACGAACAAACTGCCGTCTTCGCCGCCGAGGCCGTCGGCAAACTCACCCGCGTTCCCGGCTTCGCGGCGGTCACCGCCGGCCCGGGGGTCACCAACGCAGTCAGCGCCGTCACCGGCGCCTGGCTGAACGGCAGTCCGTTGGTTCTCATCGGCGGACGGGCGCCGGAGTACCGGTGGGGAAGCGGGGCGCTACAAGAACTCGACCACGTCCCGATTCTCGAGTCGGTCACCAAGGCTGCCTGGACCGTGCGCGAGGCCGCCGCGATCGGCTCGGGGGTGCAGGCAGCCTTCCAACTCGCCGCCAGCGCTCACCGCGGTCCGGTCTTCGCGGACATCCCGATGGACGTGCTGTTCACGCCCAGTCTCGGGAATGAGGCTTTCCATCCGGGGACCGACCTAGGTTCCGCTTCGAAGCCCCACAACACCCTGGACCCGAGCCAACGCTCCGATCCGAGCACCGATCTCGAGCGTGCTGCTGCATTACTGCGCGCAAGTACCCAACCGGTTCTGGTGATCGGATCGGACGTCTGGGCCGGTGACGCCGTCGAGGAGATGCGCGCCTTCGCCCACGAGCGAGGGATCCCGGTAATCGCCAACGGCATGGGCAGAGGGATCCTGGCTCCGGACGATCCACTCCTGGTAACGCGAGCGCGATCGACCGCCTTTTCCGACGCAGACCTCATCGTGGTCGTAGGTGCAGCCCTGGATTTCCGTTTGGGCTACGGAGCATTCGGCGGAGCTGTCAAATCCGGCGGGTCTCCGCTGCCTGTCGTGCACCTGGTCGACTCCCCGTCTCAAATCGCCGTGCACGCACCACACGCACAGCCCGTGGTGGGCGACCTCGCCGTCAACCTGGCCGCCCTGAACGAGGCGGCGGGCGGATCGACGGCCTCGGAGAAATGGGTCGCGCGGCTTGCCGAAACCGCCCGCTCGGCATGGGCGGCGGACGAACCACTGCTGACGAGCGAGGCCAATCCGATCCACCCGGCACGTATCTACGGGGAATTGCGACAACGCCTGGATCCATCCGACATCGTGATCGGGGATGGTGGTGACTTCGTGTCCTTCGCCGGTCGATTCATCGAACCAGGGATGCCCGGACGCTGGCTGGATCCCGGGCCCTTCGGTTGCCTGGGCACGGGCCCGGGTTATGCGCTGGGTACTGCGATCGCGCATCCCGATTCCCACCCCTGGCTCTTGATGGGAGACGGCGCCGCCGGGTTCTCGCTGATGGATGTGGACACCCTCGTCCGGCATCAGGTCCCGGTGACGATGATCGTCGGTAACAATGCCGGCTGGGGGTTGGAGAAACACCCGATGCGATTCTTGTATGGGTACGACGTCCTCGCCGATCTCGAAGCCACTTCCTACGACGACGTCGTCACGGCTCTCGGCGGCGCTGGGGAAACGGTGACCGAACCCGACCAAATCGGCCCGGCACTGGACAGAGCCCGCGACTACCGCGGGCCGTACCTGGTGAATGTGTTGACCGATCCGGAAGTGGCGTATCCACGGTCGACCACCGGCATTTGATTTCTCAACCGCCCACGAACGAAGCACGCTCGACGATCACTCGGGTGATGCGACCGGTAGCCACATCGGAGCGCACCTCACCTGCTGCGGTCTCGTGATCGGCCGCTATGTCGAAGACGACCATCGCACCGTCGACCTCGACCACGTTCGCCCGCGCTCGGACCCGGGAGTCGATGGGCGTGGGGACTCGGTGCTTCAGTGAAACCGCCGCGCCCACACTCGTCTGCGTTTCGGGCAGATAGCCTCGAAGCGCTTCACAGGTTGCTTCCTCGAGCAACGCGAGTAGCCGGGGAGTGCCGAGCACCGCTACATCCCCGCTACCGAGTGCGATCGCGGTATCGCTGGAAGCCACCACCATCTCGGCGGCCCCACGAGCGCCTATCGGCACGGCCATCGCACTCAGCCGACGAGCACGAGGGCATCGCCCTCTTGGACAACATCACCCGCGCTCACGTAGATCTCCGCCACCATTCCGGAGACCTCCGCTAGCACCGGAATCTCCATCTTCATAGATTCCAAAATCACAAGGATCGCACCTTGTTCCACCCGCTCGCCTTCAGCTACCGCGATCGAATGCACCGAAGCGACCATCTCGGCGCTCACCGTGTGTGCCATGTCTCCTCCTCGCGCGCCCAGAGCGTACGGGGACGCAGGTCCGGTCGACTCGTCGGCCTTGTAATTCGTCAATTACCCGTACCCGAGGAGTAGATGGTCGCGCGGATCCGCGCCCTAAGCGTGGCCGGAGCGCTCGAAGAGCCAACCGCGCGCACTACGAGCGCCTTGACCTGCCGCTGCAGCACCTCCTCGGACTCGCACGGCGCACATTCACTGATGTGGACGGCGATTACCTGGAATTGCTCAGCACCCAGCTCGCCATCGACGTAAGCGCTCATGGTCGCGAGAATCTCGGTGCACGGCGTGGCGTGCGGCTTACCGCAGCTCATCGGGCACCTCCGGAGTCCTCGTGATCCCTTGCATACTGGGCCAACAACGAACGCAATGATTTCCTTCCCCGGTGCACTCTCGACATCACCGTGCCGACGGGGGTTTCCATGATCTCAGCGATCTCCTTATAGCTGAATCCCTCAACATCGGCGAGGTAGACAGCGGTCCGGAAGTCCTCGGGCAACGCCTGCATAGCCTCGATGATCTCGGTATCTCCCAACCGCTCCAGGGCCTCGGTCTCGGCTGAGCGCGTACCTCCGGTCGATCGAGCATCCACCTCGAGCAATTGAGGATCGGACAGCTCATCGGCGGATGTCGACAGCGGCTCACGTTGAGCCTTTCGGTAAGCATTGATGTAGGTATTTCGCAGTATGCGAAAGAGCCAAGCACGCAGGTTCGTTCCCTGCTCGAAAGACCGAAACGCCGCGAATGCCTTGGTGTAGGTCTCCTGGACCAGGTCCTCCGCATCAGCCGGATTCCGCGTCATCCGCATCGCCGCGCCGTAGAGCTGATCTACGTAGGCCATCGCATCGGTCTCGAAGATTGCCGCCAACTCGGCATCGTCAACTTCAGTGGACATCGTGGATCAGCCTACGTGCCCTGAGTGATTGCCCTCGTCTATCGCCGGTCCAATCGGGTCCAACAGCGCAGGGTCGTTGTTGGACGGCTTGTTAACCCGAGTCGAAATCGGATAGGCCTGCAACTCGTCCACGACGGCTTCATTGCGCAGTCGATCGACCAACCGGGATAGAACCGACACATCCTGCTCCTCGGGTCCCAGCCACTCCTGCCAATCCGGGGCGGTCACGAACACGGGCATGCGGTCGTGGATGTGCGCTAGCTGACCGCAAGCATCCTGGGTGAGGATCGTGCACGAACGCACCGGACCATCGGGGCCATTCCAGTCCTCGTACAGGCCGGCAAAGGCAATCGGTGAGCCGTCGGCGATGTGGATGAAGAACGGTTGCTTGGGAATCGAGACTCCAGGTGTATTCGCAGACGTCGCCTGCCACTCGAAGTAGCCGTCCGCCGGGATCAGGCAACGCCGCCGCCGAAACGCCGCGCGATAGGCCGGCTTTTCGGCGACGCTCTCGCTTCGTGCGTTGATCATGCGGCTCGCGCGGCGTGCATCCTTGCTCCACGAAGGGATGAGTCCCCATCGCGCGGTATCCACCTTGCGGACTGAATCGGCGTCTTCGAGCACGATGAAGACCTCGCTAGTCGGAGTGACGTTGTAATTCGGTACGCGAGGTGCGTGCGCGCCTTCGTCGATCGGTATCTGCTCTGCTGCGAAGTGATCGGCGATCTCCAGAGCATCACGCGAAGCTGCGTAGCGGCCACACATACACACATTGTCCTCCAGACAGCGAGCGATGCTGCGGCACTACTCTGAAGCGGTGACCGAGGATGATTCGACGTGGTGGGCGGCCCCCTCGTGCGCGGATGCCGTTGACGTTGAGATCGATGTACCCGGCTCGAAGTCGATTACCAACCGCGCCTTGGTCCTCGCCGCTCTCGCCGACGGTCCCAGCCGGATATCCAGAGCGCTGCGCTCTCGAGACACCGAACTGATGGTGGAGGCACTTCGGACCCTCGGCGCCGGTTTCGACGTGGAACGCCTGGATGAATCGACCATGACGGTCCACGTGGACCCGCACTACCTGCGCACTGAGCAGCCCACCACCATCGATGTCGGCCTAGCCGGCACCGTGATGAGATTCCTTCCCCCAGTGGCTGGCCTCGCCCACGGAGACCTCGCCTTCGATGGCGATCGCGCTGCACGCCGTCGCCCGATGGCCACCTTGATCGAGGCAATGCGCGATGTGGGAATCGATGTCGAGGACGCAGGTCGGGGCCTGTTGCCCATCTTGGTGCACGGGTACGGACGTGTGCCCGGGGGCGAGGTAATGCTCGACGCCTCGCGCTCCAGCCAGTTCGTGAGCGCCCTTCTGCTTGCGGGCCCGAGATTCGATGCAGGGGTAACGATCCGCCACGTCGGCCCACCGGTCCCCAGTACCCCGCACATAGACATGACGGTCTCGATGCTCGCCGATCACGGTGTGCGTGTCCGGGCGATAGCGGAGCAACCGGTCGAGGGGCATACTCGCTACACCTGGCATGTCGATCCGTGCGCACTCGCTCCCGTCGACCGAGTCGTCGAGCCTGATGCGTCCAATGCTTTGCCATTCATGGCCGCGGCGCTGGCTACCGGGGGTCGCATCCGCATCCGCCATTGGCCGGCCCATTCCATCCAGCCGGTGGCCCAGATTCTTGAGGTCCTTAAGGCTTTCGGCGCCAACGTCAGCATCGACGAGCACGGGCTCGAAGTGTCCGGAAACGGACAACTGTCCGGAGTCGAGGCTGACTTACGCGAGATCGGTGAGACCGCCCCGACCTTCACCGCATTGGCAGCGCTCGCGGCACTCTCCGGTCAGCGCAGTGAACTTCGAGGGATCGGTCATCTGCGGGGCCACGAGACAGACCGACTTGCGGCCCTCGAAGCCGAGGTCGGTGCCCTCGGCGGGAAGATCGCCCAGACAGATGATGGGCTGGTCATCGAACCTGCTGACTTGCGCGGAGGTCGGTTCCGCACCTATGAGGATCACCGCATGGCCACCACAGCAGCGATCATCGGTCTGCGGGTTCCAGAGGTCTACATCGAGAACATCGAGACAACGGCGAAGACGATGCCCGATTTCCCCATGCGCTGGGGTTCGATGGTGGCGAACCGGTGAAACCTTGAGCAGGCGCTCGGTCGATCGGCTCGACGAAGATGATGTTCGCGTCCGGCCGGGCCGAAGCAAGGCCCGGCCGCGATCCAAGGACAGGCCGGACTACGCCGGCGCGGAAGTGGCTACGGTCACCACCGTTGATCGAGGGCGATTCACTGTCATCGGTGCCGACGGCGTAGAGCACTACGCCGTCAAGGCCCGCGAACTCGGCCGTAAGGGCATCGTCGTCGGAGACCAGGTCGAAGTGGTCGGAAAATCCGATGAGACAACCACCGAACGCGCCGAGCGAGAGGATTTCGCGCGCATCGTGCGACGCTCGCCTCGAGTGACCACGCTGCGCCGAACTGCAGATGACACCGACCCGGTCGAACGGGTCATCGTGGCAAATGCGGACCAGTTGGCGGTCGTAACTGCCACCACGGATCCCGCGCCGAGAACCGGCTTGATCGACCGGGCGCTGGTCGCAGCGTTCGATGCCGGGATCGAACCCTTGCTCATCATCACCAAATCCGATCTAGCCCCGGCAACTTCGCTGATGGACGCCTACTCCCCTCTCGATATTCCAATCATCGACGCGTCGGTCCATCGCCGGGACCGCGAATCTGATGAGGTCGAGCGCGCCCTGCGTGGCCACACCACGGTCCTCGTCGGCCACTCCGGCGTCGGGAAGTCGACCCTGGTCAACTCACTGGTACCCGGCGCCGACCGCACGACCGGCGGGGTGAACGTGGTCACCGGCAAGGGGCGACACACGTCGACGAATGTCTTGGCGCTGCCGCTGCCCGGTGGCGGGATCATCATCGACACTCCCGGTATTCGTTCCTTCGGTCTGGCGCACGTCGATTCCGATCGGGTCATCCACGCCTTCCCCGATCTGGAAAACGCTGCCGCGAATTGCCCCCGGGGGTGCTCTCACAACGAGGCGTACTGCGAACTCGATTCGGCTGTTGCGGACGGCACTGTTCCCGCTGAGCGCGTGGCATCACTACGCAGGTTGCTCACCAGCAAGGAGGAGTCCGGGTACTAGCCAACCGGGACAGCGAGAGATCGGTTCGAAGATCACGGCACCGGCAGTTGCCCACGCCGGGTGTTCTCGATGATCGCTCCCCAGACAGCTTCGCTGCCCGAATGGCCAGTGATAACGGTCGACCAGATCAATCCCAACGCACCGAGTACGACGACGACACCCAGCACAACCAGCCACCACGGACGCGAACGGTTACCCGGCACGCCACGTGCGAAGAGCCAGTAGGTGGTCAGCAACACAAAGAACACGGTTGCGTGGATCGGCAGAGCACTGCCGTACTCGATGTGAGGCTGCGGGCTGCCGACCCGTGATGCGAGTTCCTGACCCGAACCCCGACTTACCCAGGAGGCGAGCATCCCTAGCCCCGAGACGATCACCACAGCAAGACCAAGGCGGTGGATCAATGAGCGGCGTAACACGATAACCACGGCACCGATCGCCGCCGCCGGGAGCAGCACTACTGTCGCGTGGACGATCAGTACGTGCGTCGGCAGCCCGAAGACGGTGTCCAACGGCGAATCCACGGAGTTCAGACTAGGTGCTCTAGGTTCATTCCCGTGGATGATCTCGCCTTGGCGCTCGAGCTCGCCGATGCCGCCGATGCCGTGTCGATGGCCCGCTTTCAGGCCACCGACCTACACGTCGACACCAAGCCCGACCTCACCCCGGTAACCGACGCCGATCGCGCGGTCGAGCAGACGCTGCGCGACTTGCTTGCTCGCACGCGTCCTGATGATGCCGTCCACGGCGAGGAATACGGATCCCAGCAAGGTCATCGCCAATGGATCATCGACCCGATCGACGGCACCAAGAACTTCGTGCGGGGGGTACCGGTGTGGGCGACCTTGATCGCACTTCGAGAAGGGCCGGACATCACCACAGGGGTTGTCTCCGCCCCCGCTCTAGGGCGGCGCTGGTGGGCAAGCAGCCAGGGGGCGGCGAGTTGCTCTGCGCCGGGTCGCACACAACGCGTCGGCTTGACCGTCAGCAACGTAAGCGCGCTGGCCTACTCGTCCTTCTCCTTCTCCGACGCCATCGGCTGGCCTCCTGGGTCACTCGACCGCCTACTACAGACCACCTGGCGACAGCGTGGCTACGGGGATTTTTGGTCTCACATGATGGTGGCTGAGGGTGTACTCGATATCGCTGCTGAGCCGGCATTGAAGATCCATGATGTCGCGGCTCTCGTCCCGATCATCGAAGCAGCGGGCGGGAAAATCACGTCATTCGATGGCTCCGAACTGCACTGGGACGACGCCGAACGGGAGTTCTCAGCACTCACCACGAATGGACTTCTTCACAATTCGGTCGTAGATCTGCTTGGGACCTAGCCGCGAACACCCGATGGCCGCACCATGGAGGCACCGATAAGGAGGTGCTCGATGCGTGTCTCGCAGATTCTCACCACCAAAGGCAGCGATGTCTACTCGATCACTCCGCAGCACACCGTAGGTGATCTCGTTCACGAACTCACCGAACATAAGGTCGGCGCATTGCTCGTTCGCGATCAGGACGGTGCCATAGCGGGCATCGTTTCCGAGCGCGATGTCGTGCGGGCGCTTGCAGTTCGCGAATCTATTCTCGGAGACCCTGTGGCCTCCATCATGACCAGCGAAGTGGTCACGGTCTCACAGGATGCCGATGTTTCGGACCTCATGCGATTGCTCACCGAACGTCGGATCCGGCATGTGCCGGTGCTTGATAGCGATGACACATTGGTCGGTGTCGTGTCGATCGGGGATGTTGTGAAGAACCGGATGGACGAACTCGAGTCCGAGCACGCAGCACTGGTGGAGTACATCACTCACGGCGGCTAGCGAGCGGCCACCAGCAAAGGCATGCCACCGCGCGGACGGATCGTGACCAAAGGCTCACCGACCGGAAGCCCATGTCCCGACGGCAGTGCCACGGTGAATTGACGTACGAGTTGGGCGAGCACCATGACCGCCTCGACGTAGGAGAAGTCGCGACCGATGCACAACCGCGGGCCCGCGCCGAAGGGAATGTGGGCAAACCGCGGAATGGCTTGCAAGAAGCGCTCAGGCTGGAATGCCTGTGGGTCAGGCCAAAGATCCGGATGTCGATGTAGCAGCCATGGACTCATGATGATGAGGGATCCGGCGGGAACCTGAGTCCCATCGATGACGTCGTCGTCGAGCGCGCGCCTTGTTACCAGCCAGGCCGGCGGGTACAAGCGCAAGGTCTCCTCTACGACCGCTCGAGTGAACGGAAGTTCGGAATAGTCACCGAAGGAAATCGGTCGATCCGGCGCCACGGATTCGGCCTCGGCCGCGATGCGGTCGGCTGCCTGCGGGTGCTGGGCCAGCAACCCCCATGCCCACCCGAGCGCGCTGGCCACTGTCTCGTGGCCGGCGACGATGAACGTCACGAGTTGATCGCGAATCTGCGCGACCGAGAGTGGCCGACCCTGCTCGTCACGAACAGCCAACAACAACCCGAGTAGATCGCCACCTGGTGAATCGCTGCGGGAAGCGACCATCTCACTCACGGCCGAATCCAGACGAGCCACCGATCGCCGCAGCACGCGATTGGCCGGAGTAGGAAGCCAGGCAGGGGGTGTGAGGGGGACCCGGGCGCGAGCCACCACCACCTCCAACGCGTCCAATGTCGCATCGGCGATCTCACTGGAACGCCCGGTGAGATCGGTGCCCATCAAGGATGCGGCAACCACCTCCAGTGCGGCCCCCATCATGAAGGCGTCGACATCGACCACCGATCCAGCCGGGAGCGCCGCCCACTGATCGGCCACGCGTTTCGTTGCGGCGACCACGTGACCGCCGATCTCCTCGAGAGCGGAGTGATGGAAAGCCGGTTGCAGGACTCGGCGCTGTTCGCGCCATGCCGATCCGTCGGAGGTGAGCAGACCCTCACCGGTTACCAAGGACAGCGCTCGGTATTGGATCGTGGACTTGTCGTAGCCACGGGCGTTATCGACCAGTACATGACGCACGCCGGCCGGGCTATTGACGAGGTAGGACGGCGGCCGCGGAACAGGGAATTGAGTGATGTCACCGTATTCGTTCCACACCGAGTTCACGTAGGCCAGCGGGTCGCGACGGATTGTCTGGAATGCGCGCAACATCTCCGGGCCGAGTGGGCCGGGCGCGGTGGCAGGTGTCCCGAGGAAATGGGTCGGTCGCTTGCTCACGGACTTCGCGTAACTCACGAACGAAGGATCGCGTTCTCCTCGACGAACAATCGGATTCGACCAGCCACATGATCGAGTGAGTCCTGGGCTACTGCTTTGCCGATGTCGGTCGCATACGCCGCTTCGAAGGACTCACGATCGTCGAACCACAGCTCGGCGATTCCATCCACACCCCCGGTAACACGCTCCGCAGCATCACCTGGGTCGGTCACGAGGTTGAAGCGAATTTCGCGCACTCCCGGCAGTTGCCGGGCACGTGGCGCATGTTCCTCGAGCCACCAGGTGGCGAACTGCTGCGCCGACATCTGCTCACCGCGCGTCAACAGGATCATGGCCTTGAACATGACTCCATCCTCCTATTGCGGCTTCTGCACTCGAGCGCCAGGTCGACCGCCACACGAAAGGGCCAACGCGATCACGATCTCGTCTTGGTGCGGCGCGTCAGGTATGGCAATGTCCACAGCATCCATGTCGTCGAAGACCCAGCGGTCGTCCTTATTGCCGATGGGCATCGTGATCATCGATCCAGGTCCGGCGACCTTCTTGGTTCCCGGGATGATGTCAGTTCCGCCCCCGATGGCCGCGCGTACCGGGGCACCGAACCGCGGGTGCAAGATCGCGGCACTGTGCTCCCGGTCCCCCGCCGTGCCGACGATCGCTCCCTTGCCGTAGCCGCGAACGTCCTGCGCGCTCAAGCCAACCGATGCGAGCTGCGTTAGACACTGCTCCACTAGATAGGCACCGGAATCCGCGCCCAGTTCCTCCATCTCCGATAGGTCCACCACGACACCGGCCCCGGCGAGCGGGTTCGTCACCACAATCGCGCAGGTGGCAATCGTGGTGGGATCAGGCAACGCTCCGCCTGCCTCGGAGAAGGTCTGGTGAACACTCGAGTGCACGGCTCTGATTTTCATCCCGCTACTCCCTCGACATCGGTGACCGCCTGGTAGATCGTGCTGCGCTGGACGATGCGCCGACCGAGATCCGACACTGCCGGTGCCAACTGGGCCGGATCCATACCCTGGCCGTGGGCGGCACCAGCGGCACGCGAGATGTTCTCGTCCATCAACGTCCCTCCGATGTCGTTGACGCCTCCTTGCAAGAGTTGCATCGCCCCCGCGAGGCCGAGTTTCACCCACGAGGCCTGGACGTTATCGATCGTCCCCCGGTATGCGATCCGCCCGATTGCGTGCATAAGGACCACCTCCCGCCACGTGGGGCCGCGTCGCGCCTTGCGCTTGAGGTAGATGGGAGAGGCCATGTGCACGAACGGAAGCGGAATGAACTCAGTGAAGCCACCGGTCCTCTTCTGCAATTCGCGCGTGGCAAGGATGTGAGCGATCCAGTGCTCCGGGCGCTCGATGCTGCCAAACATGATCGTCACATTGGATCGCAAGCCGATGCCGTGCGCCGTCTCATGCACCATCAGCCATTCCTCGGTGTTGACTTTGTCCGGGCACAAAACCGCCCTGACGTCGTCATGCAGGATCTCTGCGGCTGTCCCGGGCAAGGACGCAAGCCCAGCATCCTTGATCCTGGTCAGGTAAGACTCGAGTGGTTCACCGAGGCGACGCGATCCCTCCAGGACCTCTAGCGCGGTGAATCCGTGAACGTGCATGGACGGCACGGCGTCCTTGACCAACTCCGTGACGCGTACGTAGTAGTCGCCATCGAATTCCGGATGTATGCCGCCTTGCAGGCAGACCTCCGTCGCGCCGAGGGCGGCTGCCTCACGCACTCGCCCTACGATTTCCGAGTCCTCCAGCAGGTACGGGCGCCCCCGCAGGTTCAGTGATAGCGGGCCCTTGGAGAACCCGCAGAACGTGCACTTGTACGTGCACACATTCGTGTAGTTGATGTTGCGGTTGCGCACGAAAGTGATGTCCGGACCATTGATTTCGGCACGGATGGCGTCGGCCACTTCGGCGATCGCCGCGACTTCGCGACCGCGGGCGGCGAAGAGGACCGACATCTCCGGCGCACCCACCTCATGGCCAGCGGTAACACCGTTCAGGACCTCCCGAACCGCTCCACCGATCTCGACCGAAGCCGGTATCAGGTCCGGCGGTGTTCGGTCGGCGCCGGAGTACCACGCAGTGGAACGGCGACCGATCTGGATCACCTCGGCACCGGTTCCGACGTTGGCTGCCATCTCATAGCGTTCGGGGAATACAGCGCCGGGATCATCGCGGGCCATTCCATCGGCGTCGCTGCGATCGAGGACTGCGAAGTGCAGACCTTCATCGATCCAGGTATCGGCAGCGTTCACGAACTCCGGATACACGGTCAATCGCGGGGCGAGTTCACGGCCATGCTCGGCGGCTTCGCGCCTCAAGGATTCCAGTGATGGCCACGGACGCTCGGGGTTCACGTGGTCGATGGTGACGGGCGAGACACCGCCGAAATCGTCGATGCCAGCTTCGATCAGCGCACCTGCATCCTCGACGAGGTTCGGCGGAGCCTGAACATGCACGTCCGTCGGCAGAATCGTGCGGGCTAGCGCGATCGCATCCAGCAAGTCCTCCATGCTGCAGGCAGGGGCATCTCGCATTCCCGTGCCCGGCTTCGGGACGAAGTTCTGCACGATCACTTCCTGGACATGGCGATGTCGATCGTGCGCCGATGCAATCGCCTCGAGTGCGTCGATCCGATCAATGCGCGTCTCACCGAAACCTACGAGAATCCCCGTCGTGAACGGAATCTTGAGTTCCCCTGCGCTCTCCAAGGTGGCAAGGCGGCGCTGTGGGTCCTTGTCCGGGGCTCCCCGGTGAGCCGCGAGGTCAGGGTTTATGGACTCGATCATCATCCCTTGACTCGGGGAGACGGTCCGAAGTCGCGCGAGGTCCTCACGGTCTAGGGCACCGGCATTGGCATGCGGAAGCAATCCCGTCGTGTCGAGCACACGTCGGCAGGCAGCTTCGAGGTAGTCGATAGTCGAGGCGTAGCCGTTCGCCTCGAGCCACTCTCGAGCCTGCGGATAGCGATCTTCGGGATATTCCCCGAGCGTGAAGAGCGCCTCATGACAGCCGGCCTGCGCACCTTGCGTTGCGATCTCCTCGACCTCGTCGAGTGACAAGTACGGGGCGGGGAGGTGATGGGGGGCCTGGGCGAATGTGCAGTATCCGCAGCGATCGCGACACAGTTTCGTGAGCGGAATGAAAACCTTAGGCGAGTAGGTGACGCGGGTGGACGTGCGATCCCTACCCACGAGCCCTCCTCCAGTGAACGTCGACGGCCCCCGGCTCGTATCGTGGCATACACGATCGTTCGGGGACCGTCGACTCCGAGATGGGTTTCGTGTCGAACAATTGCTCGACGCGAAAGTGGACGCTAGGAGGCGTTGACGCTGCCCTTCGCTCCGCTGGATTCGAACTCACGAACGCCTGCCCGCGATGCGATCCAGGTCCACCCGGGCTCGCGCACGGGAGCGTCCTCGCCCACGATCTCCAGGCCGGCCACGGCGGCATTGCCGAAGTTGTCGTCGACATGGACGATGTTGTCGAAGCCGGCGCTTTGCATCACCGACGCAACAGCCGCGGCGCGGTAACCGGATCCGCAGTAGACGTACACATCGACATCTCGAGGCAACTCACCGAGACGGTCGAGAACCTCGTAGAAGGGCATGAAGGTCGCACCCTTCACATGTCCGGCTTCCCACTCAAGAATCTGTCGGGTGTCGATCACGACAGCAGTCGGGTCGGCTTTCCATTCCTTGGCCATCTCATCGAAGTCAACGCGACGGATGAACGCAGGAGCTTCACCTTCGGGCATCCAGGACTCAGGGTTGCCGACTGCCTGTCCAGTGGGGCGATCAATGCCGATGCGCACGAGTTCACGCTGGGCCGCTTCGACCTGCTCAGTGGTCGCACCGAGCAGGGTGACCGGGGTTCCCCAGGGAATCATCCAGCCGAGGTAGTTGATGAAGGCACCATCGAGATCGAAGTTCACCGCTCCCGGAACGTGGCCGGCTGCGAAGACCTCGCGCGAACGTAGATCCACGAGCCACTCCCCCGACTCGACGCGGCGCCGCAGTTCAGCCGGATCCACCGGCTGGGGTAGCGAGAGATCGATCTCGGCCGGACCCGCGGCATTGGCTGGACCCATGTGGGCGTAGTAAGCGGGGAAGACATCCAGGCCGGCCAGCAGCATCTCGACGAAGTCCTCTTCGGCTTGGGTAAGCGCCGGGTTGATCGACTTCTCTTGACCCAAGGACGTCTGGACACCCTCCGTTTGGATAGAAGAGCAGAAGGAGCCGAATCCATGTGTGGGGTAAATCTGGGTATCGGGCGCTAATTCATCTACGAGTTTGTGTGCGGATTGCCACTGATCGTGAGCCTGCTTCACGGTCAGGTCCGGTGCGACCAGATCGGGGCGACCGACGGTGCCGTACAGCAGAGACCCACCAGTGAAGACCGCGCCGGGATGGTTGTCGCGACTCACCGCAAAGGAGATGTGGTGGGGGGTATGGCCGGGTGTGTGCACGACGCGTACGTCGAGGTCTCCGACCCGGAACTGTGCCCCTTCGCCAACCGCCTCGACGTTCGACTCGCCGAGGTACGCGAGTTCAACGTCGGCCGGCACCATGTAGCGGGCGCCATGTTTCTTGGCGAACTGATACCCGCCGTTCACGTAGTCGTTGTGGATGTGCGTCTCGCCAACGTGGGTAACGGTCAGGCCGTGCTCGGCGATCAGCTTCTCGATACGGTCGGTGTCCCGCTGCGGATCGATCACGAAGGCACTTACTCCGTCGTGGACTATGTATCCGCGGTCCCCCAACCCGGGGGTATCGATAACGATGACGTGCGGTGCGCTGCTTGCGGTCATGACGCTGCTCCTACTCCTGTGTGCTTGTCCTGCGGCAGGCCCGATGCGCGCCAGGCTGCCATCCCTTCGCTCGTGAGCATCCTTTCGGTGCGAGGCCCACCTTAATACCCCCAGGGGTATTAAGTCCAGCAATTGTCCGGACAAAGTTTGCCAACACGGGTTCATGTGAATTCGCGCACAAGGGAGGCTTTTTGTTTGGCAAAACAACAAATATGCGACATACTCGTTATGTGCCACGGAAACCCCGGGCACACGACGCACAATCGAAAGGAGCGACCCTCCATGAAGAAGTTCAACGCATTCGTCAGCTCCCTGCTGCCGAGCCGGAACATCGACCCCGAGCTCGCCGCCCGCAAGGAGATCTACCGCGAATGGGACCGCGAGCGCCGCCGGGCCGTCAGCCCGAGCGATCTTGCGGAGATCGACGCGATCTTCTCCCGCGCCCTCTAACTCCCCTCTTTCCCCGATGCGGCGTCACACGACGCCGCATCGGGCATTTCAGGCGAAGTCCACAGTCACTGGGGCGTGGTCGCTCCAGCGCTCGTCATAACTCGGTGCCCGACCGATCACTACCCCGGTTGCCCGATCCGCGAGGCCGGGGGTGGCCACGTGATAGTCGATCCGCCAGCCGGCGTCGTTGTCGAAGGCCTGCCCCCGCCAGGACCACCAGGTGTAGGGACCCGGCCCGGCCCCACCGAATTCCCGTCCGAGATCCCGCCACGAACGTGCGAACCATCGATCGAGGTATGCGCGCTCCTGCGGCAGGAAACCCGCGCTCTTCAGGTTGCCCTTCCAGTTCTTGATGTCCACCTCGCGGTGGGCGATGTTCAGATCTCCACAAACAAGGGCTTCGATCCCGTCCCTGCTCGCGCGTCGCGCCAACGCACGCATCCGCGCATCCATTCCCTCTAGGAACGCGTACTTGGCATCCTGCTTCGGGGTGTCTGCCTCACCGGAATGCACGTAAACGCTCGCGATAGTGACGGGCCCCGCTTCGGTATCGAGATCCACCTCAACCCACCGGCCCTGACCGTTGATCGAGTCCTGACGGAACTTCTCACGTACCGATAGCGGCTCATCGGGGGTCAGGACCGCGACTCCGGCACGGCCCTTCTCCGGTGCTTCGACCAGAGCCAAGTGCCACGCCGCGAGTGGGGAGTCGGCGATGGCCGCCTCGGCCTGCGCCCGGGTCGCACGAACCTCTTGCAGGCAGATGGCATCCGCGCCGGAATGCGCCAACCACTCCAGGCCCCCTCGTCGAGCCGCGGCCCTGATCCCGTTGACGTTCGCGGTCACGACACGCATCAGGGCAGGCTCCCTCTAGGTCGTCGTGAGTTGGAACTCGATGCCCACCCAGTCGAACTCCTCGTCGACTCCGAGCCCGTAGCCGTAAGTGCCCTTCTGGTGGACCTCGAAGGTGAGTTCGAATGTGCCATCGGCTTTGACTACCGTCTGAATGGGGAGGTTCTCGAAGTGGCCCGATCCAGCCTTATCGGTGGGCACGAAGCGGGTCAGCGTCATGACCGTGCCTGGTTGCATACCCTCCGGTGCAGTGCCACTAATGGTGACGGGTGCGCCCGCGGGGGCCCGGTTGGTGCTGATGGTGGCGGTTCCACCCCAACCTGTGACGTTCGGCGTTTTGGTGAAACCTGAACGCGTAAGTTGCTTCTTGGTCAGTTGGACTGCTTGGGAGGAACCCTTCGCGGCCGCCGAGGAATCACCCGTGGTGGTGAGTTGGAACTGAAAACCCACGAACTCTGGTGAGAAAGAATCGGTGAAGTAGCCAACCGAGTACCCGAAGGTCCCGACGTAGCCCAACTGCATGCGCATCGCGAAGGTCCCGTTCGGGTTCACGGTGGTCGTGATATTCAAGGGCTTCATCTCACCGTTGCCCTGCGTATCCGCCGGCACGTAGCGGGACAGCGTCAGCAATTGACCGGGGGTAGTGAAGTCCGGAGCCTTGCCCGTGATGACGACGTCCTCCCACTGAGCGGCGGTGTTGGTCGACAGTTTCGCGGTGCCCGGAGCCCAATCCACTACATTCGGCTTCTTCGGGTAGCCGGCCTGCGTCAGTTGCTTGGACGTGAGCGAAACATCGGCCTGGACGATCGGCGCTCCAGCAGCAATCAAACCCACGGCGGCGATAGTCGACACGATCGTTGTCCGTAACTTCACGGGGGTTCCTTCCTCGAATTCGTGCTCACACTGTAGACGGCCAGTCCACTTCCGCTGCCACACGCAACGCCTGCGCACCGATAGTTAGGGCCGGGTTTTGCGCCCCGCTCGAAGGGAAGAAGGACGAATCCACGACGAACAGGTTCCGGACGGTATGACTTCGACACCACGGGTCCAGGACACTGCGGGCCGGATCGTTGCCGGCGACGGCCGTTCCGCACATGTGCGAATTGAGCGCTATGTCGAAGCGCTGTTCGAATATCGCGACGTAACCAGCCCTGCGAAGAATGGATTTCGCCTTCGTAAGTAGGAGCTCGTGGCGGTCGTAGTTGGTCCGACGCCAGGAGACGTGGATCCGTCCCTTGCCATCGACCGTGACTCGATTATGCGGGCTTGGCAGGTCCTCGCTCATCACCAAGCCCTCGATGCTCCGTGAAGAGACACGATCCAACACACGCAGAGGGACTTTCGTCGCGTGAGTCTTCATCATCAAGCCCTGAACTTTGCCAATCAACTGAATCGTGCCTCCGGGGAATCCATCCCCGAGATCCCGGTAGAAGTCATTAACGGCCATGGTCTTCTGGAACACCACATCGTTCTTTCGTCGAGGATCGACGGCAGCGAAGTGTGTATTGCTGTGAACCATGTAGTTACGACCAACAAGTCCCGTGTCATTCGCCAAGCCCTTCGGATGTTCCTCGCTAGCGGATTTCAACAGCAGTGCCGCACTGTTGGCTGCCCCAGCGGAAATTACGAAGGCTCCCCCGGTTATGCGCACGCGCTCACCATCGTGCTCGGCATCCAATGCCACTACCCGGTCACCTTCCGCCACGATGCGATCGACCTTCGTGTTGGTCGCAAGCCGCACGTGCCCCGACGCGATCGCCGGAGCAAGCGCGCAGGTCTCGGCGTCGGATTTCGCCCCGAGGCGACACGGGAAACCATCGCAAGTGCTGCACCGGATGCAAGAACCACCCGGTTGTAGATCGATTCCCATGGCTGTACTCGAAGGATGCAAGCCCTGGTGCCGTAGTCGTGAGATCAATTCCGCTACGTAGGGCTCATGCTCGAGTGCGGGGTAGGGAAAGGGAGCACTGCGCCAGGGTTCGGACGGATCCTCCCCCGTGGTCCCGTGGACGCGGAAGAGTTCCTCGATGCGCTGGTAGTAGGGCTCGATATCCGCGTACCGAAAAGGCCAGGCCGGGCTGACACCCGATGGATACCGAGTCTCTTCGAAGTCCTCGACGCGAAGCCGGGGAAGACTCGATCCGTAGACCTTCGTGTTTCCGCCAACTACGTAGTGCACACCCGGCGAGAACTCTCCCCCGGAATCGTCGACCCACATCTCATCCGGCTTGTACCGACGCTCAACGAAAACCTCTTCCGCAGACCAGTTCTGGGGCTCGCGCGGCAGGTAGTCCCCGCGTTCGATCACGAGTACATCGATACCGCGCTGCGCGAGTCCCCACGCGAGGCTTCCACCACCCATCCCCGAGCCGACGATCACTACGGATGCACTATCGGTGGCCATGTCCGAAACGCTAGTCCTCGATCACTTGCGATACGACGTCCATCAGATCTCGACCCTGCACATCAGGGGATCCGAAGTTGGGATCGAACCGACCCTCGAGGCGTGATAGCCACGCGGTCTTCATCCCCACTGCCCGCGCACCGGCAAGGTCCCACGAATGCGCGGCCACCATCCACGTTTCGGACGGCGCGAGACCGACCTCTTGGCACGCAAGGAGATAGGGATCAGGCGCCGGCTTCCACTTCCCGACCGCTTCACAGGACAGGTGGCGTGTGACGAGACCTTCCATCCCGGAATTGTGAAAAAGTCGTTCGACGTTCACAGCGTTGCCGACGCTCAGGGTCACAACGGGTTTGCCGGTGCTACGCAGCCGCTCCAGCGCCGCGGGAACCTCCGGGTGAGGTGCGAGCCGACCAAAGGCAGCAAGGAGTTCGTCAGCTTCGGCAACCGAGAGGCGCTCGGGAGCCAGCGAAAGGAAGGCACCGCGCGCCACGTCGGGAAAGGATCGATAGATCCCAGCAGACGTCAGGGCGAATCCGTTCCTCAGCGTTCGGGCGAACCATAGGTCTCGTTGATCCGCTAGGCCGAGATCGGCGAACACTGGGTCGAGCGCATCCAGTGAGAAGAGGGTCTCGTTCACATCGAGGACCACAGCGCCGGCCATGTGATCGAGCGTAGGGCCAGCGGTTGCCCCACAATGGCTTCATGGCCGATTCGATCTACGACCTCTCCTTCACCGACAACACCGGCAAGGAAGTTTCGCTCAAGCAGTACGAGGGCAAGCCGCTACTTATCGTCAACACCGCGAGCAAGTGCGGCTTCACGCCCCAGTACAAGGGTCTGCAAGAGATTTACGAAGAACTCGGTCCCGATCTCGTGGTTCTCGGCTTCCCCTGCGATCAGTTTGCCCACCAAGAACCGGGTGACGATGCGCAGATCATGAACTTTTGTGAGACGAACTATGGCGTCACGTTCCCACTCTCGACGAAGGTCGATGTCAACGGCTCCAAAACCCATCCGATCTTCGCGTACCTGAAGGAGAAGACAGGCGGGTTGCTCGGGTCCTCGATCAAGTGGAACTTCACGAAGTTCCTCGTCGCCCCAGATGGCACCACGGTCAAGCGCTACGCGCCGAAGACCGATCCCGAAGTCGTCAAGATCGACGCCGAGGAACTCGTGCACCGTTCGTAGTGTCACGACCGACCCCCGTGGTAGCACGGCTTCTGCCTGCCGAAGCGTGACTAAACGATGCTTCAGTGCCTACCGTGCGACATGAGCACCCGGTCTTCGTTAGTCCGGACCCTCGTTTCCGCCACCTTGGCAGTCGCGATGGTGTCCTCCGTGAGCCTCGTCTCCCCCGCCTACGCAGCCGATGCGCTCGACCCTTTGGGCACTTTGGATCCGGACGCGCCAACGAGCTCATCGCCGTCAGCAACCCAGCCACCCACCGTCTCGATTCCTGTCCGAACCGTGGACACCCCCGGGCGAGGCGGGCAGAACGGCACCATCGTGATGCGGGTAGGTCGATCCGCCCCCATTCGGGTAATCATCGATACCGGATTCTCCGGGCTAGTCCTGTTCCCCGGCGCCTGGGATCGTAAGCCGGCGCAGGTTCGCCAATCCGACAACCGCGTGTCTTTGGATACCCAGACGCTGGGCAAGGTACGCGGATTGCGCGCCGGTGCCCCCATGACCTTTAACGGTGTGACGACCACAACCAACATCCCCTTCATCACCGCCACTGGATCAAATCCCTATCTCCGCCAATGGACAAATCAGGGTGTTTACGGCCTCTTAGGCGTCGGCACCAAAGGGGAAGGGTTCGTGAATCCGTTCTCCGCGCTTCCGGGGGTCCTCGGGCTGCGGTGGAGCATCCACTTCCAACGCACCCGTACCGGAGCATCCGCGCGACGCGGGGAGATAGTTCTCGGCGCCGAACCACCGCTGCAATCCACGATGTCTCTCGACATGCCCTACGTAGGTCAAGACGCCAACGGTGCGCTGCTGTGGGATGACCAGTCCACCCCCGGCTGCTGGACTTTCGGCAAGCGGCCCGAAGTTTGCCTCCCCACGCAATTGGATGCCGCCTTCAACATCACACGTGTGCGCGGCGCGCGTTTCCGGACACTGAAGACCAACAGCGACGGCAACCTACGGCGCGGTACGGAGGTGACTTGGGCAGAACCCGGTTCGGCCTTTGCCGGCATCTCGTACCGAGCCGGGAATAGGCCCTCAGTGAACCTCACTCGCGTTATCCCAAGTGGGCGCGCCCGGATCATCGTCGGCAACGAGCTCTACTTCGACAACATCGTCACGTACAACACAATCACCGGCAACGTCTACATCAGCAACCCGCGATAGGAAGAGAAGGAAGGTCCCATGACCAACACACCGAACATAAGTCGCAGGCGCTTGCTGCAGGCGGCGGGAGTAGCCGGTGTCGCCACGGGTGCCGCCGCCATGGCGACCTCGTCCGCGGCTGCCAGCCAACCCTTCCGGCCGCGGGGACGACTCAGCCGACGTCCGAACTTCCTCATCATCATGGTCGATGAAATGCGTACTGCGCCGGTGTACGAGTCCCCCGCTCTGCGTGCCTGGCGGGCTGCGAACCTCCCCGCTCAACGACTCATTCGCAGCCAGGGATTCGATTTCACCGAGCACCACATCATGTCCGCCGCATGCCAGCCGAGCCGGGCGTCCATCTACACCGGCCAGTACCCGTCCCTCCACGGGGTCTCACAAACCTCCGGGGCGGCGAAGAGTGCCATCGAAGAGGACGTGTACTGGCTTGAGCCCGGGACTGTCCCCACCCTCGGCAACTACTTCCGGGCAGGTGGCTACGACACCTATTGGAAGGGCAAGTGGCACGTCTCAGATGCCGATCTCTACCAGCCCGGGTCCTACAACCCAATGCCGTCATACACCGACACTGGCGCCCGGGACCGCTACCTCGAAG
>Ga0180429_10001139_pt1 | contig 22782 bp, 24 predicted proteins | sample SS_ome_FD_132428 | JGI IMG/M metagenome (GOLD analysis project Ga0180429, IMG submission 132428) | Hypersaline lake sediment archaeal communities from the Salton Sea, California, USA - SS_1_S_1 metaG | ecosystem: Environmental > Aquatic > Non-marine Saline and Alkaline > Hypersaline > Sediment ...
CGGCGGTGGCCTGGCGGCCATGGGGCCACACGAGCATCGGCCCCGCACGAGGCGGGGCCGACGAGGTGGTTGGCCGCTGCGTTCAGTTGCCGAGGTAGACGAGCGTGCCGTTCGCGTCCGCGCCGACCACGGCGCGGTACGCGACGCCTTCGGCGGTGAAGCCGAACGCACGGCCGCTGGCTTCGGTCTCGCCGATCTGCGCGCCGATGGAGCGGAGGTGCGCCATCAGCATCGACATCGCCTTCGGGTTGCTGGTTTCCTCGAGGACGAAGAGCACACCGCCGGGGTACGGTTCGACGACCCCGATGGAGCACACGCACCGCTCGAGCTCGTATTCGCCGACGGCGTTCTCGGGCAGCACCTGCTCGGCGTACGACGGGACGTAGACGTCGCCGATGGCGCCGGCGTCCTCGTTGGTCACGACGACCTTCAGGCCGGCGTCGACCTCGAAGCGGATGCCCATCGTCTCGATGATCTCGTCGTCGTCGTCCTCGAAGTCGAGGCCGGCCTCGGCGCTGATCCGGATCCCGTTCGCGGCGGACGCGAAGGAGAGGGACACCGCCAGCAGGCCGATCAGGATGGCGAGCAGCCACCGCGTGGGGTTCTTGCGATTGTGTTGCATGCTGCGACTCCTTGTTCTGGGCGCCGCGCCGCAAGCGGACGCGGCAGAGCGAAGACGATCGTGTGGCCGTGGCCTCGCGATTGCCTCATCCGGGCTACCACCTCCTCCGACGTCAGTGTGGGGCACGGGCCGTGACACGACCGTGAGACCAGCGTGACGGTGGCGGTGGAGCGGGGTCAGTCTTCGTCGGGGACGAAACGCAGCGCGATGCCGTTGCTGCAGTAGCGCAGGCCGGTCGGCTCCGGGCCGTCCTCGAAGACGTGCCCGTGGTGGGAGCCGCAGCGGGCGCAGTGGAACTCGGTGCGCGGGTAGAGCAGGAGGTAGTCGGTCTTCGTCTCGAAGGCGCCGGGCAACGCATCGTGGAACGACGGCCAGCCGCAGTGGGCGTCGAACTTGGTCTCGGCCCGGTAGAGGGGGTGGCCGCAGGCGGCGCAGACGTAGCTGCCCGGCCGCCACTCGTCGTTGAGGGGGCTGCTGCCGGGGCGCTCGGTCGCCTCCTGGCGCAGGACCCGGTACTGCTCGGGGGTCAGGTGCTCGCGCCAGCCGGCGTCATCGCGCGGGAGGTCGTCGACCATGGCTCAGACTACGCGGTCCGCGAGGCCGCGTACGTGGTCGGCGAACCAGGCGAGCTCGTCGGCGTTGACCGTATGCGGCATCCCTGGGTAGATGCGGCTCGTCACCGACGCCCCCTGGGCGAGGAGCTGGCGTCCGCTGGCATGGACGCGGCCCTCGGGGATGTGGGCGTCGACGTCGGAGCAGCCGAGGAAGACGGTCGTGCCGTCGAGGCGTTCGGGGTAGCGGGCGGGGTCGACCTCGGCGCCGATCAGGCCGCCGGAGAGTGCGACCGCGCCGCCCCAGGCGCCGCCGGCGCGGGCGACGTACTCGAGCGTCAGGCAGGCGCCCTGGCTGAAGCCGGCGACGACGATGCGCTCGCGCCGGACGCCCGCCGACTCGAGTTCGGCGACGGCTCGCTCGACGACCGCCAGGGCCGAGGTCAGCCAGGGCTCGTTGCGCTCGACGGGCTCGAGGAAGCGCAACGGGTACCACTGCGAACCGACCGCGTCGGGCGCGAGGACGGTGACCGGGCCGGCGCCGCGGGCGTCGAGTTCGGGTGCGAGGCCGAGGATGCCGGCGGCCGAGTCGCCGCGGCCGTGCAGGAGCACGATCGCGACCGGCGCCTCGCCCGGCGCGGGGCCCCAACGGAGGGTCGGTGCGTGCGCGTGGGGGTCGGCGCCCGGTCGGGTGGGTCGCAGGTCGATGCCGTTCATCGGGCCACCGCCGGGTTGGGGGCCGCGGTCGCCGCGCCCGCGGGCGGGAGGGCGCCCGACAGGTCGGGCAGCACGGCCTCGATGCGCGGCCGGTGGGGCTCGAGCCAGGGCGGCAAGATGAGGCGTTCGCCGAGGGCGGCGGGGTCCTCGTCGACGGCGAAGCCCGGCCCCTCGGTGGCGAGCTCGAACAGCACGCCGCCGGGTTCCATGAAGTACACGGAACGGAACCAGAAGCGGTCGATGACCTCGGACGGGCGTCGGCCGGCGCGGGCGACGGCGTCTCGGAGGGCGACCTGGTGCTCACCGTCGGCGACGGTCCAGGCCAGGTGGTGGACGCTGCCGACCCCCCAGGCGCCGCGGCGGCCCTCCGGATCCTCGCGCACGTCGAGGATGCGGCCGGCGCCGCCCGCGGGCGCGCCCTCGGGGGCGCCGGGCAGGACGAAGCGCACCCAGCCGTCCTCCTCGCCGAAGCGCTCGAACCCCATGACCTCGATCAGGAAGCGCTCGCTCGGCGCGATCTCGCGCAGCGGCGCGCGGGCGCCGTGGAGGCCGCGTATCTGCTCGGCGGCGGGCACGGGTCCGTCGTGCCAGGGGGTGAAGGCGAAGGGGTCGGGTCCCTCGACGAGCGCCAGGCGCAGGCCATGGGGATCGGCGAAGGGGAGGACGCGCTCGCCGAAGCGGTCGGTGATCGGATCGACGCGTGCGCCGGCGGCGAGGAGCCGGGCCTCCCAGGCCTCGAGGGTGCCGGGCGGCACCGTCAGGTAGGTCTCCTGCACCACGCCGACCCCCGGCGTGCCGGGCTTGGCGTGGGCCCAGGGGAAGAAGGTGAGGTCGGTACCCGGGTGGCCCTCGCCGTCCGCGTAGAACAGGTGGTAGGTGGCGGGGTCGTCCTGGTTGACGCTCTTCTTGACGAGCCGGAGCCCCATGACGCCCTGGTAGAAGCGCAGGTTCTCGACGGGGTCGCCGGCGATGGCGGTGACGTGGTGCAGGCCGGTGGGGGGACGGGCGTTCATGCGAGGACCTCCTCGGGGGTGGTGGGGCGGGCGGTGCCGAGGCGCTTGGCGAGCTCGGCGATGCGGATGACGTCGGCCGGATCGAGCGCGGCGAAGGCGTCGACGATGCGGCGCACGTGGGCGGGGTAGGCGCGTTCGATGCAGGCGCGCCCGTCGTCGGTGAGCGTCACGACGACGTTGCGGCGGTCGCCCGGGTCGCGCTCGCGGGCGACGAGGCCGTCGCGCTCGAGGTGGTCGACGACGACGGTGACGTTGCCGCTCGACTTGAGGATCTTGCGCCCGAGCTCGCGCTGGTTGAGCGGACCGAGGTGCCACAGCGCCTCGAGCACGCCGAAACGGCTCGCGGTGAGCCCCTCGGCCGCCAGCGGGCGGTGGATGCGGGCATCGACGGTGGCGAGCGCACGCGACAGCTTGACGTAGGCGTCGAGCGCGCGTCGTTCCTGTTCGCTGCCGCGGTGGCGGTTGGGCATGGCCGGCTCCTCCGGTCGTGGTTCTCGAGGCCGAGGCATATCGCTCAACATCGAACCGTTAGACATTGAGAGGTTATCTGGACCCGGTGGCCGCCGTCAAGTGATCCGGCGACGTCCCACCCGACCCACGGGCGCCCGGCGGACCGCTACGCTGGCCGCATGGACCACGACACGCCCGGCACCACGCCCACCTGGCTCGAGGACTGGGTCCACGGCGACCCCGTCTCGCGGCCAGCGTCCTGGGGCCGTCCCGGCCTCGCCCTGACGTTCAACCTCGAATGTGCCGGCTGCGTAGGCCGCGCGGTCCCGTGGCTCAAGCGCGTGGCCCCGCGGGTGGCCGAGCGCGCCACCCTGTTCGCCGTCCACACCGCCTACGGCCACCGGACGCTGGCGCGCGACCAGGTCCAGCCCCAGCTCGTCCGCTACGCCGCCGACTTCGCCCAGCTGCCCTTCCCGGTGGCCCTCGACCTGGAGGGTGGCTGGGCGCAGGCGATGGGGGCCGAGGGCACGCCGCACTGGTTCGTGTGGGACGCTGCCGGCGCCCTGCAGCGCAGCGTCTACGGCTCCCAGGAGAACGCGCTCACGCGCCTGGCGTACGTGCTCGAGGACTGGGGCGTCGCGCTGGACGAGTGACCGTCCGTCAGCCGGTCCGCGGCAGCTCCGGCCGCGGCAGGTCGAACAGGTCGCCGATCGCCGCGTAGCCCAGGCCCGCGAGGCGGGCGACCGGGTCGAGGCCGCGCGCGTCGACGCGGTGGGGCGGTGTGAACAGCGCGTCGTCGACATGGACGTGCACGACGCGCGCGAAGATCACGTGGTTGGCCACGCCGCCGTCGTCGTTGGCGACCGGCACGATCTGCGTCACCCGCGCCTCGAGGTGCGCGTGCGCCTCCGCGACCCGCGGTGGTCGGACGATCTGGCTCGCTGCGGCGGTCACGCCCGCGTAGGCGAACTCGTCGTGGTCGGGCGCCGACTCGACCGAGCTGGCGTTCATCGCCTCGACCGTCGCGCGCGAGACGACGTTGACCACCAACTCACCCGTGGTGCGCGCGTTGGCGAGCGTGTCCTTCTCGCGGCCGGCGCGCTTGCCGACCGACACGATCACCGTGGGCGGGGCGGACGAGACCAGGGCGAAGAAGGAGTAGGGCGCGAGGTTGGCGACGCCGCCGGCGTCGACCGTGCTGACCCAGGCGATGGGACGGGGGACGACAAGGCCGGTCAGGAGCAGGTGGCGGCTGCGGGCCTCGAGGGTGGCGGGATCGATCTCCATGGCCCGAGCGTAACGGGCGACGGCGCGGCCCACCGTCGCCGGGGGCGGGTCCGGGCCGGGGCGCCGTGACGCGCCGCCCACCGCCCTCGGCGGGGTCTACGATGGAGGCATGAGCGACTCCTGGCCCGATCCCGAGCGATACGAGACGATGACCTACCGCCGCGTCGGCCGCAGCGGATTGCACCTGCCCGCCGTGTCCCTCGGCCTGTGGCAGAACTTCGGCCACGAGGTACCGCTCGACGACGTGCGCGCCATGCTGCGCACGGCCTTCGACCTCGGCATCATCCACTTCGACCTGGCCAACAACTACGGTCCGCCGCCCGGCTCGGCCGAGGAGCAGTTCGGCGAGGCGCTGGCCCGCGACTTCGCGCCCTACCGCGACGAGCTCATCATCAGCACGAAGGCCGGCTACCGCATGTGGGACGGCCCGCACGGCGAGTGGGGCTCGCGCAAGTACCTGCTGTCGAGCCTCGACCAGTCCCTCGACCGCATGGGCCTCGACTACGTCGACATCTTCTACTCGCACCGCTTCGATCCCGACACCCCGCTCGAGGAGACGATGGGCGCCCTCGCCAGCGCCGTGCAGCAGGGCAAGGCCCTGTACGTGGGCGTCTCGTCGTACTCGGCCACGAAGACCCGCGAGGCGACCCGCATCCTGCGCGAGATGGGCGTGCCGCTGCTCATCCACCAGCCCTCGTACTCGATGCTCAACCGCTGGATCGAACCCGATCTGCTCGACGCCATCGAGGAGCTCGGGGTCGGCGCGATCGTCTTCTCGCCGCTGGCTCAGGGGTTGCTGACCGGCAAGTACCTCGGCGAGATCCCCGAGGATGCGCGCGGGGCGAAGGGCGTCCCCAGCTGGCGTCCCGAGTTCCTGCGACCCGAGGTGCTGGAGCGCGTCCGGGCGCTCAACGAGATCGCCGAGCGCCGCGGCCAGACGCTGGCGCAGATGGCGCTCGCCTGGTGCCTGCGCGACCCGCGGGTCACCTCCGTGCTCATCGGGGCGAGCAGCCCGCGGCAGATCGTCGAGAACGTGGCCGCGCTGGAGCGCCTCGACTTCGCCGAGGAGGAGCTCGCCGACATCGATCGGCACGCCGCCGACAGCGGACTCAACATTTGGGCGCGGTCGCACCAGGCCGGCTGAGTCACCGGCGGCCTTGCGTTCCCCGACGCGGATGCGCTACGCTCCGTGGGCTTGGCCGTGGGGGTCTGGTCCCCGCGGCGTCGCGGCGCCCAAGCGCCGCCCTCCGCCTCCGCGCGGCCCCGGGAGATGACCATGAAGTACAACAAAGGCGCCATCCTGCGCGCGATCGAGCAGCCCTCCATGCGTGACGACCACCCCGAGTTCGACACCGGCGACACGCTGCGCGTCGACTACAAGGTCGTCGAGGGCAACCGCACCCGCATCCAGGCGTTCGAGGGCGTCGTCATCGCTCGCAAGAACGGCCGCGGTGCCCGCTCCACGATCACCGTCCGCAAGGTGTCGGGCGGCGAGGGCGTCGAGCGCGTGTTCCCGCTGCACTCCCCGCTGATCTCCAGCCTCACGGTGGTCAAGCGCGGCCGCACGCGGCGCGCGAAGCTCTACTACCTGCGCGAGCTGCGCGGCAAGGCCGCCCGGCTCAAGACCGACGTCGGCCGGCAAGAGGCCGACCGCGCGGCGGCGCGCGCCGCCCGCGAGGCGAACGGCTGAGCGGAGTATCGCCCCCCAGCGGCGTACCGAGCGCGTGCCGACCCTGCCGGGCCGGCACGCGTTGCTTGTGGGCCACCCAATCGCGTGGACGGGCCGCCCGCCCGCGCGGGTCGGGTCGGCCGCGTTCGGATCAGGGGACGCCGTTGCTGCGGTACACCCGAAGGTGGTGGCGGAGCCCGTCCGTGTCGGGCCACGCCGCGGCGACGAAGACCTCGCCGGTGGCGCTTGCGGCGACGTCGCCCCCGTGGCCCGTGTAGGCGGGTGCCGTCGTGACGGGGAGTTGCAGGTCACGCCAGACCGCCGTCTCGTAGCGCCACAGCCGGTGAACCCCGACGTCGCCGCCGCCGTCGCCGGGCACGCGTTCGTGCCACAGCAGCAGGGTGCGCCCGAGACCGTCGAGCGTCAGGCTCGCCGCCGTGGCGACGCCGTCCGGCGCTGACTCGAGCGCGCTCCCGAGCCCGATCCACGCGCTGCCTGCCTCGCTCCAACGGCGCACGGCGACCCGATCATCGTCCGAGTTGCGCACCTGGAGGGCGGCGTGCAGCTCGCCGTCAGGTCCGGTCGCGAGGTCGTGCACGAAGGCCGCCGTCCACGAGCCGATGCGCAGGCTGCCCCCGAGGGGGTCCCACGCGCTGCCGGACCAGCGGTCGGCGAACACGTCGTAGGTGGTGGTGTCGTCGAGCCGCTCGCTCCAGGCCACCACCGGACGTCCGGCGGCGTCCAGTACGAGGACCGGGTTGTACGAGACGTGCGTCGGGTCGCGCCGACGCGGCGCGCCGACGTCGACCCAAGCGCTGCCCGTCCAACGGGAGACGCGGACCTCGAGGAGCGCCCCCGCGTCGCTGGGACGCGCGGTCCAAGCCACCACCGGCCGGCCCAGCTCGTCGAGAACGAGCGAGACGCGTCCGATGGCCGAGACCGCCTCCGGGTCGTTGACGGGGCCGCCGCCGATCGCCTGCCACGTCGCGCCGTCCCAGCGGTGCACCCACAACCGGTCCGGCACGCCGTAGACCGGGGTGTTCCAGGCGATCACGACGCTGCCGTCCGGGGCCACCGCGATGTCCTGGCTCCCGTACATCGGGCCCATCCGGTCATCGCCGTTGAGCCGGCCGCCGAGTGCCTCCCAGGCCTGGCCGTCCCAGGCGGCGGCCACGACGTCCGAGGGGGGCACCGAGCCGCCGCGCTCCTCGAGCCACACGGTCACCGGTCGGTCGGCCGCGTCCAGCGCGAGTTGGGCCTGGCCGATCGTGTGCCCGTCCTCGACCCGCAGCGCCGTGCCGCCCATCCACTGCCAGCGCGGCAGCGTCCATGACCAGGCGGGTGGCGCGACCAGCGCGTTGCCGGCCAGGTCGGCGATGGCGTCGGACAGGGTCAACCGCAGCGTGGCGGGCACGGCCATGGGTTCGTCGGGGGTCAGCGTGAGCGACCGTCCGTCCGCGCCCGCGGCGAGCGTCCCGGCGACGGGCGAGCCGCCCTCGACCTCGAGCGCGACGGTGCCCGGCGTGAGCGTCGCCGTAAGCAGCGGTTCGGAGAACGTGACGACGATCGGCGCACCGATCCACACGTTGTCGTCGCCCGGGGCCGGCGTGCGCGCGGCGACGGTGGGTCGCGTCCGGTCCACGACCACCGTCCGAGGCTCGCTCACGACCTGGGTCCCGCCGCGGCGCGCCACGGCCGTGAGTTCGTGGGCCCTCTCGGCCTCGCCGGCCGTGGACCAGACGTACGTGTACGGGGCCGTCAGGGCGACCAGCAGGTCGCCGTCGCGTCGCAGCTCGACCGTGTCGGGTGCGCCTGTCACGGCCACCTGAACCGTGAGGGTCGTGGCCGCGTAAGCCGTCGCACTCGGGCTGCTGATCGCGACGGTGAGGGCGTTGCCGCCACTCGGATCGCCGCCGCAGGCGGCGACGACCCACGCGAGGGTCAGCGCGGTCAGCTGAACGAAGGGGATGCGGGTGCGCTGCGGCATGGTTGACTCCTTCAACCATGAGGACGCGCGGAACGCGTCTCGCGCCTGGCGCTGCTACCGACCGTTCGGGCGCACGCACCAGGTCGCGCGCGCGACGGGCCGTCCTTCCGATCGCTTCAGGTTAGCAGGCGACGCATCGGAGACCACCCGGGGGCATCGGTTGACACGCCAGGAGGCCGTCGGTACACTTCGGTTCGCCTGCGCGTGCGCGGGGCTGTGGCGCAGTTGGGAGCGCGTCTGAATGGCATTCAGAAGGTCAGGGGTTCGAATCCCCTCAGCTCCACCAGGCAAGTTGCCGTCCCATACGGCATAGATCGGCGAAGCGGCCCCGAGACATCGGGGCCGCTTCGCCGTCTTGGTGGGCCGGCGCCGGATCGTCGGGAGGGAACATGGACGCCGAACTCCTGCGCCTGTTGCTGATCACGTTCTTCGCGGCCGTGCTGGCGGACCTGTCGATGGTGTTGGGCGTCGCGCCGTTCTTCTTCCTCGAGGACCTATCACAGCGGGCGGCCGCCACCCTGTCGGCGGTGGCCGCCGGCATGATGGCCGCAGCGAGCCTCGTCCAGCTCGTCGGCGAGGGGCTTCGGAGGGCGCCCGGCCTGCAGGCGTGGGAGGTCGCGGCGGGCCTCGCGCTCGGGGCGCTCTTCTACGCCGGCGTCGCGAGGTGGGTGCGCGCCGCGGAGGGCTTCGATCCCCTCAGGTTGCGCGCGACCGGTGGCACGGCGGCGCTCATGATCGTGGCGGCCATGACCGCGCACTCCCTCCCCGAGGGCATCGCGATCGGTGTCGCCTTCGGCTCCGGCGAGGCGGGTTTCGGCGTCGCGGTCGTGTCCGCGCTCGCGGTCCACAACGTTCCCGAGGCGATCGCCATCACCTTGGCCCTGCGGGCGAAGGGCCTGTCGATCTGGCAGTGCCTGGGCTGGGCCCTGTTCACCAGCGTGCCGCAGCCGATCGCCGCTCCGTTCGCCGCCGGCCTCATGTGGTTCTTCGAGCCGCTGCTCCCGTTCGGCCTCGGGTTCGCCGCCGGCGCCATGCTCTTCTTGGTGGTCGACGACCTCCTGCCGGAGGCGCTGGAGGAGATCGACTCCTCCCGCACCGCCGCCGCGTTCACCGCCGGAGCGGTCGCGATGATCGTGCTCGGGCGCCTCGTCGGCCTGTGAGGGGCAACGCGCGGGGTCCACGTGGCACGACCCGCGCGGCTCGCGCCGGGGCCTCGTTCCCGATGCCCCGGACCCTCAGCGCAGGGCCGCGGCCGCCGGCGCGGCGAAGCCGATGAGTGCATCATCGAAGCGCTCCAAGGCATCGAGCAGATTCTCGGACCGCGCCTCGAGCATGCGCGCGTAGCCTTCGGCCGGGAAGCCCAGCGCGATCCCGTCGGCCAGAAGCTGCGGCCGCAGGCCAGCGATCCGTCCGTCGGTGAGCAGGTAATCCTCGACGATGGCTTCCTCGGGTACGCCGGCGGCGCGTAGCAGCAGCGCGGCGACCAACCCCGTGCGGTCCTTGCCGGCGGAGCAGTGGAAGGCGACCGGTCCGTCGGACGCCGCGAGTGCTTCGGTCAGCCGCGCGAACGCCGCGCGGTAGCCCTCGCGGGCGAAGGCGAGCGAGGCGCGGTAGCGGGTGCGGAGGTCGAACGGGTCGCCGACGACCTCACCGCGATCGATGGCCGCGCCCACTGCAGCGAACAGATCGACGGGAAGCACCTCGAACCTGGCGTCGGTGGTGAGCGCGCCGGGCGCGGTGTCCCGCTCCGCATCGGTGCGCAGGTCGACCACGAAGCGCAGGCCGTGGCGGGCGAGGGTGTCGCGGTCCGCCTCGGTGGCGTAGGTGAACGCGTCCGAGCGCCACAGGCGGCCGGCTCGGGTGCGGCCGCCTCCAGCCAGGGGCCAGCCACCGAGGTCACGGGTGTTGACCGTCCCCTCGAGTTCGACGTGCAGCGGCGCCCACCTCACCGGTCGCAACTCCTGCTGGGGCAGGCGTCCGCGGTACCGCAGCCGAGCCACGCCAGCGCCTCCTCGAAGCCAGCCGTGGCGAACACCGCCACCGGAGCCGGGGTGCCATCGGCGTCGGGTGTCACGGCGAAGCGTAGCGTCTCGCCGGTGGCCAAGAGGGCGGCCGCGGCCGCGGCGTCCCAACCGCGGAAGACGATGGCGCCGTCCTCGTTCGCCCCCCGCGAGGTGGCGCGAGTCGCCCCCGCGCGTGCGCTCATGCGCACGGTGGCCATGTCCGAAGCAAGGTCGGGGAGCGTCAGGCGGACCTCCAGTCCGTCGCCGTCGCACGCGACCGTCAGGGCGGCACCGTCGCCGCAGGTGACCAGCCCCATGCCGGGGACGAGCGTCCAGTCGCCGATGTGCACGATCTGAACGCCGACACCCGCGCCGGTTGGGCAGGCGCCCTCGGACTGGCCAAGGCCGACGCCCCCCACGATTGCGGCTGCGATCACGAGCCAATCCCGACGCTGCTGCATGGTCTCTCACCGGCCGTCCGGCCCCTCGGGCTGCGGGCAGTCTAGCTACCACGGCCCCGGCAAGTGTCCCTATGTGCCGGCCCGCTCTCATGCGAACGTGCAACAAAGTCCATCCGTCGCGCCTCGCGGAGCGCCGCTCCCGGGTCGCTGCCGCCCATCGCCCCGCGTTCCGCACGTGGAGACTCTGCCGGACCATGCGCACCGCGTCGACGACGATCGCCCTCCTCCTCTTCTGGAGCGTCGTCGTGCCGCCGGAGGGGTGGCTGGACGTGGCGATCGGCGCCGTCGCGTCGGTGACGCTCGCCTTCTGGGCCACCCGCTTCCTGTGGCCGCCGACGCATGCGCCGCGGGCTCCCTTCCGCCCGATCCGGTTGCTCTGGTTCATCCTGGTCACGGAGTGGCGGATCATCGTCTCCGCGGTCCAGGTGCTGCGCATCGTGTTCGACCCGCGCCTCCCGATCGCCCCCGAGGTCATCCGCCAGACGGTTCGTTTCGACGGGGACCTCGCCCGCGTGGCGTACGCGAACGCGATCACCGTCACGCCGGGCACCCTGACGCTCGATGTCGAGGGCGACGTCTTCACGGTGCACGCGCTCGAGCCCGCGTTGGCGAGCGAGCTGGTCGACGGCACCCTGGCCCGCGACGTGGTCCGCGCCTTCGGGCGGGGCGGTGACGCGTGACGAACCTGCTGTGGGTCAGCGCCACGGCGCTCCTGGTGCTCGCCTTCGCCTGCCTGTGGCGGGCCGACGTCGGGCCGACGATCCAGGACCGCCTGCTGGCCGTCAACGTCGCGGGGACCAAGGCGATGGCGGTGCTGGTCCTGATGGCCGCGATCGCCGGACACGCCTTCCTGATCGACGTCGCGATCGTGTACGCCCTCCTGAACCTCGTCATCACGTTGGCGGCCACCCGCTACATCGAGAGCGGTCGGCTGCGCAGCGAGTCGCCGGCGGACGAGCTGCCGGTGCGGGCGGAGGGCCCCGGATGACGCCGCTGCTCGATGTCCTGGCCGTCGTCCTCCTGCTCGTGGGCCTCGTCTTCGTCCTCGGCGGGACCCTCGGGCTCGTGCGCCTGCCGGACCTCTTCTCCCGCGCCCACGCCACGGGCAAGTGCGACTCCGTCGGGGTCGGCTCGATCCTCCTGGGGGTCGCGCTCCTGGGTGGGCTGCAGGCCGGCGACCTGAAGCTCCTGCTGCTGCTCCTGCTCAGCCTGGTGTCGGGACCGACCACGGCGCACGCGTTGGCCCGCGCCGGCCACCGCACCGGCCTGCCGGTCTGGCGCCGACGGGATCGAGGCGACGCGTGAGCGACGTCTTCGACGCCGTCATGCTGACCCTCCTCATCGCGACCGCGGTGAGCGTGGCGCGCGCGCGCGACCTGCTGGCGGCGGTGGTCATCTTCTCGCTGTACAGCCTGACGATGACGCTCGTGTGGCAGCACCGCGGCGCCCCGGACGTGGCCATGACCGAGGCCGCGGTCGGCGCAGGCGTCACCACCGTGCTCTTCTTCATCACGATCGCCCGGACCACCCGGCGGGAGAAGCCGTGAGGCCCTGGTCGCTGCTGCTGGTGCTGCTCGTGGCGCTGCCGCTCGTCGTCGGCGTGGTCAACCTGCCACCGCACGACGCGCCGGACGCGCCGATCCACACCGGTGTCGGCGTCCGCTACCTCGAGCGCGGGGTGGAGGAGACGGGCTACAAGAACCTCGTCACCGCCGTGCTGCTCAACTACCGCGGCTTCGACACCTTCTTCGAGGTCGTCGTCATCTTCACGGCGCTGGTCTCGGTGCTCGCCCTCCCGCGCGGCAGCGCGGCCGGCCCCGGCGGCGCCCAGGCGCCGGCCGGGGCCGAGCCCAACGGCGCGCCGGGGGTTCCGGTCAGCCCGGTCGTGAGCTACGTCGTGCGGCTCATGGCCCCGTTCATGGCGATGTTCGCCCTCGCGATGGTGTACCGCGGGCACGTCACCCCCGGCGGCGGCTTCCAAGCCGCGGCGGTGTTCGCGGCGATCTTCATCGCGATCGGCCTGGTCCTCGGGCGCGCGCGCGCCGCCCGGCTGGTGCCGGTCGACTGGCGACCGTGGCTGCAGGGCGCGGCGCCGCTGGCCTTCGCGGCGGTCGCCTGGGTCGGCTGGCGCCTGACTGGCGCGTTCCTCGGCTTCCCCACCGACGACCACGCTGCTCAGGAGGCGATGGGGCTCGTGCTCGAGTTCGCCATCGCGCTCGGGGGCGGCGTCATTCTGGCGCGCCTCTTCCTCGAGATGGAGACCTGAATGCTGCTCTTCGGGCTCGATCTCGACTACGTCCTCGTCGTCGTCCTCTTCTGCGTCGGGCTCTACATGCTGGTGTCCAAGAGCAACCTCCTGAAGAAGCTGCTCGGGCTCAACGTCATGGAGACGGCCGTGTTCGCCTTCATCGTCACCTCCGGCATGGTCGAGGGCGGCGACCCGCCCATCCTGGTGACCGGGACCGCGGCGCCCTACGTGAGCCCGATCCCTCACGCGATGGTCCTGACCGGCATCGTGGTGGCCGTCAGCGTCACGGCCGTCGCCCTGGCGTTGATCGTGCAGATCCATGCGCACTTCGGCACGATCGAGGTCGACGAGCTCAAGGAGCTGCCGTGAGCCCCGACTGGGTGGAGGCGCTCCCGTGGACGATCGTGGTGCCGGTGGTCGGCGCGGTCCTCACCCCGGTCGTCGCTGCGCGGCGACCGCGGTTGGCCGGCCATTGGGCGTGGGGGGTGCTGATCGTCGCCTCCGTGCTGGCCTCCGGGCTCGTCGTCCAACTGGCGGCGGACGGTCCCTTCTCCTACGACGTGGGTGGCTGGGCGCAGCCCTACGGCATCGAGCTGCGCTTCGACCACTTCAGCGCCTGGGTGCTGCCCCTGCTGCTGCTGTTCGTCGTCATCGTCCCGTTCTCCTGGCGCTACCTCGACCACGTCATGCCCGACGAGCGGCGCCCGGCCTTCTACGCGCTGCTGCTGCTGAACGCCGGCGGCATGATCGGCTTCTGCATCACCGGCGACTTCTTCAATCTGTTCGTCTTCACCGAGGTGGTGTCGCTCTCCAGCTACGCGCTGGTGGCCGTGGGCGGTCGCGGCCTGGCGGCCTTCGCGGCGCTGAAGTACCTCTTCATCGGCGCCGTGTCGTCGCTGCTCATGCTCTTCGCGACGGCGCAGCTGTTCGCCCTGACCGGCAGCCTCAACATGGCGGACGTCGCCGGCCGGCTCAACGAGGTCGGCGGCGGCCCGGCGGTCATGGTGGCCTTCGCCGCGTACGCCGTGTCCTTCATGGTCAAGACCGCCATGTTCCCCGTGCACGTGTGGCTGCCGGACGCGCACGCGATCGCGCCGAGTCCCGTCAGCGCCGTGCTCTCGGGGATGGTCGTCAAGGTCGGCATCATCGGGATGCTGCGCGTCTACCAGGTGTTCTTCGCCGCGGACGTGCTGGAGTTGGGGGCGTTCAACCAGACGTTGGTGTGGTTCGGCGCGATCTCGATCGTCATGGGGGCGTTCTTCGCCATCTTCCAGGACGACATCAAGCTGATGCTGGCCTACTCGACGATCTCCAACATCGGCTACATCGTGCTCGGCCTCGGCTTGGCATCGCCGTACGCCGTGATCGGGGCCTCGGTCCACGTGTTCAACCACGCCCTGATCAAGGCGACGCTGTTCCTGGCCGCCGGCGCGATCATCCACCAGACCGGTCTGCGCACGCTGTCGGACCTCCGCGGCATCGCGCGCAGGATGCCGCAGACCTCGGCCGCCATGGCCATCGGGGCGGTCTCGATCGTCGGGCTGCCGCCCACGGCCGGCTTCGTGTGCAAGTGGTACATCGCGCTCGGCGCGTTCGAGTCGGGCCAGGCGCCGTTCGGTTTCGCGCTCGTGTTCGGCGCGTTGTTCATCTTCATCTACTACGTGCGCATGCTCAACGCCTTCTACTTCCAGGAGCCGGTGCACGACGTCGTCATCGAGGCGCGCGAGGCGCCCTGGTCGATGAGGGTGCCGGTCATCGTGCTCGCGACCCTGTGCCTGGTGCTCGGCGTGCTCGGCGGGATCCCGCTTGCCTTCGTCGAGCCCGCCGTCCTCGACCTGCTGCCCTTCTGGGGAAGCTGACGTGGACGTCGTCGACGCCCGCCCGATCCTGGCGCCCTTCGTCTCGTTCCTGTGCGCGGGCCTCGTGTTCGCCGTCGGTCGCAGCATCTTCTGGCGGCGCTTCTTCACCTTCCTTGCCGCGTTCATCAAGATGGGCCTGGTCTTCTCGATGTTGCCCGGCACGCTCCGCGGCGTGGTGTACGTCTACGACTTCGTCGAGTTCACGCCCGGCATCGGCATCGCCTTCCGCGCCGACGCCTACGGCATGTTCTTCGCGCTGGTGTCGTCGACGCTGTGGTTGTTCACGACCATCTACGCGATCGGCTACATGCAGGGTGACCGCGACCGCGTCCGCTTCTTCGGGTTCTTCGCGCTCTGCGTCTCCACCACGGTCGGCGTCGCCTTCGCCGAGAACCTGCTGACGTTCTTCCTCTTCTACGAGACCCTGACGATCTGCACCTACCCGCTGGTGGTGCATGCCGAAACGCCCGAGGCGCTGCGCGCCGGGCGCATCTACCTCACCTACACGCTGATCGGCGGCGGCTTCGCGCTGGTCGGTGCGGTGATGGTCAACGCCGTGGCGGGCACGCTGACGCTCTCGCAGCCCGGCATCCTGAGCGGCGATCTCGGGACCACCACCCTGGCGATCATCTTCACGTGCCTGATCATCGGCTTCGGGGTCAAGGCGGGCATCATGCCGCTCCATGGCTGGCTGCCGATCGCGATGGTCGCGCCGACGCCGGTCAGCGCCCTGCTGCATGCCGTCGCGGTCGTCAAGGTCGGCGCCTTCGGCGTTACCCGGGTGATCTACAACGTCTTCGGCGTCGAGTTGCTCGGCGTCCTAGGCTTCACCGTCCCGCTGGCCTTCCTGGCGGGCTTCACGATCGTCGCCTCGTCGACCATCGCGCTCACGCAGAACCACCTGAAGCGCCGGCTCGCCTACTCGACGATCAGCCAGCTCTCCTACATCGTGTTGGGCGCGGCGCTGCTGACGCCGCTGGCGGCGACCGCGGCGATCGTCCACGTCGCCAACCAGGCGTTCGCCAAGATCACGATGTTCTTCGTCGTCGGCGCGATCGCCCGCACCACCGGCAAGAAGTACGTCAGCGAGATCGACGGCATCGCCGCGCGCATGCCGATCAGCATGGCGGCGTTCACGATCGCGGCGCTTTCGTTCGTCGGCGTGCCGTTGACCGCGGGCTTCATCACCAAGTGGTACCTGGCGCTCGGCGCGCTCGAGGCCGACGCCTGGTGGTTCGTGCTGGTGCTCATCGTCAGCGCCCTGCTCAATGCCGGCTACTTCTTCCCGATCGTGCACCGCGCCTACTTCCGGCCGGCGAAGGAGCCGTGGCCCCCGCTCGAGGAGGGGCGCCGCTTCGAGACCGCCAAGACGCTGCTGTTCCCGATCGTGATCTGTGCCGCCTACGTGCTCCTTCTCGGCGTGACCGCCGAGGTTCCGGGCATGCCCTTCTCGATCGCCCAGGTGGCGGTGGAGGGCTTCTTCGCCGGCGGCGGGGTCGTCCCGTGAGTCCCACCGCCGGCGTGGTCGTCTCGTGGTGGCCGGGTGTCGCGATCGCGCTGCCCCTCGCCGGCGTGGCGGTGTCCGCGGCATACGGGTGGTCGGAGCGCCGCCGCGCCGCGGTGCTGGCGGCCCTGAGCTTGGGGGCGCTGCTCGTCGCGCTGGGTTTGATCCGCGAGGTGCTCGCTGGGCGCATGCCCGAGGCCCACCTGCTGCACATGACGGCGCAGTTGTGGATGGTGCTGCGCATCGACGCGGCGGGGGCGCTCTACGGCGCGACCGTGGCGGCCCTCGGCCTGTTGGCCCTGACGTACGCGTTCGGCTACGTGCGTCCCGGACCGCGGCGCGCACGCTTCTTCGCCTTCTTCATGGCCTGCCTGGCCTGCACCCTCGGGGTGGCCTACGCCGGCAACCTGCTCACCTTCCTCGTCTTCTACGAGGCGTTCTCGGTGCTGACGTATGCGCTCGTCATCCACGAGCAGACGCCGGCCGCCATCGCCGCCGGCACGAAGTACATCGCCTACATCCTCGTCGGCGGGAGCTTGGTCCTCGCCGGCGTGTTGCTCACCTTCTTCCTGGCCGGTGACCTCGCCTTCGTGGGCGGCGGGTTCCTGCCGGTCGATGCGCCACGGGCCCAGCTGCTGACGGCGTTCTGGTGCTTCGTCGTCGGCTTCGGCGTCAAGGCCGCGCTGGTGCCGCTGCACGGCTGGGTGCCGGACGCGCACCCGGCCGCGCCGGCGCCGTTCTCGGCGGTGCTCTCGGGCGTGATGGTGGCCGCCGGCGCCTTCGGCATCATGCGGGTCGTCTTCGACGTGTTCGGCGTCGGCCTCTTCACCGCGCTCGGCGTGGCGCCGTGGCTGACGGCCATCGCCGCGGCCACCGTGCTGGTGGGCGCGGTGTTGGCCCTCGGGCAGGAGGACCTCAAGCGCCGGTTGGCGTACTCGACGATCAGCCAGATGGGGTACCTGACGCTCGCGGTGTCGCTCGCGGGCTCCGGCGTCATGGCCGGCGGCCTGGTCCACCTGGTGCATCACGCCTTCATGAAGGGCACGCTCTTCTTCTGCGCCGGCCTGTGGATTCACGTCGCCGGCGCGCGCCGCCTCGGCGAGCTGCGCGGCGTCGGGGCGCGCATGCCGCTGACGACGGCGGCCTTCACGCTGGCGGCCCTGGGGATGATCGGCGTCCCGCCGCTGTCCGGTTTCGTCAGCAAGTGGTGGTTGGGCATCGGCATGCTCGAGATCGGCGCCGGGGCGGCGCTGGCGGTGCTGCTGGCGGGCGCCCTGCTGGCCGCCGCCTACCTGCTGCCGGTCGTGTACGCCGCCTACTTCGCCCCAACCCGTCCGGGCGTCGCGACCCCGATCCGCGACCGAGCATCGGGCGGCGCCCGGGAGGCGCCGTGGACGATGCTGGTCCCTACGTTGGCCGCGGCCGCGCTCACGCTCGCCTTCGGCCTCGGATCGCACCTGCGCGGCTTCCCGCTGCAGCTGGCGGAGCGCGCCGTGCTCGCCTGGTTCGGTGGGGGTTGAGGCGATGACGCACGCGGGACCGATGCTCGTCCTGCTGGTGCCGCTGGTGGCGGTGCCGCTCCTGTGGCCGGTCGGTCGCCTGGGCCGGGTGGCGATGGGGTGGCTGGTCACGCTCGCCTCGGTCGCCTCCTTCGCCGCGGTGGCAGCCCTGGCGCCGGCGGTCGTGGCCCACGGGCGCCTGACCGTCAGCGTGCCTGGGGTGCTGGGCCGGTTGGGGTTCGCGCTCGACGGTGTCGGCCTCGTCTTCGCGCTCATCGCGACGTTCGTGTGGACCTGCGCCTCGCTCTACGCCATCGACTACTTGCACGACGACGGCAAGGAGCGGCGCTACCACCTCACCAGCCTGCTGACGCTCGCGGCGATGATCGGGATCGTCGTCGCCAGCGACCTGATCACCCTCTACGTGTTCTTCGAGTGGCTCGGGTTGGCGGCCTACCTGTTCGTCGTCCACGTCGGCGGCCGCGAGGCCGACCGGGCGGGCCTCAAGTACCTGATCCTGACGCTGCTCGGGGGCTTCGCGGTGCTGACCGGCGCGCTGATCGTGCAAGGGATGGGGGGCGGCGAGTTGGGCGTCGCGCTGGCGCTGGAGCCCGGCGGCGAGACGATGCGCTGGGTGGCCGCCGCGCTCCTCGTCCTCGGTTTCGGGGTCAAGGCCGGTGTCCTCGGCCTCCACATCTGGCTGCCCGACGCCCACACGGCGGCACCTGCGCCCGCGAGCGCGCTGCTGTCGGGACTGATGATCAAGGCGGGCGCCTACGGCATCCTGCGCACCGTGGCTGGGCTCTTCGGCGGCGGCCCGGACGCGCCCCCGCCGGTGGCGCTGCAGGCCGAGTCCATCGCGCTGGCGGTGCTGTTCCTCGGCAGCGCGACGATGTTCGTGGGCGTCTTGATGGCCTTGTGGCAGAACGTGGCCAAGCGGCTGCTGGCGTACAGCAGCGTCAGCCAGATGGGCTTCATCCTGGTGGGCATCGGCTCCGCGGCCTACCTGGCCGACGGCGGCAGCGTCGGCTGGACCGGGACGCTGCTGCACGTGGTCAACCACGCGCTGTTCAAGGGCCTGCTGTTCCTGGGCCTCGGCGCCGTCATCCACGCGACCGGCGAGGGCGATCTGCGCCGCCTCGGGGGCCTGTGGCGGCGCATGCCGTGGACCTTCGCGTTCGTCGTCGTCGCCGTCGGTGGCATCGTCGGACTGCCGGGACTCAACGGCTTCGTCAGCAAGAGCGTCCTGCACCACGCGCTGACGTACGCGGAGGGCCACCACCACCTGGTGGCGCTCCAGTGGGCCGAGTGGGTGTTCACGATCACGACGATCGGCACCGCGGCCGCGTTGATCAAACTGCTCGCGATGACCTTCCTCGGGTCCGCCCGCGCGGACCTCGGGCGGCCCGTGCACGAGGCTTCCTGGCGCATGCGGCTGGCGATGGGGGTGATGGCGGCCGCGATCGTCACGTTCGGCCTGCGCCCGCAGCTCCTGGCGCCGGTGCTCGCCGCAGGCGTCGAGGTCTACGCCGCCTCCTCGTCCGGCGTGCTGCGCTACGTCTCCTCACCGATCGGTCACGCCGCGGACCTGCGCGCGGCGGCGACGGCCCTCACGCTGGGCGCCCTGGTGGCCTGGGCGAGCGCGCGCTGGCGCGTGTTCGATCGCCCACCGCCGGTGTGGCTCTCGCTCGACCGCCTCCTGGCGCGGGCGATCGCGGCCGGCACCGCCGCGATCCGGTGGGGTCTGGCCGAGCGCGCGGCCTTCGAGGCGAGCGCGCGGCGCCTCTTCGAGCGCGAGCGCGACGCCGTCCTGGCGGCGAGCGCCCGCCCCCCGATCATCGGCCGGCAGCTGTGGCTGCGCCTGCGCGTGCGGACCCTCGCCGCGGTCGAGCGCCTGGCCGCCAACTGGGAGCTCGCGGAGCGTTTCACCCGCCAACTCGGGCAACGCCTCGACGAGAGTCGACGCCTCGACGAGAGCCGGCGCCTGCAACGCGAGGCGCGCCTCGCGCGCGCGGAAGCCGTCGTCGTGCCCGGAAGCGAGGAGCTCAGGCGGGCGGCTCGGCGCCGGATCCAGCGCGACACGCGTGACCTGAGCCTCAACGTGGGCGTGCTGTTCGTCGTCTGGCTGCTGTTCCTGGGGGCGCTGTGGGTCGTGGCGGCTTGAGGCCTCGGCCGGCGGGCGCCGGGCGATCCTCGCGGTTGGGCGCGTGACCGCAACCTGGCCTACCAAACCTTAGGTCGATTGCGGGTCATCGTGCGTCATGGGTCGGGGGCGTGGCCGTCCGGTGGATGGATCGCGGCGCAACCATCCACAGGGGAGGCAGCGACGTGGTTTGGATCCGACGATGGTGGTGGCCGCTGTTGGCCGTCGTGGTGTGGTTGGCGGGGGCGGGCATCGGCGGGCCCCTCTTCGGCCGCCTGGCCGAGGTGCAGTCGCAGTCCCCGACGGATTTCCTGCCCAGCTCGGCCGAGTCGACACGCGCCCAGGCGCTGCAGCAGGCCTTCGGCGACGACGTCGCGCCGCCGGCCATCCTGGTCTTCGTCGACGACGCCGGGATCGGGGCAGCGGCCCGCGACGACCTGTCGGCACGGCTGGAGGCGATCGGTAGCCTCGAGGGCGTCGGCGTGGCTTCGCCATGGATCCCTTCGGCCGAGCGCAACGACGCCGGCGACCCGCTGGCCCTGCAGGCGTTCGTCGGCATCGTCGGCGCGGCACCCGAGGTGGTGACCGAGATCCGCGGAGAGCTGCGCGACCCCCCGACCGGCATCGACGCCTTCGTCACCGGCCCGGCGGGCTTCGTCGCCGACCTCGTGGCGTCGTTCGGCGAGATCGACGGGCTCCTGTTGCTGGTGACGGTCGTCGCCGTCCTGGTGATCCTGCTCGCCGTCTACCGCAGCCCGGTGCTGCCGCTGCTCGTGTTGCTCTCGGCGATCGCCGCGCTCTCGGTGGCCGTGATCGTCGTGTTCCTCATGGCTCGGGAGGGCTGGATCACCCTCAATGGCCAGGCGCAGGGCATCCTGTTCATCCTGGTGATCGGCGCGGCCACCGACTACGCCCTGCTGCTCGTTTCGCGCTACCGCGAGGCGCTGCGCGCGGAGGCCGACGTCCTCGTCGCCACGCGCAGGGCCTGGCGTGGCGCCTTCGAGCCGATCCTGGCATCGGGCGGCACGGTGATCGCCGGCGTGATGACGCTGCTGCTGTCGGGCCTCAACTCCAACAAGGCGCTCGGGCCGGTGGCGGCGGCCGGTATCGCGGTCGCCATGCTCGCCGCGCTCACCTTCCTGCCGGCGCTGCTGGCGCTGTTCGGTCGCGGCGCCTTCTTCCCGTTCCCGCCGCGGTTGGCTTCCACGCCGTTGCGGGCGTCGCCGGTCGTGCACACCCGCGGACTCTGGGCCCGCGTCGCCGATCTGGTGGCGCGCCGCCCGCGGCGCGTTTGGGTCACGACCGGTTCCGTCCTGCTCGTCGCGGCGGCCTTCGCCCCCTCGTTCCAAGCCGACGGCGTGCCGCAGACCGAGGTCGTGCTCGGGACGACGGAATCCGTCGCCGGGCAGGCCGCCCAGGCGCGCTTCTTCGCGGCGGGCTCGGGTGCGCCGGCCGTCGTCATCGCGAACGCCGAGCTCGCCGAGCCACTGCTGGCGGCCGTCAAGGCCGTGCCGGGGGTGGACTCGGCGACGCTGCGCCCCGTCCCCGGCGGGCTCGCCCCCGGTGGGCCGCCCGCGTTCGGCGGCCCACCCGCCAGCCGGGCGCCCCTGGTGGCCGTGGTCGACGGCCGGGAGCTCATCGAGCTGCAGGTGACGCTGGCCTTCTCGCCCGACAGCGACGAGGCCATCGCGGTCGTGCGCGAGTTGCGTGAGGCGGTGCGCCGCGTCGATGCGCTCGCCGTGGTGGGTGGGCCCACGGCCACCGACCTCGACACCCGGGCCACCGCACGCCGCGACCTGTGGGTGATCATCCCGCTGGTGCTGCTGGTGATCACCGCCATGCTCATGCTCCTGCTGCGATCGCTGGTCGCCCCGCTCCTGCTCATGGCGACCACCGTGCTGTCGTTCTTCTCCACGCTCGGCATCGCGGGCCTGGTGTTCGAACACGTGTTCGGCTGGTCCGGCGCCGACCCGGTCGTGCCCCTGTTCGCCTTCGTCTTCCTGGTCGCGCTGGGCATCGACTACAACATCTTCCTCACCAGCCGCGTGCGCGAGGAGGCGCTGGTGCGCGGCACCCGGCCGGCCGTCATCGTCGGGCTGCGGGTGACGGGCGGCGTGATCACCTCCGCCGGCATCGTGCTCGCCGCCACCTTCGCCGCGCTGGCGGTCATCCCGCTGTTGTTCCTGGCGCAGATCGCCTTCATCGTGGCCTTCGGCGTCCTGGTCGACGCGCTGGTCGTCCGTTCGTTCCTCGTCCCTGGGCTGCTGTACGACATCGGCGCCCGGGTCTGGTGGCCGTCGCGGCTGGCCCGGGAGGCGTCCGGCGGTGTCCCGACGGGGGTCGCGGGTGCCGATGCGCGCCGGTCGCTTGCTTAGGCCCCGACGGATCTGGTAGGCTTTCGGTTCTGGACCGGGGCGCCCGCGGGCGCGACCGGCCATCGAACGGTCGGACGCCTGCCAGGCCTCGGAGCCCAAGCGGTGCGTCCACGTTCGCACGTCGCCCCGACCCCGGCCTCCGCCGGCCGCGGGCACCGGAGGTAGGAGAGCCATGTTCGCGATCATCGAGTCCGGCGGCAAGCAGTACCGCGTCCAGCAGGGCGACGTGCTGCGCCTGGAGAAGCTCGACGCCGAGCCCGGCGCCACGGTGGACTTCCCCGTGTTGCTGCTCGGCGGCGAGTCCGTCAAGGTCGGCAGCCCGCGCGTCGACGGCGCCAGCGTCAAGGCCGAGGTCGTCGCCCACGGGCGCGGCGACAAGATCCGCATCTACAAG
>Ga0180429_10001141_pt1 | contig 22747 bp, 26 predicted proteins | sample SS_ome_FD_132428 | JGI IMG/M metagenome (GOLD analysis project Ga0180429, IMG submission 132428) | Hypersaline lake sediment archaeal communities from the Salton Sea, California, USA - SS_1_S_1 metaG | ecosystem: Environmental > Aquatic > Non-marine Saline and Alkaline > Hypersaline > Sediment ...
AGGCGAGGGTATCTATGCGATGCCCGAAGTCGGAGCCAAGGTGAAGTGCTGCATGCCGAGCGACGGGGCTCCATTCATCATGGGGTTCTGTACGACCTTCGAGCGAGAGGGGCAGCCTCCCGAGGACGAGGGGGCAACGACCACTCAACCGTCTGTGGAGACGAGCTCAGATGCTGAGAGTGAGGAGGGGCCGCCGGTCGAAGTCACCTATCGGTCGGGGCGTCCCTACCTCCAGCAGGGCGACATTATGCTTCGCTGCCGTGACGGCAACCAGATCTGGTTGCATCGGGGTGGCGTCGTGGAGATCGGTTCTACTTGGTTGAGCAAGAGGTTCTACATCCCAGTGGCCAATACGATCAGGGACGTGGCCGAGAACTGGGAGGCGCTTACTCTGGCTGGCGACATGATGTGGTCGGTGGAACGGTCAGATCGGTCTCCCAGTGCGGACGCTGATGCTCAGTTCACCTTGCTCGCCAAGAACTACGCCCAGGATGAGTTCTACACCGTGGAAGTCCGAGCCGGCCACGTCGACGACGACAAGCGGTTTCAGATGACGGTGGCCCCCAACGTCATCAAGAGTGACGGAACCTTCGACGGCGGAGGCTCTCCGGTCTACACCTACTGGATCGATCAAGAGGGCAACATCGATCTGTTCGTGAAGAAGGACGCGAACATTCTCATCGAAGGTGAGCTCACCGAGCAGGTGAACGGGAGTGCTGAGTACACCTACGGATCGGGAAGGACAATCAACGTCACAGGTGATGACGAGACAACGGTTTCCGGTCAGCTCAAGATGGGCGCAGCCAACGCCGAGATGAGAATGAATGGGAGCTTCAAAGTGATCAGCCCGACTGTTCAGCTCGGTAGTGCGAGCGCGGGAACGCCGGTTGTGCTGGCCACCCCACAGGTGATCGCCTTCTTCCTGTCCCACACGCACACTGTGGTAGGGTCAAGTACGTTGGGACCAACCCCACCCGTGACAAGCCCGGGTGCCCGAAAGGTCTTCGGTGAGTGATGGCTCTTGATCCAACCAGGCTCGAGACGAGATTCATCTCGCTCTTCCGGTCCATCACCAGACAGTTGTATCCTGATGTAGTAAAGAACGTGCGTGTCCGCGAGGTCAAGCAGGATGACGGCACCATGCGGTCCGAGGTTTCTGAGGAGCGCGGACCGTTGGAAATAGATGAGCAAGCACTGGTTCCACTGGCTCGGGCAATGGCCCAGGCCGTTTGCGAAGAAATCGCCGCTGGCGCGGAGGTCGCTGACACCGATCCCACGAACGGCGGAACGTGGAGGGTATCATGAACGAGCCGCTGTACTTCGAGGTGAAGCCGCCGGCCGTCGAGAAGCTCGCCTTCGAGGCTCGGCTCTCGGACAACGCAGACACATGGCCGAGGGAGGTCTACGACGAGCTCCTGAAGCAGAACCCGTTCCTGGGGGTCTATGACATCAGTCCGATCATGACTGAGGTCAACGGTGACCGCGGAACAGGCATCGGGTACTTCCAGGTCACGAACAAGTCCGCCACGGCAGCACTCGGGCCAGGCGGAAATGCGATGCGGGCCATCCAAGGCGTCAAGACCATCAAGGTCCCAATCGTGATCAAGGACTCGAAGCTCTGTCCGCTGGACATCATGATGGTCGACCAGCCCGGCGCAGAGGGCAAGGCGTACCCGCTCAACGAGCGTCGTGTGCGTGAGGCGATGCACCGTCCGCAGCTCTTCGACGCAGTCAAGAAGACCCCGGGTGATGTCTCCATCGTCGATCAGATGTACCCGCCCACCGCAAGGCAGCGAGGTCTCCAGGCGGGCCAGGTCGTCGATGCTCCCCAGACCAAGATCAGCTCTCTTCAGCCGCAGTTCCTACTCGAGGCCATCGCTCCGACCATCCTTCAGGGTGACTTGGAGAAGTTCGCCTCCGAGCTGGAGAACGATGATCAGCTGACCGCAGCCCTGACCCACAACGAAGCCACTCTTCCGGCTCTCCAGTTCCTCGGCGGAGTTGAGACGGTGACGGCCGAGGATGTCGAGAAGTTGGCGTCGGCTCATCGTGTCCCCAACGTCATCCAGGTGAGTCGTGATGGGGAGCGGTATCTCCTCAAGATGGCCAAGAGCGACGAGTTCGATCCCGATGTCATCGAGGCCGATCGCCCGACGATGGCCGAGATGGCGGGTGAGGACATGGTCGAAGCGGCGGACGCCAACGGGGCCAAGACCGTCACCACCGATCCCGTTGTCCGCGACAAGCTCGAAGACGATGAGGTCTCGGTCGTCGAGCGGTTTGGCCAGTACAAGGTCAAGACCTCGGACGGCAAGGAGCTCCTGGGTTGGGTCTTCCCGGTTGTTCTCGACTTCGACGGGACTGCCCTGACCATGACCCTCTTCACCAACGGCTCCAACTCAGCGGTGCAGTCGCAGATCGCCGGGAGCCTCGTGGGCAAGGGGGCGAACATCATCCGAGGCAAGCCCGAGGGCTACGGCTTCTTCTATCGGGTGACCGCCAGCGGAAGCGTCATCGCCTTCATCCCGACCGAGATCACCGGCAAGATGGCGGACGAGGGTGGCGAAGGCTACATGGCGAAGACCATGATGGACGAGCCTGTCACCATCCGCTTCGCTCCAGGGCTTCGCGAGATTGCGCGCACGGGTGAGGGAGAGGTCACGCTGCCGACGGACGTTCGGTGGGCACCGCTGGCAGACGCAGTTCCGCTGCTCGAGGACCCCAGCACCTTCGCCAAGGTAGCGGCGCTGAAGGACATCAACAACACCGTCAGGATCATCTCGGACCGCACCACTTGGTCCTTCCAGGGCGGGGCCGGTCTCAACAAGGTCGCCCACCGCTGGCGAGAGGGTCTGACCGGAGAGAACGCCATGTTCATGGCGTGCTGCCTCGGCATGGACGAGGTGACGGCTGCGCGTGCCCTGGTCAAGGCGGCCAATGACGGGTCGCACGAGGTCCGGGGGTGCCGTCCCATCGGTCTGCGCCAGGAGAAGCTGGCCTCGGCCCGCGAACACGCTCGGGAGCTCTGGGATGCTCTGCCTCCCCGTCACATCCTCCTCAAGGAAGCTGCTGGGCTCCAGGACCTGTCCACGGTGGATCACATCCTCTCCATTGGGTTCCTGAACCCGGAGAACGTCCGGCACTTCATCAAGCATCTTCCGAAGCTGGATGACAGCTCGAGTCGTCTCGCCGAGCTTCTGGGTGCTGTGCGGATGGGACTCGCCGACCCGCCCGAGGACTCCGTCAAGAGTGCGATGGAGCGCCTCGAAGAGGTGATCGAGGGGTTGCAGAAGCTGGTACATCGGTCCACTATGGAGAAGTCAAGTTCGGATCGTCGGAAGGCGGCGATCAGGAGACTTCTTCGGAGTGGATAGTGAAGGCGCACCCTGCGATCTACTGGGCCAAGTTCTATCTGACGAGGCGATCTCATACTTACGATGGAGTGGCCCAGCTTCTGTCCGTCTCCCAACTGGGAGGACTCAACGCCGATGAGCTGCGTGACATCGACGCTGAGATGGACTACCCACGCCCATTCAACCCCCATAACCTGAGAGATCGAGAGTCCCAGCGTTTCCTCCGCAAGGAGGGTGTGTACGAGGCCTGGCGGAATGGCCCGGACATGCAGAAGGCGCTGGAGATCCTCGCGACGGACAAGCTCCGTCAGCTTATAGAGACCTACATCTTGTCGCCGATCAGGCCGGACCAGGCAGTCCGGAAGCTCAAGCGGGAGTTCCCGCTGGCGAAGGTGACGGTGAAGGCCTACGAACTCTTCCAGCACTACTTCTGGAACAGAGAGCTGATGACCTCTCTCCAGTGGGGGAAGTTCGTCGAAGATCGACGGGCGGACAACGATCAATGGACCCAGCTCGCTCTGAACTCGAGCGGGCCGGGTGGTGTTCAGGCTGTGCTGTGGAAGACAGGCACGGGCCCACTACGAGGTGTCGAGACCAACCGAGCGTTCACCGACGCCCGCAACATCGCCTACATGATGATCATGCAGATCGCGATGGAGCCCCCCAGTCGGTATCACTCGGAGATGCTGCTCAACTACCTGCGTGCGATGAAGATGGCGCAGGAAGGAATCGACGCGAGCAGCGACGCGATCCGGGATGTGGTTCAGGCGTTCAGTGCGTTCAAGATGAGGCACGCCGAGATTCAGACGCCATCGGTGCAGCAGCTTTCCGGCGGCAACGTGTCTGAGGCCGAAGGCGGAGAAGGTGCAGAGGAGAAGATCGAATATGACTAGGCTGTTCGATGGGAGGATCAGGAGCGATGCAGAAGCGGAGGACCACCTCAAGGAGCATGGCGGGGAAGCACGTGAGATGTTCAACCGCAACTACTTCGGCCAGGCCGGGTTGGGCCTCGCGGGAGTGGATATGAAGAACGTCGCCCTCCAGTCCTTCGACGCGGAGTTCCTCATCAAAGGGAACAACTTGATCTTCCACTTCTACCCCAAGACCGGGCAGTCGTTCCCGGAAGATTTCCGCAGTCGAGTGTGGCGGGCGATGATCCGCGCCTTCCGCCTCGAGCGCCGCCACGAGCAGGTCGAAATCGACTGGGTTGCTGAGGTGGGGAGCTGGTGCGTTACAATCAAGGACATCGCGGTCATCACGCCGCCCGAGGATGAGCTCGTAGTAGCGGCGCTGACCTATGTGGAGAACCCCGATGAAACCACGGAACCCCGGTAAGCAGGAGAAGCGATCTAACATGGCCGGAACAGGCTATGGTCCCGGATCCCCCTCATCAGCTGTCGCCAACCTCACCCCGCAGGTGCAGGCGACCAAGATGCCGACCCAGCCCGGCCAGATGACTCAGCCGCCGACTGCCGCACCGACCATGCCCAAGGTGGCCATGGTGCGGTTCGTCGCTTTCGTCGACGAGTTCGAGAAGATCGCCAGAGTGAAGCCGCCGTTCATGAGCCGCGTCAAGGAGTTCGTCAACGAGGGTATGCAGAAGGGCTTCATCTTCGACAAGGGTCACATCAAGGACGTGCGGAGGCGACACGGCAGCATCCGCGCCTACTTGAAGAGTCCCGAGTCCCGCCTCCCCCACGAGCGGTGGATGAAGACATGATCAATCTACGTTCGTTCGCAGATGAGCTCGAGAAGATCGCGACCAGCCGCTGGAAAGCGGCGATAAGGGCGGGCGAGATAGGTGCCGGTGAGGTCAAGAGATTGCGGAAGGCGGATCTCTTGAATTACTCACGAGAGATATCTGGTCTGAACGTCGGCACGAAGAACATTGCCAAGAAATTGGGGATCGAGGTGAAGGACCTCTCCAAGATGCCCAAGCCGAGAAAGAGGGTGTCGTCCAAGGAATTCCAGAACGTGTTGTCCGGTGAAGCGGAAACGGTTTCTCCGGCCATGGCCAGTCAACTGGCTCAAGGGGGTGGGGGATACGCGGCCTATCCTCAAGGACGTGTGGCCGTCGTCGGCGGACCCGGCTCTGAGAGATTCCTCCAAGGGACCAAGGGTGATGTGAGGTCGGGGCTCGACGCTTTGGCTAGAAGGCACGAGATCGATGAGCTGAGATCCGCGATCAAACGCGGCGTGGACAGACCAGTAAGTGAGATCGAGGGTCGGCCGATGTTTCAGGTCTCAGCCTCAATAAAGCCGACCGCAGCGCAGAAGAAGAAGATCGAGAGTGCTGCAAAGAAAGCGGAGTCTCGAGGCCGCACAGATGTGGCGGAAGAGATGAGGAAGACCATCACCGAGGGCGTCCCATATTCCCAGCTCGGATCACATATCAGCCCAGATGTGATCTTGCGGGAAAGTTATAATGTGGCCACCCTTCCTCCGGGAGTCAGGAGCGGCATCTCCAAGAACCGTATGGGGGAGTCTATGGCCTTGCGGCCTCATGGTCTCACTTATGGTACGGCGATCTCACCGCAGGCCCGCCGAAGGATACTGAAGTCATTCGAGCGTGGTGAGCTCTCGGCCAACGTGCAACTCAACAAGAGCCAACTGGCGGCGTTGGATAAAAGACTGCGGGGAGGGTGATGCCTGCCTGGATCGATCAGAGGGCCAAGCACATCCGGGAGAAGAACCCGGACATGGACGAGAGCACCTCGTGGGCCATCGCCACCCAGCAGGCCCACAAGCTCGGCAAGACCCCGAAGAACTACGGCACCGCCGAGGGGAAGCGGGAGGCGAAGGTGAAGTACGACAAGCCTCGGAAGGAGTACCGGAAGACGGCTGAGGACAAGACCGTCCGCATGCTCTCTCCAGACTACGTCGAGCGGGTTGGGAGCACGCAGCAGAAGGTTGCTCCTCACGTCGTCGGTGGGTTCATGGGGGTGCCGCTGGGAGTAATGGGCGGAGCCGCTGGTGATCTGATTCGAGGTCCTGCAAGCCGATCCAAGTTGCCAGTGGCTGCTGGGGCTGCTCTTGGGGCTGCTGCCGGCTACGGCCTCGGTCGTCTCGCGTGGCATCGGCAGGCTGGTGGTCGCAACTTCGGGAAGGGTGAGAGGCGTGCAGCTCTTCGTGCTATCCGCGAGGCAAAGAGGCAAGGCTACACGCCCATCCTCGTCGACAAGCGGCGTGATGCGGAGTTCGACAAGATCAAGGACATCCTCCGGAAGAAGGCGTCGGCGTCTCTTGTCAAGATGGCGGCCTTCACTGATGAGCTCGAGCAGTTGATGATCAGCTAAGGAAGAGTGACCACGGAAACCGTGGCCACCCTATCGGGGTGGGGCGACGAAGTAGATCCTCATCTCACCATGCCCGTCGGGCATGATGAACCAATCGCCGAAATCTCGGTGCTTCCCGTTCATGGTCGGAACCAATTCCGGATCGGCACCAGCAGCATCGGCTGCGGCGAGGATCACGTCCATCATATCGAGGCCGGTCTCCCTCGAGGGGAGCTTGCGCATGGCGGGGTTCGGGACCTCGTCCGGAAAGAACATCCGGTACGAGACCTGAATCACCCGCCCATCATGCTTGGGGACATCGGCGATCTCTCGGTGGGCTCCGAAGAGACTGCCCGGTTCCAGCCGGAACTCGTCCTCGTACACGACGTTGAACTGGCGGATGACGTCGTCCAACCAGTCAAATGCACCGGGGTTGGCGATGCGTTCGAGGGACACAGTGAACCTCCCGTTGGGGCACGTCCGACACCACGCCACATGAGTAGCGTCTGTCTTCTTGTTCCACATACAGGATGTTCGCATGACCATGCGCACATCACCAGCGTTGATCTTACGCTGCGCGTCCTTGACACCTTTGGGTGGCTTTTCGGTGTCAGCGGGGCACAGCACCCACAACCCCTTCTGCTCGGCATACCAAGGGGAGACCTTGGCGCGCTTCGCCTTGCGCTTAGGGTCGTCGGCCACGACTACTCGTCATCCTCCCAGTCGAAGAGCTCCTCCCCATCCTCCCAGTCGTCCTCGTCAGAGTCGTCCTCGTCGTCGAACCAGAACTCGGCGATGCGCTCTCGCGCCGCCTCGTCCTTGATCTTCGAGATTTCCTTCTCGTCGGAGTCGCTGGTGATGGCGATGGATTCCCAACCCGGAGATCCGCTGAGGCCGCCGAGCTTCAGCGTGTCGTTGAGGGCACGCTTGACGAAGCTCACCGGCACCCCACCTCGGCGATCCAGATCGTAGCCGAGCCGTTCGATCACCGAGCGGAGTTCTCCGTCCACGTCGATGTCTTCGGCCAACAGCTTGACCGCCGTCATCGCCGAGCGGCCGTCGGGGTCTCCCTCGATGTACACCGGTCTCCACATCGAGTGCGGCTTCCCCTTCGGGGGAAGCGCGCCGAACGAGGCGTACTCCGTCGCGCCGAGGACGAGCCCCAACCCGTGGGTCGGGACCCCGACGTACCCTTTGCCGTTGCGGCGGGGGAGCTGAGCGATCGGCCCCTTGAGCTCGCAGTTGTAGACTACGAGCAGGTCAGGCCTGGCGACGATCTTGGTCCCCACCGTGACCACCGCCCAGGAGAAGCCCTGGAGATTGGCGATGTTGTTCCAGACGACGTCACCCACGGCGACGTCCCCCTGGCGCTTCCGCCCCTTGGCCGGGAGGTCCGCGTAGGCCTTCATCCGCTCGGCGAACTGCTCGAGCCCATCGCGACCGAGCTCGAGCAGCTTCTGCCTTGCGTCCTCCAGACCGATCCCCGCCTTCCTCGCCTTACGGACGGCGGTCAGAGACTTCTTGAATTCCGCCTCCCCTTGCTTGAGCAGTCGCTTGCTGAGCTTCTTGGAAAAGCCCAGCTTGGCGGCCGCCTTCAGTGGATCACTTTTGGCCTTGGGCTTTGCGCCTTCGGCCTTCTCTGATACCTGAGCCATGTGCACCTCCTAATGTGCTTGAACTCGCCACCCACTATCAAAGCTCTTATAGCCTCTGGCACTGATCGAATTGTGGTGATACGGTTGAGGCGGTATGGCAGCCGCAACAGAACCAATCGGCGACTTCTATGTCGACGCACACCAAACGATCTCTGAGCAAGTTCTCGAGCAGGATCTGGAGGACGAGATCGATCGGCTCATGCGCCTCGAGGAGGAAGAGGAAGCAGAGATCGAAGCGATCATGGAGGATGATCTCGAAGGCCTAGCCAAGAAGAAGCAGGTCGAGGTCACACCTTCAGACTTCACAGAATTCGCGATTCGTATCCCGGTTGCCGGCGCACTCGAGCATTTCGACTTTGCCGAGAGGCGGTACCTCAAGCCGGTCTACAACACACCGGCCCGAAGGACACTCCTGAAGTGTGCTCGCCAGACCGAGAAGTCCACCACGCTCGGCAACAAGTCGATCGCCTACTGCGGGATCAACTACAACTTCAAGGTCCTCTACGTCAGCTCGACGGCGACGCAGGCCCAGGTCTTCTCAGTCGACCGCATCAAGGAGCCGCTGGACATCTCTCCAGAGATGGGCTTCCTGATCGACAGGGGTCTGAACCAGAACGTCTTCTTCAAGCAGTTCCGCAATCGTTCTCAGATTCGTGTTCGGTACGCCTTCCTCAACGCCGACCGCACACGCGGTATCCCGGCGGACATGATCCTGATCGACGAGATCCAGGACATCATCTTCGCCAACGTGCCGGTCATCGAGCAGTGCGCGTCCCACTCGGCCTGGAAGCTCTACTGCTACTCCGGCACGCCGAAGTCCCTGGACAACACGATCGAGAAGTACTGGGCAAACTACTCCACCCAGAATGAGTGGCTCGTTCCTTGTGAGCGGCATGGCCTGCCGAAGAAGCCCCACACGTGGTTCTGGAACATCCTCGGGATGAAGAACATCGGGAAGGACGGCCTCGTCTGCGCGAAGTGCGGCGAACCGATCGACCCGATGCACCCGATGGCGAGGTGGGCGGCCAGGAACCCAGTCACCGAAGAGAACGCTCACATCGTCACGTTCGAGGGCTTCCGCATTCCCCAGTTGATGGTCCCCTGGATCAACTGGCAGGACGATGTTCTCATGGCGCTGGAGCGGTACGACACCGCTCAGTTCTACAACGAGGTCCTGGGGCTCTCCTACGACTCTGGTGTTCGGCCGCTGACCAGAGCCCAGGTGAAAGCGTGTTGCCGAGATGAGATCCGTCTGAGCGACGTGATCGAGAACGCGCGGAAGTGTCACGGCGGCTGCTACGTCGGCATCGACTGGGGTACTGGGGAGCAGGATAGCTACACGGTCCTCTCGCTCGGCGGCTACATGGGCGGGGAGTTTCAGATCTTCTACACTCACCGTTTCGTCGGCGAAGATCTCCAGCCCCGACGCCAGCTCGAGATGATTGCCAAGCTCCTCGTGTCGATCCCCTTCAAGTTGATCGGTGCGGACTACGGCGGCGGCTTCGACCGCAACGACTTCCTCATGCGGAACTTCGGGACACTCAAGCTGGCCAAGTACCAGTATGCGGGCAGCCCGAAGGCGAAGGTGAAGTGGCAGGCCCAGCTCGGCCGGTTCATCCTCCACCGCACGGAGATCATGAGCGACATCTTCAACGCGATGAAGTACAAGAAGATCTGGCTGCCGAACTGGGCGGACATGTTCACGCCCTACGCCGAGGACATGCTCAACATCTTCTCGGAGTTCAACAAGCAGCTCAACATGATCCAGTACAAGCTCAGCCCCGGGAAGAGCGACGACACCTTCCACTCGGTGCTGTACTGTTTCTTGGTCTCGATGCTCGACAAGCCCAGGCCCGACATCATCATCCCGATGCACGAAGGCCACGTCGACTTCGCCCGCGCCGCATGACCACGTAAGAGGAAGCGACTCGAGATCGCCGCCTCCCGGATTCCATCGGCCCTTTCGGGCGGGGATGTCCGGGAGGCGGCGTCAGTGAGCTTCGGCGGCGTCAGCGGGCGCGGGCGCGAGCGCCCTTCCTCTTCGCCGGCTTCTTCTTCGCCGGCTTCTCGTCCTCGTCGCCCTCGTCGTCCTCGTCGTCGCGGTCCTCACCCATCAGGGAGGTCCGCACCTCGGAGACGAGCTCGCGGACGTCGATGGACCCGGCCTGCTCGACGATGTCCTCCACCTCCTCGAAGGCGTCATCGAGGGACTCGATGAGGGCCTCGCCCTGGCGGTGGATGGTCGACTCGAGGTCGTGGGCGTCGATGGCTCCGTCCACGACGCCGCACACGAGACCGACGCCGGCCCCGACGCCGACGCTGACGCCGAGGTCCGTGCCCATCGTGAGGGAGACGGCTGCGCCGCCGCCCGCGCCTGCGGCCGCGCCTTTGCCGCCGCTCTTGACGACCTTCGCGGGATGCTTCTTCACCGAACTGAAGAAGGTCGGCTTCTCGAGCTCGATCCCGGTACGCTTCGACTTCTTGCTCTTCTTACCCTTGGCCATTTTCGCACCTCCATGCACATGGTTTCTGAACCGCGATGGCCATACCCACCAAACTAGGTGGTCCGCGGTTCAATGATCTTATATACAGAGAGGTGCGATCTTTTGCGGTTTTCAGCGGATCTGGAGGTGTCCGGCGTGTCCGGTCTGCTTCAGCTGCTTGGCGAGGTGATCAAAGAGGTCGATGTCGGTGGCGGCCAGCTTCTGGAGGAGCTTTCGGGAGGGACCAAGCTGGGCAGACTTCTCGACGAACAGGACAGCGATTGTCGCAAGGTTCTTCCGTCCAGTGTAGAGGAGGTCCCGGATCCGCTGGAGGTTGAGCGTCGTCTCGAGCTCGGGGTGCATCCCCACGTAGCGGGTCATCGCCAGGCAGAGCTGATAGAACGTCTGCCACGAGTGGTCCACCTGGAGCAGATCGTTGAGCCTGTCGATCTCCACTTCGGTGATCTTGCAGAACACCTCGCAGAACTTTCCCATCTGCTCCTCGGCCCATACGTCCTCCCCGATCGAATCTCGTGCGTTGTTGTGCAGGTTCAGGAGGTCGGAGTCGGAGATGGATGAGAACCTCGAGGCCTTCAGCCCGTTGACCTCCATGACGAGGTCGAGAGCCATCTCCAGCCTCTCGATCTTTCGTTCGCAGAAGAGCAGCCGCCGGATGAGCTCACCGGGTTCCATCTCCCCAGCGATGTTGAGCCGGTGGATCTCAGCGAGATGCTCCTGGTTCACCTCGACCACGCCGTCATCGTTCGTCCGGCTGGCCATGAGTCCTTGATCGATGAAGTCCTGCACACGGGACACGGAACGCCCCAGGATCTTGGCGGCTTTCTTGATGGTGACGAATTGGGGGTTGCTTCCCATACGATCTCCTATGTGCTAACTTGAATACTAGCACGGCCGGGCGTGTACGCGAGAACCAACAGGAGGCCGGCCATGACGAGGGATCGACACATGATGGGAGCAGGCAGCGCGCACTTCACCCTGGCCGACAGCGGTCATCGGGAAGTGGCCCCCGAGCGGCTTCAGATGCTCGGCAAGAGGGCGAGTGCGCTCTTCGTCGAGAAGGGGATCCCACTGACCGACGCCGTCGTGAACGTCCTCAATGACGAGAGCGGACTCAACAAGCAGCATGTCCATCGGATCACCGAGTTCGCGAACAACTACGCGTTCGAGGACATGTTCAACAAGGAGGCTTCAGATCACCGCGTGATCGACTTTGGTGAGGACGGACCTGCCGACTCGGCTGCCATCCTCAAGGAACTGAACTCGATGGGCAAGGAGCAGATCAAGACGGCCTCAGCGAGGCCATCGGCTCCCCGACGCCGATTCATCCCTGGGCAGGAAAGCGCAGCGGATCGGTACGGGTCCATGTCCAAGACAGCTTCGGCTGGCTCGGAGATGTATCCGTATGTCGATCCGTATCGTGAGCTGGGTGATCTGCGGGCGGATGTCAAGCGTGCCCACGAGGAGATGCTCACCAAGGTCGCTGACAGTGGGATGGAGTACGAGGCTGCGGCAACGGAGCTCTACTCCCTCACGAAGCAGGCGGTGCTCAGTGGACACTCTCCGGCTGAGATCGCGATCCTCTTCGAGCAGCGTGCTCCGCACCTCACCATGGTGAAGCTCGCGCTGAAGGAAATCGCCACTCGGATGGAGGGAGACAACATCCCCGCCGTCCCGATGCAGAAGGTAGCCGGGAAGCGTGTGGCCAACGCGGACCACCCGCTCCTCCGGTCCTTCGACACGTTCGTGAAGATCGCCGCAAGGTACTTCACGAACATCGCCGCATCCGAAAAGCTCGCGGGCCAGTTCCGCAAGGTGGATCGGAAGCTGCGAGACATGGTTCAATGATCGACGACTTCGAGAAGCTCGCGGCGGTGAGCCTCCTTGTCCGACTGGAGAAGCAGGCTACGGTCGATAGTGCCATCGAGGGCGTAGGCAAAGGAATCAAGGACACAGGCCGCGCCGTCTATCGTGGCATCGGAGCAGCGACGGGCGGCGCGGCTCAACACCTGAAGCAGTTCGGTGTCGGTGGGCGACTTGCTGGTGGGGCCATCAGGTTGGCCCCGTGGGTTCTTGGTGCGGCAGCGGTCAACGAGGCGCTCGGCCGACCAACCCAGAACATCATGAAAGCCAAGCTCCGTGAGTTTCGGGCGAAGCGGCAACAGCAGCAAGCCGTCTATGATCCACGGACCGGGAGGATGTACTGATGGGCAATCCCGTAGACGACTTCCTCGAGATGGAGAAGAAGGGAGCGAACTGGGGCGACGCATTCGCCCGAGTCGGTGCCACTGCTGCGACTGTGGGTGCAGGTATCGTCGCCAACGAGGTGTACGGAGCAGTCAAGGGAGCGATCAGCAAGTCTCGTGGCTTCAAGGCCATGATGAACTACAACCCCAAGCTCCAGAAGCAGGATCGCGCCAAGGTCCAAGCGATCTACAACACGCTCCACAACGCCAGCCCGGATCTCGCTCGTGATCCGTTGGTCGCGAACTCCTGGGTCAACCGGATGATGTACCAGGACGAGTACATCGATCCGAAGACCATGAGCGATCTGACCTCGGCCCAGAAGAACATCTCCCAGGCCCGGAAGATGCCGGACTTCGCCCAGGCCATGCTGACCGCGGACGTCCCGGAGACGTTCGCCCCTGGTCCTCCCAAGGGCGGCTTCGGTGGAGGCAACCAACGACAAAGCGGGCGACCCCCACGGAGAGGTGGGAGCGGTCAGCGTCGTGGTGGTGCTCGTCAGGCCATGGGCGGCCGGTAGCGTAGAGTCTTCCCATGATCACCAAGCAGTGTCAGTTTTCTGGTCGTGATGACCGCGGGGTCCACATCCACCTCGTGCATCCGGGTTACAACAACGATCACTTGATCAAAGCTGCCGCTGCGTCTCCCCCACAACTCGCCCAGATACAGCGACAGCTTCGGTCAATGAGCCGGGCGGATGGCTGGCTCTACACCATGGTCTCGGCGCTGGGCGCGGGAGAGTTCTGGGGATCAAACTCCAACGCCGACTACTTCGGCATGGAACCTCTGCTCCACACCCCTCCAGGGTGGGACATGCTCCCAGCAGACAAGCAGAAGATCATGGGTGCCCGTTGGGAGTGGGGCTATCCGACGTTCTACAACGCCCACGCTTTCCAGCACCACGTGAACAAGGACCCAGCCCGCGCATTCGGCACGGTCGAGTACGTGCTCTGGGATCCCCGCATGAAGCGGGTGTTGCTGATCGTCGGCATCAACCGCGCCAAGGCCAAAGAGCTCGGAGCCATCGGTGTCGTGGACCGTATCGAGAACGGGGAGTATCCCGACGTCTCGATGGGGTGCAAGGTTCCGTTCGATGTGTGCTCGATCTGCGGGGACATGGACCTCATCAGTCCCTACCTGAGCACGCCGAAGCGCATTCTCCAGATGCACAGGCAGCGTCCCATTCGAGGTATCAGCGCCACCACGGCGGAGTACTGCCAGCATCTGAAGTTCGAGCTCAACAAGATCTACCCAGACGGCCGCCGAGTCATGATGTTGAACCTGCACCCCAGGTTCTTCGACATCAGCTTCGTCTTCATTGGAGCGGACAAGACCAGCAAGATGCTCGCGAAGCTGGCACACGGCAAGTGTCCGATCAAGACGGACTCCCCGATCTGCAAGCAGGGTTGCACCTCGTGCAACCCACAGGGCGCGGTTCCTTCTTCTCACATCTACAACGTCTGGAGCCGGGACAAAGCGGCCTACGTGAGCCCTGCTCGAGGAACAACTGGGGAGCCCGTCCCCATCCCTGAGCAGACGACGCCGGAGCCGACCATGGATGCCAGTGAAGCAAGGAAGCTCAAGAAGAAGATCAAGACAGCCGAGGAGCTCTTCGAGGATACTCTCAACGCGCCGCTGGAGAAGACAGCAGCCGCGGTTGACGAGGGCAAGATCAAAGAAGCCTTCGGCATCGAGGACTTCGACATCGACCCGGCGGACGAGGATGCCGTGTCCTCCTACTACCGCAAGAAGTACGCTCCCGGCCGACTCATCAAGAAGTCAGAGATCGCCAAGCGAGTGTCCTCGCATTTCGGAGGAAGGGCGCTCCCGCTGATGGAGCGTCGAGAGCGCGACATCCCGTCGGATGTTCAGGACAAGATGTCCGAGGACCTGCCCGGGGCACTCAGCACAGCGGGGAGTCTGGGCATGGTCGTGAAGCCGAAGGAGTTCCAGCGCATGATGCTGATCTCCTGCGGCAAGAAGGACGTCGCCGACGACCTCGAGGCCAAGCGCCTCGTGTTCCGTCCCGGAGCTGCTGCGGATCCCAGCTTCTCCATCGCGGACTCGATAGTCCCCAGGATCCTCAAGTCGCTCCTCCCCATGATGGGAGAGCGCAGCGCCTTCGGTCCGACCCTTCACAAGAGGATCGTGATCACCATCAGCCGGAAAGCTCCCCCGCCCATGGGGCCGAGGGGTTGCGACGGCCCGCTGATGGACAAGCTCAGCAGCGCCTACACCTCCTACCGCCGAGGCCTGATCTACAAAACAGCAGGCCTCGTAAAGCAGGCGGTGGACAGTTACCCAGAGATCTTGCAGCCGATCTTCGGCGGAGATCTCATTCGATCTTTCGGAGGGGGACTTGTCAAGGAGGGGGGCGATGTGATGGAATCATTGATTGGAGGCATTCTTCCAGTGATCTACCTCAACCAGGCCTACACTGATGGGATGGTGTCGAGGTATGTCTCGGAGAATCCTGATCTTGATGGGCTCACTCGGGTGGGTGAGCTCGCAGCTTTCGGTGGGGTGGCGTAGGGCCTACGCGGTTCGAGGATCGACCTCGCCTGCCGGTGTGTGAAGGAACGACAACCCCAAGGAGAAGACAGATGAATCAGTTCCTGGCAGATCAGTACGGCACGGGCGGCGTGGACGAAGACACGGATGCCCTCGAGAAGATGGCCCAGCTCACTCTCCTGGTGAAGGAAGCCGAAGAGAACGACATCGATCTCTCGGAGCTTTCCGAGGAAGAGGCGCTCGAGCTCGCCGACGAGCTCTACGGCGACGAGGAGTACGAGGACGAGGACGACTTCGAGAAGGAGGCCGCGGCCAAGTTCGAGGAGGCCGACTTCCTGGGCCGCGTCATGGCCCACTCCATGTGGCAGGAGCTCGACGAGATCCAGAAGGAAGCCGGCCTCAAGGAGAAGGCCGTGGACCTCGGCCGCCGTGCCTACGGGGCCACTCTGGGTCGCGTCGGCAAGGGCGTGGAGCAGAAGCTCATGAACCGCTACCGCGGTGAGGGGAAGATGCCCACCAAGCTCGAGTCTCGCATCATCCAGCGGCTCGGCGGCGTCAAGCGGAAGTACCGCGGCAAGAAGATCACGGACGACAACTACGAGCAGTGGGCCGGTTCTCGCAAGGTCCGGCGCGGCATGAAGCGTGGTGCGCACCGCTTGGAGCGCGCGGGCCGCATCGGAGCCGAGGCCGCGACGACGGCGGGTGCGCTGGGTGCCGTGGGCGGAACCGCCTGGGCCGGGAAGAAGGGCATCGACGCCCTGCGCGACGGCAAGAAGAAGAAGGCGTCGGCCTTCCTCAAGCTCGCCGAGGATCGCGCGCTCGAGATGCTCTACGACGAGGGCTACATCGACGAGTACGGCAACGTCTACGGTGCGGAGAAGACGGCCTCGGCCGGCGACTTCGACACGACCCTGGACACGGCCGCGCTCGAGATCCTCGAGGCCAACGGCTGGCCCGTCCACTGGAACGAGTAGAAGGTCTCCGGGGTGTTGGGGTTGACTACGGTGTGGGCCATGGTGGATGAGGTGACGAAGATCGCTGCGGTCTCGTCCCCCTCCATCAAGGCCCCACCCGCTCCCGGCGGGTTGCAGGGGCAGCTCAGTGCTACCCCTGTCGCCCCCGTCCCGTTGAAGAAGATCACCGGGAAGGCGCTGGAAAGCACCAACCTCCAGAAGACCAACTACACGTCCGTAAACACGAGAGCGCAGATACCGAACGTCACACTGACCTCTGAACAAAAGGCTCTCACGCCCCCGGTGGTCAGATCGTGAAGGAGGTTCCCTGATGGGACAGAGGATCAACAATTTGATCGAAGCTGCGCTCCTTGACGGCGCTGACGGGGTGATGACCAAGATCGCTCAAGATGCCGAGGGTGAAGCCGGCGGCGGCAAGTGCGCGAAGTGCGACAAGCCGGCCGCAGCTGGCTCCAAGCTGTGCAAGGAGTGCGCGGAGAAAGCGGCCCGTGCTGAGGAGCAGGCCGCCGGTATGGAGGAGACCGAGAAGACTTCCTCCGCTCGGCTGTACAAGCTGGCCGAGGCTGTTCAGTACATCGCCGACAACTTCGGTGACATCCAGATGCCCGTTGGTGTCCTGAAGACCGCAGAACCCGCGGCCACCATGACGCCTTCGACGTCTGGCCCCGGAGGCGGACCCAACGCCCTGCCCACCGATCTGAACTCTCCTCCCGGCGGTTCCAACACTGCCCCCGAGGGATTCGGAGAGGCCAAGGCGAAGAAGCCTCCGATGGTCCCCGGCCTCGAGGCCGGCGCGACGCCCAAGGCGGCGAAGAACGCCATCGAGACCGACGACACCACCCCGCCTGGCGGCGCTGGGGAGCAGCCTCAGATGATGCAGCCTGGTGGGCTCGGTGGTTCCACACCGCAGGCCGGCTCCAAGACTGCTTCGGCGGTCAATCGGATCAAGCAGGCCATGCTGCGTAAGCGAGCCGCCGAGAATCCGGGGACGAGCATCTCGACCCCCAAGACCATGCTTCCCACGACACCAGAGAACCAGCCCTCTGGCGTCGAACGCCCTGCGGAGGTCACTTCCCAGGAGAGCCTGATTTCGTCCAACGAGGCAGCGATCAACGCGACGAAGCGCCAGGCCAAGGAGGTTCCGAAGAAGCGGATGGGCGATGTCCTTTCCGAGCCAGCCCAGTCGAAGTCGACCGATTCGGCTCTCGACGCGGCCCTCGGTTCGGGGATGGTGAACGAGGCCGGTGCCAAGGTCGCTGCGGCACAGGCTCGTGTTCACTTGCAGAAGATCGCAAGCGCCGGATGCACCTGCGGGGGCAAAGGCGAGTGTGGATTCTGCAAGATCGCTTCACGAATTGACCAGAGGCACACGGAGGATGCTGGTGCTCTGTGGGCTGCTGGTCGGGGACCGGGAGCCACCCGGTAGAGGAGGCCATGATGCAGAAGCTCAGTGCACGAAACGTGGTGGCCGTCCTCAAGCAGATCCCAGAGGCTCTCGTGAAGACGGCCTCCGAGCGTGATCACTGGAAGGAGCGGGCCATCCGCGCCGAACAGATGCTCGGGGACTACCAGACTCGCGAGCGCGTCGAGAAGGTCGCCGCGGCCATGATCGAGAAGAACCTGAACAAGGGTCTCGATCAGGACGAACTGCGTGAGAACCTCATGCAGAAAGCCGCGGAGGGCAAGCTCGAGGTCGTGGCGGAAGCCGTCGGCATGACGGCCCGCAGCAACCCGCTGGGATTCCTGGGCGAGGACACCAACTCGACTGGGGGCGGATCCACCGGAGGAGCCTCGGCGGCGTTCGAGAACGCCATCCTGGGCTAACCCGGAGATCTGCTGGGTGAACGGAAACAAGGAACCTTGATCTAGGGAGGATCGGAAAGTGTACCAAAACTACTTCCGGACGACCAGCCCAGTCGCCGCCGTCAACCGTCAGGACTTCGTGGTCTCCGACCGCGCTCTGATGGACTTCGAGAGTGCCGCTCCTTTGGCGCTCGTGATGGGCGAGTGGCTGACGCTGGACGCCACTTACAAGCTGGCGAGGGCCGCGAACCCGGGCATCCCGCCCGGACCGTGGTGCCTCTTCATGGAGCTCGGTCGTTCCGACGGCCAGGCCATCGCAGACGGGAAGCTCGACGTCCTCTTCCAGGGCGGCTACTGGGCCGAGACGAAGGTGTTCAACACCGGCGCAGCTCCGGCCCTCGGCGCAGCCCTCGAGGTGGCGAACGTCACGCCGACCGGCATCACCGGAACGAGGTCGGGTCTCCAGACCCACGCCGGCGGGGCGAACCCCGTCATCGGGTACGTCACGAAGCTCGCAGCCGACAACGGCGGCTGGCTCCAGTTCCAGCAGACGCTGGTGTAAGGAAGGAGGGATCACATGTCGACCAGATCTCAAGTCCTCAACGATCTCTTCGTCCAGAACCTCGACAGCTACGAGGGCAAGGAGAAGGTCGCGGCCGCAGGCGGCACCTTCATTCGTGACCGGCTGCGCGAGGTCGCCTTCTCTCGGCAGATCCTGCCACCCGAGAACGTGACCAAGGCGGACTGTCAGCGGTCCACGCGCCACGACACCCTCGTCAAGATCATCGACGTGGAGCCGGAGAGCCGCGCCATGGCGATCACCTTCCGTGGTCAGCCCAAGGCTCGCTTCATCCGCGCGCCTCGCGCCGAGATCCCCTTCTTCACCATCTCGTCCGAGAAGTTCGAGAAGGTGGAGCAGGAGCTGCTCGCCTACGAGATGCCCATCACGCGCGTCATCGAAGACAACAGCGTGAAGGACATCCAGGAGGTGGAGGACCGCGAGTTCCTCCTGCACCTCGAGGCCGCCGTTCAGGCCATGCAGGCCGAGGCCAACTCCGTCGCCGCCGCGCCCGCGCTCAACAACGCGAGCATCAACGGCCTGACGCCTCCACGAGAGTTCTCCGTCCGCAAGGGCGAGCTCGCTCGTCAGCCCGGCGTCACGGACAACGCCTACGTCTGGCCGCTCCAGCGCCCGGACATCGTCAACCTCCACAAGCTGCTGGACGGGAATCGTCTGCGTGCTCAGAAGGTCCTCATGACCGAGTACGACTTCGACGATCTCAACCAGTGGACGGTCGAGGACTTCGGCGACAAGCTCCAGAGCGAGACCGCCGTCGAGGGCTACAAGTACTCGACGCTCCTCGGTCGGGCCTTCGTCCGGACGATCAAGACCGACATCCTCCGCACGGGCAACCTCTACGTGTTCACGTCGCCCGAGTTCCTCGGGAAGTTCTACGTGTTGAACAACACGAAGTTCTACATCGACAAGATCGCGAACCTGATCACCTGGCAGAGCTGGGAGGACATCGCGATGTCGATCGTGAACATCGCCTCGGTGCGGAAGCTCGAGCTCTACGCGGGCGACGCCACGCTGAACGACACCGACTCGATCCGGTCCGACGTGACCCCGGTCGACGAGGCGGATCTCGGCGCGGTGAACAACCGAGTGGACTCCGGCCTGGTGTTCCCGCAGGTGAAGGTCTACTAGCTTCGGCTTGTTCCTTCGTCCAAGCGGCAACACCGCATCGCGCGTTTTCAGAGGGGCGCGGCGTCCACAAGCGGCGTCGCGCCCCTCGTATCTGAGGTGAGGAGGTTGATCCTGTGAAGTTCGTTATCACCAACATGGTTCGTCGGACCGAGACGCGTGTGGCGCGTGCGAGGTCGGCAACCCGAGCCCGTCCCCTTCAGCGAATCTGCGGGAACAAGTTCCGCCTCGTGCGCGGCAAGAACCGCGGCGGCATCGTCATCGACGAGGATCTCCTCAACGAGCACTGGGACGAGCTCAAGGAGAAGCAGGCGGCAGGCCTGATCGCTGTCCACGAGGGGGTCTACAACGGCCCGCTCTTCGCGTTCGACTCCCTCGACCGCCAGGTCGTCGAGAACACCCCAGAGCCCGTGGAGGAGCCATCCGATGATGAGCCCGAAGACGAGGAGCAAGCTGCGGATGATTCAGAGGAGGAGGCCGAAGAGCTCGAAGAGGAAGAAGCCGAGCTCGAAGAGGAGCCCGAAGAAGAGATGACCGCCGAGCCCGAGAAGCCTGTCGAGCGGATGAACAAGGCTGAGCTCATCGCACACGCAGCGGTCATCCTCGGCGAGGACGAGGGAGCCCTCGAGGCCCTCACCAAGAAGCAGATCATGGAGAGGCTCGGATGATCATCTACAACCTCACGGACAGGACTCCCCCGTGGGAGAAGAAGCCGCGCACCCCGAACAAGATCAAGATCCGTGGTGTGCAGATTCTCCCAGGGGACCAACACGAATTCTCAGACTTCCCGCTGGCGCAGGTCTCGGGGCACATCAACGCTCATCGAGTCAGCGTCGACGGAATCCCCGACTGGTACCAGAAGGCGGAAGCGTCGGAGAAGGAAGAGCGGTTCAAGGTTCACTTCGCCCAGGTCGCCGAAAAGGCCGCTGCGGAGAAGTCCGTGAAGGCGTCTGTTGGTGCCATGGACGTCGAGGTCACGGCTGGTGACGACGGAGAGCTCGGCACCGATGACGATGAGGTGAAGATCACTCCGAAGCGCAAGAAGTCCAAGAAGGGGAAGAAGAAGTGACAAGTCTTCAGGGCCTCGACACCCCGAGTATCCCCGGGGCGTCCCAGACCTTCAACCACTTCGTGGCTCAGACCCGTCTGTTCATGCGGGACTTCCCGGAGTTGAACCGGCTGGTGGCTGGGGAGGAGACCGACGATCGTATGATCGCGTTCTGCTGCATGGAGGCCCTGAGCGACTTCAACTCCGAGCCGCCTCATCTGGGGTTCTACACCTTCGAGATGTTCGTGCAGAAGGGCTGGGTCCACCCGCTTCGCAACGGGACGATCTGCCAGATCCTGCACACGATCGGGCTGCTCCAGACGCGCAATCATCTGCCCTTCTCGGATGGCGGCCTCAACGTCGCGGTGAGCGACAAGACTCCCCTGCTCCAGAGCTGGATCCAGCTCTTCTGCAACAAGTGGGAGATGTGGAAATCGAAGGCCAAGGTGTCGCAGAACATCGCAGGCATTCTGACTGGTGAAGGGGGCGTCTCGAGCGAGCTCTTTGCCATCAACGGGTACTTCGGTATCTACTACTAAGAGGAGGTCGAGATGGCGACCTGGGCACATCGTTACTTTCGCACCCTGAAGGAGGCCACGTCTTTCCTCAATGGGGTGATTCAGATTCCGAAGGATGTCGGCGGCACGATAGACCTCGATGGTCTGACGTTGATCATCGACAAGGATGGTGGCGGCAACCGAACGGTCACCTTCGTGGGAACTGAGCTCACAGCCGAAGACATCGTGACGCAGATTGCCGCTGCCCACGCGGATCTCTCCGGCGCAGTGACCTACGTTCAGAATGTGGGTTCTTTCCACCACGGCCGGGGGCAGATCTTCTTGCGGATCGGCAAGGACGACGGGTCGGTCTACACCATTCGCGGCAACGGCACGGCGAACCCCGAGTTGGGGCTTCCGTCCCCGGCGACTCCCGCGAATGACGTCGTGGGCACGCCGTACACGAACACCGAGGCCCAGCTCATGCGCAACGTGGGCGATCAAAACCCGTGGGTCGTGGTGACCTACAAGTAGGAGCGAGACCATGTCGAACACCTTCGACGATATGATCAAAGAAGCCACGGGTCTGCCGTGGGAGATGGGTGCTCGACTCATGGTCGAGCTCCGAAGCTCCGTGCACGTCCCGGAGCAGCCGGTCATGACCAAGGAAGCTGCCTTGGGGATGATCAAGATTGCTCGGATGAGCAAGATCGCACAGACCCCCGAAGAGGCGCAGGCCATGGCGCAGGAGGCGGCGATGACCGACCCCAACATCGTGGCCGCCATGGATCACCAGCAAGCCGCTTCCGAGCGGGAGATGTTGGTGAACCGCATCAACGAGCTTCAGGTTGCCAACGAGGCGGCAACGGCTCAGGTCGAGATGGCCAACCAAGCTGCTCAGGCGGCTTCTCAGCAGTCCGAGCAGACGCAGGCCATGCTCGAGCAGGCTCACTCCGACCGGACCATGGCGGTTCAGGAGTCGATGGCCGCCAAGGACCAGGCTCTTCAGACCCAGGTCGCTGGTCAGCAGCACCGCCACCAGATCGCTCAAGCCGCCGAGCAGATGGCGGAGCAGCTCAAGTCGCTCGCCGCCACGAGTCCGGAGCAGCAGCAAGCTGAGCAAGCCATGGCTCAGCAGCAGATGGCCGAGCAACAGGCTGCGGCTCAGCAAGCTCCAGCAG
>Ga0180429_10001142_pt1 | contig 22732 bp, 19 predicted proteins | sample SS_ome_FD_132428 | JGI IMG/M metagenome (GOLD analysis project Ga0180429, IMG submission 132428) | Hypersaline lake sediment archaeal communities from the Salton Sea, California, USA - SS_1_S_1 metaG | ecosystem: Environmental > Aquatic > Non-marine Saline and Alkaline > Hypersaline > Sediment ...
GCTTCAGCGGGGCGAATGACTAGGTTCTCGACCAAGGCTCCAGAGGCATCGAGGACTGCAAGTTCCGCTTCTGCAGACGCCGCACCGGACCTGGATTCGGAGGCAAGAATTCCCGCGAGCTCGGATACAATCCGTACGGTGGCCGGTACGTCCAACTCGAACTGAAGCTCAGTAGCGAGGCTGCGTTCCGCGATCGAAGTCTTGCCAAGCAAAGGTGTGTCTTGGTCCACAAGCAGCACCCCATGTGTAGCAACACCTTCTGGTCGGATTTCAAGGTTCCCGTCACAGATGGGAACATCTCCCTGAGTCTGACACACAGAGTCCTGCAAGGACCAAGGAGCAAGGACTTGCAAAGGCCCCTCGGCGCAGGTTGCGATCGATAGAGAGACGAGCAGTAACACTGGCAGAGCAACACGCTTTAGGATCGGACGAAACATCATGCCTCCTTGTGGCCACGCAAGACGGATTGGATTCCGGTTCGAACATCATACGATGAACGCAAGCACAGACTCCAATACACAGTACAGCTGTCTACGGAGTGCGCTGCTTTCGGAGAGGCCACTTCCGGAGTACGAGTTCCAACAGGAAGAGAATGAGCACGCACAGAAGCAGAAGGGGTTGCAGGGATGCAAAGCGCTCGGAGCGACGCTCGGTGATCACTGGAAGCTCCGCGTCTGGCTGATCGAGCATCACGCCCCCCGTCTGCGACGCCAGCAAGGACAACCGCTCGCGATTCGGGCCGACCTCACGGTACTCGTCTGCATAGGGCACGGTAAGCGGCAGTGTCAGTGATCGACCACGCGTGTGATCGACGATCTGCAACGCATACCCCCCCTTCTCAGGGATCGGGATCTCGACGTGATAGAGCCCAGGCCCTACCTGCTCCATGCTGAATGTAACGTCCAAAGGAAGCAGCGTTGCCTCCATCGAGATGAAGTCCACAAAGCCTCCAGCGTCATCTCGGGCATCTGCGATGATCGAGATCTGGCCTCGTTCCAGTGCAACCGAAGCACTGAGACCAAGCGTTGCAGAGAGGCGAGGCTCGGTGGTGGCAAGCAGTGACTCAAAGAGCTCAGGCAGAGCTCCCCAACCCGCCCATTGCTGCGTCCATTCTCCACGGAGGTCCGTGTTCAGGATGGAAACGGTGCCCAGGCCCGTCCGCCAAGTCGAGACGATCGGATCCTCTGCACTCCAGATCAACGTTTCCGAGGTCTCTTTAGGGAAACTGACGACGTATCCATCCAGCTGGGGAACGTCTTGATTCGGAAGCGATTCAATCAGGCTGCCCGCGACATCAGACGGCACGGTCACGAACCGTTCACGACTTAACCGCTGCGTTGCGCGAATGGAGACCTGAGGGAGGGTAGAGAAGTCTTCTGCATGGTAGAGGGTGCCGTCAGCTGCATTCGTCAGCATGCCAAGCAATGTCGTGTTTGGGGTCCCTCCAACCGCAATCGCAGATAACGTGATATCGGTTGATTCCTCCAGACGGCCAACGAGCCCGCGCCAATCTCGAACGACGTCCTCGTTCTTCCCGTCTGAGATCAGCAGGATGTGCTTTGAGCGCGCTTCCACTGCATCGAGCGCATCGAGTGCATCCACAACGGGGAAGTACATGTCTGTACCGCCTAGGGCGTCCATGGCGCGGAGCCCTTCGTAAATGACCTCACTCTCGATCGGAGCAATCGGCACGACCCAATCAAAGGACTGCGAGCTGTCGAATCCGACGATGCCAACCTGTGCCTCGCTATCCAGCAGATTGATGCTTGCCACGGTAGCTTCCTTGAGCACCTCGATCTTCAACGCGCCACCGCGCGTCGGCGCTTTCATACTGGAGGATCGATCTAGAAGATAGACGATGGCAAGGCTTGCTTCTTCCGACTTCTCTGGCATGGTGAAGGTCACGGGGAGTAGGTCTTCGATCCCGCCGCCACTAAAGCCGCTCGCTTCTGCTTCTCCGCCCACAAACAGGATCCCGCCTCCCAGCAGTCGAGAGAATCTAAACAGCGTCTCGATCTCGTTCTGGGTGTAGGATGCAAACGCTGCGCCTGAGATCACGAGTTGGCGATAGTCTGTTAAGGCTTCAAGCTCCGGCAGGGAGCTTGCCAAGTTGTAGGAGATGCCTGAGGCGTCCAGAAGCTCAGGTATCAGGGAGCCCGGCTCGCGGTCAATGTACAGGACACTGGGGCGATCTGTAGATCGTACGAACACCGACAGATCATCGTTCATGGAGATCGGATCGTCGGCAGCACGAACGATCGCCTGATAGACGGCAGACTCGCCGGACTCCAAAGTATCCGTGACCGAGTACGGGGTGATTCCTTCGGCGAGCGCGAGCTCCTGCAACGTGATCACATCGCTGTTTCGATACAGAATCAACGTGGCATCTGTGGCAACTGGAGACGCGATCTCCAGATCGATCGAGAACGGGCGTCCAACCTGGATCTCTGTTGCAGACATCAGAGAGGCCAACGAGACATCGCGCAGGTTCGGAGTGCCCACAGGTAGGACGGAAATGGGGATATCGGAAAGGTCTGCAAGCGCTAGAGCCTCCTCAAAGCCCGTCGAGATTTGCCCATCGCTCACAAGCACCAGCTGATTGGCTTCCTCGTGCGGAAGAATGGAAAGCGCAAGCTCAATCGCACGATGAAGGTTGGTGGAGCTTTCATCTAGAGACGATGCCGCGCCAATCAGGATTGCTGGCGCACCAAGCGGCGCCGTGACTGTGGCAGCATCAGAAAACTCAATGACACCGAGCTGCGCATCCGGAGCCTCGGCAGCAATGGCCTGTACGCGCGTTCTCAGTTGATCGTCAGATGTGGTTAGCGAAACGCTGGCTGAGCGATCTATCAGGAAGAGCACGTTCTGCACCACGGATGTCCGAACGATTTCAGGGGAGGCCAGTGCGAGAATCGCAATCACAAGGGCAATGATCCGCAGAATCGGGCGACGCTTTCGGCGCACGATGAGGTACAGGGCGCCAGCAGTCAGTGGAACAAAGAGTAGCAAGAGCCATGGATAGAGAAATCGAATCACGGTGTCCTCCGAAGTTGTGGAGTGAGCCCGATGTAGAGAAGCATCTCAAGAATCAGGACAACGAGTGCCAATGCAGTGAGCAGGGGCCACAAGGGAAAGTGCCGCCTTGCTTCCTCAGCGCGCACGGCGACGCGTGTGTCATCGACCTCAGCAAGGAGCTGGGATTCCGAGATTGGGATATTGACTGCCAATGCGTAGGCGCCGCGTTCCGTGCGAAGGGTATAGATGCCTGGGGACTCTGCGCGGAAGGACTCCAGCTCGGCAGAGTAGTCGACGGCTCGATCTCTTAACTCGAGCGCTGAGATTGCTCCCCTGCCACTTAGATCAACGAAGTCGCCTGCGATCAATGAGGATGCCGAGATTTCTGACGGAACTCGAACAAGGTCATTGACGATATTCCGTACGAGGATTGGGAAGTCGACCGTGATCGGCAGATTCGTGTTCATCAGATCAGCGGTGAACACGAGCAGTCTGCGATGTACATCAACAGATTCCGTGAGCAAGGGGTGGCCCGCAATCTCGATCAGCGTCTGATAGGGAATCTCGAACGTCGCTTCGCGCAACTCTCGCACGCGGAAGTCCTCTGCAGAGACCGCACGTAGCAGATCGTGATCGATCGCGCTCGGTGTCTCCGAGCTTGCAGCGATCGACTCTCCAAGGTCGACAACATCCGTCATCCCAGCATTCACAAGCAGCACAACGCCCTGGTGAAGCAGTGGAGATTCGACACCTTCAACAATGACGAGGTCCGCGCGATCGATCTCCTCGACGCGAGTGACCGGCGCAACAGCCCGCAGCGCTGTGAGCAGGTAACGGTTCTGATCGCCAATCCAGAACACGCGAATGTCAATTGGGCGATCCAGTGAGTAGTAGCGTTCGTTGTCAGCTGCAAACCGATCCTCTGGACTTACTCTCGCGGTGAAGACTGTACCGCGAGAGGTCGGAAACGGAATCGAGAAACGGTCTGCGCTGGAGGGGGCAAGCACAACCTGTAGCGTGGTCTGGTTCTCGCCGTCACTCAATCGAACCTGAGCGTCGACATACTCCTCAGAATCGTTCGTGAGCTCCACGAATGCTGTAACACCCAGGGAGGTTACGTTCTCACGCACTGAGAAGGCTGTAATGGCCAGATTGTCCACGCGGGGAGAGAGCACGATGTCCGTGTTCTCTGGCAGATCTGCAAGGACATGATCTGAGAGGTAGAGAATTCGATCGAAGCTACCCGCGCCTCCGACGCTACCAAGGAGTGACTCAAAGTCCTCGATCCTCCCGTCCCCATACCAGGTCGGAGCTGAGAAACGCAAGACGGCCTGTGCGTCCGCGCGGCTTGTGCCCTCGCCTGCCAGGATCACGGGGTGCGCCGAATGCTGAATCACGACAACTTCAGAGGCTGCGTGCTCGGCAAGATAGGACAGGGCTTCGTCGACAGCCAACGTGTATTTGGATGGACTGCCATCCACTTCGGAGCGCATGCTTGCACTTCCATCAATGATGACTGCAATGCCGTCATACGATCGAGAGGGCAGGTCGAGCAACGGCTGCGCCAGCGCAAAGACCAACGAGAACAGGATCGCGAGCTGCAGCAACAACAGGGGGTCGAGTTGCTGTCTCAGACGCGCTGCCTTTGACTGTGGTTCACCGTGCAAGCCTTCCCAGAGCAGCAAGGACGAAACGTCTCGTTGGCGCTCCCGGGATCGGAGGAAGTGCAGCAGCAGAATGAGCAGTCCGGATAGGGCCAGATAGAAGGCCTGGGGCAGTAGTAGGGTCACTGAAGGATGCCTCCAATCCGCAAATCCTCGTGAATGAACCGTTCCATCGGTCGATCCGTTGTCGCAGTGAAGTGCGAGATGCCACGAGAAGTGAAGAAGCCTGTCAGGTCATCTTGATAGGCTCTGAAACGCTGCGCGTACTCCTCTCGCGTACGTTGCCCAATCGTCAGCGTAATGCGCTGGCTTGATTCCACATCGACAATCCGGGTCGTACCGAGCATTGGTGGGGCAACATCTTCTGGGGCCAGCACCTGAATCACATTGATGTCGTCGCCTCTGAACTGCAGTCGGGACAATCCCTCGCGATAGCCTTCCGCTCCGAGGAAGTCCGTGATCAGGAAGACAATGCCTGACTCTCTCGATTGCGACACGAACTCGGAGATTGCCTGGTCGATCGATGTTCGCCCGCCAGGCTCAGACTCCCGAAGACGGCGGAGGATCTTGCCCATCTGCCCCATGCCATGGCGTGGGGGAATCCCCTGCACCAGCTGAGTGTTGAACGGGAACAGACCGACACGATCAAGTCCGCGAAGCCCAAGGAACGCCATTGCTGCGGCGAACTGCGCGGCGTACTGAGCCTTGCGAGGTGTGCCCACGCTCATGGATGCACTGAAGTCAACTAACAGGTAGATCGGCAGATCTGCTTCGTGCACGAACGTCTTGACCAGGACTCGATCCAAGCGTCCATAGACATTCCAGTCGATGTACCGGAAGTCATCGCCAGGCGTATAGGAGCGGTAGTCTGAGAACTCCAGACTTACCCCAGCGCGAGGCGAGATGTGCGACCCCGAAAGCCTGCCCTTTCTCCGCCCTTTGACAATGAATCGGAGGTTCGCCAGTCTCTGCAGGAAGGCTTCGTCGATGTAGTTAGGCATTAGTTTGTGGGCGTCTTCTTCCAGACTTCCTCAAGGAGCGTGTCCGCGCTGATCCCTTCGGCTTCGCCTCGGAAGTTCATCACGAGGCGGTGCGTAAGAGCGGGTTGGAAGACTGCTTCGATGTCTTCTCTGCGAACGTTAATCTCGCCACACAGGAACGCGTGTGCCTTGGCGCCCATCACGAGTGCAAGCGCTGCGCGGGGGCTTCCGCCGTACTCCACGTACTCCTTGATCTGGGCAGGTGCCAGATCGTTCTCTGGGTGGGTCGCGAGCACCAGTCGCGCAATGTACTCACGCAGCCCAGCCGCGATCGGGATCTCCCGGACAATCTCGCGAGCGGTCAGGATATCCGATGCACTTGCGGTCTGCTCGGGCAGTTGAAGACCGGCTCCCTCGGTATTGCGCTCGGTGATGGCAACAAGCTCTTCGAGCGAAGGGAACGTGACTTTGGCCTTCAGAAGGAAACGGTCAACCTGAGCCTCTGGCAGCGGATAGGTGCCCTCCATCTCGATCGGGTTCTGGGTGGCAAGCACGATATAGGGTTCCTCAAGCGTGTAGGTAGAGGGCCCGACGGTGACGGTACGCTCCTCCATGGCTTCCAGCAGTGCAGATTGCGTCTTCGGCGTCGCTCGATTCACCTCGTCTGCAAGTACAACGTTCGCAAAGACAGGGCCTGCAGCAAACGTGAACTGCCGATGGCCCTCTTCCTCTGTAATGATGTCAGTACCGACGATATCGGCAGGCATCAGGTCCGGAGTGAACTGGATCCTGGAGAACTTTAGCCCAAGTGCACTGGCAAGTGTGCGGACCAACAGCGTCTTTCCAAGACCAGGGACTCCCTCAAACAGGATATTGCCCTTGCAGAGCAGGGCGATGAGGGCGTAGCGAACAACCTCTGTCTGCCCAACAATGACCTCGCTGATCGAGGTCTGCAAGCGCTGAAACGCGGCGCTCGCTACTTCCAGATCTTTCTCCGAAATCATGATCCTCCTTCAGGTTGCGAAATCGCTTCGAAGTATCTCTTCACTGCATCTAGTGCTTCGTCAGGCAGTCCACGCTGACGAAGAATGGAATCAATACGCGCGTAATCTACTCGGTGCATCTGCCCGGAACCGGTCGTGGCGCGCTCGGTTTCGATCGGCACGCCTTTGGTGACAAACTCATTCACGAACTCTCCCTCTGCACCAATGGTGGCGGGAGCTTCCTCTCGAACGAACTGAGGCTCTTCTTCGGGACCTGTTTCGGTATCCTCGCCAGGCGTGCCTTCAGCTCCCCCGGACATCGTGTCATCTTCTGGATTCTCTCCAACCTGCGTCAGGGAAGTCTCCTCTGTGGATGGCTCATCAGGATTGCTGCTCGCAGACTGCGGATTCGCCTGCTCCTGCTCTCCCTCGAGTTCGACATCCTCAGCACCCTGCTGTTCAAGTTCTTGAGCCGTGCGCTCCAGGAACCGCTCTGCGGCTTCCTCGTCTCCTTGCACCGCAGTGCTATCTTGCTGCTCGGCTTCTGACTGACCTTCCATGGTCTCGCCAGAATCGTCTCCGGAGTTTTCGCCTTCCTCGATTTCGTTCAGCAGGTCTTGAAGTGCGTCCTCCGCGTCTTCACGCGCTTCGGAATCGTTTGCGAGTTCGTCTGTCAGATCCTCTAGGTCCGGATCTCCGGTTTCTGCAGCCAAGCTCTGAAGCGCCTCAGCTTCATTGCTGGACATCGATGAGCGGCCCTCGGATCTCATCTGCTCAAGAATCTCTTCAACCATCTCTGTGAGCGTCTGCAGCGCTTGCTGCTGGGCTTCCGAAAGCTCGGAAAGCCCTTCTCCCTCAGGATTACGAACCAGAGAGGAACTGCTACCACCAACTTCTTGCAGGTCCTGCATCACACTGTTGAGGTTCAGGTCGTCCTCCGGAGGCGAGATGTTCGAGGTCTCACTTCCTGGGTCATCCACAATGTTCAGTTCATCCGCAGGCAGCAGGGGCGCGGGATTCCCGGATTCCGTTTCCGAGGCGGTTTCCAGGTCCTCCTGTCCAATGGCGGACGGGATCGTAGTTGACGATCTATCGATGTTGCTGGATTGAGCCAATGGTGCTTCAGCCCTCGTTCGCAGGGCTGGCAGCGGAAGGATCACCAGCGATGCAGACAACAGGATCATCAGTCCCCCGATCCATGTATAGGCAGACAATCCGCGAGGACGGGGCATGCCATCCTCCCAATTGGTCGTTGCCTGCGCGACGAGTGCCTCCAGGCGGTCACGAATGGGGCCACCTTCCGCGCGTTCTCGCACCTCGTACAGAGAGCTGATACGCGCCTTGGTGTCGAGCGCATCGTCCAGCCGAATCAGAACGGTCGGGAGATTGAGGGATTGTCTCCAGCGCACTAGAAAGGCGATGCCACTTGCCAGCAGTGCAGCAAACGGGGCGATGGAGAATGCCCAGAGCGGGACCTTGGGAAGAAGCAATCTGACAATGATCCCTAGTGCTAAGGCAAGCCCTCCCCCATACACGAGTACTCGACTTGCCAGACTAAGCCCGCGGAATCGACGATAGCGGGAGGCAATGTCCTTCAGCAGACGAGAGAAATCAAACCTCATGGCCCCTCCTCAACACGGGACGACTGCGAATGAGCAGCAACAGGGTGGCAACGACAGGAAACACGAAAGCCACCGCAAGCGGAAGTGCGGACAGCTCGCCTACGATCTGCTGAGCCACGCCAATCGGGCTAAGGCTCACAAATGCGGAGAGTGCACGGGTCGAAACACCCAGCCCAAAGGGAATCAGGACACAGGCGAAGTACACCCCATATCGAAGCAGGAATGCACTGCGCCGCCGCTGCATGCTTCGCAGGTCGAGTCGATACGAGACTAGGCAGAACAGGAAGCTAATCAACGTTGCATAGACAAAGAGCAAGAGGAGACTCCCTGAACGGTCAGGGAACACGGATCTCGAGAATACAAGAAACGGTAGCATCAGCAGTTGCGCAACCAGAATGTGTTGCGCCATTTGCGCATAGAGCTTCGGTCGGAAGATTCGGGCCGGAAGATTGGCAGCAATCAGTGCTCCTCGACTTACCCCGAGCAGTCCAAGCATAAGGACGTAGACCACATGGAACGAAGACGGTGGAATAATCCAACGTGATGCGTGGAGTGACTCCACGCGAGCCCCAGGGTGAATGGAGAACAGAAGCGCGATACCGCAAACAATCACAAGCGTGAGAAACCCCTGCAATGAGGACATCGAAAACACAGACTCAGGCTTCATCCGCTCCCCTCCCTTCCACCAAATAGAGCTTGATATCTCTCACTTTTTGGCCTCGCTCTACACCCTCCAGGAGTCGTTCGCTTCCTGGATCATAGGCGATAAGCCAGATGCCATGGCGCAATTCAAACGCACCGGAGATCTCACGGATCAAACGTGTCGGTTCACGCGTACCCATCGTGAAACTGCTGATCGTCTCCCCTTCAGAAGGCAGGGTATAGGTGCGCGAGCCTCCTTGATAGTCCGGAATCGGATAGACCCGGCCATCCCGAAGGATCCAGACCTCATCGAAGCTGCCCTGCGAGAAGTCGTCCACTCGGACGGATCCTCCCATCCACTCAACAGAGAAGGATGCCGCAGACGTACCGTAAGCATGAAAACTGCGAATCGAGCCTGCAGTTCCGTCGAGCACTGCTTTCTCAGTCGTCCAGATTCCGCTGCGTTCGCCTGCTTCATGCAACGACCTGGGCAGCACCTCAAGCGACTGAAACGGTGCGGGCGTGTCCCAATCGATTGTCGCTGTGTCAGCGATATACAAGCCCGAGTAAACCATATGCGTTCCGTACGCGGTTTCAAGATGGAGATGCGTATTTATGCAATAGAGACCAATTACTTCATTCGTGCTGTTTGACATGAAACCGGCTGAAACGGAAACGCCGAGGGTAAGGCAACCGAAGAGGATCCACCCCAATCGAGGCCTCCGCCTTCCGATCAAGGACACGGCAATCGTCAACACCACGAGCGAGCCAAGGATCACAAGCACTGAGAGGTTGCTGGGCCCGGTGATCCCTGTTTGCATTAGCGAGCTTCTGGTCGTTTCGTGAAGAGAGATTGGCGCAGCCTCCGGCGTGATTTCGGCAATGCGAGCCAGCTGCTCAGTGGTTAGCGCATGCGCCTGGACCGTCACCAGGATTACGTTCCCAGCTCCTACGCGCCCCGAGATCATGAGTGGAGCTCCTGCGAGCGACTCGAGTACACGCGCGCCAGGTCTGAGATCCCCGGACAAGAACCAGATGCCATCTGCCCTCTCTTCGGGCAGGGGATTCGTGATTGGAAGCAGAGATCGAACAACCGGAGAATCCAGTCGGAAGTAGTCCGGTCCCGTGAAGACAACGAGGGTTCCGCCAGAGACAATCCAGCGCGCAATCGCATCCCAGGAAGGTCCTGAAGGCGGCGCTGCGACCCACAGACTCGTGAGCCCGTCATAGGCAGCCCATTGATCTGGAAGTGACGACATGTCCGCGACTTCAGCGTCTATCGGGATATACGGCAACGTCTTGCACAGCAGCGGATAGGGCATCGCCCGCATGGATTCCCTGAGATCAAGCTCAGTTTCTGCAAGGAGTGTTCCGCTCTCAGCCACAAGAGCGATCTGAATGGGATTGATAGGATCGTAGACTGGAAGCGTCGTTTCGTAGAGTCCATCTCCCTGAATCGCGAGATCCAGGGCATGGGAAACAGACGCCGTTCCACGCCACTCATTCCCAATGGGTTGTCGCACAACAAGCGTAGACGGAGCTGGCTCTCGATAACCAGAAACAGACACGCGTATGGGTGCAAAGCGATCTGGGACCGCGACACCATCGATACCAATCTGAACGGCAAGCGCAATCTCTGCTCCTGCAGACAGACTAATGAGCAGAAGGCACAGACTACCCAAACCCAATGCGTATCGGAGGACTACGGGTGCGCGCGTCATTGAAGCTAATGTACTAGCCCGTTGTGAAGAATTTGTTAAGAGCAGACCCTGTCTGTTGCGCTGGTTAAGGCGCTTCCGCTTGCCTACTGAGGAAGCTTCTCGACCGCGAGCACTGCATCCTCACTTAGTACATCCGCGTAGATCTGCGTGGTCTGAATGGACCGGTGGCCAAGTTGCTTCTGTACAAGGCGCAGGTTGAAGTTGGAGGCACGATACAACAGCGAGGCATAGGTGTGCCGGCAGGAGTGAATGGAAAACCGTTTCGGAATGCCGACAGCATCAGCGTGCTTTCGAAAGATCCGATACACCGCAGTACGGGTTAATGGCCCGCCTCTTGAGGACACGAAAAGCGGAGAGCGTCCGGAGACAGGTTCACCAACGCCTTCCTTCCAAGTGATAAAGTCCACGAGATGCTGGCGAAGTGCAGAGCCCACGCGAATCCCTCTCTTCTTGCCGCCCTTCCCATCTCGGACAATGAGCGATGCATGGCTCGTATCGAGAATGACATCTCGGATCTGCAACGCGCAGATCTCAGAGACGCGGAGACCCGCATCGAGCGCAACATGAAGGATCGCCCAGTTTCGCACCGGCTGCTTCTTCGAGGCTTCAAGGGCTTCGTCTGACAACTCGCGAAGGTACGTCTTCAGATCGAGCACTTGCTGTGGGCTCAGGAAATCTTCGTGGGTGACTTCGAGTGGCATGTCTCCTCCTTCGCTGAAAGGGTAGTTTCTCGGCTGAGAATCGAGGGGACAGATTTCGCAACAAAAGGGTACTTTTGTTGCGAGAATGACGGACGAACGCCGAAAGGCCCTACAGCAGGCGTGTTGAGAGCTCGTCGACTTCGAAGGAATCTGAGTCGCTGTTGGATTTGGGCCGATCTGGGGCCCCAGAGAGCCCGAAAAGGCGATTTATGCCCCTTCTCAGTCGATTGAGTACTTGTGAAGGATCTTTTTCTCGGTTTCTAGGACTTCAGCGAACACTTCGACGTACGGTGCGATCGTTGAGTTCTTCAGCTTCTCTCCAAGAAGACTATCCACCTGGAAGATCCCCGCAGAGTTCGCCATTTCAATGGAAATCTTGATGGGGCGTTCCTTGCCTCGGTCGATGCGCACCTTCTGAATGGCCATTGCCGAGACCGAGTGAATGGTTGGACTTTCAATGTTGTAGGGGTTGCGAGCGCGGCCGGCTTCCATATCCAGCGCATCTGCAACCTTCACCACACCTGCCTCAATTGTGAGCGGGGTAATCTCGCGCTGATGGGCATAGATGCCGTGCAGCACTTCGCCTTTGAGCAGCGTCCGTGTCCTCAAGTCGTAGATCGGTTCCAGAAGACGGTCGATGATGGGCGGCGCAAGAATCAGAGACATGGACTCGTGGTCCCGTCTGTGAATGACGTGGCCGATGTCATGGAGTACACATGCCAGTACGACCACGACTTCCGCGTCCTCGTTTTCAAGTCCATGGTGCGCAACCACGCTGGGAATGACGCCGCCTTCGATCAGCAGACGGATCAACTTCAGCCCGATGTTGGTCATGATCCGGACGTGCACAGGGCCATGGTCGTTGATACCCATCCGATCGATCGCTGTGACATTGGCCGCGGCCCACAGGGCTTCTAACTCCACGGAGGCGTCGATGCGCTCGACAAGCTTGCCGAGGCGCACGTTTTCTCGAATCGGAACGTTAAGAGACATCTGCATCCTCCCAGAGACGGGTCCACCAGGGATCGCCAGAAGCGGTTCCTGGACGTTCCGTGCCCGGCGCTTCTTGCATGCGCTGACGCAGCAGGGAGAGCTGGCTTCTCAGGAACGCGATCTCCTCGCGCAGATGGGCTTGTGCATCTGCTTCGGTTGGTTTGGTATCGTTTGATGTTAAACGAGACGAAACCGTATTCATTGCTTGTTCCGTCTTCATGCCATCTGCGCGCAACACATAACTCGCCTCTGTCAAGGTTAGCCCGCTATCGTACAGTTCCTGGAAGCGCTTGAGCAGCTCAAGCCCGGCGTCAGTCACAAAGATCTGGTTGTTCGGGCCGCGCCGCATGTGTTCCGAGAGTATGTCCTTGATGCGTTCAATCCGGTTACGGACTTGATTGTCTGTGGACAAGCCTAGGGTGCGCCGAAGCGTGCTAATCGTGTGCATGCAACCTCCGCAGTGAAGATAGCTCACCTGCCCGTGCTGAAGCAAGGGGATTGCTGCAATCCAGGGGATCGGATAGCCTGTATTATGCCTATTCATCGCCTAGACAGGGCCTTGACGTTGAAGATCGCCGCAGGCGAAGTTGTGGATCGCCCCGCATCCATCGTCAAGGAGTTGGCTGAGAATGCAATCGATGCTGGAAGTGAGCGTATCGAAGTCGCATACGACGATGGAGGACGTTCTCGCATCGTGATCCGAGATGATGGATGTGGCATGTCTGCTGACGACCTCGAGCTCTGCATCGAGCGCTATGCGACCAGCAAGATCTCAGCGGAAGAGGACCTCTCGAACATCCGATCGCTGGGATTCCGAGGTGAAGCGTTGGCAAGTATCGCTGCGGTATCAAAGCTTGCCATCACCACAAGAGAGGATGGCGCTGCCGCGGCGCATGAACTGATCACTGAGGGTGGGGCCATTGTCCGCTCCGGTCCCGCCGCGCGCGCAAAGGGTACGACCGTGGAAACGCGCGATCTTTTCTACAACGTGCCAGCGCGCGCAAAGTTCCTTGGCTCCGCAAGAACCGAGACCCTGCACATCAACCGAGTGCTCCAGCGTCTTGCCGTCCTATCTCCAGAGATCGGCTGGAAAGTGAGCCATGGATCGCGAGAGGTCTTTCACGCGCCCAAGGTAGAGACCCAGCGGGACCGTCTGGTGCAGATCTACGGCAACGAAGTTGCAGATGCCCTGATTCCGATTGCCTTGGAGCGAGAGAATGTTCGTGTTTCAGGGTTTGTGAGCCGTCCGGACTTGCGCCGATCCAACCGCAGAGATCAGATGTTCGTTGTCAATGGAAGGTTCGTCTCAGATCGTGGGCTGTCTTTCGTGCTCTCGAGTGCGTACCGGGGGATGCTACGACCAGGGAGCTTCCCGTTGGCGCTGGTTCAGATCGAACTGCCTCCTCAGCTTGTGGATGTCAATGTGCACCCGCGCAAAGAGGAGGTCCGATTTGCGCAGGTCCGCCAAGTGCAGGATGCCTTGGCTGCTGCCTTGCAGAAGGCGCTCTCGAGCCAGGCCGTGGTGGCTCCGCTCTCGCGGTCAGCGGATCAGCAACCGACTCAAGTTCATGCACCGAACTCCCAGTTCCAGAGCAGATCGGAGCAACGGCCACTGGAACTGCACTTGGCCCGCGAAATGTCCATGAGCAAGGCCGTGCATGAGGCAGAGAAAGTGAGACCTCAGGCCGATCGGCTTGTCCTCGGACAGATCCACGGGACCTATCTGCTTGTAGAGTCTCCTGAGGGATTGGAGATTGTGGATCAGCACATCGCGCACGAGCAGATTCTGTACTCCAAGCTGCAGGAGGAATGGGAGGGAGGCGTGGTGCGCCAGGTCTTCCTGCTGCCAGTGCGCGTGGAGATTCCGTTCGAGCAGGCTTCCGTGATCTCCTCGCACTTGGAGGAGCTGGCAGAAGTTGGGGTTGTACTTGAGGAGTTCGGCGGCGGGACGTTCCTCATCCGAGAGTTTCCTCAGGCGCTCGCCAATGCGCAGGCACGCGCAGGCTTCCAGTCGATCATTGAGACGTTGGCAGAGACCCTCTCTAACGGGAAGGATCTCCAAGAGACCCTTTACAAGAGACTGCTCAGCAACCTTGCCTGCGGTGCGGCCATCAAAGCGGGTGACGCCATTCCCTTAGTGGAGGCTCAGGAACTCATTGATGGACTGCTGAAACTTGACAATCCTTATACCTGTCCACACGGGCGGCCGATTATCGTGTCCTACTCAAAGCAGGAACTGGATCGCCGGTTCAAGCGCGCCTAGTTCGGGACCCTCACTCGCAGTGCCGACGGAAGCGCTCTCACCTTGAAGCTGTCGCTTGGCAGTCGATAGGGTTCACCATCGACATGCGCAATCAGTTTCTTCTCTGAGGAGACTTCAACTTCCGCAGTCTGGCGATAGGTTGCCTTCTTCCAGTTGGTGTGCTTGCCGCTGCGGACTTTGGGAAGCCTGAACAGGCGCTCCAGGGTTGGATAGTCTCCCACCACCGAGATATCGATCAACCCATCGGTCACACTGGCCTCAGGCGCAAGCTTGAAGCCTCCACCAGCATAGATCCCATTTGCGATCCCTACGGACAGACACTCCAACTCGAACGTCTCCTCCGCTGTGGTGAGCGTGAGAGGAAATGCCGGGAATCGGAAGATCTGACGTACCGCAGAAGTGAGGTATGCGGGCGCCCCACGCAATCGCTCCATCTTCAGGACATCGCGCGCGACCTGAGCATCAATGCCAATGCCAAGGCCGTTCACAAAACAGCGATCCTCTCCGATCTGTCCAAGATCAATCTCCCGAACCGCACTGTTCTCAAGAAGATCCAGCGCCTGGAATGGGGTTGCAGGAATGCCGAGCATCCGGATGAAGTCGTTGCCGGTCCCTGCCGGGATCACTGAGAGCGTTGCATCGGTGTCGAGCAGGCCGTTCGCTACCTCGTTGATTGTGCCGTCCCCACCCATTGCGACGATGTTGGTGAATCCAGCATTCACGCCCATCTTGGCAACATCTGTTGCCTCCATGGGTTCGTTGGTGAAGTGCAGCTCGTATTCGAGGTGTCTCCGGTCGAGCTCCGTCTTGACCTTTGGGAAGAGCTCCTTGCAGCGCCCCTGCCCAGCGATGAGATTGACAATGATGAAATGACGCGTGTTGGCCTCCATGGCAGGGATGCTACTGTCCTGCGAGGCGTAGAGTCAAGTTGAGGCGAATCCGAAGAACGTTTCTAGTGCTGCCTGAGATTTGACTTGGCTCGGAATACGACAAACGATCCGTTGTCGGAGCCGTCGTGTATCTCCTGTTCCTGAGCGCCAAGAGTGAGGGGGGGCCCGACCAGTGTGTGCTTGGCCTCAACCAATGTGAAGTTCGCGGCGTCAAGTGCTCGCAGTACATCCGTCCGTGTCCACAAGCTAGCTTGCGCGAAGAACGGATCGTCAGCCCCGACCTCAGCGAGCAACTCACCCAACGCGCTGTCTGCTGGTAGATGTCCCAGCACAAGATCGCCGCCTGGTTTCAGTACGCGAGAGATCTCCTGAAACGCGATCCTTAGATCCTTAAGGAAGCAAAGCGTAGTAATCACGAAGGCCGCGTCCACGGTGCTTGTCTTGAGGGGAATCGATTCAGCAGACCCGTTCAGTACCTGGATCCCGCGGCGCGTTGCGAGCTGAGCCATTGCATGCGTGGGTTCAATGCCTACAGGGATGCCCAGCGCCTGCGCAAATCGCCCCGTGCCTACACCAACCTCGATCCAGTTTCCTCGGACTTCTGGTTGTACGGCCTGGAGTGCAGCAACCTCTGCAGCGAACACGTTGGCATTCTCATCGTACCAGGCGTCGTATTCCGAAGCGTGGAATTCAAACGGATTCTGGCTCTGGCCCTCGTTAGGCATGCAATCCTCCACTGACTAGGCGCATTAGGTCTTCACGTGCGCGTTGAAACTCCATAGACAGCCTGTCATGCCGGGTGCGATCAGTGAGGTCAACTGTCAGCTCTCCTGCCACCGTGCCGGGTCTCTCACTTAGAACCAGTACACGCTGCGCAAGCATGACTGCTTCTTCCAAGTCGTGCGTGACGAACAGCATCGCAAGATCCCATGTGTCTGCAAACGCAAGCAGCCAATCCTGGAGCCGATGGCGCGTCATCGTGTCCAACGCACCGAACGGTTCATCCAGGATCAGCATGGGAGCCTCTGCGATGAGTGCTCGCAGGAGCGCGACACGCTGTTGCATTCCTCCCGAGAGCTCAAATGGGTAGGCCGTTGCGAAAGCATCCAAATCGACCGATTGGAGCAGCTCAAGCGCCTTCTTCTTGCGTACGAGCTTCGGCACGCCCTTCAAGACGAGTGGCAGCTCGACGTTGGCCAAGACAGTCTTCCAGGGCAGCAGGAGGTTCCCCTGCGGCAAGTAGCCAGCACGGTTCAGACTGCCTTTCAAAGCACCTTCGCTCGCCGGTTCTAGCCCCAACAGGATTCGCAACAGCGTCGTCTTGCCACATCCTGAGGGTCCAAGGACGCCCAATCGCTCCTGTGGCAGAAGCTCCAATGTGACCGCATGAAGTACGCGAAGATCCCCATAGGTCTTGCCTAGGTTCTCTGCGCGCAGTGCAGCATTCATTCAGACGACTCCGCAGGCAGAAACACATTCGTGAACGCGGCCTCCGGGATGATTGCCTGTTCGATGAGTCCATTCTCATACGCCCATGCACCAAACGCGGACCAGGTTTCCAGTCTCTGGCGGCCCCATTGCTCAATGTCGCCAATCGCCTGAGTCACGAGCCATGCTTGAGACGAATGTACCAGTTCCGGGTCGAGCTCCGGTGCGAACGCAAGCAAGGCATCAGCTGCAGCCGCCGGTTCGGCCACTGCATAGGTGTACCCCCGCGCGATGGCATGGACGAACCGACGAACAACCTCAGGAGACTGCGAGATCATGCGCTCGCTCGCGATGATCACTGGCGTGTAGTAATCGAGCGCATCGGAAAGCTCGGTGAGCGGTAGGTAGTTGAAGGCTACGCCTTCGAGACTGGCGTGGATTCCTTGCCAGCCATAGAAAATCCAGTAGAAGTCTGCGAAATCCCGACGAACCGCAGTTGTAAAGTCGAGCATGCCCAGTGTGATCATTTCCACTGTCGATGCATCGGCTTCGTACACATCCATGACGGTGCGAATCATCACAGACTCCAGATCGCTTCCCCAACCTCCATAACGCTTGCCCTCGAAGTCCGCCGGACTCAGGATCCCGGCTTCGAGTGGCGATGCGAAGCCGGAGGTGTTGTGCGGGAACACGGCTGCGATCGACACCACTGGGATACCTTCCGCGCGTGCCATGGTTACGTATTCCTGCATGGAAACACCGAAGTCGGTCTGCCCACTCGCAGTGAGCTGGATCGACGCCGTCGGTCCGGGTTGGACGATCTCAACTTCAAGATCCTCCTCCTCGAAGAAGCCCAACGCTTGGGCAACGACAATCCCGGTGTGATTGGTGTTCGGGGTCCAGTCAAGCGCGATGCGAACAACGTCGCGCCCGGCTGCCGACACCGCAAACCAAGCAGCGAAACCAATGATGATGAGGACAACAGACAAACGCTTCATGATGAACTCCTTCGTCTGAGCCAGGGCGTCGAAAGCGATCCCAGGCCTTCCACCAGCTTGAACAGTAGGAAACTGAGCAACATGACGAGCAACACAGAGGCAAACAAGCGATCCACACGGAACGAGCGTTGCGCCCGCGTCATGTAGACCCCGATCCCGTTGGAACCCCCAAGCCATTCCCCGATCACTGCACCAAGCACAGCATAGGTTGCGGCGATTTTCGCGCCTGCCAGGATTGCTGGTACGGTTGCAGGGATGTAGAGGTGCTTGTACAGTGCCCAACGGTTTGCGCCGAACGCATCAAGCACTTCACGCAAGGTCGGATCTACGGACCGAAATCCCTCAAACGCGTTGACCGCGACCGGGAAGAAACATACGAACATCACCACCAACACCTTGGGCAGTGCTCCAAACCCGAACCACACAATGAGGATTGGGGCAACAGCAATCAGCGGGATTGCCTGCATCAAGACCAGATGCGGATAGGCGAGATAGCGAACCCAGGGCACTGCATGCATCACGAGCGCAACGGAAACTCCCAATGCAAGCGCGGCAACCAACCCAACCACGCTTTCAACCAACGTATAGATCGCGTGCTGAGCAAGTAGCCGTGCATCACCAATCAGCGCCGATGCAGTCTGCAACGGGGAAGGCAGGATGTAGTCCGGAATGCGGAAGATCCACACGATCCCCCACCACAGCAGGATGAAGCTGCCAAGACTCAACAGCCAACGAAGCCATTCGCTCTTGCGAAGACTCGATCGCGCCACCCTTCGGCGGGGCACTCCCGCGTTATGCATCGAGATCCCCTTGCGACCCATGAATCACAAGCACGCGCCCGCTGTGGACACGGATCCATGCCGGGAGCTCGCGGATGACGTTGGAGACGCCGCGCGTGGTTCCCCGCTTCAAACACTCTGAATTCAGAGGGTATTGCAGCCCCTCAGTCGTAAGGCAGGCCTCACCGGAATGCGGAATGAGCGACACGGTATCGCCCAGCGTCGCGTCAGAGATCATAAGATCGGAATCGACAAGCCGTAGCGACTCTGTTGGGGTGAGCATTTGCATCGGAATGCCGTGCAAGAGTGCACGCTCAAGCAATGATACATTGGCAAGCGCATGATCGAGTCGCCCGCCGAAAGCCCCGTAGACTACGAGCTCGTCTGGCGTTCGTCTCAACGCGTGCTCGAGCGCAAGCTCAAGATCGGTCCAATCCTTATCCGTTGGGAATCGGTGAATGGCAGGCACATTCGAAGCTGTATCGGAAGGATCCAACAGGCTCGAATCGAAATCACCGACCACTTCGTCCACTGGAATGCCAAGCGCCACGGCTTGATCCCACGCGCCATCTGCTGCAATCACGAACGAGGCTTGCTGCGCGAGCCGAATCGCGAACTCGCTTGCTCCCCAGTCTCCGTTTGCCAGCAACAGCACACGCTCCATGCGCATCACCCAGCGAACTCATGTGTAGCGGAAGGAAGATCGAATCCCCGAACACGGCGGACTCGTTGAGATTCCCTGCGCTGGCATTACCCAGATCAGGTTCAACGGGTCGAGGGTAATCCTCCTCTCAGCCCATTTCTGAGCTCCCCATACGAGCAGACTGTAGCTCAGGCCATCGGTTGGCGCAAATGGAGAAGCGGGGAGCATTTGCCCCCCGCTTCAGCTGTGACGCTTTCCATGCGCCGCGCAAATGGATTCGTCCTTGACTACTCTGGTATGAAGCTTGTCTCCGAAGTGATCGCTCCCACACCATGCGCGATCAGCTCAATACAGTGGGTAACATCCTCAAGATGCACAACCTCGTTCGGGGAGTGCATGTATCGATTGGGGACCCCAATCAGTGCCGTAGGAACGCCACTTCTCGTCACCTGTATGGCCCGAGCATCTGTGCCAGTGGGGCGCGGATAGGCATTAACCTGGACAGGAATGTCATTTCCCTTTGCAGTGGCCATCAAGTGCTCGAAGAGCTTGGTATTGATGTTCGGCCCGCGCACGACGATCGGTCCCTTACCCAATTCGCCCTCGCCAAACTGCTTCTTCCCGCTGCCTGTATCCGGAGTATCGGACACATTGCTTACATCCACGGCAATACCAACATCCGGATCGATACCGAATGCACTTGTTGTGGCGCCACGTACGCCAATCTCTTCTTGGGTTGTCGCAACCGCGTACACCGCGGCGTTGGGGTTCATCTCCGAAAGCATGCGTGCCGCTTCCAATACGATGAACGCACCGATACGGTCATCAAACGCTCTCGCCACCACATAGCCGTTCAACAGCTCTTGGTACCCGTAGTTCACAACCGCTGGATCGCCGATCTGGATCCCTTGGGCAAACACTTCGTCCCGGTCCTTTGCACCGATGTCGATCCACAGATCTTCCATCTTGACGACCTTCTTGCGGTCTTCAGGAGTCATTCGGTGAACGGCCTTTCGGCCAATGACACCGGGGAGCACGCCAGACGCTGTCTTGATTTGAACGCGCTGACCTGGCAGCACCTGCACATCCCAGCCGCCAAGCCCTCGGAAGTAGATGAAGCCCTTCTCGTCAACATGCACGATCTGCAGACCAATCTCGTCTGCATGTCCTGCCAGCATGACGCGCGGTGAGCCTCCCTCATTCACAACGGCAAAGGCATTGCCCATTTGATCGACCCACGTTCGATCGGCAAAGGATTCGGCCTCCGCGCGCCATACGCGCGCTGCCTCTTCCTCGAATCCCGTGGGGCAGATGGTGTCCATGTAGCGCTTCAGAAACTCCAGTCGAGTCTTCTCCATGCTCCCTCCTGTCTGTGATTTCAGTGTACTCGCTTGCCTAGGACCTCTCCATCCGGCGCTCTCATGCCGTTGAATTTCAAAGACGCGCTTAGATATACTGAAATCGGCATGGAGGACATTGGGGCACGCATCCGCGCAGCACGGGTTGATCGTGGCTGGACGCTTGAGGAACTTGCGTCTCGATCCGGGTTGTCTGCGGGCTTCTTATCTCAAGTCGAGCGGGACCTATCGACGCTTTCCATCGTATCGCTGGCAGCCATCTGCCGCGCCCTGTCTGTACCCATTGAGTCGATGGTGTCCAGCAGCGCACCGATTGACCGGCGGCCGTCCCTCGTAACACCGGCTGATGAGCAGCTCTACATTCAGATTGGCAGTTCGCCGATTGCCTATCGCTACTTGTCCAACCAGCTCCCTGACGCAGCCGTCGAAGAACTACTGATTGCCGAGTTCCCTGCCGGCTGCAACCAAGAGCACTCCACGCATCAGGGGGAGGAGCTTGGTTACGTCCTCGAAGGTGAACTTGTGCTCCGCTTGCCGGATGCCGAACACAAGCTCCGCACAGGAGACAGTTATCGAATTGAGGCCTCTCAACCACACGGCTACAGCACGTCGCCAGGAAAGGGTGCCCGTGTCTTGATGGCGGTCACCGAGCGGTACATCGACCTTGCAGCATCCACTACACCCCCACGTTCCGCGCCACGAGAACGAAAGGAACGCTAGATGGCTCGAATCCTCAACCATCCAATTCTGACGCCCCAACCTCAGGAACACATCCCATTCACCTTCGAAGGCCGGGAACTCACCGCCTTGCCTGGGGAGATGATCTCATCTGCGCTCTTTGCAGCTGGCATTCGGGTGTTTGGACACCATCCTAAAGACGGCGCGCCCCAAGGCATCTACTGCGCGAACGGTCAGTGTTCGCAGTGTATGGTGCTTGTTGACGGGCACCCGGTGAAGGCTTGCATGACACCGGTTTCCGCTGGCATGCAGGTTCTACCTATGAATGGGCTGCCTGAGCTCACAGATGTCCCATCATCCAGCTCGGCTTTCAAGCCCATCGAGGTAGTGCAGACAGAGGTGCTGATTCTGGGGGGCGGCCCAGCAGGCTTGTCGGCTGCAGAGGAACTCGGACATCAAGGCGCAAAGGTTCTGTTGGTGGATGACAAGGCAACACTCGGTGGCAAGTTAGTTCTGCAGACGCATCGATTTTTCGGATCGGTCAACGCCGTGCATGCAGGCACACGCGGTATCGACATTGGTAAGCGGTTGGCCGCCAATCTCGCGGAACTCGAAACCGTTCAGACCTGGCTGGATAGCACCGCACTTGCCGTGTTCAGCGATCGCAAAGTCGGAATCCTCAAAGGCGATCGGTATCTGCTTGTCGAGCCGGAGGTACTCCTAGTGGCCACTGGGGCGCGCGAAAAGTCGCTCACATTCCCTGGCAACACGCTGCCCGGAGTCTACGGGGCCGGTGCGTTCCAGACGTTGGTCAACCGGGATCTTGTGCGCGCTGCCAGTCGACTGTTCATCGTGGGGGGCGGCAATGTTGGACTGATCGCAGGCTATCATGCGCTGCAAGCCGGCATCGATGTCGTTGGCCTGGTCGAAGCATTGCCCCAATGCGGCGGCTACAAAGTCCATCGGGACAAGCTTGCCCGTATGGGGGTTCCAATCTACACCTCCCACACGGTGCTTGCAGCCGATGGTGATGGCTGCGTAGAGACCGTCACGATTGCTGAGATCGACGAGAACTTCGGTCCGATTCCGGGCACCGAGCGCTCCTTCGCCTGCGATACGCTGCTCATTGCAGTCGGACTTGATCCGGTAGATGAGTTTGCGCGCGCAGGCGCGGAGTACGGCCTTCGTACCTACTCCGCTGGAGATGCAGAGGAGATTGCTGAAGCGTCGGCCGCCATCTTCTCCGGGCGGATCACAGGCCGCCGCATCGCTCTCGAGCTGGGCTTGACGGATGAAGCGATTCCAGAGGAATGGGCTCGTACTGCCGAGATTCTCAAGTCCAAGCCTGGTGAGATCATCGCCCGCAAGGATTCC
>Ga0180429_10001143_pt1 | contig 22719 bp, 20 predicted proteins | sample SS_ome_FD_132428 | JGI IMG/M metagenome (GOLD analysis project Ga0180429, IMG submission 132428) | Hypersaline lake sediment archaeal communities from the Salton Sea, California, USA - SS_1_S_1 metaG | ecosystem: Environmental > Aquatic > Non-marine Saline and Alkaline > Hypersaline > Sediment ...
AGGCCGAGCACATGAAGCGCTTCGGGCAGTTTCTCGCTCATCTCAAGACGAAGACGGACGCGGAGGGACGTCCGCTCCTGGACACGACCATCGTTCTACTCGGGTCGGGCATGGGAGATGCGAGCCGGCACGCGAATTCGAACCTGCCCACCCTGGTGGCCGGGGGCGGCTTCGATCACGGACGGCACCTGGCATTCGATCCGAAGGCCGATGATGCACCGTTGCTGGGCGACCTCTACCTGACCCTCATGCACCAGCTGGGGATCGACGCGGAGGATTTTTCCAACGCGAAGCGAAATCTGAATCATCGCTTCAGCTAGCATGATGCGAGTTCCTTTCCCGGCGATGGTGGCGGCCGGCCTGATCGCGGTGACGGGCAGCGACGCGACTGACGCGCTTCCCGAACTGCCGCTCGGCTTCATCGAAAGGCATTGCCTCGAGTGTCACGACGAACTGACCGCGAAGGGAGAGATCAACCTCGATGTCTTCGAGGTCGACTGGTCCGACCACGAGAACCATCTCCTCTGGGAACGCGTGCTCGATGCGATCGACTCCGGGGTGATGCCTCCGAAAGAGCAACCTCGTCCCGGTGCGGCGGAACGCGAGGCCATGCTGGCCTGGGTCGACGAGACGCTGACCGAGAACACCGCGATCGGAGGCACGCTGGCCCGGCGACTGAATCGTGCGGAGTACGAGGAAACGGTGAAGGCGCTCTTCGATCTGCGGCAGTTCTCTCTGCCTCCGGGATTCCCGGCCGACCGGGAGTATCACGGTTTCGACAACGTGGGAGTCGGACTCGTTCTCTCGCCGCCCTTGCTGGAGGCCTATGCGGAGACGGCGCGGCTCGTCGCGGACGAACTCTTCCCGCCGGCGAGGCCGGAACCGGAACCGTTCCACCAGCGGGCCGATGCCGGGGAACTCGTCATCAGCTATTCCTCGGGCAAGGTGGTGGATGGAGCGATGCGCCTCGGCATGAAATGCGATCCGATCCAGAGGAGTTGCACCTGGCCGACCAAGATCGAGGTGGAGACCTCGGGCGTCTACGCGATCCGGTTGCAACTCTCGCGGTTTCGCCCGGAATCGGAGAAGGACGTGATGCGGGTCAAGGTGCTCGCCCGCGACGTGGGGAGCACGGACGGGGTTTCGCATCGTTCCCTGCGCCTGCTCCGGGAGATCGAGGTGATCAGCGACGCGCCGGAGACGTTTTCCTTCGAGGCCGAACTCTTCGAAGGGCAGACCCCGGTGATTCACTGGGCGAATGCGACCCTCGACAGTGACCGGGCCGACAAGGCGGAGCTGCGGGAGTATTTCGTGGCCCGGGACGAGGAGCGGCCCGGATACCTCGCCGCGTGGCACGCGATGGTCGAAGGCCAGGGCCAGGGCTTTCGCGGTGGAGTGGGATGGGAGCGGGTCAAGGCGCAGTTGGCCCGCGATGATCTTCCGAAGCTGTCGCCCCAGGAGCGCGAGGCGATGCTGAAAAAGGTCGTGGGCAACCCGGTCCTCTACGCGGAGACGGTGGTCTTCGACGTTTTCGAGAACGGGCCGGCGTTGGAAGTGCACGGGCTCGAGATCGAAGGTCCCGTTCGTGTCATCGACGGACCGCGTGAAAAGGAGGCACAACGCCTGCGGGAACGTTTTCGGGGCGATGCGGGGAGTTCCGAGGAGGTGATCCGGCGATTCCTGACACGAGCCTTTCGGCGTCCGGTGGACGAGGCCACCGTGGAGACCTATGTCCGGCTCCACGATGAGCATCGTGCCGGGGGGCGGAGCGCGGAGGATGCGATGCACCTGGTGATTCGGAATGTCCTGATCTCGCCGCGGTTTCTCTACCGGGCCCTGCAGGAGGGGCCGATGGACGACTTCGACCTGGCCACGCGTCTCGCGTATTTCCTCACCGGGGCTCCCCCGGACTATACCTTGTGGGCAAAAGCGGAGGGTGGCGGACTCCGCAAACCCGGGGTGCTGCGTTCGGAGGCGCAACGTCTCCTGCCCAAGCGGGCGAGTTCTCCCCTGGTCCGGAATTTCACCGGGCAGTGGCTGGATACGAGAAACCTGGGCGACATCATGCCGGATCCCTCGTTCCGGTTCTCACCGAGCGACGAGAAGAGCGCGGCGGAGGAGGTGGAGCAGTTCTTCCTCGAGATGCTGAAGGAGAATCGTCCCATGACGGATTTCATCGATCCCGACTTCACCTGGACCTCGGCCCGTCTCGCCGAGAACGTCTATGGGCTGAGCGAGGGATTCGACAAGAAGAAGGCGAACACGGTGCACCGGGTCTCGCTCCCGCGCGGAGGGCGGGTCGGGGGAGTCCTCGGCAACGCCGCTGTCATGATGGCGACGGCGAATGGTGTCGACACCCAGCCGGTGGTGCGCGGTGTCTGGGTGCTGGAGAATATCCTCGGCACGCCCCCGCCTCCACCGCCCAAGTCGGTTCCGGCCCTGACGCCCGACACCCAGGGGGCGAAGACCCCGCGCGATCTCTTGTCGGCCCATACCGCGGCGGAAGATTGCGCGGGCTGTCATCGCAAGATCGACCCGGTCGGCTTCGTGCTCGAAAATTTCGATCCTGTGGGCCGCTGGCGGGACGAGTGGCCGGGAATCGGGGTACCGGTCGACTCCGCTTCGGTCCTTCCGGATGGCACGGAGATTCGTGACGTCGTCGACTTCAAGGCCTGGCTCGTCGAGCACGTGGACCAGTTTTCGGAGTGCCTCGCCGGTCATCTGCTCACCTACGCCACCGGGCGGGTGCCGAATTACTCCGAGCGCAAGGAGATCGCGCGCATTGTGGCGGCGAATCAGGAGAACGGCAACGGATTCCGGGACCTGGTTCTCGACTTGGTCGAGAGTGAGATCTTCCGGACGAAGTAGCGGAAACGGGGCGCGAACAGGGTTGTGCGACGAGGGAAACCCTGTTTGCATGGAGGCTCTGCGCCCTTCGTCATGAATCGTTTCCCGCTGCTCATTTTCATCCTGTTTCTCGCGACCGCGCTCCTCGGGCGCGCCGGCGAACGACCAAACATCGTCTGGATCGTCGTCGACGACATGTCATCGCACTTTGGCTACCAGGGCGAGGAACTGGTGCGCACCCCGCACGTGGACCGGCTCGCGAAAGAGGGCGTCGTTTTCGCCCGGGCCTATGCGACGGCTCCCGTGTGTTCGACATTTCGGACGGCTCTGATCACGAGCCTGTACCAGACCTCCGTGGGCGGACATCATCATCGGAGTGGGCGAGGGGAGGTGGTGATCTCGCTGCCCGAGGGAGTCAGGACGATCCCGGAGCTTTTCCGCGAGGCGGGATATTTCACGACGATCGCCAATGCCGCGGGAACGGGAAGAGGGAAACAGGACTACAATTTTCGCTACGACGAATCGGACCTCTACGATGGGATCGATCCGGCGAAGCGTGCCGAGGGGCAGCCCTTTTTCGCGCAGTACCACCTGCGCGGCGGGAAGCTGCGAAATATCGAGAAGTCGTATGCCGAGACGAAGGCGGGACTGGAAGATCTCGTCGATCCGGACGCGGTGAGCCTGCCTCCCTATTACCCCGATCATCCCGTCATCCGGGAAGATTGGGCGCAGTATCTCGATGCGGTATCCTACACGGATGTGGAGACGGGACGGATCCTCGCGCGCCTCGAGGAGCGGGGTGATCTGAACAACACGGTCGTCTTCTTCCTGACCGACCACGGCATCAGTCACGCGCGAGGGAAGCAGTTTCTCTACGAAGAGGGCATTCATATCCCTTTCGTCGCGTGGGGACCGGGAGTGATTCCCGGAGGAGTGGTTCGCGAGGACCTGGTCGCGCACATCGATCTCGGTGCGACCTCACTGCAACTCGCGGGAATCGCGATTCCGGATGGGATGCAGGGACGGGCTCTCTTCGGAGCCGGGGCCAAACCGAGGGAGTATGTCGTATCGGCGCGGGATCGCTGTGATGAAACCGTCGATCGCATCCGGAGCGTGCGGAAAGGGGACTACAAGTATATCCGCAACTACCTTCCGGCGCGACCCTATCTCCAACCGAATCGCTACAAGGACGGGAAACCTTTCATGCCGGTCCTCCGCGCATTGTATGCGGCCGGAGAACTGAACGAAGTCGAGTCTCTTCCGCTCGCGGAGGCGAGGCCCGAGGAGGAACTCTACGACCTCGCCTCCGACCCGTGGGAGATCCGGAATCTGGCTGGGGAATCGTCCCACCGGTCCGTCCTGCAGGAGATGCGGGGAATCCTGGCGAATTGGGAGCTCGACACCGGCGACAGGGGGCGATTTCCCGAACCCGAATCCCAGTATGATTCCGATATGGAGGTCGGGCTCGCGAAGCACCGCAGGAGGAATCCGGACGGAGCGAAGGCGCTCGAAGAAAATATCGCCCTCATGAAATCGTGGCGGGCCGAGGGAAAGTGAACGGCGAAAGGCCTTCGCCGGCCGCAGGGGAGTGAGAGATGAGTGCGATCTACCGGGACCTGAAAGACAAGTGCGTGGTCATCACCGGCGGTGCCAACGGGATCGGCGAGTCGATGGTGCGGGCGTTTTTCCGTCAGGGCGCGCGGGTGGGCTTCTGTGACATCGACGGGGAAAAGGGGGAGCGACTGTGCCGAGACCTGCCGGGGGTCCGATTCGAGCGAGTCGATCTCACTGATCCCGCCCAGATCGTGGCGTGGATCGCGGGCTTCGACCGGATTGACGTGTTGATCAACAATGCCGCCAACGATCCCCGTATTCCGCTCGAGGAACTCGACGTGGAAGCATGGGACACGCTGCTGGCGCTGAATCTTCGCTCCGCCATGCTGACGGTGCGAGAGTCTCGAACGAAGCTGGTAGCGGGATCCTCGGTGATCAATTTCAGCTCGATCACGTTTCATCTCGCCCCGCCGAACATGTCGGCCTACGTCGCCACCAAGGGTGGGATTCTCTCGATGTCGCGATCGCTGGCAAGGGAGTTGGGGCCGGCCGGAGTGCGGGTCAACACGATCTCTCCCGGATGGATCATGACCGAGCGCCAACTCGCGGAGTTCGTCGACGAAGAGACCAAGGCCATGATCCGCGATCGGCAGTGCATGCCGGATTTGATCGAGCCCGGCCGGATCGCCGAAGTCGCCCTGTTCCTCGCCAGTGAAGTGAGCGACGCGATCACCGGACAGGAGATCCTGGCGGACCGGGGATGGTATCATTCCTGATCGGGAACCTCGTCGCGATACGCGAGCGGCCCGCTCCCGCGATTCACGATCTTGCGCTTCCCCGGTGGATCGTTCACAAGATGAGATGCCGATGAAAAAGTCCCTCCTGACCGCCCTGCTTTCCCTGCTCGGTATTGCGTCCGCCGCCGCAGGGAAGTCACCCCACATCATCTACATCCTCGCGGACGATCTCGGAATCGCGGATTTCGGGTGCTACGGTCAGGAGATCATGAAGACGCCGCGCATCGACCGGATGGCGGACGAGGGACTTCGGTTCACGAATCACTATTCGGGCAGTACGGTGTGCGCTCCGACCCGGTCCTGCCTGATGACCGGACAGCACACGGGTCGGACTCGCGTGCGCGGAAATGGCCCGGCCCACCTCCAACCGGAAGACGTGACTCTCGCCGAAATGCTGAAGGAGGCCGGGTATGCCACCGCCGTGATCGGAAAGTGGGGTCTCGGGGAAGAGGGCAGTCCGGGCATACCGACCCGGCAGGGCTTCGATCACTTTTTCGGCTACCTCAACCAGCGAAGGGCTCACCGATTTTATCCTGACTGGGTGTGGGTGAACGAGGAGAAGGTAAAATTCCCGCGCAACGCGGAAAAAAAGAACGGTCTACATCCACGATGAGTTCACCCGGGAGGCGCTCGACTGGATTCGGGACCGGAGCGCCGGGGAAGCCCCCTTCTTTCTCTATCTGCCCTACACGCTGTCGCATGTGGATCTGGATGTTCCGGAGGACTCGATGGAACCCTACTACAATCTCATCGAGGAGGATGGTCCCTACGAAAACCCCGCGTTTCCGGAAAAGGGATACCGGAGCCATCCCACGCCGCGGGCCTGTTTTGCCGGGATGACCTCGCGACTCGATCGTGACGTGGGGCGGATTCTCGACCTGCTGGACGAGTTGGGACTGTCGGAAGACACGCTCGTCCTGTTTTCGAGCGACAACGGCCCGACTCCGGCAGGCGGGGCCGATCCGGACTTTTTCAACGGCAACGGGATCTATCGGGGAATCAAACGGGATCTCTACGAAGGCGGCATTCGGGCTCCGTTGATCGCTCGGTGGAGGGGGACGATCGAGGAAGGAGCGGTGAGCGATCATGTCTCGGCTCACTGGGATGTGATGGCCACGCTGGCGGACGTCGCGGGAGTGGTGCCTCCGCCGGAACACACGGGCATCTCTTTCCTTCCGACGTTGACCGGAGAAGGGGAGCAGTCGGCTCACGAGTACCTCTACTGGGAATTCTACGAGAGGGGAGGAAAGCAGGCGATTCGAACGGGGAACTGGAAAGGGGTTCGGCTGAATCGTCACAGGAACGGGAGGGATGCGTCCTGGGAGATCTATGATCTCGAGACGGATCCGGGCGAAACGCGCAACGTGTCGGCGGAGCGGCCCGATCTCGTGCGCCAGTTTCAACGGATTGTCGACGAGGCGCGGACGGAGAACGAGTTCTTCTCGTGGGAGAACTGACGTCCGTTGATGGGAAGAATTGCTGGCGGTCGTGCCAGGGCTTGCGTCAGCAATCAGCGGATCTCACGCTCCGGCCGAGGGACAGGTCTCCGCCGAAGACAGTCGATCGACACGATAGACGTGGGAGAACAGGGTGGCGGCCCACCGGCGGCCTTCTTCGGTCACGCTGAGGTGATCGAGTGCCTCGGTGATGTGGGGGTGGATGAAGCACCGAAAGAAATCGCCATACTTGCGGCGCATCTGGTCGGGGTCCTCGTAGCCCATGTCCGCCAGGCTTCCGATCTCCATGAATTCGTAGTAGAGAGCCGGAATCTTGCGGAGATACTGCGGGTCGCCCAGTTGGCCGATGAGATCGGCGGCACGCACGAGAGGGCCGAGCCGCCCGCCCGTATTCTGTTCCGATGCCTCCGTGACGGGGAAACGGGTGAACTCGATCATGTCCGCCACGAGCTGGGCGTCGATGAGAGGTGTCGCCTCTCCGTTGAAACGTTCCAACACGAACTGCTTGCTCCGGTCGACGTGCCACGGCCCCAACTGGGCGTCGCTGCTGCCGGTGCGGGGATGAACGGAACCGTCCGCGTAGCCGGTGGAAAACACCTCCCTGCTGTCGTTGCGGCACACTCCCTGGACGAATCCGATGTCGTGACAGAAGCAGGCGATGACGAAATGAAGCCAATCCCTCTGGCTGACGCCCCCCTCGCGGAGGTGCTTGCCTTTCAGAATCGAGAACCCGGCCGACGAGACCATGATGGTGTGCTGCACGTCATGATAGAGGGTGTCGCTGTTCGCGATGTTCTCGAGGGCGAGGTGGCCCGCGAAGAGCGCCTGATTCAGGATCTCGTCATCACCCTGGCCATACAGTGAGCGGTAGGCGCGCCGCGCGTCGGACATGCACGCATTGATGAGGATCTTCTGGATGTTGAGCATGGAACTCGGTCAGGGTGAAAACAAGCTATGCTGACGGCCCGGAAGCGATCAACCAATCCTTCCGGTACGATCGTCCATCACACGATCGCGTCAAGTGAAGGTGACCCTCGGAAAAACAAGGGCTTGCGCGATCGCGGACAGGCAACGGGCACAGGGGAATTGCCTGGCTGAACAATTGTCGGGTAAATTTGCGGCTATGATTGCTCGCTGTGTTGTTCTCGTGGTCGCGCTCCACCTCGGCGGGTTGGTTCCCGGGATAGGAGGGGCGTCCGAAAAGCCCAACGTCATCTTCATCCTGACCGACAACCACGGCGCCTGGACGCTCGGTTGCTACGGGAACGAGGACATCCAGACACCCAACCTCGACCGGATGGCGGCGGAGGGACGCCAGTTCATGCGGGCGATGGCGAACAATCCGGTGTGTTCGCCGACGCGAGCCACCTACCTGACGGGCCTGATTCCCTCGCAGCACGGCGTGCATTCGTTCCTCGATCAGAAATACATGATGGGGCCCGAGGCCTACTACGCGCTGGAGGAGTTCGACACCTTGCCGGAGATCCTTCACTCCGAGGGCTACGTCTGTGGTTTGAGCGGGAAGTGGCACCTCGGGGACAACATGAACCCGCAGGATGGATTCTCCTACTGGGCCACGATGCCGCGCGGGGGCACATCGAGCCTCTACGAGGATCCGGTGATTCTCGATGGCGAGCTTCTCGACAAGGCTCCGAAATACATGACGGAACTCTGGACCGATCGGGGCATCGACTTCATCGAACAGGTCAAGGACGGCGAAAAGCCCTTTTTCCTCTACCTCGCCTACAACGGTCCGTATTGCCTGAGTCGCCTGTTGCTGCGGCCGGCGAAGAACAGGTGGGCGGACTTCTATGCCGACAAGTATCTCCCCTCGTTTCCCCGCGACACCGCCCATCCGTGGCAATATTCGAATCTGGACTACCACAACAACATCGTGAGCATCCGCCGGGTCGCGGCTGAGGTCAGCGGAGTCGACGACGGTGTGGGCCGGATCTTCGAGACCTTGCGCGAGCACGGTCTCGACGAGAACACGCTCGTGATCTTCGCGGGGGACCAGGGATGGATGGGCGGACAGAACGGGTTTTTCGGGATGGGGGATCACACCAAGCCGATGGCGGCCCACGACATGATGATGCAGGTGCCTTTCCTGTTCTGGCATCCGGCCGGGATCTCACCGGGAACGAGTGACGCGATGGTGACGAATTACGATTTTCTGCCCAGCGTTCTCGACTACCTGGGCCTCGAACACCGGATCCCCACCGGGGCGAAGCTGCCGGGTCGCAGCTTTGCCCCGATCCTGCGGGGAGAGGAGGTTTCGTGGGAGACCGAGATGTATTACGAGATGGAGAGCTGCCGCTCGGTTCGCACGGAACGCTGGAAATACGTGGAACGGCGTTCGCCGGACGGACCGGGTGAACTCTACGACATGGAGATCGATCCGATGGAGCGATTCAACCTGTATGGACAGGCCGAGTACCGCGAGATACAGGAGGAAATGGCGGAGAGGCTCTACCGGTTCTTCGACACCTACGCGGACCCCGTGTACGACATCTGGAAGGGAGGAAGGTCGAAAGCGAGAAGGCACCACGCCCCGAAGGACCATCCCGATTACCGCGAACCGAAGCCGCGCCCCTGGAAGCCGTCGGTGACGAAGGGAGTGCACATTCCCCGGTAGACGGGTGGGGGGAGCGGTGCCCGGTCGGCGATTCCGTTCTTTCCGTTCGCGAGAGCGACCATGTAGTCTCGATGTCGTGATGAGAAGAATCGTGATTTTCCTCGCGCTCCTCGCGGTCGTCGCCGCGACGGACGGAGCGCCCGATCGTGATGGGGTGGAAGAGGCGATGCGCCGTGCCGCCGAGTCGTTCCATGCGCGGTGCGCGACGCGGGGCGGCTACGTCTATTTCTATGCCGAGGACCTGTCACGGCGCTGGGGTGAAGGCGAAGCCAGGCCGGAGGAGATCTGGGTCCAGTCCCCGGGAACGCCCCGAGTCGGTCTCGCCTACCTGGCCGCGTACGAGGCGACGGGGGAGGCACTCTACCTCGATCTCGCCAAGGAGACCGCGCATGCCCTCGTCCATGGGCAACTGGAATCCGGTGGGTGGCGCAACTCGATCGACTTCGATCCCTCCGGACCGCGGGCGGACCGCTACCGGGAAAGGCGGGGGAACCCGGGAGGGAAGAACTACTCCACTCTAGATGATGGGATCACCCAGGACGCCCTGCGTTTCCTGATCCGTTACGACCGGTTGTCGGGAAAGTCCGACCGGGACGTGAGCGAGGCGGTTGCGTATGCGCTGGATCGACTTCTCGCGGCCCAGTTTCCGAACGGAGCTTTTCCCCAGGTGTGGCAGGGGCCCGTCGAGTCGCATCCCGTAGCGAGGGCAACGTATCCCGACTACGACTGGAGGACGGAGAACCGGATCAAGAACTACTGGGATCTCTACACCCTGAACGACGGAGTGGCCGGCACCATGACGGACCTGTTGATCGAGGCCGAGCGCACCTACGGAGGGGAGACCTATCGCAAGGCGTTGGAACGTCTCGGGGAGTTCCTCGTCAGCGCCCAGATGCCCGATCCCCAACCGGCCTGGGCCCAGCAATACGACTACGAGATGCGACCCGTGTGGGCCCGAGCCTTCGAGCCGCCTGCGATTGCGGCCCGTGAGTCCGAGGACGTGATGTTCGCTCTTCTTCACATCGCGGCCTTCACGGGAGAGAAGCGTTTCCTCGAACCGGTCGTTCCGGCGGTGAAGTATCTCGAGTCATCCCGGCTGCCCGATGGCCGCTTGCCCCGCTACCTGGAGCTGGAAACCAATCGACCTCTCTACATGAGCCGGAGCGGCCGGGTCTATTCGCTGACTCACGATGACGGCGATCTGCCCTCGCACTACGGGTGGAAGAATGAGCCGCAGTTGGAGTCGATCAAGCAGGGCTATCGCGCCGTCGCGGCAGGTCGGGATCCCGAAGTCCTGTTTCGTGGGCCGGATCCCGGCGATGCGGAGGTGGAGGCCATCCTCCGGAACCTGGACAAGGACGGGCTCTGGTTCAGCGTCTTCGCCGGTGAGCTCCTGATCGGACAGAACAAGTTTCCCGAGGGAGAGCGTTATCTCGCCAGCGAGGTCTTTGCCGAGAACCTGGAGGCCCTGGCGCGATGGCTCCAGGCCCGGAGATAGTGGTAGATCACTCCTCGATCACGAGAGTGCCCTGCATCACCGCCCAGTGCCCGGGGAAGGTGCAGATGTAGGGATAGACTCCGGGGGTTTCCGGCGCGGTGAAGTTGTGCTGGAAGCGCTGGTTGTGGTAGAGCATCGGAGAGGCATGGAGCACCGCGTCCATCTGCGGGACGAAATGGGTCTTCGGCGCATCGGGATCGGCGACCATGCGGTTGGCGGCGTCACCGACCGAGGCGAGCGAGTCCCTTTCGATCAGCACCCAGTTGTGGGGAATGGTGTCGAGATTGCGAAGGCGCAGGGTGAGCTGCTCGCCCGGGCGAGCCCGCACCTCGGTGACATTATACCGCAGGCCGGAAATGGCATGGATCTCGACGACCCGCCCCGGTTTCCCGCTCGGCACTTTCGGGGTGAAGGGATGGCTCCAGCGGACCGGCAAGGTCAACTCGGATTCCGCCCCGGCGTCCGAGAGGCGGATGTCTTCACCGGGAGCGCGAAAGTCTTCGTCGAGCCGGAGCAGGGTGGGGAAGAGGTTCACCTCGAAGGTCTCTCCCGTTTCCGCGTCGTCCAGGGTGCCGAAGAGGTGAAATTGCATGGAGGGACGGAGAGTGGGAATGGACAGGAAGACGGAGCGTCCTCCGTCGACCAGGTGGGTGTCGTGCACCTTCACCGCATCGTGTCCCACCACGCCGGGCCGTGTCACGGAGTATTCGGGTGAGCCGTAGTGATCGCCATACTCGTAGTTCCACGCCTGGCAAAAGAAGCGATCGGCCGACGGACCGGAGACGGGTTGGGCGAAGGTCAGGAGAATGCCGTTGCGGTAGGCTTTCCAGGCGACCGGAAGGTGCACGGGCCGGTCCGCGAGAAACCGGACACGGGCGAGGCTGCCGTCGGTGATCGCATAATTCCCCCATCCATCCGAACCGACGACGTAGAGCTGGCCATCGTGTGGGGCGAAAGCGGCCCGGTGGGCGCCCGATTCGAAGTCTCCGGGAAGGGCAACGATGGCGCCCTGGGTGCGACCGGATCCGCCGTCTTCGTCCTCCAGCACCATCATCCATGTGCCCGCCCCGAAGGAGAAATGGAGGAGCTTGTCGCGGAGCGGCCCCCAGCCATTCGAGTCGACGAAAAGCTGGCCGCCACTCGAGTTGTCGAGTCCGCGGGGGATGTAGGCCATCGCGGGGGCGATCGGTTTTCCATCCTGCCGGGCGCGGCGTCCGAAGAAGTCGCCCTCGCGGACCTCGAGGATCGCCGAGGCCGGAGTCCAGTCCCCCTCGTTCGTGCTCGTCACGACCCGCCCACCGGGAGACACCCCGATACCGTTGGTGTTCCGGAGACCGTTGGCGAGAACTTCGGCGGAACGTCCGTCGGGAGAGACGCGCACCACCCCCGTGTTGGCGGCGACGAAGTAGAAATAGCCGGCCTCGTCGTGCTGGAGTCCGGTGTAGAAGTCGTGCCCACCCGGGGAGGAGGGAAAGTCGTCGCAGAAGTTCTCGTAGAAGTCGAACGTTCCGTCACCGTTCGTGTCGTGCAGGCGGGTGATGCGGTCGCGGCCCACGACGTAGATCATCCCGTCCCGGATCGAGAGCCCGAGGGCCTGGTTCAATCCCGTCGCGACCCGGATCCATTCGATTCGGTCGAGAGAGGAATCGAGGCCGGTGACGCGCCAGACCTCACCGGCGAGGGTGCAGATGGCCGCGTCGCCGTTGGCGAAGAAGTCGATGCCGCCGAGCTGCATGACGGAACCATACGGGTTGCGATGGGGAACGGCGATGCGGTCGATCGCGAAGGGGGAACCCTTGATCGGATCTCCGACACGTCCCTGCGTGACGACCGGAGTGGGAGCGGGTTGGACGGCGGGCTCCGCCCTCTCGACATCACGCCGGGCGGCGAACGTCCCGTCGATCCAGGCGGGACTCGTCGTCCAGGTCTCTCCCTCGTGTGAGAAAACGAAAACAGGACTCGTGTCGCCCCGGCGCCGCGTACCCTCGAACCGTGCGTGTTCGGGGATGCCCGTTTCGATATCCTTCGCGATCACCTTCCCCTTGATCCGGATTCCGTTTCCGATGCCCCAGCGTCCCGAACTCCACTCGACGAAGTCTCCCTGCCAGACGTGGGTGTAGCGGCGGGTGACGGGATCGAAGGCGCAGGACGCTCCGTCGTCGAGGCGAACCGCGATGGCCCGGGGCCAGGTCTTTCCCTCGGCATGGAGGATTCCCGCGAAGACAGGCCCCGTGTCGACGAGGTTCCAGCGCCGGTCGCGGTAGCTGTTCTTGTGGAATTTCCCCCAATGACCGTAGGTGCCCCCGTCGAGACCGGGAAAGGCGGGAAGAAGCGTTCCGTTCTCGGCACCGCCCTGAGCGAGGATCGAGGCGGCCTGCCTGCGGTAGAAACGATAGAGCCGGTGGCGATTCACAGGATGCTCCGCGAAGTCGTAGCCGAAGTCGTCGCGGCCACCGGTGACGTCGAAGTAGGGTGCCGGCGGTTCGCCCTGGTCCGCTCCACCGGGTTCGTGGACCGGGGACGCGAGGTCGAATTCGGATACCAGGAGCCGGCGTTCCGTCCAGTATTCGAGGGGATGTGTCTTGAAGGGGCTCGGTTCGAAGGTGTCGACGATCCTCACGTCGGGATCGACCGGAGCCATGTCGAGGCACCAGTAGACGGCATTGACGAGAAGCTTGCGGGTTCCTTCCGCCGCGAGGTCCTGCGAGGCACCGAGTGTGGTGCAGAAGGCGCGCCCCTTGCGACCACCGGGGAGCTGATAGCTCTTCGTCCAGGCGAGAGCCTGCATCGGATCATTCTTGTCGTTGCTCCCTTCGCGGATGTAGTCCGGAGCCTTCTCGTAGGGGCCCGGGCCCACCGGAGGCGAATCGAATTCCATACCCGCGAGCACCTCGCCGCGGAGGACAACGGTCACGTCCTCGCCCGGTATCGGCTCGCTGACACCGTAGACGTCGGTAGCGCCCCAAACCGATCCCGGCTCGATGCCCCGGAGGATGGGATGATTTGCGGCGGCGGGTTCGATCACTCCCCGGGTGCTCTCCTTTCCGTGCCAACCGTGATGGCTGAAGAACCAGCTTCCCAGGACGAGACCTCCGAATCCCTGATGCCACTCCTCTTTTGGCCCCTCGTAGCGCCAACTGTAGTGGTGCCACTTCGAATCCTCGGGAAAGCGGAATCCGTGATTGGCGGTGCGCAGCCCGATGACGGGGCGTCCCGAGAGGAGGTAGCTCTCGATTTCCTCCATCTGCTCGTCGGGAAGGGCCCGGAAGCGCGTCGCGATGATCATCAACTCGGCCGTTCGCAGGGCCTCGAGACCGGGTATGTGGGTCAGGTGGCGCGGGTTGATCACGCCCGGTTCCCCGGGGTCCTGGGCGTAGAGAACCGTGCAGTGAAACCCGTGGCGCACCGCGAGAATCTTGCCCAACTGCGAGAGCGCTTCCTCGGAGCGATACTCCTCGTCTCCGCTGATCAGCACGACGTGCCGCCCGTAGCCTTCGGGATTGTAGCCGGCGTAGGTCTGCCACTGTTTGACCGGTTCCGCGCCGAGCCGGGAACAGGCGGAGAGGGAGAGGAAAACGAGAAGAACAGAGATGACGGGACGAGTCATGGATGGGGGAGAGTAGCGAAACCTGTCCCGTGAGACAAGCGCGGGAGGCTCCGTCATGTCAGCCAGCTTTTGGCGAGCCGTTCGCAACCGGATGCCCCGGGAGCCTCGCTCACCGGGATGGGCAGGAGGTCCGGCCGGATGTCGGCGAGGGGGAGAAGCACGAAAGCCCTCTCGGCGATGCGAGGATGAGGAATCACCAGGTCGGGCGCGTCGACCACGTGTTCTCCGAGAAAGAGAATGTCGATGTCGACCGTCCGGGGTGTGTGGAAGCCGTGGTCGGCCGGACGCCCGAGATCCCGCTCGATTAGCTGGCAGGCGGCGAGGAGTTCGTGCGGATCGAGGGAACACTCGATCTCGATCGCCGCGTTGAGAAATGGCGGGGTGCCGGGGGCGCAGTCGACGGGGTCGGTCCGGTAGAGGGACGAGGCGCGGAAATGCGCGCTCGACGCGAGAGCACGGAGACGGTGGACGGCTTCCCGGAGATGGGCACCCCGGTCACCGAGATTCGAGCCGAGGGCGAGCACGGCACGTTCGCGGGCAGCCATGGCTGGCGCTACTTGAGCCCGAGCACGTCCTGCATGTCAAAAAGGCCCCGTTCGACGCCCTCGTCGCGGATCCACTTGGCGGCCCGCACCGCTCCGGCGGCGAAGGTGCGACGGCTCGCCGCCTTGTGCGTCAACTCCACGCGCTCCCCGTCGCCCGCGTAGACGACGGTGTGATCGCCGACCACGTCGCCACCGCGCAGTGCGTGAACGCCGATCTCGGAAGCGGTGCGGGCACCGACGTCCCCTTCACGGCCATGCCGGCAGTCCTTTTCGTAGGAGAGGTCGCGCGCTTCCGCGAGAATCTCGGCGAGCCGCCGTGCCGTTCCGCTGGGAGCGTCCTTCTTGTGGCGATGGTGCATCTCGATGACTTCGAGGTCGAAGGCCGGCCCGAGGATCTCCGTGGCCCGGCGCGTCAGCCAGAACAGCGTGTTCACCCCGACCGAGAAGTTGGGGGCGTGCACCACCGGGATGGAGTTCGCCGCCTCGGCGATGAGGGCGAGCAGTTCGTCGTCGTGGCCGGTGGTTCCCATCACGACCGGCTTTCCCTGGGAGACGGCTTCACCGATCAGGTCCCGGGTGAAACCGGGGAGGGTGAAATCGATGACGATGTCCGACTGGGCCAGGGCATCGGGAAGGGAGTCGCCGAAATCGATGGCCGCCCCGACCTCGGTGGCGGGGTCTTCCTCCACGCAGGCGGCGACGGTCTGGCCCATGCGGCCACGGCATCCGGTAACGAGAATCCTTGTCATGATCGATCGAGAAAAGCGCAGGTCGAGCGAATGCCCACATGTCGAGGCGGGTTGCTCCTCGGCGAACAGGAAAACTCAGAGAATCTCCGCCTCGCTGAGCAGGCCTCTCAGCTCCTCGACCTTCTCCTCCGGCATTTCCACGAGCGGCAGGCGGAGGCGAGCCGAGCACTCTCCGGCAAGGGCGAGGGCCGCCTTGATCGGAACGGGGTTCGTGTCGAGCTTGAGGAGTCCGCGAAAGAGGGGCTCGTAGCAAGAATGGATCTCCTCCGCCTTGCTCACGTCGCCGGCTTTCATGGCAGCAACCATGTCGACCAGAGGGGTGGGCGCGAGATTGGCGAAAACGGACACGACACCGTCGGCCCCGTTCTTCATGAACTCGACCGTGAGGGCGTCGTCGCCGGACAGGATGGCGAAATCGTCCGGCAGGGCGGCCCGGAGATCGATGACGCGCTGGGGATCTCCGCTCGCCTCCTTGATCGCCTGGATATTCGGACACTCCGCTGCGAGCCGGACGACCGTCTCCACCTCGATCTGGATGTGGCAGCGTCCGGGAATCGAGTAGAGCATGATGGGAAGCTCGGTCGACTCGGCGATGGCGCGGTAATGCTGGAACAGCCCCTCCTGGGACGGCTTGTTGTAGTAGGGTGTGACGAGAAGGGCGGCGTCGGCGCCCGCCTGCTCGGCCGCCTGGGTCAGGGATATGGCCTCCTTGGTCGAGTTGGACCCCGTGCCGGCGATGACGGGACCGCGCCCGGCGGCCTGCTTGACGGTCAACTGGACGACCCTCGTGTGCTCCTCGTGGGAGAAAGTCGGAGATTCCCCCGTCGTCCCCATCGGGACGACCCCGGTGACGCCGTTGTCGAACTGCTTGTCGATCAGGTCGCGAAATGACTCCGCATCGAGTGTGAGGTTGTCGGAGAGCGGGGTGACGAGGGCAGTATGAACGCCGGCAAACATGAGGTGGTGCAGGTTCGGTTGGTCGGTGCTGGGCGAAGATGGGTCAGGGAAGGGAGGGGAGGGTTCCCTCGAAGGTGAAGTCGGCCGGTCCGAGAAGCGTGACGTCCCGGTAGCCGGCGGCGGACTTTTCGAACCCGATCTCGAGGGTGTCACCGCCGGCCACGCGAACGCGGACGGGTGAGGGTCCGCCGGACTTCTCGTGATGGATCAGGGCGCAGGCGGCCATGCCGGTTCCGCAGGCCAGGGTCTCGTCTTCGACTCCCCGTTCGTACGTCCGGATGGCGATCGAAGTGGGACCGAAAATCTCGACGAAGTTCGCATTCGTCCCCGCGGGGGCGAAGTGCTCGTGGTGGCGAATGGCGGAGCCGAGCCGCCGGATCTCCGTCGCGTCCATACGGGACGCACCGTCGAGGAAGACGACCGCATGGGGCACGCCGGTATTGACCGAGTGAACGGTCAGCGATTCACCGTCCACGTCGAGCTTCATGTCGAGAGCGAGGTCGAAGGGATCGCTGAGGCGAACGCGCACCTGGTCGTCGACGAAGTCCGCGGTGATGAGACCCGCCATCGTGTCGAAGGAGGTGAACTCGAGCTGGTTGTCGTGGAGGCGGTTCACGAAGCGGGCGAAGCAACGGGCGCCGTTTCCGCACATTTCCGCCTCGCCTCCATCCGCGTTGTAGTAGCGCATGCGGTAGTCGGCCTCACCCCGGGCGGGTTCGACGGCGATCAACCCGTCCGCTCCGATACCGCGCTGTCTCTGGCAGAGTGTGGCAATCTGCTCGCGTTCGAGGGAAAGTGATCGGTCGCGGTTGTCGACCATGACGAAGTCGTTTCCGGCCCCGTTCATTTTCCAGAATTTGAGCATGGTTCTCCGGCGCGTCTTTGCCTCCTGCGCGTCGCGCGAAGCTAGACCGACTTCGCGGCCTCCACAAGCGGTTTGACGAAGGCCTCGATCCGCTCGGGAAGGTCTTCGGCCGCTCCGTGTTCCTCGATGCGGCGCACGATGGCGCTGCCAACCACGACGCCGTCGGCGGACCGTGCCACCTCGGCGCTCTGTTCCGGCTGCGATATACCGAAACCGACCACGACCGGCACCGTGGTGCTCTCCTTGATCTTGGACACGTTGGCCGCGATGCCCTCGGCGAGGCTGGTCTGCTCGCCGGTCACGCCTTCCCGGGAGACATAATAAAGGAACCCCTCGCTCGCCGCGGCCAGTTGGGGGATTCGATCGTCGGGGGTCGTCGGGGCGATCAGGCGGATGTGGTGCAGTTCCCCCGTGTCGGTGAGTTCCTCGTTGCGCCCGGTCTCGTCGGGCGGGAGGTCGAGCAGGAGGATGCCATCGGCACCCGCCTCGGCCGCGTCGTGGTGAAACTGGGAAAAGCCGTAGGTGTAGATCGGGTTCAGGTAGGTGAAGACGACAAGGGGTAGTTCGGAGTCCTCGCGGAAACGGCGGATGAGATCGAGCACACCGCGCGTCGTTGCGCCCGCCTCGAGCGCCCGGTGGGCCGCCATCTGGTTCACGATCCCGTCGGCCATCGGGTCGGAGAATGGGACGCCCAGCTCGATCACGTCGGCGCCCGCGCGTTCGAGCCCATGCATGATGGCGAGGGACCGGTCGAGGTCGGGGTCCCCGGCGCAGATGTAGGCGACGAAAGCGGCCTTTCCCTCCTTGGCGAGCGACGCAAAACGTTGATCGATGCGGTTGGAGCTGTTCATCGGGTGGGCGGCAGTATCGCCGCAATGCCCGGGGTGAAAAGAAAGAATTTGGTGCGAAGTGCTACGGAATCCGGATCGTTGGTGATGTAACCCTCCCTGTCATGATCCTGTCATCCGAGATTTTCTCCCTCCGTTTGCTCGGCCGCCTCGGTATCGTTGCGATGCTGTCCGGCCCCTGGGTCGCCCTTGCCGCGCAACGCGAAGTGACGGCCGATTCGATGGTTGAGGTGGAGGGGCGAGCCGAGCCCTGGCGTTACCTTCTCCACCTCCCCGCCGCCTACGAGGCGACGGCGGAACGGCGTTGGCCCCTGTTGTTCTTCCTCCATGGGCGGAGCAGGCGCGGCCGGGATCTCGATCTGCTGCGCCAGTATGGGCCACCCCAGTTTCTCGATGACGAGCCGGAGTTCCCCTTTGTCGTTGTTTCACCGCAGTTGCCCGATGGAGGCTGGCCGCCCGGTGACCTGCTGTCCCTGCTCGATGAAGTCGTGGACCGCTACCGCATCGATCCGGACCGGGTCTGCCTGACCGGGGCCAGTCTCGGGGCCAGCGGAGCCTGGCGTTTCGCCGCATTCGCACCCGACCGTTTCGCGGCCCTGGTTCCGGTGTGCGGATACGGCGAGTTGTCCGCGGCAAAGCGGCTCGGCCACGTCCCGGTCTGGGCCTTTCACGGGGATGCGGACGAGATCGTCTCGATCGAACCTCATCGTGCCTTGATCGAGGCCATCCAGCGGGAGGGGGGAGAAGCAAGGCTCACCACGATACCGGGTGGAACGCACGGAAACATCATCGTTCCGGTCTATGACAGGCCTGATCTCTACGAGTGGCTGCTCGCTCGGAGAAGGAAGGCGCCCGGAGGTGAGGGGGAGGGGGAATGAGTCAACCCGTCCGTCCTATTCCGTCACACCCAGACCGGCGGCGACCTGGCGTTCCAACTCCTCGCCGCGCAGGTTGGAGGCGACGATCTTCCCGTCTTTCCCGACCAGGAACGTGGCCGGTATTCCCCGGATGCCGAAGCGCTGTGCCAGCTCATTGCCCCACCCGAGTCCGTCGAAATACTGCGGCCAGGTCATGCCCCGTTCCTCGATGAAGGTTTCCAGGGTCTGCTGATTGTCATCGAGGGAGATACCGATGATCTCGAAGCCCTTCTCGTGGTATTTCTCGTAGGTGTCGAGCAGGTGCGGAAGCTCGGCGATGCACGGGCCGCACCAGGTGGCCCAGAAGTCGACCAGCACCACCTTGTCCTTCATCGCCGCGAGGTCGATTTCCTCGCCGGAGAGACTCGTGAAGGCCAGCTCCATCGTGTCTCCGACTCCGGGAAGGTAAAGATCGGAACCAACCTGATCCAGGGCGCGGTTGATCTGTTCGGACTGCGAATGCTGCGCGAAGTCGGCCTTGAACCGTGCCAGGAAGGCCTTGGCCCGGTCACGCTGTCCGCTCACGATGCTCGTCTCGACGAAGGGACGGACGATTTCGTTCAGCATCAGGCCGATGTTGGCCTCCTCGCCTTTCTCCTGGGTGTCGTAGCGCCGCTCGAGGAGCGAGGGCACGGGTTCGAATTCGCCGATGGAGAGGTGTGCCCCGATCAGAATCGACAGGGCCTGGTCGAGATCGGCCGCGTCGGGAGTGGCCTCGAGATACCCTTCAACTTCGGCGATCTTGGCTCGCTCATGCTTCGTGGCGATTTCGATCGCAGTCTGGCCGCTAACGAAAACGGGGAGGATACTGAAGGAAAAGACGGTGAGAAAAAGGCGGGACATGACTTCTCAACCCTATCGCGCCTCACGCTCCGGTGACAACCCCGGAATCGGGGGATTCACCCTGCTCCCGCGTCGCTTCGCCCTGGTCGGGAGGGGGAGGCGAAGACGCGGGAAAACCCGTGCCCACGGCGTCGGAAATCGCGGAACGCGGCACAGGGGGAATGACGGGAGTCGCCTCGGCGCCGGGAACCTGGAAGCCGTCGTATGAGGCGATGGCCTCGATCGACCGCGGAATCTCGAGAGTCGATTCGATTCCGTTGGCGTGAACGATATACTCGCCGGGGCGAAGGCCGAGAATCTCGATGGGTATCCGGGTCTGGAATGGGGGCGGGCCGGTAACGGAGAGTTCCCCCAGTGCCCCTCGTGGCGTCTGTTCGAGCACATCGACGAAGAGGATGTTTCCTTCCCGGTATTGCTCGGCATCGACCAACTGCGCCACCGAGCTCGAGAGACGGCCCTGGACGAGGGCGTAGGCTTCAAGCCGACCCTGGAAATTGTGGAGGATCACCTCGAGCCCATCGACCCGGGCCTTCTGCGGAGGGGGCGCGTAGGGTTTCGACGTGCAGGACACGACAAGAAGCACGAGGAGGATTGGGATGAAGGGGAGACGGGGCACACCACGAGGTTAACCAATACGAATAGTAAGAAAAGCTGAAATTTATAGAAATTCTTGGTCGGCGCATCGCTCATGCGAATTGAATCAGGATCGCCCGTTGATTTCTCGCCGGATCACCTCTACCCTCGCCTCTCGCGGCGCCCGGCTGTTTCCCGGGTCACTGGCGTTTGCCCTCATGGAATTCGACTGGATCGACTGTCATTTCGACCTGAAGAAGGTGACACCCGGCGAGATCGAGGAAGCGTTCGAGGATCCTTTTTCCGTCCGGCTCCTTCCCGAGTTTGCCAGCGGCGAAAAGGATACGCGGTTCTTCGCCCTCGGGAAGACGCTTGCGAGCCGCTACCTGTTCTCGGTGTTCTGGACCGACGGAAAGCGCTACCGCGTCATTCTTTCTCGCGATATGACCGACGAAGAGCAGGGCTTCTACGAGAGGAAGAATGCCGAGTGGCTCTAGACGGCGGCTCCCGGGCGACAACTCATTGTAACCGACAAGTGAACATGAAGACGATCCTGAGCTGGGACGACATTCCCGAATTTGACAGCGAGAAGGAGGAAGCCGAATTCTGGTCGGTCCACAGTCTCGAGCCGCGCCTCATGAATTCCTCGGTCCACCGGGCCAATGTCCGGGAGTCGACGACGATCACCCTCCGTTTCGATCCCCAGATGCTCAGCCGGATCAAGCGGCTCGCGAGGCACCGCTACCTGAATTATCAGTCGATGATCAAGCAGTGGCTCAGCGAGCGTCTCGAGGAGGAGGTGAAGAAGGCGGGCACGGACTGATCCGTTTCCGTGCTCTCCTCAACCGATCTCAGAGCAGGGGAGGTGTCGTCTCATGCAGCCCGAGGAAGCCCAGGCGGAGATGCGACGGCTCGCCGCCGAGTTGGAGCGGCATGACAGGCTCTACTATGTGGAGGCGTCCCCGGAGATTTCGGACGCGGAATACGACCGGCTCTTTCGAGAGTTGGAGCAGTGGGAAGCCCGCTTTCCTGCTCTCGCCTCTCCCAATTCGCCGACCCGGCGCGTCGGCGGGGAACCGATCGAGGGCTTCGCGCAGGCGGAACACGCCGTGCCGATGCTCAGCATCGATGACGTGTTTTCCGAGGAGGAGCTCGGGGATTTCTTCGCCCGGCTCCAGCGCAATCTCGAGACGGAGCGGATTCCGGTCACGATCGAACCGAAGATCGACGGCGTCGCCGTATCACTGACCTACCGAAACGGACAACTCGAACAGGCCCTGACGCGCGGGGACGGTACCCGCGGGGACATCATTTCCGAAAATGTGCGCACGATTCGCAACGTGCCTCTCGCGTTGGCGGGCGACGCGCCGCCTCTCCTCGAGGTGAGGGGGGAGATCTACCTGCCATCTGTCGGCTTTGACCGGATGAACGAACAGCGAGACGAGGCGGGACTTCCCGCTTTCGCGAATCCCCGCAATGCCGCCGCGGGGACGCTCAAGCTCCTGGATTCCCGCGAGGTGGCGAAGCGTCCGCTCGAGTTTCGAGCGCATGGCCTGGGCCGGGTCGAGGGACGGGAACTCCAGTCGGTCACGGATTTTCACGACTTGCTACATCGGTGTGATCTCCCGGCGAACGAACCGCTCTGGCACGCCGAGACGCTGGGCGAAATACTCGATGCCATCCGTGACCTGGATCAAATGCGGCACGATCTGCCCTACGGAACGGACGGTGCGGTGATCAAGGTGAAGAGTTTTGCCGACCAGGCAAGGCTTGGAACCACCGCGCGAGCACCGAGGTGGTCCGCCGCGTTCAAATACCCGCCGGAGCAGAAGGAGACGGTCTTGCGGCAGATCACGGTCCAGGTGGGTCGCACCGGGACCTTGACGCCGGTGGCGGAACTGGATCCGGTGGTGGTTTCCGGCACCACCGTGCGTCGGGCCACCCTGCACAACCAGGATGAGATCGACCGAAAAGACGTGCGGGTGGGAGACACCGTCGTCATCGAGAAGGCGGGCGAGATCATTCCC
>Ga0180429_10001146_pt1 | contig 22691 bp, 19 predicted proteins | sample SS_ome_FD_132428 | JGI IMG/M metagenome (GOLD analysis project Ga0180429, IMG submission 132428) | Hypersaline lake sediment archaeal communities from the Salton Sea, California, USA - SS_1_S_1 metaG | ecosystem: Environmental > Aquatic > Non-marine Saline and Alkaline > Hypersaline > Sediment ...
GCAAGTACTACGTCGACATCATGGTGCGCAATGACGCGACCGGTAAGTGGATCAAGACCACACCCCATTCCGGCCCTAAGGTACCGGATGCCCACGATTTCTCTGTTCGTGCGATGCGCGTCTACACCGATCGTGTCACCCGCGAAGAGCGAATCTTCGTTACTGTCGGAATACAGGGAGTATTGTCCGGCGTCTACGATCCCAGGGCACCGGGGGCGATTCGCTGGTATCCCCTTCATCCGGTAAACTTTTCCGAACGGGCCCTATCGATATGCGAAGCGAACAACTCGCTGCTCATCGGCGCGGGCGACGCTGTTTGGCGGCGAAAGGACGGTCCCTCGCCAAGCTACTCGATTGTGCACGACCTGCGCGATCTGGTCGACAACCCGGTGCAGCCGGCCATCGGCGGGATTCGCGGCATGACCACCATCGACAACCCCAGCGGACCGGGGGAGTCCTTGCTCTTCTTATGGTCGAACGCGGACGCCAAAGGAGCCTGCGGCAGCATGTATCGCCTCGACCCCGATGGCAGTGGCGGCTATTCGCGTCACGAAGATGTCCGGCTCGCGCCGGTGATCCAAAAGGAAATGAACGTGTATCCGAGCTTCATTCTCGGATCATACAGCTATGTGCAGCCCGTGCGAAATCCCGTAACTCGCCATATCAACCACTTGGTTGGGCTCTATGTGCAAATGCAGCGCGGCGGACATTCCTACCCGACTTGGCACTCGAAGAAGATCTATATGGGCGGGCTCTTCGCGATTCGCGATGAGAAGGGGGAGTACACAATCAATGAAGTGAACGGGCGTCACAACGGCAGTGGCACCCCGCTGACCGCCGTACGGGCCATCGAACCGTCCCCCTTCCCAAATGACACGAACGTCTACTTCGGCGGGCATGACTGTGCCGGATACATGTCGACCGACTTTGCCTGGATCTACAAGGCGCCGCTGCGCACCGTGCTAGATCTTCCGTCGGCCAAGCCGCGCGAACCGACCGTCGCGCAACCACGCACTTCGCCGGCCGGCCAGGCCCCGGCTTATCGCAAGTGGACCAGCGGCAGCTACTCGACCCAGGCCCGATTGGTCACGCTGATCGACGGCATCGTCTTTCTCAAGAGGACCGATGGCAAAACGATCAAGGTCCCTTACGGCAAATTGAGTGCGGCCGATCAGAAGTTCTTGGACGACTGGAAAAACCGGAAGTAGGAGAAGCGGATCGTGCGACCGTTCGGGCAGCGAGAGTCATCGCGCGAACGCTCGCCAATAGATACAACCAACGTACACAACAATCGAAGGTCTTGCAGGTCCGGCCCTCCGTCCACCGGCAAGTGCAAGCGACATCAACAGCGGCAGAACCTTGAAAAGGAGCTACCATATGATCGTTTCGGAAACCGCCAGTCGAGTGACCTCGCGTTGGCTACAGGCAAGTGCCCTGCTTTGCGCGGCGGTCGTACTTCCTGTCGGCACGGCATACGCACAGGACTACAACGCAATCGGCACACGGCTCAGGGCAGCGGTCCAGGCCGGAGAGTTGACCGGTGAACAAGCCAGGGCCATGCTGGGCGCGCTTCGAGAAACGGCCGAGCATGAAGGCGACCGCAACGCAAGGGTTGAGGACGAACGCGTGGCCAAGTACCGCGGCATCGCGGACCGAATCAAGGCCGCGGTCGAAGCGGGCAAGTTGTCCGAGGAAGATGCCGAGAAGAAGCTCATCGCCATCCGCATGGCAATGTGGCCGCCCGAGAAGGACGGCGGTGCGAATAGCGACGACGTCGAAGACTGGATCAAGTCGATCGGCGATCGGCTCAAGAGAGCCGTCGAGGCCGGTAAACTGAGCGAAGAAGAAGCTTGGGCCATTTGGCGTGAAATCGAGAAAGCCGAAACTGCCGCACGGCTGAAGACGGCCGTCGAAAAGGGCAAGCTGACCGAAGAAGAAGCTCGGGCCAAGTGGGCCGAGATCAATGAAGAGAATGACGACGGGGGAGACGACGACGGAGATGAGGACGAGGGAGATGATGACGAGGGAGAGGGTATCCAGCCGGTGCCGGCGGAAGCAGCCCACGCGATCGGCAAGGCGTTGCTCGAGGCGGCACCCATGGACTTCGCCGGCGATCCGTCGCAAGCGGTCGGTGTTTTCGCCGAGAACGAGGAAGACGACGAGGAAGAAGGGCTCGGAATGATCCTGGTGCCGGCCGAACCGGCATCGACCGATTGTCGAGCAGCACCGGATACTTAGCCAGAAGTTACGCGGCCACTATGCCTACTACGGGATCACGGGCAACAGTATTGCCTTGAATCGATTTCGCGAGGAGGTGCGTCGCGTCTGGCGGAAGTGGCTTGTCCGCCGCAAGCGAGGCAATCGCCCACCGTGGAGTTGGTTTATCCGGCTCCAGCAGCGGTATCGATTACCTTTCGTGCGGACGGTCCACAGCGTGTGTCGTCTGCGAAGCGAAGGCGTTACTTGAGGAACCGGATGCGGTAGTCCTGCACGTCCGGATCTGTGGGAGCCCCGGGTGAGCAATCACCCGGGGCCACCCGGCCCGTACCCAACCGACCCCGTACCCAATCGGCCAGTCGATCGATGGTCTCGGCGTAGCGATCGCCGATCGCCGTGATCTCGAAGCGGCGCGACTGGCTCCCGGTGACTTCGATCTTGATCTCGATCCGTTGCCGCGGCAGGTATTGCGCCACTCGGTCGGCCCATTCTACCAGCGTCAGGCCGTCGCCCTCGAAGTATTCGTCCGGGCCGAGTTCCAGGAACTCGTCTTCGTCGCGGAGCCGGTAGGCATCGAAGTGATAGACCGGACGCCGCCCGCTGTACTCATGCACGAGCACAAACGTGGGGCTGACCACCCGACGGCGGTCGACGCCCGTGGCCACGGCTATCGCCTGTACCAGCTTAGTCTTGCCGGCTCCGAGCGTGCCGCACAGCGCGACGGTAGTTCCCCCGGGCAGGGTCTCGGCCAAAACGGTCCCCAGCCTGGCAGTGGCCGCTTCGTCGGCCGCTTCGTAGGTGATGCTCTTCATGGTTCGAGTTCGTGTTGCCAGCCGCGCGGCACGAGTTCGCTGCGTCTGCCTTGTCGGTCTACCTGCCACAGACCCGGCTCGGCGATGAACTCGCCGATGACGGTCAGCGGCACGTCGAGCGGCTGATCGGCGGCCATGCGGTCGCCCTCTTGCGGCGAAGCGGCCAGGATCAACTCGAAGTCTTCGCCGTCGCCCGTGGCGTGGTCCAATGGAGTGGAACCGTCGGCCACTTGCTTGGCCAGTCGTCGGGCGTCCGGGTGAATGGGCACGTCATCGATGTTGACGATTGCCCCGCAGCCGCTTTCTTCGACCAGATGCGACAGGTCGATCGACAGCCCGTCGCTGACGTCGATCCCGGCGTGCAGCTTGTAGCGTTCGTTCAACAGCAGGGCCTCGCGCACGCGAGGCTCGAAGTCGAACTGCCGGCCGAGGATGCTGCCGCCGAAAGAGCCGGTGACCAGGATCCGATCGCCGGGCTGGGCTCCGTCGCGGCGGAGCGGTCCGCGGGCGGTCACGCGCCCGATCAGCGTAACGCTTACGGCCAGCGGTCCGTCCCAACTGTTGGTGTCGCCCCCGGCGATGGCCAGACTGTATTGCTCGGCCAGCGGCAACATGCCTTCGTAGAGCGCCATGGCCAGTTCCATGCCGCCGTGGCGGGGCAAGACGAGGGCGACCACGCCGGCCAGCGGCTCGGCGGCCATGGCGGCCAAATCGCTGAGATTGGCGGCCAGGCACTTTCGCCCCACCCGGCGGGGATCGAGTTGCGACAGATCGAAATCCACCCGGTCGGTCAACAAATCGACGGTGACGACGCAATCATCCACGTCGGTCATCCGCAGCACGGCTGCATCGTCGCCCGGTCCCAGCCGCAGAAGTGGATGGGGAGGCAGACGCTCGCGGAGCCAGTTGATCAGTTCAAATTCCATGGGCAGATTCAGAACGATCCGTGCTCGGTCCGCGAGATGATCTCGTCTTGCAGTTCGCGGCCGACGTCGACGAAGTAGTCGCTGTAGCCGGCCACGCGAACGATGAGGTTGCGGAACTCCTCGGGCCGTTCCTGCGCCTCGCGGAGCGTGGCGGCCTCGAGCACGTTGAACTGCACGTGATGCCCGTCCATGACGAAGTACGAGCGAATCAGGTCGGCCATCCGGTCGAGCCCTTCGCCGTCGAGGGTGTGGCGGCTGAACTTCATGTTCAGCAGGGTTCCGCCGGTTCGGGCGTGATCGATCCTGGCGGCCGACTTGATAACCGCGGTGGGTCCGTTGACGTCGGCCCCCTGGCTGGGTGAGATACCTTCGGAGAGTGCCTCGCCCGAACGTCGGCCGTTGGGCGTTGCCCCGACCACCGAGCCGAAGTAGACGTGTACCGTGGTGGGCAGCAGGTTCACGCGGTACTTGCCGCCCTTGGTGTTTGGCCGGCCGTTGAGCACGTCGTAATATACGTTGAAGACCCGCTCGGCAATATCGTCGGCGTAGTCGTCGTCGTTGCCGTAGGCGGGCGTTTTGTTAAGCAGCAACTGCCGAAGATCTTCGCGGCCCTCGAAATCTGCCCGGAGCACCGAGAGAAGTTCTTCCATGGGCACGGTCTGGTGATCGAACACGTGGAACTTGATCGCGCAGAGCGCATCGGTGATCGAACCCATCCCAACGCCCTGGATATACGTGACGTTGTACCGCGGCCCGCCGTCGTGGTAATCCTTTGCCCTGGCCACACAGTCGTCCATCAACAACGACATGTAGGGGGCGGGCATCTCATTGGCGAACAGCCGCTCGATCCGATTGTTGCCGGCGATTTTCAGTTCGACGAAGTACTCCAACTGCTTCCGGTAGGCCGCGAAAAGCTCGTCGAACGATCCGAAAGCGGCCGGGTCGCCGGTCGCCGGTCCCAATTGCCGGCCGGTCCGCGGATCGACGCCGTTGTTGCAGGCCAGTTCCAACACCTTCGGCCAGTTGATGTACCCGGTGAGCGTGCAACTCTCCTTGCCGAACGCGCTGATGGTCACGCAGCCGCTGGGACCGCCGGCGCGGGCGTCGGCCATCGTCTTGCCGTCGTGGAGCATCTCCTTCAGGATCACGTCGGTGTTGAAGACCGAGGGCTGCCCCAACCCGGTGCGAATCACCCGGCACGCCCGATTGAGGAACCGCTGGGGATTCCTTTTGCTTAGTTGGATGCACCCGCTGGGCTGAATGATCTGCATCTGCTCGATCACGTCGAGCAACAGATAGGAAAGCTCGTTTACGGCGTCGCTGCCGTCCGGCTTCAGACCGCCGATGTTGATCAACGCGAAATCGGTATAGGTGCCGCTCTGTTCTTCGGTCACGCCGACCTTGGGCGGTGCCGGCTGGTTGTTGAACTTGATCCAGAAGCACTGCAGCAGTTCCTCGGCCCGTTCTTTGGTGAGCGACCCTTCAGCGAGGTCCTTCACGTAGAACGGGTAAAGGTGCTGATCGAGCCGGCCGGGGTTGAACGAATCCCAGGTATTCAACTCGGTTATCACGCCCAGGTGGACGAACCAGTAGCACTGCAAGGCTTCCTGGAAGTCGCGCGGCGCGTCGGCCGGAACGTGCGAGCAGACCTCGGCGATTTGCAGCAGTTCGCGCCGTCTGGCGGGGTCCGGCTCCTCGTCGGCCATTTGCGAGGCCAGTTCCGCGTGCCGTCGGGCAAAGAGGATGATCGCGTCGCAGCAGATATCCATGGCGCGCAGTTCTTCGTCCTTCTCGTACGCCTGATGATCGCGCAGGAAATCGAGCGATTGGCGATGTTCGGCGATCCGCCGCTTGACGTCGAGAAAGCCTTGACGGTAGATCTTGTCGTCGAGAATCGCGTGGCCGGGTGCCCTCTGTTCCATGAATTCCGTGAACACGCCGGCCTCGAAGGCCCCGGTCCACGGCTCACTCATCATGGCGAACAGCCGGTCGCGAATCGTGCCGCCGGACCAGAACGGGATGATCCGCTCGCGATAAGTCCGCCGCACTTCGTCGCTGACCGCAAACGACGTTCGCTCGCGGCCGTCGAGTACGTCCAGGTCTTCGAGGGTGTGGCAGCAGAGTTCCGGATAAGTCGGCGTGGCCTTCGGCGCCGGCCCGCGCTCGCCGACTATCAGTTCGCCTTCGCCGATGCAGATCGTCTTATGCTGCATCAGGTGTTTGAAGACCATTGCGCGAAAGACCGGCCGGGAGTTTTCTCGCGCGGCGCCGTCGCGATAGAACTCGGTGACCAGTTCCGCCCGCTCGGTGGAAATATACGGTTTGGTGTCGATGCTCTGTTGCCGCAACCGCTCGACGCGTTCGTTCATTAGTCACCCGCCAATCTTTACCTCGAATCCGAAACGTTCCAGTTGCTTCGCGATCGTCCGCATTTGCTCGGTCGTGGGGGGAGCGGCACTCAACAATTCGTACTCTACCACCAGCCTGACGAGCTTCCCGCGAACCGCTTCATTGTAGGGGAGAAGGTCAATTCGGGCAACGCCCGACAGTGACGAGACGAACTCCCCCGTCAAGGTGATATTTCGCTCATCGTCGTTTATCCCCGGTATGACGGGCACCCTGATGATGATCGGCTTTCCCCGTTGGTCGAGACGCCGCAGGTTCTGCAAGATCAGTTCGTTCGAGACACCCGTGACACGTTGGTGTGCCGCGGGGTCCATCTGTTTTACGTCGCAGAGGAACAGATCGACGTGCTCGGCGATTGATTCGAGGCCTTCCCAAGGCGCGTGACACGTCGTATCGACCGCGGTGTGAATCTCCTCGCTCCCGCATTTCCGGAGCAGTTCGCGGAGGAAGTCGAGTTGTGCCAGCGGCTCGCCACCCGAGAAGGTCACGCCGCCGCCCGACTGATCGTAGAAGACCAGGTCACGGCGAATCCGGGCCATCACTTCGTCGGTGGTCGTCTGCCGGCCGATGATTTCCCGGGCACCGCTCGGGCAAACGTCGACGCAGGCACCGCACAGCACGCACCGGCCGGCGTCGGTCGACGAGCAACCGTCCGATATGCTGATCGCCTCGTGCTCGCACGCATCGACACAACGCCCGCATGCGGTGCATCGGCCCAATCGCAAGGAAAGCTCGGGGGCGGCCCGCCAGCTTTCCGGGTTGTGACACCAGCGGCATCGCAACGGGCATCCCTTGAAGAAGACCGTGGTGCGGATCCCCGGCCCGTCGTGGATGGCGTATCGCTTGACGTCGAAGATCGTGCCGGTCATTATGACGTCCCGGTGAGGCGCGGCTGTAACCAAAGTAGCCATCTTGCTGTTATGCAGGAGGGTTTGTCAACGGGTTGTCGGCCGCTCGCCGGGACTTTTTGTCAGAAAGATGCTGGTCTCCGTGAACCAGCGTTTGTTCGCGGAGCGAACAACGACTATGGTACAAAGGAAGCATACGATGACCCCTGACGAGTTGCGGGCAATAATGAAGTTCTTGAGGCAGAAGGTCCATTTCGAGGACCAGAAGGAGAAGGGGAAAGTAACCATCGGGTTCGATCTCCCAACGGCCGACGAAATGACCCGGGCGGGCCTCAACCCCGATGGCTGCCGACAAATCCTCGAGGCCCCGTGGTGGGATGAGATGGTCGAAGACATCGTCGAGACACCCGAAATGTGTGACCCCGACGATTCAGCCGAACAAGTGCTCGCGTACGCCCGGGACGTCATCTCGGAGTACATTCGCAAACGTGCGAAGCTAACATCGTCCTAGCGCGACGGCCTTGCACACTGACCGATTCTGTGTCATATTGCGTGTTTTGCCGTTTTGCCCGGCGGTGGGCAGGAGCGCCGATAGAGTGGAAATCTGGCCGGCGATCGACCTTAGAGGGGGTAGATGTGTACGTCTCCAGCAGGGAGACTACGACCGAGAGACCGTCTTTGGCGAGGACCCGGCCGCGATGGCCCGGCACTGGGTCGAGTTGGGGGGACAATGCCTCCACTTGGTTGATCTCGACGGTGCCAAACATGGTTGGCCGGCCAACTTGCCAATCGTTCGGGCGATCGTCGAGGCCGTCGACGTGCCGTGCGAACTGGGCGGCGGAATACGTAGCGAGGAGACGATCGGCGAACTGCTCGACGCGGGGCTCGGGAGATTGGTGATCGGCACGCTGGCCATCCGCCAACCGGATTGGTTTCGCGAGATGTGCGTGAAGTTTCCCAATAGATTGGTCCTGGGGATCGACGCCCGCGAAGGACGCGTGGCCACCGAAGGCTGGCTGCAAACCAGCGACGTCGGAGCGATCGATCTCGCCCGACAGTTTGCCGGCGAGCCGATCGCGGCCATCGTCTACACCGATATCGCCACCGACGGGATGCTCAGCGGGCCAAACGTCGCCGCGATGACGGAAATGCAGGCGGCGGTCGACGTACCGGTCGTGGCCTCCGGGGGAGTAACGACCAAAGAAGACGTCGCCCGACTGGCGGCTGTCGGGGTGTCCGGTTGCATCATCGGCCGGGCGTTATACGAACGAACATTGACTTTGCCCGACGCACTGGCCGCGGCCGGGCGATAGCTACAACATAATCTTCACGAAGGAAACACAAGATGGCCAAGTACAAAGCCGAGGATATCCGCAACATGGTGTTGTGCGGGCACGGTTCGGCCGGTAAGACCACGCTGGTCGACCACATCCTCACCTCTACCGGCACGCTCAACCGCCAGGCAAACGTAGACGACGGAACGAGCATCTGCGACTTCGACGAGGAAGAGAAGCAGCACAAGTACACGATCGAGGCCACCGTCGTGCATTTCGATAATGCCGGTAAGCACTTCAACCTGATCGATACGCCGGGTTACCCCGATTTCATCGGCCAGACGATCGGTGCGATGCACGGCGTCGACACGGCGGCGATCGTGATCAACGCCCAGTCGGGCATCGAGGTGAACACGCGGCGGGTGTTTGCCGAGGCGGAGAAGGCGGGCTTGGGTCGGATGATCGTGATCAACAAGATGGACTCCGACAACATCGACTTCCCCGCCCTGATCGACAGCATTCAAGAGGTCTTCGGCAAGGCCTGCCTGTTGTTGAACGTTCCCTTGGGCCAGGGCGCCGATTTCCGTGGCGTGGCCGGCACTCTGAAGATACCCGACGATACCGACGGCGCGCTGATCGATCCGGCCGAAATCAGCGAATCGCTGCTGGAGTCGATCATCGAGGTCGACGAGGAAGTGATGGAACGCTACTTCGAGGGCGCTCAGCCGACCGAGGAAGAAATCTCGCGGTTGATCGTGCGGGCGGTGGCCGAGGGGAGCCTGATTCCGATCGTATGCACTTCCGGCAAGACGGGCGTCGGCGTCCCGGAGCTGCTCGATACAATGGCCATGTGTGCGTTGCCGTCGAACCTGCTGCCGCGCGTTGCCAAGAACGCCGAAGGCAACGAGGTGGAAGTGAAACCGGATCCGGGCGGTCCGCTGGTTGCCCGTGTGTTCAAGACCCGCATCGACCCCTTTGTACAAAAATTGACTTTCATTCGGGTGCTCTCCGGAACGCTCCGGAAGGATGCCATGGTGCCGGTCGTCGGGCTGCGCAAGGCACTGAAGCTGAGCCAGCCGATGGCGGTTCAGGCCAGCGAAACGACGCCGGTAGACGAGGCCGGCCCCGGCGATATCGTGGCCGTGGTCAAGATGGAAGAACTGCAAACCGGCCATACGCTGGGTGAGGTGGCAATGCCTGCGATCCAATTTCCGACGCCGATGGTCGGCCTGGCCGTGACGCCCAAGAGCCGTAGCGACCAGACGAAGCTTTCCGGAGCGCTGCAGAAGATCGTGGACGAGGATTCCACTTTCCGCCGCGATCTGGACGGGCAAACCAAGGAAACCGTCATCACCGGCATGAGCGAACTGCACCTGCAAATCATCCGGGAGCGGCTCAAGCGGCGCGACAAGGTCGAGGTAGACACCAAGTTGCCGAAGATCCCCTATCGCGAGACGGTCCAGGCCAACGCCGCCGGCAGCTATCGCCACAAGAAGCAGTCGGGCGGCAGCGGGCAGTTCGCCGAGGTGCATATCCGCATGTTCCCCTTGCCCAAAGGCACGGATATCGAAGAGTACGCCACCAAGCAACGCTTCCCCTCGCTGAAGACACCTCACTACAACGAGGAGAACAACTTCCTTTGGATCGACTCGGTCGTCGGCGGCTCCATCCCCAGCAACTTCATGCCGGCGGTGGAAAAGGGATTCAAGGACCGCATGGAGAGGGGCGTGGTGGCCGGATACCGGGTGCAGAACGTCTGCGTCGAGGTTCACTTCGGCAAGGACCACCCGGTCGACAGTAACGAGCAGGCCTTCAAAACGGCCGCGTCGATGGTCTTCCGCAACGTTTTTCAAGAGGCCCGGCCCGCACTGTTGGAGCCGATCGTGAAGATCGAGGTAACCGTGCCCAGCGATAACGTCGGCGACATCAGCAGCGACATGTCGGGACGCCGCGGACGCGTGCTCGGCATGGACTCCACCGGCGGCGGCATGCAGACCGTGGCGGCGGAAGTCCCCCTGGCCGAGGTGACCACCTACGCCCGAAGCCTCTCGAGCATTACCGGTGGACAAGGTAGCTATTCAATCGAGTTCAGCCACTACGACATCGTGCCCGGCAACGTCCAGCAGGAAATCATCGCCAAGGCGAAGGTGCAGGACGAAGAAGACGATTAGAGTCTGATAGCCTGACATCCCGTTTTGTAGGAGGCGACTCCAGTCGCCGATTGAAGGAGTTTTCGGCAGCGCTATCGGCGACTGGAGTCGCCTCCTACAGAAAACCGGAAAGCCATTCCCGGGCCTCCCCTCACGCCCATCCACATTAGCAGCACCATCCACCCCAGCCCGCTGATAATCGCTCCCCACAGGAAGCTCGCCGGGCGATAGCGGTAAATTAGCCGGTGGCTTCCCGCGGGAAGTGATACGCCGCGCATCACGGCGCCGGCGCGCCGGATCTCTTTGCTAAGAAGGCCTTCGCCGGCCGTTTCGACGGCCAATTGCCAGCCGGGATAGAACTGGTCGGCAAGCACCACGGTGCCCGGCTCCGACAATTCGGCCTCGATCTCCACCCGCAGAGGATCGTAGTGTGCGATGCGGCACGGCCGGCCGGTTTCTTCGATCCGCGCCCGCGGCAGGTGATCGACGTTGTGCCAGAGCGACGCGTCTTTGACGTCGACTTCGATCCGCCGGCCACCGGCGATTACTTTCTTGTCGGGCAAGATCACGTAGCCGGCCGGTTTGCGGTGATTGCCGCCCTGCTGCAGCCATTGGCCGTAGTCACCCAGTTTCATTGTGCCCGACACTTCCGTGATTGCGATTCGCTCGGCCAGATGATACTTGGGCCAAAGAGTGTCGTGGTCCCACTGCACGGAGTCGGCCAATCGCGTGGGCGAACGGGTGGTTTTCCATCGAGGCCGCATCCAGATCGGGTGGCGATACACGCGGCAAGGCTCGTCGCCGGAAGATTCGCGACGCTGGAACTGCTCGATGGCGGTTGCCATTTTCGATTTCTCTTCCCACAAGCGTCGCGGCGCGCAAACGACCATCCAGCCGTTGGCCAGGGCCAGATCGACCGTCACCAGGATCAGTGCCGTCATGGGAACGAGACGCGACGATGAGGGCCATCGCCCCCTTCTCAACAGCCACCAGAAAACGCCGCAAAACAGAGAGGTCTGCACGAACGCGCCCGCCAGATCGCGAAACGCCGCTCCGACATCGAGCGGTCCGAAGAGTACGTCGGGGTCGACGCCGGCCAGCCAACCGTCCCAGAACGGCCGGACCGTCACGGCGGCTGCCAGCCCGAGAAGGCTCAGTCCGGCGAGCCACAACAGGCAACGCCGCACGCGGTCGGGCGACTGCTTGAACGCCCGATCCCAGCCGATTGCCGCCAGCGCACTGAGGCCCAGTGCCGCGACCACCAGCAACTTGGCCGGATAGCGAAACCAGCCGTAGCCGGGCAGCACCAGCGTCATCAGCCAGTAGAGCCCACCGAACGGCGCGCCGACGCCCACCTCGAGCTGCGATTCGTGCATCAGCCAACCCAGCCCGTACCAGCCGAAACTCGCCGTTATCGCCAAAATGACCGACCAAGAGAGGAAGCTAACGCGGATAGCGTTGTGGCGAGGGGCCGAAGGGAGAGGGGCGAGGGGCGAGGGGCGAGGGGAGAAGGGAGAAGGGAGAAAGGAGAGGAGAGAGTTTCGACGTGCTGTAGGGTGATCAGCGCATTGCTCATCGCCTTCGTCGACCGGCACGACTTGTGAGCCGTCTTTCGCTGCCCACATCTCCTCTCTCCCTTCACCTTTCTCCCTTCTCCCTTCACCTTTCTCCCTTCCCCCTTCCCCCAACTCTCTCCTTTTTTCTCCGCGCAGTCGCATTGCGGAAAATGCCAGCAGCAGCGGCAAGACACCCATATAGAGCGACGGCGTCCAGATGCGTCCTTCGGCGGGAATTACTTCGAGCCATCGTTGATGGACGGGAAACTGCCGCCCGCCGACGTTCGGCCAAAGAAACTCGGCCAGCCGCCACGGTCCAACGCTGAAGTGGTAGGTGTGTTCCGAGTGCGTGCCCTGTTGGAGCCGGGCCAACAAGCGATCGGCCACCGGCGCGGCGGCGCGGTCGGAACGCTGAGCGAATTCCAGCGACGGCAGCACCTGGACCGCCGAGAGGGCCAGCCCGCTGGCCGCGGCCAGCGCCAACAGGGCGGGACTGCCGACAAGTCTGTGACTATTGTAGCTGCGCCGGCCAGAACGCGGGAGACCCCGCGCTCCGGAGAGCTTGGCCACACTTCGCTTGGAGCGTCGCTTCGCACACCAAAGCAGCAGCGCGTAGAACGTCGCCAGCAGGCCGGCGTTGTATGCCATTTGAGGATCGCCGCCGAGCGTCATCATCGCCAGCACGACCCCGAGCAGGACGGCCCATTTGAGCCGTCCTCGCCCCCGGCGCAATGTTCGATCGGCGGCCAGCATCGCCATCGGAAGCCAGGCGGCACCGACCAGGAACACCACGTTGCAGTACTGAAACAGCACGTTGCCGGAGAAGGCGTAGGAGATTGCACAGACGCCGGCCGCCTCGACACTCGCTCGCCAGCGCCGCACCAGCCGATAGGCGGCGAAAGCGGCCAGGAGCAGATGGGCCATGATGTAGGTTTTGTAGGCCCAGGGATAGCTGATCGGCAGAGCGAAGATCAGCTTGCCGGGATAGAAGACGCTGGCGGTAGGATTACCGGCCAGCGGTTGCCCCAGGTTCTCGTACGGATTCCAGAGCGGCGCGCGGCCGGCGGCCCACTGGTCGGAGACGAGCTTGAAAAGCGGATAATAGTAATGCGCCGCATCACGAAAGCAGAACATGCCGCCGCTGAAGAGTGCATCGAAGAAGAACCAGGCGAGCAGCCCGACGATGGAAGCCACAACGATCAGACGTGAAGCGGAATTCATGTCGGGTGCCACTCGTGCGTATAGTAGCTATTCTTCCCGACGCGCGACGCGTAGCTGGGCCCGATTTCGCTCAACGGCCCGATCGCGCTGAGTCATCAGTTCCGGAGTATGGGCCGGTCGTGCTCGGGCGGTGGCGAGTTTCTCGCTGACGGCCGCCTCGTCGAGTTGCTCCGCCGGAACCGCCCGATTGGTGAGCACCGAAACCGCCTGGCCGAGCACCTCGACGAATCCGCCCTCGACGTAGAAACGCTCGGTTTGACCGCCGCTGGTGATTCGCATCTCACCGAAGCCGAGCCGCCCGATCATCGGCGCGCGGCCTGGGGCGATGCCGATCTCGCCGTCGTAGAGAGTCAAGGCCACAAAATCGACCTCCCCGTCCAGGACGGTCTTTTCAGGGGTGACGACGATGCATTGTAGCTCTTGCATGCTACTTCCCTTCCGCTTCGAGTTTCTTGGCCTGTTCCTCGGCCTGTTCGATGGCACCGACGTACATAAAGGCCTGCTCGGGCAGGTGGTCCCACTTGCCGTCGGCAATTTCCTCGAAGCTGCGGATGGTATCTTCCAGCGGTGTGATTTCGCCCGGCTTGCCGGTGAACACCTCGGCGACCAGGAACGGCTGCGAGAGGAAGCGCTCCATTCGCCGGGCACGATGCACCACCAGCTTGTCCTCTTCGCTGAGTTCGTCGACACCGAGAATGGCGATGATATCCTGCAACTCGCGGTACCGCTGCAAGGTCGTCTGCACCCGTCGGGCCGTGTCGTAGTGGCGATCGCCGACGTACTGCGGATCGAGGATTCGGCTGGAGGAAGCCAACGGATCGACGGCCGGGTAGATTCCCTTCTCCGTGATCGCCCGTTCCAGGTAGATAAATGCGTCGAGCTGACTGAACGCCGCCGCCGGGGCGGGATCGGTCGGGTCGTCGGCCGGCACGTATACCGCCTGGACCGACGTGATCGCCCCCTTGCTCGTCGAGGCGATCCGTTCCTGGAGTTGTCCCATTTCGGTGGCCAGCGTCGGTTGATAACCAACGGCCGACGGCATCCGCCCCAGAAGGGCCGAGACCTCGCTTCCGGCCTGCGAAAAGCGGAAGATGTTGTCGACGAACAACAGCACGTCGCTGCCGGTCGCGTCGCGGAAGTACTCGGCCATGGTCAGCGCCGACAGTGCCACTCGCAACCGGGCACCCGGCGGCTCGTTCATCTGACCGAATACCATGCAGGTCTGTTCCAGGACGTTTCGGCCGGTGTCGCCGATCTTGGCCTCCTGCATTTCGAGCCAGAGGTCGTTTCCTTCCCGGGTTCGCTCGCCGACGCCGGCAAAGACGGAGTAGCCGCCGTGCGCGGAGGCGATCCGGGCGATCAGTTCGGTGAGGATGACGGTTTTTCCCAACCCGGCACCGCCGAACAGGCCCGCCTTGCCGCCGCGAACGAAGGGGGTCAACAGGTCGATCACCTTGATGCCCGTCGCGAAGATCTCGGTTTCGGTCGACAGGTCGGTCACCTCGGGTGAGTCGCGATGGATGGGCCAGTAGTCTTTGGCGTCGACCGGTCCACGGCCGTCGACCGGCTCACCGATGAGGTTGAACACGCGGCCGAGGGTTTCCTCGCCCACGGGCACCTTTACCGGAGCGCCCGTATCGAGGCAATCCATGCCGCGGACCATTCCGTCGGTGCTACCCAGGGCAACGCAACGCACGCGCCCGCCACCGAGATGCTGTTGTACTTCGCCGGTCAGCGCCAGCTTGAGGCCCTTGTGCTCGGACTTGATCTTCACGGCGTTGTAGATCGCCGGGAGCTTGTCGTCGGGGAATTCGGCGTCGAAAGTCGAGCCGATCACCTGGGTCACGCGGCCGACGGCCGCGTCGGAAGACGACTTGGTAGCGGGTGATGTAGTGGTTGGCATGGGTTCTTGTCGGATTCTGTTTATCGAAATGTTCTCGCCGGCCCCGCAAGAGTCCGGTTCTAACTCTCCAACGCGTCGGCACCGCCGATGATCTCGAGCAACTCGGAGGTGATCTGGCCTTGCCGGGCGCGGTTGTAAACCATGGTCAATTGTTTGATCATGGTGTCGGCGTTCTCGGTGGCCGCTTTCATGGCCATCATTCGGGCGATTTGCTCGCTGACCGCCGAATCGAGGAAGCACTTAAACAGCTTTACCTTGAAGCTGGTCGGCACCACTTCATCGAGGATGCTCTCGACGGAGGGCATGAAATCGAATCGTGCCCGACTGCTCTGCTGCGGCTCCGGTTCGAGGCCGTCGATATCGGCAATCGGCAGAAGCGTTTCGATCACGGCCTGCTGCCGGCCGAGGCTGATAAACTTGGTGTAGGCCACGTCCAGCCGGTCCAACTGCCGGGCCTCGAAAGCCTCGAGGTAGTGGTTCACCAACACCTCGACTTCGTCGAACCGCGGTTGGTCTTCGAAATGGCTGAAGGTCTCATCCATTTCGATCCCACGAAATCGAAACGACGAGATTCCACGCTTGCCCGAAACCTCGAGATGGACTTCCGGTGCCTTGGCTCGCAGTTGACCCAATCGGGCGTTTGCCAGTCGAAGCACGCTGGAATTGTACCCTCCGCACAGTCCGCGATTGGCGGTAAGCACCAGCAGCGCGGCACGTTGCACCGGCTGTCGCACTTCCAGCAGTGGATGTTGGACGTCGATGTCGCTCTGGGCGAGGTCGGCCAGCAAGGTCGTGATTCGCTTCGTATAGCCGGTTGCCGCAACGGCCCGGTCCATCGCCCGCTTGAAACGCGCGGTGGAGATCAACTCCATCGTCCGCGTGATCTTGCGGATGCTGCGGATAGACTTGCGGCGTTTTACGAGCGCTCGCGCCTTGGCCATTGGTTAGTTATCCATTCGTGTGTTAGTCGATTTGTTGTACCGTCAAGGCGATGGATTCGACCCGTTGCCCGCTCGGCGGTTTGGCAATCACAAACCGGCCGCGGGGATCGCTGCAATCGGTTGCCGTGACGGCAAGTTCGATTCCACCCGGCAGTGTGAACGACGTTTGCTCCAGTGCCCCGGAGGTGGCGATCTGCCACTCGAACGGCATTTCCTCGCCGCCACATTGAAGAGTGCCATGGATGGTGACCCGTCGTGGCGGTTCTTCGACCGGCTGCAGGACCACGGCGGAAAAGGTCTCGCCTTCGTTCACTTCACGCTCTTCCAGAGCCAGTCGGGCCGCTCTTGCACGGGGAATGATTTTCCATTTAGGGTCGACGGGCGCCTGATCCGAGGTTCGGGTGTCGCCCGGTCCCGCCGGCTCCTTCTCGCGGTCGGTCAACTTCAATTGGTCGCCCCGGCCGGCCGCTACAACTCCGCCGCCGGCGTATCGCTGTTGGAACTCGGCCAGCGCCGCGACCAACTCGGCGGCCGTCTCGTCGTCGAGTTGCCTGCTATCGGTGATTCTCTGCCAGATCGACTTCTTCTCGTCATTGATGAATTTCAGGAACGCCTGTTCCCAGTCGTGTACTTCGGCGACGGGGATCTTGTCGAGGTGGCCGTGCGTACCGGCGTAGATGGTCAACACCTGGTCGGTAACGTGCAGCGGGTCGTAGAGGCCCTGCTTGAGCAACTCGGTCATGCGGTAGCCCCGATCGAGCCGCGACTGGGTGGCGGCGTCGAGATCGGTTCCCAACTGGGCGAAGGCCTCCAACTCGCGGAAGGAAGCCAGGTCGAGCCGCAGACCGCCGGCCACCTTCTTCATCGCCGGCACTTGGGCCGCACCGCCGACACGCGAAACCGAAATGCCCACGTTCATCGCCGGGCGCTGACCGGCAAAGAACAGGTCGGGCTGCAGATAGATCTGCCCGTCGGTAATCGAGATTACGTTGGTCGGAATGTAGGCCGAGACCTCGCCTTCGAGGGTCTCGACGATCGGCAGCGCGGTCAGCGAACCGCCGCCGAGTTTGTCGCTGAGCTTGCTGGCACGTTCCAGCAGGCGGCTGTGGCAGTAGAAGACGTCGCCCGGGTAGGCCTCGCGGCCGGGGGGGCGCCGCATCAGCAGCGACAGTTGCCGGTAGGCGGCGGCCTGTTTCGAGAGGTCGTCGTAAACGATCAAGGCGTGCTCACCCTTGAACATAAAATGTTCGGCCATTGCACAGCCGGCGTAGGGAGCCACGTACTGCAACGGCGCCGGGTCGCTGGCCCCGGCCAGGATCACCGTGGTGTAGTCCATGGCCCCTTCTTTGCGGAGTATTTCGATCAGCCCGGCCACGGTCGATTCCTTCTGCCCGACGGCCACGTAAAAACACTTCACGTCGGTGTCTTTCTGGTTGATGATCGTGTCGATGCAGATGGCCGTTTTGCCGGTCTTCCGGTCGCCGATGATGAGTTCGCGTTGCCCGCGGCCGATGGGTGTCATGGCATCGATGGGCTTGATGCCGGTTTGCAGCGGTTCCTTGACCGGCTGGCGTTCGGCCACGCCGACGGCGATGGTCTCGACCGCGCGTCGCTCGCTGGTGACGACAGGTCCCTTTCCATCGAGCGGATTACCCAGCGGGTCGAGCACGCGGCCCAGCACTGCGTCGCCCACCGGCACGCTCAGGAGCCGTCCGGTGCTGCGGACCTCGTCGCCCTCGTTGATCTCGAGGAAGTCGCCGAGGATGATCACCCCGACCGAGTTCTCTTCGAGATTGAAGGCCAGGCCGTGGATCCCGGATGGGAACTCGACCATCTCGCCGGACATCACGTCCGAGAGACCATATACGCGCGCAATTCCGTCACCCACTTCGATTACCCGGCCGACCTCACGAACGTCGATCCGGGACTCGAACTGCTCAATCTCCTGTTGGATTACGGAAGCGATCTCGTCGGCTTTGAATTTCATGGACGCTCCTGTCGATCATCTGATCGCAAATCATTTTCAGTTGGTTGGCGATGGAACCGTCGTAAACGGTATCGCCGACGCGGACGACGGCCCCACCGATCAGATCCGGATCGGCGCGGGACGTCAAGACGGGCTCGCCTCCCAGCGCGCCGCGAAGGTTTCCCGCCACGCGGTTCACCTGGGTATCGCTCAGCGGCATGGCCGTGGTCAATTGCACGCGAATGCGACCCCGCAACCGATCGTACAACGCGTGAAGTTGCCGATGGATCGCGCGAAGGCAACCCAGCCGGCCGTGGCGCGAGACCACTTTCAAGAAGCTCACCAACAGCGGCGACGCCCAACTCCCGGCCACCCGATCGATGATGCCGGCCTTCTCCTCGTGCGAAATCAACACCGAAGCGAGGATGGTTTCCAGCTTCGGGTTGCGGCACAACACGTCGGACAGCAGCCGATCGAACTCCTCGACCATTGCCGGCGTGCTGCCGGCCTTTTCGGAGGCCCCCAGCAGCGCCTCGGCGTAAACGGAGGCCACGTGCTCTACGCCGACGTCGGCGTCGATTTGTGCTGCCGTCCGGGCGTGTTCGGCGTTGGTATCTTTCGACTCGGCCATGCGTCTTGAACTACTTGTTAGTGCCGTTAGCCCCCGGCTTTTCCGCGGCGAAATCGGACAGCGTCCGATCGATCAATCCGGCGTGGTCACTCGGCTTCAGTTCGGCGCGAACGATTCGGCCGGCCAGTTCCACGGCCAATCGGGCACCCTTTTCGGCCAATTCCTTCAGGGCAGCGGCGGTGGCGGAGTCGATCTGCCGCAGGGTTCGCTGCTGTTCGGCGGCGCCCTCCTGCTTGGCTTTCTCGACGATCTCCTGGCCGATCCGTTCGGCGTCGTTGCGTCCGGCCTCGACAATGCCGCGGACCTCGTCCTTGGCGTCGGCGAGTTGCTGCTCGTACTGGGCCAACAATTCTCTGGCCTCTTGATTGGCCTTCTCGGCCTGGGCGATCTGGTCGGCAATGCCCTGCTCGCGCTTGTCGAGTCCCGCTGCAAGCGGTCCCCAGGCAAACTTCCAAAGGACGAGCATCAACACCAGGAAGACCACGCCGGTCCAGATGGCCAGGTCGGCCTTGAACCCCAGCGGGTTGATGTCGCCACCACCGTGATCATCATCGCCGGCGTGCTCCGCAGTGGCGTGTTCCGCCGGCGCCGCCGCGTGGGCGTCGCCGTGCGCGGGCACGTCCTCGGCGGCGGACGCCAGTGTGCCGAAAGCGACCGAAGCCAGGGCAATCACCAGGCCTGAAACGACTCGGGTAAACATAGTGTTGTCGCCTTACGCTGCGGGTGGCATCAGGTCTTGGCAATACACACGATCAGGGCGAAGAACGTTGCCCCTTCGATCAGTGCGGCCGAAATGATCATTGCCGTCTGGATGTTGCCGGCCACTTCCGGCTGCCGGGCCATGCTCTCGACAGCGGCGGAACCGATCTTGCTGATTCCGTAGCCTGCGCCGATGATTACCAGTCCTGCGCCAAAGGCGGCCCCCAAGAAAATGGAGAACCCACCCGGGCCGAAGGCGCCCCTGGCGGCCTCATCTTGTGCCAGCGCGGGCGAGGCCATCAGCAGCAAGGCAATACTCAACGCCGCAATTTTAGTCAACCTGTTCACTGGATCCGTCTCCTTCCATAAGGTGGATTGTTCGGCACCGCCGCCCGCCGCCCTAGTGCTGGTGGACCGACATGCCGATAAACAATGCTGTTAGAAACGCGAAAATATACGCCTGCAAGAATGCAACGAACAACTCCAATAGGCTAAGCGCCGTTGCCCCCAGCACGCTGGCCGGCATTACGCCGTACCACATCGGCGAGGAGGCGTAGACGCCGATGAACCCGATAATAACCGCCAGCACCAGGTGCCCGGCAAACATGTTGGCCAAAAGACGAATGGCCAGGATAGTGTGTTTTATTAACAGGCCGAAGACCTCGATGAAGAGGATCATCGGCACCAGGAGCACGGCCAGCACGAAGGGCAACTCCATGTGCGGCACAAGGCCGGTCCAGAACTTCACGGCGCCGAACTTCTTCATTCCCGCCCCCACCACCACGCAGAACGCAATCAGCGCCATTGCGCCGGTAACGCCCAAGGCCCCGGTGGGAGAGCCCGCCCAGGGAATCATCCCCAGCAGGTTGCAGAAGAGGATGAAGAAGAACACCGTCCAGATGAAGGGGAGGAACCGGTCGGCCTCTTTGCCGCCGATGGCCGGCCGCACCATCTCGTCGCGGACGAACATCACCATCGCCTCGAAGAGGTTCAAGAAACGCCCCTTAACCGGTTTGCCGCTGGCGATCTTTCGGGCAAGCGGAATGAAGATCATCAGGATCAGCACCGCCGCCACCAGTTCCAGCACCATGAACTTCGTGATCTGCAGGCCCAGGATCTTGGGTAGGTGAATGTGCCCACCCATGATCTCCGGCAAATGAAAGGAGTCGGCGTCCTTGACGTGTCCGGCTAGTTCGGCGGGGTCAACCATCGGCAACAAATCCGGTTAAGAAGCAGTATCCTGGGAAACGCCCGAACAGCGATCTCCAATCTCGACGCCAGGCAAGGATAGCATGGTTTCAACGCCAAGCGTCAGGGGGTAGAAAACAAGAAGATAATAAAGCACTCCGGCTTCGGCAAGGGCACCACCGCAGAGGTGAAGCACCAGACCAGACGCCAAGGGTATGCACATCCGTGCCGCCATGCCGAACAACACGCCATACAAGGCGTGCTCGGGTGAACGCAAGAAATGGCTTATGGCCAGGGCAATCTCCGCCCCAACCAGGCAGACTATCGCCGCCACCGCGGCAGCCCACAGACCGGACATCGACCCCATGAAGAAGGCCACCGGTGCCACGGCAGCGTAGAGCACCAGCACGGCGATCCCCAACAGCCCCCCACGGGCGGCAAGGCTTCGACCTCTCCATCTAGACAGCCAAGTTCCCATCGTACGCGCGAAACCTTCCGCTTCTCTCTATTTCGTTTCTTCCGGCGGCTTCTTCTGGTGGCCGGGAGGATTAGTAGGATTGGCCAGCTTGATCAGGTGCCACATCCCGAGGGCAAACCCCAGAATCACGCCGACGACCACCAGCAGCATTCCGGTTCCCAGTCGCCGATCGAGCCACACTCCGACCAGCCCCGGCACGGCCATCTCCAGCGAGATCGTCGTCACGCGGGAACTCCACACCATGGCCCGAGCCAACGACGAGCGATCATCGGGTGGCTCATTTTCGGACAACACGGCCGATCGTCCAATCAGGTAAAACTGCGAAATATATCACGGAGCGTGTTGCATGTCAATCAAGACGCCATAATCGATTTCCCCCGCCGCTGACAGCCTCAGCGCGATGGCAACGTGCAGTAGGTCCAGTTGTTGCCGCCGCCGCAGCCGAACAAGGGGGACTTGTGCCCGCCGTGAAGGGGGTGGCATATAGTGCATAGCGACTGGTTACCGTCTATTATTTCAGTTGATTTTTTGGTGGTGTCAGTCGCCACAACATGTTGCCAGGGCAAGAGATCCGGCAACGAGGTTGTGCTCGGATTACCAAATCCGCAATACCCGATCATTGCATTGAGATAGACATTTGGTTATAATCAAACGTATTGGGGTTATCTGTCTCGCTTGATCTTGTATCGGGCACCTACCAACGGCAGGTCACTCCGAGCGGACGATACGAGTCCCGTCACAGGGAGCTGGTTGAGCAGGCACGACCCCCACCAAAACTGGTCGGGCCTCCGCCGGGTACGTGGCTGAACTCATGGAAAGCGGAACCTTCCGCCGAGCCATGGTGCGGGAACGTCGGCCGCGCGTAGTTCTCCAGCAACACACTTGGCACGGAAACGCCACGGGAGATTGGGCACCACGAATACTCGGGTCACGGACGACAGGTACACCACCGACCACACTCACCGACACGCACCGCTGCCCGCGGTGTAAAGCCGGCACTTGTGAGGTAAGTCCCATGATGACGGCAGCAAAACTGCGAGCCCGAACGGTCAAGGATCTGGTCGTAATGGCCAAGAGGAAGAAAGTTCCGGGCTGGCACTCAATGCGAAAAGACGAGCTTGTCAAGGCCCTGGTCAACCATGCCCGGGCCGCCGCGGCCAGGGCCGCCAGAAGGTCCAAAATATGCGGCAACGGCTCGGCGACTCCGAAGAACCGCACGGCGACCAAGGCGAAGGCTTCTAAGACCGCCAAAACCACGGACGTCAACGGCAAGTCGAAGCGTTCCAACGGGCGAGCAAAGAAGACCCGTAGCCCGAACATCGAACGGCGGCTGGCAAAAATCAGGGCCAAGCTGACGATGTCGAAGGACCTCGCGCGGCAGTCGGACGACGAGAACAACGGGCGCGCGAAAGATCGGCTCGTGGTAATGGTCCGAGACCCGTACTGGCTGCACGCCTACTGGGAGTTGAGCCACA
>Ga0180429_10001147_pt1 | contig 22663 bp, 15 predicted proteins | sample SS_ome_FD_132428 | JGI IMG/M metagenome (GOLD analysis project Ga0180429, IMG submission 132428) | Hypersaline lake sediment archaeal communities from the Salton Sea, California, USA - SS_1_S_1 metaG | ecosystem: Environmental > Aquatic > Non-marine Saline and Alkaline > Hypersaline > Sediment ...
GCAGAAGTGCTTAAACCTGCCGGTTACAGAACATTCACGACCGGCAAATGGCATGTCGGTGCAGAAAACAGCACCCAGTTGCCTCTGGGCCGCGGTTTTGACCGTGCTTACTCCTGCCCTGAGGGGGGCGGTTTCTATTATCGAGTGTTAAATCCTCTCGACCGAAGCAAGCCGGGGCGTACGATTGTGCGCGACAATGAAACGTTGTACGACCACAATAATCAGCCGCCCGAAGGATGGTATACGACAGATGTTTGGACGGATGAGGGGTTAGCCTTTGTCCGTGAGGCGGTGGATATGCAGAAGCCGTTCCTCTGGTATCTGGCTTACAATGCACCTCATTGGCCTCTGCAGGCTAAGCCTGAAGACATTGAGAAATACCGGGGTAAGTACCGCATCGGTTGGGACAAGCTGCGGCAGCAGCGTTATGATCGTCTCGTCGAAATGGGGATGGTTGATTCGAAATGGAAGCTCTCGCCGCGGGGGCAGCCAATTCCGGAATGGGAAAGCCTGACAGACAAAGAAAAGGACCTGCAGGACCTGAGGATGGCAACCTATGCCGCGATGGTGGATTGTTTGGATCAGAACGTGGGCAAGATCATCAGTCACTTGAAGAAATGGGATATCTATCACAATACCCTGATCCTGTTTCTTTCTGACAACGGCGGCTGCGCCGAAGGTGGCGTCAGGGGCAGCAACAGCGGCAAAGGAACCTGCGGCACCGCCGATTCGTTCGTCAAGTACGGCGAATGCTGGGCCAATGTCTCCTCGGCGCCATTCAGAAAGTACAAACGGTATGTTCATGAAGGCGGTATTGCTACACCATTCATAGTCCATTGGCCCGCCGGTATTTCTCCTGAATTCAACGGGAGAATTATTGATGAACCAACACATCTAATAGACGTGATGGCGACCTGCGCAGACCTCTCCGGTGCTGACTACCCCGAAACATACAAGGGGAACAGAATTATTCCCATGGAGGGGACCAGCCTGCGCCCCATTCTTGAAGGCAAGCCCCTTGATCGTAATGCTCCCCTATGTTTTGAATTTCAAGGGGAACGTGCTGTTCGCAATGGCAAATGGAAGCTCGTTTCTCCCAGGGGTAGCCGAGGCCGATGGGAACTCTACGATATGGCGGCTGACAGAACAGAACTCAACAACGTGGCTTCCAAAGTTCCAGAGAAAGTGAAAGAACTCTCAGCGCTATACGATGCCTGGAGAGAACGATGCCACGTTAGTAGCAGATAGTAAAAGAACGACCCGAAAGGAGCTTATCGGATGAGAATCAGTCTGGTTACGGGATTGGCTTTGATACTTGCCTGGAACCATGTTGTCCCGGCGGAAGAAAGACCGTCTATCGGAGAAAAGGTGGCTGCCGCGAAGGTAAACCCGAAGCCCGGTAAAAGTAAACGTCCCAATTTCGTATTCATTTTCTGCGACAACCTCGGCTACGGTGACACCGAGGTATTCAATCCGAAAGCCCTTCAGAAAACGCCGCGTCTTCTGCAAATGGCTTCAGAGGGGATGATCTTTCGGCATGCCTACTCCGCGGCCCCGGTTTGCACGCCGTCCCGCGCCGCGCTGATGACGGGCTGCTATCCCAGGCGGGTCGGGCTCGACCTGGCCGGTCCGCGTGATCGCCCCGTTCTTTTCCCGGGATCTCCCCGCGGTCTTCACCCCAACGAAATCACGATCCCCGAAGTGCTTGCACCGGAAGGATACCGCAGTATCTGCATCGGGAAATGGCATCTCGGCGATCAGGCTTCCCTGCTTCCCACCAAACAGGGATTGGATCGGTAGCACAATTTGTCCACGGACGGAGGCCAGAGATGGAAACGGGGTTGTCGATGCCTTGACCATGGAGTTCTACGCATAGATTCGGCGGGGCACTACTCGGCAAGCAGTAGCCCGCCTATTCTACGCCGCGGGTGTCAAGGCTCCGGATCATGTGGTAGAATTGCCTGTCGCAGGGAACCTGGAAGACAATTCTGGGCACGTTTTGTCCACAACCCCCCGAAAGATATCTACGACCGATTGACGCAAGTCATTGCGATACAATAACTTGCCGGAGTGGCGGAATGGCAGACGCGCTGGATTCAAAATCCAGTGTCCTTCGGGACGTGTGGGTTCGATCCCCACCTCCGGTACTTCGCTAAGTCCTTGTTTTTCCTCGGGTTTCGTGGCCTTTTGGTCATTCTCGCGGGTGGCACCGATGATTTTGCGCAGTGGACTATGCGATCCTCTTCAACTGTTTCACAAAATCGTCGGTGTTGCCTTGGCAACAAGAGGATCTCAGAACACCCAGCCGAGAGGCACACCGACCGCTCTGTTGTGTTCGTAGTATCGGGCAGAACTCCAGTGTCAATCACAGGCCTGCCGTACGAGCCCTCCGCGAACCGGATTCAAGTGCGTGTAATCGAGCTTCTCTCTCGCTTTCTTACCGGTGTATAGATTGAGCGGATAGTACTTGGCGACATCGATAGCAGGAAGACGTTACGAACTGGGCATGAAACTCGTCATCGTAGATTCGTCGTTCCGCCGTGGAGTCATTATCTCGTCGGAAAACGACCGCCGCAACCCTCCGGTGGCTCCGCCTCCTGACGGCATCAAAACCCCCGGCACGGACTATTATAGCGACCTGCGCCGATCGATACGATTCATCCGCCGTTATGCGAAGTCCTACCACGTCGATCCGCCGATGTTGATTGTCCACGGCGAGGCCGACAAGTTGGTGCCGTTGACGCAGGCATCCAAGATGGTCGACAAACTGATGGACGCCGGCGTGAAGGCAAAACTGGTGGTAGCCAAAGGCAAAGCGCACGGGTGGCACGACACGTGGCGCAACGAAATGAAGCACATTGCCGACTGGTTCGATACGCACCTTGCCGCGGAGAAGCAATAGTCCGTAGAATAGCAAGTTCGCCATACCAATAACGTGATGAAACGAGGAATATCCATGAATATCGTACTTGTCATTCCCACGGGAATCGGATGTGAAATCGGAGGGCACGCGGGAGATGCCAATCCGGTTGCCAAGCTCATCGGCGCGTGCTGCGAGAACCTGATCCTGCACCCGAACGTGGTGAACTCGTCTGACGTGAACGAAATGCCGGAGAACAGTTGGTATGTTGAGGGTAGCTGTCTGAACCGGTTTCTAAAGGGTGAGATCTATCTGGAGAGGCCCCGTCTGAACAAGATTCTCGTCGCCGTCAATAAGGCCGATTGGCAGTCGATCAACGCCGTTTCCGGTGCCAGGGCAACAATCGGCTCGAACGTCGAAATCGTTGAGCTTCAGAAGCCGCTGGGGCTGATCGCACAGATGAAGGACGGACTGGCCAGCGGGGAAGTGATCAATTGGGAACCGCTCGTGGAGCAGGTGAAGCAGTACGAGTTCGACGCACTGGGGATCGCCACACCGATCACTGTCGATGAAGCCACTCTCAGGAAGTACTTTGAAGTCGGCGGCGTGAATCCGGTCGGCGGCGTCGAGGCCGTGGCCTCCAAGCTGATCTCCTCGGCGCTGAACAAGCCCGTGGCGCATGGGCCCGTCGATTACGCGATCCCGGGATTTCAAGAGATCGTGGACCCCAGAAAGGCCATCGAAATTGTCACCTTGAACTTCATCCACTGCCTGCTGAAGGGGCTGAACAAAGCCCCAAGGCTCAGCAACACGAAGAACAGCGGATCATTGGGCGTCGAGGACGTCGATGTCCTGATCAGCCCGATGGGCTGTCTCGGGGAGCCTCACAAAGCCTGTCTCCAACGGGGCATCCCCATCGTGGTGGTAAGAGAGAATAAGTCGGTCCTGCACGAATACGATGACGGCGATGAGCGATTTGTCTTCGTGGAGAATTACATGGAGGCGGCCGGTCTGATGATGGCGATGAAAGCGGGAATTCACCCCTCGTCAGTTCGCAGACCGTTGGGGCCGACAACCGTTCTTTCCGGCAGGGATTGAAGGATTACGGGCCGTCCGAGGGCAGACCTGTGTCAGGCGGCCGCCGGTTTGGCTTCGGCGGGCAGCAAAGAACTTGCTCGGTGTCGCCGCCGGCTTCTGCTACCGGTGGAGTCCCCGATGAACGCGGACCGATCCCCCCTTTGCTTTCCGCTTGGGTGTCTGGAGCGGCGCCGGCAGGTCGTTGTCCCGCACTTCGTTCAACTTCGCAGTCATCTTGGCCCTGAGTCTTTCCACGACCTGCCGGTAATCCGGGCTGTCGACGAGGTTGGTGTATTGCTTCCCGTCGGTCCGCATGTCGAACAGTTCGATACCACCCGCGGCATCCTCCCCGTATTGGATGTACGCGTAGTCGTGCTCGCGCAGCAGGAACCCCTTGCGCATCGGGGCCACGCTGAAGGCTGCATCGCGTACTTCGCAACTCGGGTCGTCGAACATTTTCGAGATGTTCTTGCCCTGCAGGCGCTCGGGCACGTCCAACCCGCAAAGACTCGAAATGGTAGGGTAAAGGTCGATCAACTCTACCAGGGAATGACACACGCCGGGCTGCTTGCCCGGCACGCTGACGATCAGCGGCACGCCCGCCGATTCGTCGCGCAGGCTCACCTTGGCCCAAAAGTCGTGTTCACCCAGGTGGTAACCGTGATCGCTGGTGAAGATAACAATCGTCTTTTCTTCGAGCCGGGCCCGCTGCAGCGCGTCGAGCACCTTGCCGACCTGTGCATCCATGTAGGCGACCGACGCATAATACCCCCCCACCGCTTTCTTCTGCCGGCGAACGTCCATCTTCATGTTCACACTGGTTTTGTAATTGATGCCGGGTTTGGGGACATCGTCCCAGTCGCCCTCGATTTTCTCGGGAAGCACCATCTTGTCGTAGGGCTTGAAGGGCGGATAATAGCTCCGCGGGGCGACGAACGGCACGTGTGGCCGCACGAAACCCACACCCAGCCAAAACGGTTCGTCCCGGTGCTTCTCGATCAGTTCAACCGCCTTGGCGGCCGTCTTGCCGTCGCTGTGGACGAGGTCGTCGCCGTCGGCCTCCACGACGACAAACGTATTGCCGCCGACCACGGGTCTCTTGCCGTCAGGGTTGTTTTCCAGCGTTTCGCCGTCACCCGGCGTCCGCCACTCGGGCCCCTTGCTGTTGAATCGCTCGGTCCACGAAAGCGCGTCGTCAGCGCCGTCGTCGCCGCGTTCGATCCCGCCCGGCACACCCATGTGAAAGACCTTGCTCACCCGGGCCGTGTAGTAGCCGTGGTCCTTGAAATGCTGTGGCCAGGTGGCGCGGTCACCGATCCGCGACCGCGGATTCGAGTAGCCCAGCGTCCCGGTTGCGTGCGGGTAGTACCCCGACATGAACGATGCCCTCGACGGCCCGCAGTAGGTTCCCTGGCAGTAGGCCCGGGTGAACCGAATGCCGCGCGCGGCGAGGCGGTCGATGTTGGGCGTTTTGCAGACCGTATTGCCATAGCAGGAGAGCGCGGTGTAGGTCAAGTCATCCGAGATGACGAACAGAACGTTACGCCTGGGCCCGGCGGCCCGCGCGGTCGTGGCGGTTGCAAGGACAACGATGCCGACGACGGCGATTACGGTAGGTGTTTTCATTTGGCTTCCTTAGATGAGTCATGCAGAACGACCCTGTTAGGTTTGGCAGTTTAGTTTAATTCCGACCGCTTCAAGTCTCCGGAAGTTGTCGTATCGGGTGTCTAACACGCGGTGGTTTCCTGGCATTCTTGGCGGTTGCCCGTTGGCGAGTTTACTCGCCGAACGCCATCACTTCAATAAGGTGCCGGCCGGTGTTCGCCGAGTTGTGCGTCTGGTTGACCCGGATATAGCGGACCGGCCGCGACTCGAACCGGCAGACGTAACCCGCTTTCGTGGAAGGGTCGCGGTTGTCGCGGTGGTCGGCAACCAGGTCCCACGTTTGGCCGTCGAGCGATGTCTCCACCGTAAAGCCGTAATACCGCCGGTCACCATAATACGCGACCATGACCACCCGGCCGACGTCCGTCGGTTTCTCCAGGTCGACCTGCCACCACGTCTGGCCGGGGTGCAGTTTGACGTCGGTGGCCCAGTAACGATCGGTGCTGCCGGCGAAGCCGTCGTTGGCCAGCCGGGCCGGGTGGAGCGCCAGGACGCCGGAGCAGGTGACGGGCTTGCCGGTGGTCAGACTCAGCGAGTCGGGCTTGAAGGCGTGGCCGTATTTTTCCCATAACGCGGCAGCGACCGCCACGCTGTCGCCGCGAGGCTCGGCGTCGTAGGCTTCCCGTTGGCTGGACCAGTCGTTCATCCACTGCCGCAGTTCTTGGTTGAACGTCTTTTCATCGAACGGTTGGTCCGATTCGAGCGATTCGCCCAATGCATCGAAGTACCGCTGCCATCGCCGCATGTAGTAGCCGCGGATCATGCCGGCCCATTCCTTGCGGGCGTAATCGTCGATGGCCGGGCCCTCGCCCCACAAGGTCAGCACGCGGCGGGCGTTCCACTCGAACTTCGACCGGGCGAAGTCGGTGTCGCCCCATCGCTTGGCGTCTTCGAGCCAGCGGCCCAGCAGGAATTCCTCTCGCGTGGCGAGCAAGTCATCCACGTCGGCTAGCAGGCCGAGGAATCGTCCCGACGATTCTTGAAAAGCCTTCCTGTCTTTGGCCCGATACGCTTGAACCACCTTCTCGCGCAACGTTTCGGCGTGGTTGACCAGCACCTGGCGGGCCACGTTCACCAGGTCGAAGCGGCAGGTGTCGCGGCGGCCCAGTTCGCCGGCCGCGTTGAGCAAATGGCGCCAAGCCTGGGCCAGAGATGCGTTCTCGTACGCTGGGAAACCGCGGCACGGCCCGAGCGTGGGCGCGTGATCGACAATCGACCGCGTGCGGTGCGGTGCGGTATAGACCGTATCGGCGAGGATCGCCCAGGCCGCCTCGGCATCGGCGTTGGAACGACCGTAGCGGTGGCGGCTGTAGTTGCGAACCCACTCGTTGAGGTCCACCGGCTCGCCGTGCCAGGCCATCTCGTACATCAGGTCGTAGACGATCGGGTTGTAGTCGAGCCCTTCGTTGACGAAGCCCAGACCGGCGAGTTTGCCGCGATGCGGGTGTCCCCGCGCCGCCATCAGGGCGTCGTTGTTCCGGCTCAGTGCCCCACCGAGATGCACGGCGCAACCAAAGCTCTGCACGTTGCACCAGAGCCACGGCTTGCCGCAGAAGGCGTCGGTTTGGCTCCACATCGGGGTCGATTCGCAGAACAGGTCGAGCACGACCATGCGGTCGTCGGGGACGGCATCCAGGAACGCCGCCAGTCGCGGCTGGGTCCAGAACGAACGCTGGTTCATGAACGCCCAGCCCTGAAGGACCCAAACCGCTTCCGCGTCGGTCTCCGCCATGCCGTTGTAAATTGCCCGGCCCAGGTCGCCCAAGTACTTCAAGTCGCCGCTCGGCGGGGTCATCTCGATGAACGTGTCGGCCGCGTAGAGATGGTTGGTGCCAAACCGCTTCGTCTGCTCTTCGAGAAACATGCCCGCGATTTGCGGGAACAGGGGATCGAGCGGGTCCAAGATCTGCGTCTGCCATTCGGCCCAACGGATTTGGTGGAGCTTGGCGTCGGGAGACTTCCGGCGAATCGCCGCCGGCACGTGGCCCGTGAACCCTTGCAGCACCGGCGTCATGCCCAACTCGCGCTGGCGGGCGAGGATTCTCTGTTGCAACTGTTCGTGGCGGTCGATCCACGACTGCGGCAGCGGCCCGCCCCATCCGTCGAGGCAGCCCATCCACTGAAACGGCAGATACGGCGGCCCGGCGAGGAAGTCGCCGATTTGCTCGTCGCTCATTCCCAGCCGCCGGCACACGGCCCGCCACACCGCTTCCTGGCCGGTAACCGCCAGCGGCGCATTGACGCCATTGAGCGCCATCCAATCGATGAGGCGCTCCCATTGCTCCCAGTCGTGCCACGGCAGCGAATACCCGAAGCAGCAGTAGTTGAGAAAGTAGCGATAGCGGGTCCAGCTCCGCCGCCGCACTTTTTGCTCCACCGCGGGCAGCGGATCGGGGAGGTCCAACTGGTTGCCGCACCATGAGACGTGGCAGTGGCAGTAGTGCTTCAGGAACCAGTTGAGCCCGACCGTCATCGCCAGGCCGTTGTTGCCGCGGATGACTGTTTTGCCGTCGCGCGTTTCGATTTCAAACACGTCGCGGCCCCGCAGCGGCGGGATCGACTCGAACTCGAAGCGGTCGGAATGATCCGGCAGCAACCGCTCGGCCAGCGCGCGGGCCGCCCGAGGACCGTCGGATTGCGGCTCTCCCGGCGCCGGGAAGATCGGCCTATCGAACTGGCGATAGTTGACTTCCAGCGCATCGAGCCGTGCGAGGTGCTGATCGAGCCGTTCTAGAAACCGCTCGAAATCGCGATGTCTCTTGGGCGACCAAAGGGTTTCGATTAGCGCGCAGGCGCGGGGGTACGCCATGAATTCGCGGCGCTTCTGATCCGGGATCAACTCGCCCCACAGTTGGGCCTGGCCGCCGAGCACGTGCCGGGCTTGCTCGGCGCCGAGATCGGCGGGGATCGCTTCAAAGTCGTAGACCTTCTCCAGATTGATCACGCTGCGGCCGAGACCGGTCTCCTCCGGGGCCTGGCGGTAGTCGAAGTACGTGTGTGACGTGGGGGCCATCACTACGTCGTGTCCGGCCCGGGCGGCGGTGATCCCGCCCTGAATGCTCCGCCAACTCATCACGGTGGCCCCAGGGGCGAGGCCGCCCTGGAGGATTTCATCCCAGCCGAGCAGCCGCCGGCCGCGCCGCGCCAGAAAGGCGTCCATCTGTTTGATGAACCAACTGTGCAATTCGTGGGCGTCCTTGCAGCCGAGCCGTTTCATCTGGGCTTGCAGTTCGGGGTCGTTTTGCCAAAGCCGAAGGTTGGCCTCATCGCCGCCGATGTGAATGAAGCGGCTGGGAAACAGCTCGATGACCTCGCTCAGAACGTCCTGCATGAACGAGACCGTTTCCGTTCGCGGCGCGACCAATCCGCCGAGCTTGCCCCAACGTTCGTCGAGCGAGAGGTCCGCCACGCGCCCGGGGTTGATGCCAAGTTGAGGGTAGGCGTTGATCGCCGCTCCGGCGTGGTACGGCATCTCGATTTCGGGAACGATCGTGACGTGACGATCCGCGGCATAGCGGACGAAGTCGCGGATATCCTCCTGCGAATAGAAGCCACCCTTGCCGCCGCTGCGGTCGCGATTCGAGGCGAGCCGCGTCAAGTCGGGGTACTTCTTGATTTCCACGCGCCAGCCAATGTTGTCGGTCAGGTGCATTTGCAGGCGGTTGAACTTGTGCAGGGCCATGACGTCGATGAACCGCTTCACGTCCTCGACCGGGATGAAGTGCCGCGCTGGATCGATCAACAACCCTCGCCAGCCGAAGCGGGGATAGTCGACGATCGCGACGCACGGTATCGTCCAGTTCACTCCTTCGACGTGCTGGTTGGAGAATATCCGCGGCGGCAGCAGTTGCCTCAGGGTTTGCCCGCCGTAGAACAGACCGGTGGAGCCCGCCGCCCGCAGTTCGATTTGCTCGGGAGTCACGCGAAGGGAGTATCCCTCGTCGCCGAATTGGCTTTTCAATGAGGGGTCGATCGTCAACACCACGGCGCCGGCGTCATCCGGCGCCGATTCGACGAGTCTGAGCCGGAATCCCATCGCCGGAGCGAGGTTTTCAATCAGCTTGGCGGCTTCCACGGCGGCGTTGCGACCGGCGACCACGGCCGTGTCTGGCCCGACGCGAAACGCTCCGTCGCGGGCCGTCATTTCGACAGGCTGGGGGATGATTGCCGGCTTCACATCGGCGGCCGGCGCAATGCCGCACAATGCCAGGGAAGTCGTTGCCAGAAAACACCCTGATCTGATCAAACGGTTGGTGAAAAACATATTGGTCGTTTCCTTATGATCAAGCCCACAGCTAATCCAGGACGTCGCCCAGAAGCGATTATAGCGGTTCCAGCAGACGAAATACCACCCCCCGGCGCGGTTTCTATTGACGGAGAGCCTCGACCGAAGCTACCTCCGCGGGCGCCGAGTTGCCTCTCGGCGCCCACGGCAACTCATATTGACTCTGTTTTGGAGTATTCTATGATGTGATTGCAGGTCCCCGAAACACTGCTCGAAGGAGGAAACCATGGCGAAAAGCAAGGTGAACGTCGCGATTATCGGGCTGGGGTTTGGCACGCAATTCATCCCGATCTACAAGCGGCGCCAACAGGCCGAAATGTACGCGATCTGCCGGCGGTCGGAGAGAGAACTCCACGACATCGGCGAGATCTTCGGAGTCCCGCGGCGTTATACGAACTACGCCGACGTGCTGGCCGATCCGGACGTCGACTTCGTCCACATCAACACGCCCATCCCCGATCACGGGCCGATGTCGATCGCGGCATTGAAGGCCGGCAAACACGTGATGTGTACGGTGCCGATGGCCACCAGCGTGGAGGATTGCCGGCAGATCGTCGAACTCGTGCGGGAAACGGGGTTGAAGTACATGATGGCCGAAACGGTCATCTACTCCCGCGAGTTCCTCTTCGTCAAGGAGCTTTACGAGAAGGGTGAGTTGGGCAAGGTCCAGTTCCTCCAGGCCAGTCACCAGCAGGACATGGACGGCTGGCCCGAGTACTGGCCCGGCCTGCCGCCGATGCATTATGCAACCCACTGTGTCAGCCCGTGCCTGGCCCTGACGCGCGACGAGGCGGAATACGTTTCCTGCTTCGGGTCGGGCACGATCCGCGAGGAACTGATTGACAAGTACGATTCTCCGTTCGCCGTGGAGACGACGCACTTCAAGTTCCGCAATTCCGACCTTTCGGCCAGGGTCCACCGCTCGCTGTTCGACACGGCCCGTCAGTACCGGGAGAGTTTTGACGTATTCGGCTCGAAGAAGACCTTCGAGTGGCCGCTGATCGAGGGCCAGGACCCGGTGCTGCACACGGCGAAGAAGCCGCAGGCCGAGGTCGCCGAGCGGGTGAAGGTGCCCGATTATGCGCACCTGTTGCCAGAGGAGATCCGGCACTTCACCACCAAGACGTTCCTGGATCTTCCCGAGTACCAGCACCTCGCCAGCAAAGGAGCCGACCCCGACGGCACGCACTCGCACCTGATCACCGATCCGGGCTCCCTGGAAGGCCACGGCGGCTCGCACCCGCACCTGGCCCATGAGTTCGTCTCCGCCCTGATCGAGGACCGCGATCCGTTTCCCAACGCCGTGCAGTCGGCCAACTACACGTGCGTGGGCATCCTCGCGCATGAGTCGGCCCTGAGAGGCGGAGAGAGGATCCCACTGCCTGAGTTCACGTTCGAGGCGTGAGTACACACGTCTTGCGTGCCGCTCTTGGAGTTGGGCTTACCTCGCCGGGCAACCTCCAGCCCTTGACGGCATGACCATGAATGTCTTTCGCCGACCAGGATGGGAGATGCCGTGAAACTTACAACCAGCTTTAACGACACGTCCATCGAAGACCCGGATGACGACACCATTTTTCGTTCCGTCTTATCCATTATCGACGGACACTTGGACGGTGAGCAGGTCTACCTCGCTCATGGCCCCGGCGATGATGAGCGGATTCTCTCTGTTGCGGCTTACTACGATGGCACAGGGTGGTACCTTTGGGTTACGCACCGTGGTCGTGATGAGGCGCCCGGTGAAACGTATTGTACTGCGAATGACCCTCTTTCCACGTCACGCACTGCCGAGATCTTACAGCAACACGCAAAAGGCGATACTTCATGGCAACGCGAGTTTCGCTGGAAGCCGGTGAAAGCCATGTTCATCAACAGTCCGGGTGTCCTGGTTGCTGTGCTTGCTTTCATCATCGCGGTCGTCGCACTGATCTGGTTCCACCTGCCAAAGTGAGTGTAGTCCCAAGTAAGAGTCGTGTTGCCCGTCAATATCGTGGGCGGTCAGTCGCGTCCTGTAGGCGACTCAAGAAATGGACTTCGTTCGGCGTTTTGCCACCAACAAGACCTTGCGGGCACGGGCGCGAACGGTTGACACGGCCGGCGTACTTGGCTTACACTATTTGGACGGTAGTTGTGCAGGTACGCGAGGGACAATCCTCTGACCGTTACGGATTTTGGGGACCCGCTCAAGGCCCCACCGGGCTTGTCCCGGTGGAGCAAGCGTTTTGGAAACTACAACGGTGTCCACCGAGAGAAGTGGGTTTGTCGGGCCGTCGCATAGTCGTTAAACCGAATTCCACCGGAACAAGCCCGGTGGGGATCACAAAGGAGTGAGAATCATGAATAGATCTTGGACCGGCCTCTTGAGTTGCTTCGTCCTGACATTGGCCGTCGGCGCCGCGCCGGCGGAAGAATCTCAGACATCATCGGGCAGATTTGCGCTCTGGTACCGCTCACCCGCACAAGACTGGGAGAAGCAGGCATTGCCGATCGGCAACGGACGCCTGGGCGGAAAGATCTTCGGCGGTGTCGAGAAAGAACGAATCCAACTAAACGAAGATAGCCTCTGGACCGGGGACGAGAATCCCTCGGGCAACTACGGCAGCATGGGCGCCTATCAAACCCTCGGCGATCTGTTCATCGAATTAGCCGGGCAGGGCGAATACAAAGACTACCGCCGGCAACTCGACATCCGCGAGGCCGTTGCGGGCGTGGCCTATTCGGCCGGCGGTATCCGTTACCGGCGAGAGTACCTCTCCAGCTATCCCGATCAGGTCATGGTGATTCACCTCACCGCGGACAAACCCGGCGGCTATACCGGAACGATCCGGCTGGCCGACGCCCATGCCGCGGAGACGACCGCCGAGAAGAATCGGCTCACCTCTTCCGGCAAGCTGAACAACGGCCTGGCACACGAAACCCAGGTATTGGTTCTGGGGACCGGCGGCAGCGTCAAGTCCCAGGACGGAGCCATCGCTTTCACCGCCGCCGACGGCCTGACCATTCTCCTGGCCGCCGGAACGGATTACCTCGCGGACTACGAGAAGGGATGGCGGCAAGAGCATCCCCACAAGCGGCTCAACAAACAACTCGAAGCCGTCGCCGACAAGTCGTATGAAGCACTGCGGTCGACCCATGTGAAAGACCACCAAGGCTTGTTCAACCGGGTGGACCTCGATACGGGCAAAACGGAAGAGGAGATCGCCTCGTTGCCCACCGACGAGCGTCTCGCCGCCTACAAGGGCGGAGCCAAGGACCCGGAACTGGAGAGCCTGTTCTTTCAGTTCGGCCGCTACCTGTTGATCGGCAGTTCGCGGCCGGGCTGTTTGCCGGCCAACCTTCAAGGGATCTGGAACCAAAGCAACGGCCCGCCGTGGCACAGCGACTATCACACGAACATCAACATCCAGATGAACTACTGGCCGGCCGAGCAGACGAACCTGGCCGAGTGCCATGAGCCGCTGATCGAGATGATCGAGCAGTTGCGGGTGCCCAGCCGCAAGGCCACCGTTGCATCGAAGGAATTCGGCGACGCGCGGGGGTGGACCGTGCGGACCAGCCACAACATATTCGGCGGGCACGGCTGGAAGTGGAACAAGCCCGGCAGCGCCTGGTACTGCCAGCACCTTTGGGAACACTATGCCTTCGGCCGCGACAAGGACTACCTGAAGGACCGGGCCTATCCGATCCTGAAAGAGGTCTGCCAGTTCTGGGAAGACGCGCTGAAGGAGCTTCCCGACGGCACGCTGGTCGTGGCCAACGGCTGGTCGCCGGAGCACGGGCCCACCGAGGACGGCTGTTCCTACGACCAGGAAATCGTTTGGGACATTTTTACGAACTACATCGAAGCGGCCGACGTTTTGGGCGTCGATAAAGAGTACCGCGAAAAAGTGGCCGGCCTCCGCGATCGGCTGTTGGTTCCCAAGATCGGCAACTGGGGCCAGTTGCAGGAGTGGGTCGAGGACCGCGACAACCCGAACGACCACCACCGGCACGTTTCTCACCTGTTCGCGTTGCACCCGGGCCGACAAATCTCGCCGGTCGCCACGCCGAAGCTGGCCGCGGCCGCCAAGATTTCGCTCAACGCCCGCGGCGACGGCGGCACCGGTTGGAGCAAGGCCTGGAAGATCAACTTCTGGGCACGGTTGCTCGACGGCGATCACGCCCACAAAATGCTCAGCGAACAGCTCAAGGGCAATACGCTGGACAACCTCTGGGACACACACCCGCCGTTCCAGATCGACGGCAATTTCGGCGCGACGTCGGGCGTTGCCGAGATGCTATTGCAGAGCCAAGCCGGCGAGATCCAACTGCTGCCCGCACTGCCTAAGGTCTGGCCCACCGGAAGCGTCAACGGCCTTTGTGCCCGCGGCAGCTTCGAGGTCGATATGCAGTGGAAGGATGGAAGACTCACCGCCGCCGTCATTCGCAGCGCCGCCGGTGAAGCGTGTAAGGTTCGGTACGGGGAAAACACGGTCGAGTTGACTCTCGGGCCCGGCGAGACAACGCGTCTTGACGGAGACCTTCGAGAAGCCGCGAAATGAACTCGAAGAGATGACGGTTGTTGCCGGGCACCGAGTGGCGATCGTGTACAAGAGTTCCAGACGCAAAGCCGTTGTCAACCCTCGTTGTTGTGCCACCCGCGGTTTCACTTGACCATCGGCCGTCCTTTATCCCCCCGGCATGTGACCATATCGCAGTAAGTCCAAGGCGTGGCGGTCGCTGCGAACTGCTATTGACGTGGTTCTGTCGGCGAGCGATTCACCGGCCGCAGAGGGCTCTCGCTGAGCACATACTTCTTCCGGCCGCCGTGTGAGCCGAAGTCGACGGTTGCCTTTCGGGTGTTGCCGCTGCCGCTGATCGCCACGATTCTCCCGGGGCCATGCCGCGGATGCAGCACCACCATGCCCTGGCGGAACGCATCGGGTGAAACGGCCGCGGGCGACTGCCCGATGCCGGCCAGATCGGCAGCGGTCGTCAGTTTCAACTCCCGTGCAACTTGCGATACCGGCTCAGGTTCCCTGCGCGAGAGGACCGGCTCCTGGAACGGCGGCTCGGCGTATGGCGGCTCGGCGTATGGCGGCTCGGCGTATAACGGCTCGGCGACGAAAGAGTCGGATGAATACGGCTGTCCGTTGTCGACCGCTTCCAACTCCATCTCGTCGCGGGGAAGTTCCATCAGGAAGTGGCTGGGGACGGTCATCTTACGCTGGCCGCGGAAGTCGCGATAGCCGGCCATGCTCAACTGCAACTGCTCTTGTGCTCGCGTGATGCCGACGAACATCAGCCGCCGCTCCTCTTCGAGTTGCTCGGCATCTTGGCGGCTCCGCTCGTGAGGCAGCAGTCCTTCCTCGGCCGCGATCAAATAGACGATGGGAAACTCCAGCCCCTTCGAGGCATGAAGCGTCATCAGCGTCACCCGATCGACTTCAGTTTCCCAGTCGTCCGTATCGTTGACCAGGCAGGTCTCCTCGAGAAACGCTTCGAGATGTGTTTGTCCGTTGTGCTGTTCGTCGAACTCGCGGGCCACGGTCAACAACTCCTGGATGTTGGCCAGCCGTTGCAGGTCATCCTCGTCTTCGGAGTCTTCCCACTGCCGCTGATAGCCGGTCTCGGTCAGCACGATGCCGAGGATCTCTTCGACCGGGTTGCCGACGGATTCCGCCAGGCGGTCGAACATGGCCACGAACTTGCTCACCAGTGAGGCCGCCCGTTTGCTGAGCGAATCGATGCGGCGGGCGTCTCTGGCAGCGTCGAGCAGGCCCAGCCCGTGTCGGGCGGCGTGGTCGGAAAGCCGTCCGACGGTGGTCTTGCCGATACCCCGCGCCGGTGTGTTGATCACCCGTAGCAGGGCCATCTCGTCACGTGGATTGTTCAACAGTTGAAGATAAGCGATGATGTCCTTGATCTCCTTGCGCTGAAAGAACTCCAGGCCGTGGACCATTTGGTAGGGGATACCCCGGTCGCGCAACGCAAACTCGATGGTTCGCGAGAGGGCATTGACGCGGTAGAAAACAGCAAAATCCCTCGGGCGGCGGCGCCCCGCATGGACCTCCGCGGCGATTGCCGCGGCGATGCCCTCGGCTTCGTCCTTCTGGGTGCGGTAAGTCACCAGCCGAACCGGCCGGCCGATATCGTCTTCGGTGTATAGAGCCTTCTCCTTCCGGTGTACGTTGTGGGCGATCAATTCGGCGGCCACGCGGAGTATCCGCTGAGTGCTGCGATAGTTTCGCTCCAGCCGCACCACGCGGACATCGGGAAAGTCCTTCTCGAACTCGAGGATGTTGCTCAGATTGGCTCCCCGCCAGCCATAGATCGATTGGTCCGGGTCGCCGGTGACCGCCAGGTTGGGATGGTCGATCGACAGCGCCCGGGCGATGGCGTACTGGGCAAGATTGGTGTCCTGGTACTCGTCGACAAGGATGAATCGATATTGCTCGTCGAGCGAGCTGCGGATTTCGGAGTTCTCGCGTAGCAGGTTTGCGACGTGTAAGAGCAGGTCATCGAAATCTGCCGCGTTTGAGGTGGCGAGTTGGGCCTGGTAGGCTGGGTAAACCTGCTTGACTATAAGCCCCAATTCGTGACCGGGCCGCGGTTGGTACTGCTGGGGTGAGATTAGTTGGTTTTTTGCCCAGCTTATCGCGTTGGCGATGGTGTCGGGGGTGAATCGTACCGAGTCGAGCTTGAGTCGGGCGATCACACGGCCGAGGGTTCGACGGCTATCGCCGGCATCGTAGATTGTGTAGTTTTCCTGAAGCCCCGCAAGTTGGGCATATTTCCGGAGTAATCTGGCACAAAAGCGGTGGAAAGTGCCGAGCCAGGCAGACGAATCGGGGGCGAGTTGTTCGACCCGGCTGCGCATCTCGTCGGCCGCCTTGTTTGTGAAGGTCAAAGCGAGGATCTGGTGTCCGTCGACGCCGTGCCGTAGCAGGTGGGCAACGCGATGAGTCACCACGCGGGTTTTTCCGCTGCCGGGGCCCGCCAGGATCAGCAGCGGACCGTCGACGTGTAGTACGGCCTCGCGTTGGGCGTCGGTGAGGTTTTCTATCAAGCGATTCAACGGGACTCCTTCGTAATCCTATCGCAGACCTGCGGGTCAGACCGACTGCCGGCCGGAGAGAGCAAGAGCCCAGTATACGCAGTTTCACGTCATTGGCCAGCGTGGGTCAGGAATATCGGCGCCAGCAATGCCGGCGTGACGAACCGCGAGGCCGGAAAAAAACGGATGAATCCTGTAATTTGTCTGGAAAGATACTATCCCTATTCAGCCAAGACGCTATACTGGGCGACATCGCGCAGGCAATGAGAATGATACTTAGGGGCGGGCAAAGGACAACTTACCGATTGTGACTTTTTGGGAGGGACCCCATGGGAACCCGAATTCCGTTGAGAACAACCGGCACACAAGCCGAAGACGTGGCCGAGAAGTTGGAGATGAGTACTGCCGAGATCGGTCTTTCGGTTCGCACGACCAATTGTCTGGAGGAGCGGGGGATTTTCACCGTCAACGATCTGTTGCATTGCACTCGGGAGGATCTGCTCTCGATCTCGAACTTCGGCGAGAAGACGCTGGAAGAGGTGTACAAGGCATTGGAGGGCGTCGGTTTCTATCGCAAATCGCGGCGCGAGCCCGAGCCCGACCAACCGCAGCAACCCCGTTAGAGGACGTTGAAAAACCTGTAGGAGGCGACTCCAGTCGCCGATTTGCGAGGCTTTCGACGCTCTATCGGCGACTGGAGTCGCCTCCTACAGAGACAAAAGGCTCGCCCCCACGTTTTTCAACGGGTTGCCGGACAACCGCGGGAGAGAACTCACCTTGGCGCGCACCTTTCGTTATTACGGCAAGAAGCGTGGAAACCGGCGGACGGGGTCCAGCACCCTCGGCAGTGCCGGCGAACTCCTCTTCTATGCCGCGTTCCTGTTAGCAGGATGCGGCGGACTGGTGGCGCTGTTCGCCTTTTTGGTGATTCCCGAGTGGCGGGTGAACAACGAGTTCGTAAAGCATTCCTGCGTCGTGATCGAGAAACGCATTGGGGAAACGAAGGACGAAGACGACACGCTCTACCGGCCTGAGTTTCACATCAAGTATGAAGTCGAAGGGGTCAGCTATCTCGTCTGGACGTTCGATATTCGGATGGCGTATTCGGGTGGTCGCGAGAACGTACAGGAGATTCTAAGCCGGTTTTCCGAAACGACGGACCCCGAGCGGCCGATCGAATATCCCTGCTGGTACGATCCGGCCAATCCCGAATCGGTGGTCCTGGTGCGCCGAAGCAGTTGGTGGATTTGGCTGATCTTCATCGTGCCGGCGTCGTTCATTCTGATCGGCGGGGGTGGGTTGATCTACCGGGTGTTGCACTGGGGAAAATCGGCCGAGCGCAGCGCGGCGATGGCGCAGCGCGCGGCCCGGCGCGATCCGTTCGAGTTGAACGGCCCATCGGGGCCGGAGTTTCCGCACGTACCCGGCGGCGGCGACATCACCAACAGCCCCGGCACCACGCTGAAGTTCCGCTTGCCGATCGGTACTTCTCCCGGCTGGGCCCTGTTCGGCACGTTAGTTGCCTGCGTCTTATGGAACGGCATTGTGTCGGTGTTCGTGGTGATTGCCGTGGGCAGCTTCGTGGACGGCGATCCGGACTGGTTCCTTACGCTGTTCATCGTTCCGTTCCTTGCGGTTGGAATCGTATTGATAGTCGTGCTCGTTCGGCTGCTTCTGGTGACCACCGGTATCGGGCCGACGATGGTCGAGATCTCCGACCACCCCTTGGTTCCCGGCGCCGAATACCGCTTCTTTGTTTCTCAGACCGGGCGGCTACAGGTGAACGTGCTGACGGTATCGCTGGTCTGCGAGGAAGAAGCAACATATCGGCAGGGGACCGATACGCGGACCGAGACGCGCCGGGCCTACCGGGAGGAGGTCTATCGTCGAGAAGGGTTCGAGGTCCACCGGGGGTTGCCCTTCGAGACCGAGTGCGAGTTGTCGGTACCGGCCGGGGCGATGCATTCCTTCAAGGCCGATCACAACGAGATCCGGTGGAAACTTGTCGTCGAGGGCGACATTGCGGGCTGGCCCGACTTCAAACGGGACTTTCCCGTCATCATTCGTCCCCGTGACGGCGGGAGCAGCCAATGAACGACTGTTCGGTAATCATCGTCTTCGACGGCAACGGCCGTACCTATCGGCCGGGCGAAGAGCTTTCCGGCGAGTACCGACTCGAAACGGCCGCGCCCGGTGAAATCAAGGCGGTCGAGGTCTCGGTACTCTGGCACAGCGAGGGCAAAGGCGACGAAGACCTGGCCGTGCACGAGTTCTGGCGTTTCAGCACCGAGGACGGCGACTGGATCGACCCGGGACGGCCCGCCCGCTTCAGTACCGTTTTGCCCAACAGCCCGATGAGCTACGACGGACTCATCGTGAAGATCCTTTGGTGTGTTCGGGTGCGCGTGTTCTTTCACCGGGGCAAGGACGTGGTTGCCCAGAAGCCGTTTCAGTTGGGTGCCGTTCCGGCGATAGAGGTCTAGGGGTTGTGGGTTGACGCGTCGTGACTGAGCACGTCGAACCGGTCCCGGCTCGGCCGACAAATGATCCTCCGGCTTCTGGCGTGTGAATTCTCTGAAAGTTCTTCAGTATGTCCCAGATTAGTAGAGAGAATCCCTTTTCCACCCGGCGGGTACGGCCCGGGGCGATTCCCTTTCTGTTCGATGCCGATCACAGTGCCGGGCGAATTATCGATCGGTTGCGGCGTCACGGTTGGTGGGGCGAGATCACCGGACCGCACGGTTCCGGCAAGTCGGCACTGTTGGCCACGCTGTGCCCGGCCCTCGAACAAGCCGGACTCGAGACGTGCCTGATCGAGTTGCACGACGGCCAGCGCCGGCTGCCGGCCGATTTTCGCGCGGCCGCCAAGATGCATCCGCCGGCCGTGCTGATCGTCGACGGTTACGAACAACTCGGCCGTCTGAGCAGGTTCCGCCTGAAACGATTATGTCGACGCGGCAAACTGGGGCTGTTGGTGACCGCACACGGCCACGTCGGGCTGCCCGAGGTGTTCCGCACGACGGTAACCATCGAGTTGGTTCGGCGGATCGTCGCGGACCTCCAGGCCGATTGCCGGTTGCTCGTCACGGCGGAAGACGTGGACGCCCGATTCTGGCAGCATGCCGGCGACGTGCGAGAACTTCTCTTCGACCTTTACGATCTGTACGAGGCCCGACGCCGCAGTGTGCGATAATGCTTGCGGCTTGTCGGCAATAAACCGGCGCCAGCGGCCCGCGGGCGGCAGTTTTTTCGGTTTTTCGCCCGGTTTGTGTGGATTCGTGAACTATCTTTTCGAGGACGGGCTTCTCGAGGACGACGCGCAGTGCGATCGGGGAGCGTGGCATCAGGATTGTTGCGAACCGATCAGATCGTACAAGACGTAGAATCCTCAAGGCAGGAAAGCGTAACCAAACGCCGGACCGGCCGCGCCGATTGCTTGACACGATGGGCGGGAATCTGGTCTGATGACAGTAGCCGATTTTCCGAAACTCTATCCTCTGAAACGTGAGTTCAAGACATGCTGACCTCAAAACTACGCTGCGTGGTTCTTACCTGCGCGTTGGCGATCGCGATGCTGGCAGTGCCCGCACGGAGCGACGCTTGCGGGTTGTTCAGTGCCCTGTTCGGCAGCCGCTACGACACCGTGCAAACCGCCTGTTATCCATCTTGCGGTCCGACTGCTTGCACGAGTTGCTACACGCCGCAGACGTGCAACTACGTGCCGCAAACGTGCTATCGAACGGTGGTTCGGCGCGTTCCGGTAACGACCTGCCGCGTAACGACCCGCACCAGTTGGCTTACCGGCTGCCCGGTCACGACGTACCGCCCGGTTACCGTCTGGGTACAACAGGCGAGCCTGGTCCCGTACACCACCTATCGAATGGTCTACTCGAACCCGTGTGGTCCGGCGGCCGGCTGCGATCCTTGCTCGACCTACGGCTCGTGTGTCGGTGGCGGATGCGGAGTGGGAACGTACTCCGCCGCACCGCTTTCCGGCGGTTCGGGTTGCAGTTCGTGCGCTCCGAGCAGCGCGCCAATAAGCGGGCCGACGACGTATTCGGGTTCGGTGTCGGCGGCGACCGACTACTCGAGCGCCGCGTCATCGACAACAGAGTCGCAGCCTCGGACCCTCCAGGAAAACGCTCAGCCGCAGACGTTTAAGGAAGACGTTCAGACGCAATCGCGTGGGGCGCTGAAACCGATCCCCCTGCCCGAGACGAAATTGAATTCGACGCCCGCCCCGAACTTGATCGATCCACACAGCCGCACGACGTTGCTGCCGATTCGACGGGCATCGCATTTCAGCCTGAACAACGCGTCTTTGCCGGTGTCTGCGTCGCGCAACGACGGCTGGCGAGCAGCTAGCGACTGAGGCGTCATTCGGACCGGTTACCGGAGACCCGCACGCGGCCCGCCTCGCGGCAACGAGGCGGGTCGCTCGTTTTCTTGATAGTCGTGGTTCGCTCCGCGAACCAATGTTTTGTTCGCGGAGCGAACAACGACTATGGGACGCTACCCGATCTCGGCGGCTCGTGGTAGAATTGGGCCATATTTCGTCACTCAGAACCCGCTGCCTGCTCGGCGACCGCCGTCGCCCACTGTCGTTATGCCCGCCAACCTTACCCATCAATACCTCAAGGCCGAGGAAGAGTATCGCCGGGCGACCACCGTCGACGAGGAATTGCAGTGTCTGCAAGTAATGCTGCAGGAGATCCCCAAGCACAAGGGAACGGATCATCTCCAGGCGCAAATCAAGGCGAAAATCGCCAAGGCGAAGAGGGAAATCTCCGGGGAAAAGCGGGCGGGAAAGAAGAAAGGCCGGGGATTGCGAATCCCTCGTCAAGGGGCGGGCACCGCCATACTCCTCGGTGGACCCAACGCGGGAAAGAGCCAACTGGTGGCCAGCCTCAGCCGGGCGACACCGGAAGTGGCGCCATACCCCTTCACCACCACCGTGCCGGCCCCCGCGATGATGCCCTGGCAGGACGTCACCGTCCAACTGATCGACACGCCGCCGATAACCGCCGACTACATGGAGAACCACCTGCACGGCCTCACCCGGGCGGCCGAACTGGCCCTGCTGGTGGTCGACCTCGGCAGCGACGACGGGATCGAGCAGTGCCAGGACGTGTTGGAGCGGCTCTCCGTCACAAAGACGCGGCTTGCCGCTACGTCGTACCTCGACGAGAACGACGTGGGCCTGTCCTACACCAAGGCCTTCCTGGTACCCAACAAGATCGACCTGCCCGAGGCCGCCGCGCGCCTCGAGCTTCTGCACGAGCTTTGCCCGTTGGATTTCACCGAATACGTCATCTCGGCCCGGGAGGGAACCAATCTGGAGGTGCTCCGCGACGCGATCTATCGGACAATGGACGTAGTGCGTGTCTACACGAAGCTTCCTTCGTCGAAAGAACCCGACATGGACCGCCCATTCACCGTGCGTCGTGGCGACACGCTGCTGGACCTGGCCGGACAGGTCCACAAGGATTACTCCGAGAGTCTGAAGTTCGCCCGCGTTTGGGGTTCCGCCGTCCACGATGGCACTCCCGTCAAGGGCGACTACGTGTTGCGCGACAAGGATATCGTGGAATTGCATATGTGAAAGGAGGGGTGAGGGGGTGAAGAAGAAGGTTAAGACACATTGCGATTTGGAGGTTTATCGCTAGGCGTTGGATGCCGCGATGGACATCTTCGAACTCTCGAAACGGCCTCCGTTTCCACCCCCTCACCCCCTCACCCC
>Ga0180429_10001149_pt1 | contig 22628 bp, 15 predicted proteins | sample SS_ome_FD_132428 | JGI IMG/M metagenome (GOLD analysis project Ga0180429, IMG submission 132428) | Hypersaline lake sediment archaeal communities from the Salton Sea, California, USA - SS_1_S_1 metaG | ecosystem: Environmental > Aquatic > Non-marine Saline and Alkaline > Hypersaline > Sediment ...
CGCCCGGCGGTGCAAATGTTGTGGATGCGGGCGATAAAGAAGTTGCAGGCGGCGTTGGGGGACGAAGAGGGGTAAGGGATTGGGGGTTGGGGATTGGGGTTCAGGATTTCAGGATAAACGTGTCCCCGAAGTCCTGAACCCTGAACCCTGAATCATCCTGGCGAGTACACCACGCATCTGATGTGAATATGAACGACACGCCCGAAGACGAACAAACCCTGGAACTGCTGAACGAGTATCTCGAACGTCTCCACACCGGAGAGACGCCGGATCGCGAGTCGCTGCTGCGCGAGCATCCGCAGTTGGCTGCGGCGTTGAAGTGTCTCGATGCGTTGGAAAGCCTCGCTCCCGATGCGGATGAAGTCGCTAGCGACGCCGAGACGCTCGACGTGCGGCCCTTGATGAACGATCTGCCGCGGACCTTTGGCCAATACGAACTGCTCAGCGAAATCGGCCGCGGTGGAATGGGTGTTGTCTTCAAGGCCCGGCAGGAAGAACTCGATCGCACCGTGGCCGTGAAGATGATTCTGGCCAGCCATCTCGCCTCGCCGGAACACGTGCGGAGGTTTCATGCCGAAGCCAAGGCCGCCGCCCGGCTGAGGCATCCGAACATCGTCCACATTCACGAGGTCGGCCGGCTGCATGGGCAAGACTATTTCACTATGGAGTACATCGAGGGCAACAGCCTGGCGGTGCGGATCGACAGCCGGCCGGTCGAGGTCTCCGAGGCCGTTCGCATCGTGGCCGCCGTGGCCCGCGCGGTCGAGCATCTGCATCGGCAAGACGTGATCCATCGCGACCTCAAGCCCTCGAACATTCTGCTCGACGGCGAGGGCCAGCCGTACGTGACCGATTTCGGTCTGGCAAAGGTCTTTCAGGCGGATTCGGAAATGACCGCCACCGGGGTGATCGCCGGCACGCCCAGCTATATGGCGCCCGAGCAGGCCTCCGGACGTCGCGAGGCGGTTGGCCCGGCCGCCGACATCTACAGCCTGGGGGCGATTCTCTATGAGCTTCTGACGGGCAGTCCGCCGTTCTGCGAGGAAAACCCCTTCGACACGCTGCTGGGCGTCCTGGGCCGCGATCCCACGCTGCCACGGAAGATCAACCAGCGAATCCCGCGTGAGTTGGAGATTGTCTGCCTGAAATGCCTGGCCAAGTCGCCCGCCGATCGATACGCCTGCGCGGGTGCGTTGGCCGACGACCTGGAGCACTTCGCCCGGGGCGAGGCCCTCGAGATTCGACCGCCCGGGCTGCTTCAGCGACTGGTCGGATGGACCCGGCGCCAGCCGGCCCTGGCGGCGCGGCTCGGTACGCTGGGGTTGTTCTACGCCATCGAGACGGTTAACCACTTCGCGGCCGTGGTCAAATGGGATTTTCACTGGAAGGTCTCGGTTCTGATGGGGCTCTGGGCCGCGGCGTCGATCGCCTGTCAACGAGTTATCGACAGCCGCCGCTGGGACCTCTCAACGCGGTTCGTCTGGGGACTGCTCGACTCGATCTTCCTGCTGGCCGTCCTGCTGGTCGCCAACGGGGCCGTCAGCCCGCTGATCGTCGGGTACCCGCTGCTAATCGTGGCCTCGGGCCTGTGGTTCCGCGTGCGATTCGTCGGGTTCATCACCGCTCTGTCGCTGCTGTCGTACGGCGTGCTGGTGATCGACTTCTATTGGTGGAGACCCGAGCTCCACGAGGGACTGCCGTCCAGCGTCGATCGCCACGTGATCTTTATCGTGGCCCTAATGGTGCAGGGCGCGACGGTCAGCTACCTGGTACACCGGGTACGCACACTCAGCAGCTTCTACGGTCGGCCGCTGCTGTAGGGTGGGTGCTTCGCACCCACGCGTCTTTCCGGACGGGGGCTTCTTGGACCTTTCCGTTCTGAGACTTCTTTTGTCCTTCCGCGTGGGTGCGGAGCACCCGTCCTACTTTTACTGCACTACTCTAATGACCCCAAGTCTCTATCTTCTTACCACGTGAACCCTCTTGATTCTAAGAAGTTCCCTAAACGGAAAAGTCGGAATGTCCGATACCGCTTGATGACCGTGTAGATCTTCACGCAGCCCGTAGTTCTCGCGCAGGGGAATATCATGTCTATCAGGAAGTACGCCGCGCCCGGCATCGTGACCGCAATCTTGGGCGTAGTATTCAGTGGGATTGCCGTCGGACAATCATTGCCCCCGGATCAAACACCGCCGCAGGACCGCAGGTCGGTCAAGACATTGGCCAACCAACTCGACGAACTGGGGCAGATGGTATTCGGCAACCTCCTGTCCAACGGCAGCGAAGGCAACCAGGAGACGCAGCCGTCACGTTCGGCCTCGCGTCGATACCAAACGCAACGAGTTGCCCCTATTGCGAGCGGTACGCGGGCAGGCGGTCAGATGCCGGCTACTCGGGCAAACGTCGATCGGACCAGGCAGACCGCAACCACGGCGAAGTCGGGCCCTGTGCCTCTTTCCGAGTTGCTTGGCAGCGGTGGGCGGAGTCGTCCCTTACATGAACGCCTGGCGGCCTTCCAACGATCGGCATTCGGAAGCAATAGCAGCAAAGACGGCAATAACAAAACCACTGACCAGAACCGTACGCCGCCAGCGGCGGGGCCGACGACGGAGAAGAGGCCCCAGAAGGCTCAGGACAAGGCAGCCGTTCCCGTTCGATCGATGCAAGCGACTCCGATGGGCCGACCGGTCATAGCGCAGCGGAACACCGTGACCACACCACCGAAACAGTCCACGATGACGGCAAGGCAACCGGTACCCAGCGTGGCGACGCGCCCGGCACCGACGGCCAATCCGATGCGTCCGACTCCGGCGGCCAGGCCAACGGCCACTGCAACGGCCAGACCAAACTTCGCGACTACACCAACGGTGGCAACCAAACCTCGGGGAGCCACTCCGACCGCCGCCGACCCTGCAAAGCGGCCGGCCGAACCCGAGGACAATTTGCTGTTTTCTCGCAAGGGGCCCGTTCTGGGGGTCGAAACGCTGGGGCCGCGGAAGATCGCCGTGGGCAAGGAGTCGAGGTACGTCATCACCGTGCAGAATGCCGGAGAAATCGGGGCCGACAAAGTGGTCGTACACGTGGCTCTTCCCATGTGGGCAGACGTGCTCGGTGCCGACGCCAGTGCCGGAACCACGCACTCGGCGGTCGCCGAACAGGGTAATCGCTCGATGCAATGGAGCGTAGGGCAACTCCAAGGCGGCCACCAAGAACAACTCACAGTGAGGATCGTACCCCGCGAAAGCCGTCCCTTCGATCTAGCCACCCGATGCGAATACAAACCGGTCGCCTCGCAGGCCCTGATCGAGGTGCAGGAACCGAAACTGGCGATCCGCCTGGAGGGACCGCGTGACGTTCTGTACGGCGAGAAGGAGATCTACCGGCTCCATCTTTCCAATAGCGGCAACGGCGAGGCCGAGAACCTGCTGATTCAGTTGATGCCGATCGGCTCCGGCGGAAACCAGCCCGTTTCCCATAACCTGGGGAACCTGAAGGCCGGCGAGAGCAAAACCGTCGAGGTGGAACTGACCGCCCGACAGGTCGGGCGGCTGACCGTTCGTGTCGACGTCCGCGGCGACGGCGTACACGCCGAACTGGCCGAGCAGGTGCTCGTGCGCCGTGCCGCCTTGCAGTTGGAGGCGACCGGCCCCACCGTGCAATACGTCGGTGCAGTGGCCGCGTTTCAACTACATCTGAGCAATCCGGGAACGGCGGACGCCAAGAACGTGCGGATCTCGGTCGACGTACCGACCGGCGCGGAGTATGTCTCGGGCATTGATGATGCCCGAGTTGAAATCAGCGGCGGAAAACTGCAATGGACCGTCAATCACCTCGAACCGGGTGCCCAGCGGCAGTTCAACGTGAAGTGCCGCTTGGGACTCTCCGGAACAAACCGCCTGGGCGTGGTGGCCACGGCCGACGGCGAACTGACCGCCACGGCCGCCGCGACAACCAGCGTCGAAGCAATGGCCGACCTCGTGTTGGAGGTGAAAGATCCCTCGGGCCCGGTTCCGGTCGGGGAGGAAACCACCTACGAATTGTGCATCCGCAACCGCGGCACGAAGATCGCCGAGAACGTCGAGGTCGTGGCCTATTTCTCGCGTGGCATCGAGCCGGTGACGGCCGAAGGACGCACGCATCGCATCGGGCAGGGACAGGTCGTCTTCTCCCCGATTCCTTCAGTGGCCGCCGCCGGAGAGTTGGTGTTGAAGATCCGCGCATGTGCCGAGTCGGCCGGAAATCACATCTTCCGCGCCGAGGTGCACTGCAAGCCGCTGGGAACCCGACTGGTGAGCGAGGAGTCGACGTACTTTTACCGGGACGGCCCGGCGGCAATGCCGCAAGAGGTACCGACGGTGGCCGAAAGAGAAGCGGCCGTGCAGGACCGGGGCACACCGCTACGAGTAGCCGATCAACAGCAGTCGCCCATAGTGCCGCACAAGTCCGACCGGACGATGCCCGACCAGACGGTGCCGGGTGAGTCGAGCGCGGACGAAGTGCCCGCCGAACCGCAATTGATACTGCGTTAGACTCAGGGTAGGGTGGGTGTAAAGCACCCATCCTATGGTTAGACTTACCTTCGGGCGATCCATCCGGCGATCCATCCGGCGACGAACCCCAGCAGGGAGCCGCCGACTAGTCCGCCGCCGATCAGCGCGGCCTCGCCACCGTGGAATTCGACGAGATATCCGAAGACGGCCGCCGCGGTCAGCGCGAGCATCAGCGCCATCACGATCACCGCCAAGGTAAGTGCGCCGATCCTGCGCCGCATGGACCGCAGCGCAACGCGAACTTCGTCTTGCGGTCGGGTATCGCTGTCTTCCATGAGAGTCCCTACGTACAAAGGGGTTAGAGTCTAATCCCTAGCCCCCAATCCCTCTTGCCTTGGTTGTGGCCGCGCCTCGCTGGGTTCAGTCCCGTTATAGTCGAATCCCTCCACGCCGAGTTTCAACCGAAAGACGGCTTCCTTGGCGGCCACGGTCGTGTAGAGGTATCCGTCGTGGAAGTGGCAGTTGGTCACCCGATCGCCGCCGCCGCCGTACTGGCGGATTAGCGTACCGGAGGGGACCTCGACGACGTCGACCACGCCGCCGGTCGACATGGCGACGTACAATCGTCCGGCGGCGTCGAAGATCATCCCGTCGGGCAGGGTGAGTCCGCCGATGATCTTGCCGCGGGTCTCAGTGGGGAAATCGATCAGCACCCGGCCGTTGGTCGCGGAACCGTCTTCCGCGAAATCGTAGATCCAGACGCGATACCGGCGTCCTTCGGCCACGCAGAGGTGTTTCTGGTCGGGCGTAACCGCCACGCCGTTTGGAAACGCCATCCCGGTCACCAGCCGCGAGACCTTCGTCGTGGCGACGTTGTAGCAGAATACCGAGCCGTCCGGATTGCGAACGCTGGAACCGCCCGGATCGGTGAAATAAATATTGCCCTGCAGGTCGAGTGCCACGTCGTGGATGCTGTTGAAGTGTTTTCCTTCCCAGCGGTCGGCCAACAACTCCGCGCCCTGGCCGTCGGCGTCGATCCGCAGCAGTCGTCCGCCGCCGGAGTCGGCTGCGATCAGTCGCCCCTGGCCGTCGAGTTTCAAGCCACTGGCTCGCGGCTGCCCGCCTTCGACCGGCGCGAGTACTGCCAGGTCGCAAAAGACACCGGCCGTTCCGTCGCGCGTGATCCGACCGATGGTGCCGTTGTAGCGATAATTCACCACGAACAGAGAGCCGGTTTCGTTCAGGGCCGGTCCCTCGGCGAGTTCGAAACCGGTGGCGTACAACTCCGGGTCCACCGAGTGCGACGGCGGCAAGTCGGCGTGCGACGGCGGCTCGTCGTTTCCGATCGCGTCCGCCAAGATAGGCCAGGAAAACGCCAAGACGACAAGAGGTCCGATTATGCGTTTCATGGCACCATGAATGTGTTTGAGCTTTATTAAGGGGCGGCCGACAAGAGACGTTCTGGTTTCTTGTAGGAGGCGACTGGAGTCGCCTCCCACAAAACCGCAAAAAATCGGCAAGCTGTTTATCGAAAGCCCCCAGCAGCATCATCAGTTTACGGTCCGCCGGCCACAGACGCAAGGGGTGGCGACCTCATCGGCGAACTTCGATTCTCTGGCTCCAGCCCCATCGGGCAAGTATGGTGTACAAGCAGGGTACCAACAGCAACACCACCACGGTCGCGAACATCAGACCGAACGAGATCGACACCGCCATCGGTATGAGAAACTGTGCCTGGAGGCTGGTTTCGATCATGATCGGAAACAGCCCGGCCACCGTGGTCGCCGACGTGAGCATCACCGGCCGAAATCGCTGCATGCCGGCCAGGTGTACCGCCTCCGCAATGGTCTTTCCCTCGGCCAAGCGGAGCTTGATGAACGAGACCAGCATGATCGAATCGTTCACCACGATGCCGGCCAGCGAGATGAACCCGATGCTGCTGGGCATCGTCCAGTCGAGTCTCAGCAGCAGGTGGCCGGTCACCGCTCCGACCAGCCCGAAGGGGATGGCCGCCATTACGATCAGCGGTTCAACGTACGACTTGAAGACGAACGAAAGCATGATGAAGATGATTGCCATCCCGATCAGGAAACCACGCTGCAAGCTTCGCTGAGTCTTTGCCGACTCCTTCCGCTGGCCTTCGAGGTTGATCGACACGCCGGGATTCTCTTCGGGCAACCGACGCAAGAAGCCCTGCTCCAACTCGGTCATGATCTCGCTGGCGTTGCCCTTGGCGGTGTCCAGATCGGCGGTGACCGAGATCGTGCGCCGACCGTTCACGCGGACAATCTGCGAGAAACCGCGGACGGTCTCGGCGGTGGCGACCTCATGGAACGGCACCATCTGTCCGTTGGGGGTCCTTACCTTGAAGTCATCCAGGTCGGAGAGCGAGCGCCGGTCGTCCGGCGCCAGCAGCACTTGAACCTCGAAGGCATCTCCGCCGCGTTGGAACTGCTGGGCGATGCTTCCCCAAAACGCCTCGCGCAGTTGGCTGGCAAGCGCGGCGGAAGTAATCCCCAGCGGCCGCCCCACCGGCTTCAAGCGCACGAGGATCTCTTCCTTGCCAGGGCGAAGATTGTCGGTAACGTTGCGGATCCCCGGGAACCGCGTGATCTCCTGCCGCAATTGCAGGCTTGCCCGTTGCAGGTCGTACAGATCGTTGCCGCACAGTTGAATGTCGATCGGCTTTCCGCCCGGGGTTACCTGCATTTGTTCGAAGGTGAGGCTCACGACATCGGACACGTCGTCGGTGGCCTTTCGCCACGCGGAGAGCACTTCGTCGCAACTATTTGCGCGCCGGTCGGCCGCGAGCAGTTCCACGATTACCTGTGCAAGATGGCTGCCGGTCTCCGGCTGGCCCGGCTCTCGGCCCAGCGTGCGGATGAAGCCGAACGAGGTGCTTACGTGGCGGATCAGGTCCTGATTGTCCGGCTGCTGCGGCTTGAACTTGCCGTTGACCGGGCCGAGGGCGTCCTCGATCTGCCGGACAACCTGCTTCGTTCTGGCGAGATCGGTTCCGGCGGGCAGTTCCACTTGGGCAACGAGAAAGTCGCCGTCGAGTTCGGGAAACATCTGGAACTTCAACCGTCCGCCGATCAGCATGCCCAGCGAAAACAGAAACAGCATGACAATCGCGGCAACCAGGATCATCGGCCGCCGCAAGGACCAGTTCAGCACGGGACCGTACACTTGTCGCGTGAATCGCTCGACATAGTCGTTGATCTTGGCCCTGCTTTGCGTCGGTTTCTTGGGCATCTTCGCCAGCGAATGGCGCAGGTGGTGCGGCAGGATGAAAAAGCCCTCGATCAGGCTGACGCCCAACGCGGCAACGACCCCGATCGGCATCACCCGCATGATTTTGCCGACTTCGCCTTCCATCTGCAGAAGCGGCATGAAGACGGCCACCGTGGTCAGCATCGAGGCGGTCACGCCCATGGCCACTTGCCGGGTGCCGTCGATGGCGGCGTCGGTCGGCGATTTCCCCCGACAGTAATGGGCAAAAATGTTCTCGCCGATCACGATTGCGTCGTCGACGATGATACCCACCGCCATGATCAGGCTGAACATCGTGATCATGTTCAGGCTCATGCCGATCCGCTCGAGCAGGAACAACGCGCCCATGAAGGAGACGGGGATCCCCACGGCCACCCAGAACGAAAGCCGCAGGTTCAACATCAGCCATAAGGTAAGAAAGACGAGGACAAACCCGTAGACGCCGTTCTCCACCAGCATTCCCAAGCGATCCTCGACGTAAGAGGCCCAATCACCCCACAGATCGAGATGCACGCCGGGCGGAAGCGTATCGCGACGGGCTTCGACGAAAGCCTTGACCTTGTCGCGTACGCTGATCGTGTCTTCCGATTCGGTCTTGTTGACGTCGAGATTCACACAGCGGCGGCCATGGTACGTAGCCAGCGTCCATTCGTTCTCGAAGGTGTCGGTGACGGTGGCCACGGCCCTGAGCGGGATCTTGGCCCCGGCCGGGCCGGCCTGCACGGCCAGGTCGCGGAAGTCCTCGGCCCAGCGATGCTGATCAACCATGCGAATCTTGATCTCCCGCGCGCCCGTCTCGACGCTACCGGCCGGAAGATCGAGGCTCTGGGCACTGAGTTCCCGGGCGACGTCACCGATGGTCAGACCCCGGGCAAGCAGGGCCTGCTGGCGGACCTCGACCTTGATCTGGTGCTCGGAGAAACCGGACTTCTCCACCAGGCTCACGCCATCGAGCCCCAGCAGTTCGCTCTCGATCGTTTCGGCCGCCGCCAGCAGGTCCTTTTCGGGCATTTTGTCGGCCGAGACGGTCACCGTGCAGGCCTTGTCGACGCGGTCAACCTCCCAGATGAGCGGCTCTTCGATGTCGTCGGGGAAGTTGTCGATCTGGTCGATGGCGTTCTCGACGTCCTTCAGTACGTCGCTGACCTCGTAGCCGTCGGCCACCTCGACGGTGATCATCCCCAGGCCCTCACGCGAAGTCGAGTCGACCTCCTCGATCCCTTCGATACCCTCGATTTCTTCCTCGATCCGCTGGCAGATTGTTTCCTCGACCTCTTCGGCCGACGCCCCCTTGTAGATCACCCGCACGTTGATGAACGTCGAGGCGAAATCGGGAAAGACCTCTCGCGTTAGGGAAGTGGCGCCCAGCACGCCCAGAAGGATGATGATCAACATCAACAGGTTGGCCGCCGTCGGATGGCGCACGAAGTAACCGATCACGCTGCATCCTCCGTAGCCGGCAACGCGTCCCGCATAGGAGGATCTTCGGGCAATGTGACTTCACCTCTCGGCTTGACGGGATTCTCCACCACCTCCGCTCGGAGCAGCATGCCCTCGCTGGCCGGGAACAAATCGGTCAGGATCACCTTCTCACCCGATTCTATTCCCCCGGAGACCACGGCCACGTCTTCCTCCAACGCCGCCACGCTAACCGGGCGGATGTGCAGTTTTCCCTGGTCGAACAGGTACACCCGACCGTCGCGCAGCGCCTCTCGCGGGACCAGCACCACACGGTCGACCGTGTCGCCGAAGAGGATCACTTCGCAGAAGACGTCGGGGACCAACGGCGGCCGCACTCCAGGTTCGACGTTCTTGTAAGGATCGCGAACCTGCATAATCACGGGAATAGTCTGGGTACCGGGATCCAATGAGCTACCGACGCGGGTTACCCGGCCGCGCCAAACGGGACGCCGGTCGCCGAGTCCCCAGCGGATTTCCGCGGGGATATCGAGGCGTTGCAGGATGGTTCTCATCTGGTTGCTCTGGGTAAGGTCGAGCGGGCCGAGTTGCCTGAACTCGCCGGAGAACAGCGTGACCATCTTGCGGGTTTCGACCATCGCCAGCACCTCGGTCGTATCCAGGGCCAGGAACGTCCCCAGCCGCTCGCCCTCCTTGACGTATTGGTTCTCCTCGATCGACTTCGACGCGCATCGGGCCGCCATCGGCAGGCGAATCTCGCACTTGCTCAAATCGCGCAGGGCCTGATCCAGTTGGGCCGAGGTCGAATCGCGCGAAGCCTCCGCCAGTTCTCGCTTCACCGGCACCAACCGCAACTGGTTGAGGGTTTCCAGGGCCGCGGTCCGTGCCTGAATGTAGGCGTTCTCTGCCTTTTCCAGGTCGCTTCGCGAGGCGGCGTTCTTGGCAAACACCTCCTGTTGCCGCTTAAACTCGAACTCGGCCAGTTTCAACTGCCGCTCTTGAAGCTCGTAGATCTCGCGCAGGTTCACCTCGTTCTGGTTCAACTCCTCCAGGGCCTTGTCCTTGGCGCGGACTTCCGCCTTCAGACGCCGCTGGGCCAACTCGTAGTCGGTTCGATCGATCTTGACCAACGGCAACTCTGCCGGAAGGATCTCGCCCGGCTCGAACTGCGGGCTGACCTCGACCACACGGCCGCGAACCTCGGCGATCGCCGCCCACACCTCGCTTGCCCTGGTCGTGCCGTATGCGCTGATCGCAATCCGGTGCGAAACCTTATGGGCCTCGAACACCCGAACCAAACGCCCAAGTTCCTCCGACGTTTCCCCGCTGGGGCTGGGCTTCGTGGAGGCCAGGTACACGATTGACAGCACGCCGGTGGCCAACAACGCCAATACTATCAACGCGTGGGAGGCGATGCTTCGAATCTCGCTTTTTTCGCCCGCCGGCGGACTCTCTTCCGTCATGTTATTTCTCGAAATCGTAGGGGCCTCGTACATCTTGACCTTATCAAGTGTAGGTCGTCGGCAACTCTTTACAACCGCTTTTTTCGGTACAAACAGTTGGGTGGGGTTAGTATATGCCGCAGACGGTCAGGAATTGCGGGAATGGTACGATGGGCCTCCGAGCCCGTCGATCGCCAAACAGTGCCGACGGGCTCGGAGGCCCATCGTACGAAACCGCGGGTTATGCCCGCGAGCGGTATAGTGGTCATCTCGCTCCGCAAGATGTCGTTGGAGCAGTATCCGCACCGCATGGTGAAGGCCTAAGGGGTCTACCCCGCGTCACCAGATCGGCGATGTCTTGCGGAGGAAGATGACTACCTTACGCACGAGTGGCACTCGTACACATTCCATTTGGCCCAGATTGGACAGACCAGTCGTGCCCCTTGACAGTCGTCCGTCCTTTCGTTAGTGTTGCACTTGTGCTTGCATACACCCCGCCCGGAAACCATCCACCGCACCGCCTTGCCCACCCTCGCTCCGGCCTATGAGAATCCTGATCGGGAACCTGTTCGGCGCAACGGCGTCCACGGAGGCAAAAGGCTGGAGCGTGTCGGCCGTAGTACACGCACTTGCAGCCATGCTGGGTGTGCTATACGGCGGTCACCTACCGATCGAACATTCTCAGTTGCCCGGCAGCGGTACTTCCGTGGAACTGGTGGCCGATTGGGTGCAGCCGGAAGACCCGGCGCCGCCGGCCGCCGTTGCCGAGATCGTTCCCGACACCACACCGGTAGACGACGAGACTATCTGCAATTGCACCAGGGCGATTGTGCCGCGGGAGCGGAAGAATTCTCCGATCAACGCCTGCATGTGCCAACCGCCGACCGAGTTGGCGATGACCCGTGACCAAAGGCCGATGCCGTCCCCGGCCGCAACCAGGCGCGAAGCCGTTGACTCGCGGGAAGAACCCGTGTCGGCGCCGGCCGCGGCGCCGTCGGTCATCCGACGCACAAGGGTCGCAGACCTTCCGACCTTTCAGGCGCGTCGCTCCGTATCTGATCCGACGATGCAAGTCGTTCCTCTCCGGAGGCAATCGACCAGCGGCACCGCGGGAGCCGCCGTCAACGAGCTTCCCAGGAAACTGGAAACGAACCCGGCTCCCCCTTATCCACCCGACGCCTATGCACGCCGGCAGCAAGGGCGGGTGTCGCTTGAGGTACACGTGGACGAACACGGCCTGGTCGCGGGCATTTCCGTCTCGGAATCGAGCGGCGTGTCTTCTTTGGACCAAGCGGCTCTGGAGACTGTGCGCAAATGGCGGTTTGAGCCCGCTCGCCGTGGCGGCGCCCCCGTTGCATCAGTGGTGATCGTGCCGATTCGATTCGTCGTTCTCGGCCTTCCGGCCAGTCAATGATCGGCCCGACTTCTCGTAGCCCGCGTGTCAAACTGCGGGGAGTTTGACGATTGCATGGGTCTTATCGGCAGATTCTGTCGAGAGGGGGCACACAAGGCACAATTGATGAAATCGTTCATATAGGCACAACCGATACAGACTGTACATCAGTTGCAACAGTATCATTCGGCGGATTCGGAGAACACGACCAATGCAGACCACGATGGCATGCCATTGCATGACAGCCAGTTTTATCGGTGCGGTTTTGTTGCTGGCGACCGCGGACTCGTCACACGCTCAGCAAGCGAATCAGCCGGCCCCGCCGCAGTTGCCGGAGACAGTCGTTGAAGCGCCGGTGCAAATCCAGCCGGCCTTCAATCCGACGGTCGGCGTCGATGCCGCGTTCGGCGACTTCGAGGCCGTCTTCGATGCACCCGGCTCCGGGGCATTTCTGGATAAGAAGGCCATCACCACGCAATCGTACGACAACGTCGAGCGGGTGTTGAGCATGGTGCCGGGCGCGTATTTTCGGGCTGAAAACGGCTTCGGACACTTCCCCAGCATCAGCTTGCGGGGCGTCGCAACCACCCGAAGCGCAAAGATCACGGTCATGGAAGACGGTGTTCTAATCGGCCCGGCGCCCTATTCCGCCCCGGCCGTGTACTACTTTCCCAACGTGGGGCGAATGCACGCCGTCGAAGTGATCAAGGGAGGCAGCCAGATCCTCTTCGGGCCGCATACCACCGGCGGGGCCATCAATTTCCTCTCCACGCCGATCCCCGAGGAGGGAACCGTCTACTTTCGCGGCCTGTACGGAAGCAACAACGAGTATCGAATGCACGCCTGGCTCGGCGACACCATGAACACAAAATGGGGACGCATCGGCTACGTGCTGGAAGGGTGCCTTCGAGAGAGCGACGGGTTCAAGACGCTCAACCTAGCGCCCGGAATGGACTCCCCCAACCCGTTCTCAAACGTCGGTCGCACACGAAACACGGGCTTCACCGACGGCGACACCATGCTGAAGGTGTTTTGGGAGCCGAATACGTGTACCTATCAACGCTGGGACGTCAAGGCAGGCTATACGTCTTCTTTGCGTAACGAGACGTATCTCGGCATTTCGGAAGCCGACTTCGCCGCCGATCCGTTTCAACGCTACCCGGCATCGCAGTTCGACCATTTCACCGGCGAGCACTTGACCAGCTATCTGCGATATACGGTCGGCAATCCGGAAACCGACTGGATCTCGATCACCAACACGACTTACTACAACCGCTTCTACCGTAACTGGTACAAGTTGCAGGACCTCAGAGACATCGACACCGACGGCGACGGCACGGGCGACGGGGTCAACATGGACCTCGGCTCCGCCTTGGCCGGAGCCCAAAACTGGGTCGGCTTGGACGTGCTACGCGGCCAGCGCGCCGGGACCTGGCGCGTTCGGGCCAACAACCGCGACTACTACTCCTACGGCAACGAAATCGTCAGCAGCATGAAGTTCGAGGGCAAACGTGCCACGCACGACGTGATTGCCGGCTTCCGCTATCACGTCGATGAGATCCGCCCGTTGCAACACGATGACCAGTTTACGATTGACGACCAGGGGTTCATCACCGGCACGACCTTCGGTGCCCCGGGTTCCCAACGCAACCGCGAACAGGAAAGCCACGCCACGGCCTTCTATGTCCAAGACGCGATCTCCTACGGCCGTTGGGTCCTGACTCCGGGCGTTCGCTTCGAACACATACACATGAGCACGATCGACTACAACGGCGCGAACACGATCTTCACGGATAACATCGATGTCACGGCCGGAGGCATCGGAGCCACCTACGACGTCACCGAGAAGCTGAAGTTTCTGGCTGGTTTCCACCGCGGCTTTTCACCGCCCAGTCCGCGTGGTGCCACGGGACAAGGAACCGGCGGAACTCAATTGCACGAAGAAGAAAGCCTGGCTTCCGAGTTCGGACTTCGATACCTCGACACCCGCCGGGCGTTCGGTACGCAGTTGATCGCTTTCTACACACACTTCAACGACCTGATCGTGACCGATATCCTCGCCACCGGCGGAGGTACCGGCAACGACGAAAACGTCGGCGAAGCGTTTGCTTCCGGATTGGAATTCTCCTTGCAGTACGATCCGGGACTGGATCGTAACTGGGCCTTCGGCAATCCGTGGTTCCTGGTGGCCACGTACACCAACTCCCGGCTGCTGAACGATGTGAATTCGGTCGACCCCGGGTCGCTTTTCGCGGGCGGAAAACGCGGTAACTGGATGCCTTACATCCCCGAATGGATGTTCACCATGGGAACGGGAGTCCATTTTGACCTGGTCGGCGTTGATATTCGAGGTATCTATGTCGACGACACGTACAGCACGGCCAGCAACACCACTTCGCTGCAGCGTCCCGACAGAACCCCCGATTCACGCTTCGGCAAGACCGACGAGTACTTCATCTGGGATCTTTCCATGTATGCCCGTCTTACCGAGCAAGTGAGACTGTTTGGCGGCATGCAAAATGTCTTCGATCTGCGTTACCTCTCTTCACGCCATCCGTACGGTCCACGCCCCGGTGCCCCGTTCTTCGCGTACATGGGAATCGAAGCACTTTACTAACACATCCCCCAGCGCGGCGGAGCCGCAACCAAAGTAGCATGGGCCCCCAGGCCCGTGAGAGGCGAGAACACGGGCCAGGGGTCCATCCTACGAACATTCTCGCGGCGTGCGGATGTGCATGCACAAAGACTCTAAACGTCTGACGCACCCCCCGCAGCCTACCTATCGGGGCCCCTGCTGAACGGGCATTACGCTGAATGGCGGCTCCTGCTACAATCCGGCCCTCTTCTGCTTGAGATTCTCAGCGTCCCTTTTCCGCCGCTTCGTTTTCGAGGCCAATCCATGCGTTTCGCTCGGCCGGCAATCTTGCTCGCTGCCGTGATAATTGTCGGCTGTGGGACCACGCGCTGGTCCGACACCAGGCGGACGGCCACCGAGCAATTGCTGATCTCCGACGCCATGGACCGCGCGGTCAGCCGGTTCGACTTTCGGGCGGTGGCGGGCAAGAAGATCTATCTCGACGCGACCTACATCAAGTACACGACCGACTCCGATTACCTGATCAGTTCCATGCGACAACACATGCTGGCCGGCGGCTGCATCTTGATGGACCGCCGCGACGACGCGGACTACATCGTCGAGGTTCGTGCCGGCGCGGTCGGCACCGACCGCCGTGAATTGCTCTTCGGCGTGCCGGCCACGAAGGTGCCCGCAATGCTCCCCGTGCCGGGCGTGCCGACGAATATTCCCGAGCTACCGCTGGCCACGAAGACCGAGCAACGGGCGGTGGCCAAGATCGCCGTGTTCGCATACAACCGCCACACCGGGCGGCCGATATGGCAGTCGGGCGTGGTGCCGGTCGAAAGCACCGCCAAGGACATCTGGTTCCTCGGTGCCGGCCCCTTCCAACGCGGCACAATCTACGACGGCACCAGCTTCGCCGGCGACAAGATCAAGATTCCGCTCATCTATCCAGGTGATGACGATGAGGAGGGCACAACGGGCGAGATCTCAGTGGCCGATCAGGCCTATTTCGCCGAGCCGGTAGAGTTGCTTGCCGAGCAGGCCGAACCGCCCGAGGGCGTCGCGGAAACGAAGCCTCAGCCGGAAAAAGGCAACAAACGGCCCGGCGGTTCTCAAGGCGTGGTTCGTGCCAGCCACGTAGAACCCGTCAAGACGCCCGTGCCCCCAAAGAAGAAGCCGAAACCCTCGCCTCCGACGAAGAAAAAGTAGGGTGGGTGCTTTGCACGCACGCTAAACCATCCGGATAAACCCCGGCCGGCAAGGGATCTGTCGATCTAGTCGCTCTTAATCCTTGCGTGGCTCGAATTCCAGTGGATGATCGGAGGTGGGATCGGCGATGCGGATCGACTGCTTTCCGGCCAACAGGTCGTCGAACAGCCGGCCGACGAACTCGGCCCGCCAGCCTTTGGCCAGCTTGGGAACGCGACGCTCCGACCGGTCCTTGCTGGTGCGGTAGACGACCAGTTCGCGAATGTCGTTGGGTGTGCCGACCAGGCTCGGGGCCAAGCGGGCTTCGCGGCACCGGCTTCCCAACGCGGCGAACAGGAACTGCCCGAGTACCGACAACTGTGGGGAACGCTCGCGATGAGTGGCATTGGGGCACTGATCGTCAGGCAGATCGAGCGCGCGGCGGATGCAGGCGGCGATCTCGCCGTAGCGGCGGCGTAGGTCGCCCCGGTCAAGCCCGCGAACGGCGCTGATCCTTGCCTCGTCGGCCGTTTGTCGCCGGGCAAGTTCGATGATAAGGTCGTCGCGCAACACCCGACGCACCGGCGAATTGCGGCGCCGGGCTTCCCCTTCCCGCCAGCCATACAGTTCGCGGACGACCGCCAGCATTCTCGGCCGCAGGCCGGAGATACCCGAAACGCGCCGCCATCGGTGGTGAGATTGTGCGTATTCCACCTCCTCCTGCCAGGTGGCCATCTCTTCGTGTAGCCAGTCGAGACGCCCCAGTTCTTTCAGTTGCACACGCACCACTTCATGAAGCCGGGGTAGATGCAGCGCATCGTTCAGGGCGTATTGAAGCTGGCGCTTCGAGAGCGGACGGCGACGCCAATCGGTTCGCGTCTCGTGCTTCGGCGCCTTCTCGCCCAGCAGGCGGCCGATCAGCGTTCCGTAGCTGGCCGGATACTCGATGCCGATCAGCCCGGCGGCCAACTGAACGTCGAACAGGTCGGCCGGGCGGCGCCCGACGGCTTGCAGGCAAAACTCCATTTCGCTGCGGCCGGCATGTACGATCGTGCGGTGTCCCTCGGCGACGACTGCCTCCCAAAAAGGGCGAACGTCGTCTATTGCCACGGCATCGATAACCGCTAATTCGCCGCCCGCGGACACCTGGATCAGGCATAACTCGGGCCGGTAGCTATGCTCCGAGACGAACTCCGTGTCGAAGGAGATCGAGGCGTATTGAACGAGGTCTTGGCAGTACCGCCGCAACCGGTCCCCGGTGGTAATTGTCTCGTAGTGCACGTCGCACTTAATGCTATAGGAAAATCAACGTGGCAATAACAAACAGCGGTAACAGGATCGTACAGCTATACAGCATGTATCCGAAAAAGCTGGGCATGCGAACGCCCGACTTCTCGGCGATGGCCTTGACCATGAAGTTCGGCCCGTTGCCGATGTAGGTCATGGCGCCCATGAATACGGCCCCCAGGCTAACGGCGACCAACAGCGGCTCGGCGACGCCGGCCACCAGGTTCTCGCCTCCCAGGGTCCTGGCCGTCTCGAAGAATACCACGTAGGTCGGGGCATTGTCGAGTACCGAAGACAAACTGCCGGTGAGCCAGAAGAAGTGCATCGGCGAGGATAACCCGAGTTGCGGGCCGCGGATACCGAGGATCTGCAGCGGTGGCTGCATGCAGATGAAGATCCCGAAGAACAACGCGGCCACCTCGATGATGGCGTGGTAGTTGAAACTGTTCGCCCGACGCACCTTGTCGTTGCCGAGGATTAGCGACAAGGCCACGAAGCCGAGTTGGGCAATCTCGCGAAGGTAAAGCCAAGGAACCCAGCCTGCGATGTATGCGGAAGCGTTGGGAATGATGTATTCCAGGTAGGCCCAACCTCCCCAGGCGGCACCCGGCAGCGGCTTCTGCGGATCGAGCAACGCGACCGAAAGGATCACGCCGATCAGCAGTAATACGTTGGGCCAAAGACCGGAGAGTTTCAGCTTGACGACGCGTGCTTCGTCCAGCGCGATATCGCGCCATTCTTCGTGCGGATAGCACCAGAAATGATCCCAGACGAAGTAGATGCCGATCAAACACGCGTTGACGAACAACCAGGCCGGCCAGAGTCGAAAAGTCCAAAGGAAATCAACGCCGCGCAAGTAGCCGAGAAACAGCGGTGGATCGCCGATCGGCAGCAAACATCCGCCGCAATTGCAGACCACGAAGATGAAGAATATCACCGTGTGCTTGACGTACTTCCGCTCCGAGTTGGTCTCCAACAAGGGGCGGATCAACAGCATCGCCGCGCCGGTGGTGCCGATGAAACTGGCCAGCAGGCCGCCCACGGCGATGAAGGTCGTGTTGGTCAGCGGATGTGCCCTCAGATCGCCCTCAATGCGAATCCCGCCGCTGATCGTGTAAAGGCTGAACAGCAACATGATGAACGGGATGTACTCGTTGAGGATTCCGTTAGCCAGCACGGTCCACGCCATGTGGAAGTTCGGCCCCGTTTCGGCCGGCGTGGAAACGTGATGCACCGGCCAGTGCCCTGCGATCGGATGCGAGTGCAACACCAGGTAATACAACATCGTAAGCAGACCAAGCACCGCTGCCACGATGAACCGGTTCAGATTGTATTCCCACCAGTGCTCGGTTGCCGGAATCAACGGAAACAGGGCAATCGCTCCCAGAAGCAGCACAAACGGGATCACCATCCACAGGGCCGGATGTTCGTCGATCGTCGCATGGCTTTCGTGGTCTTCCTCGCCGTGTTCGACTTCTGCCTCGTGCTCCGGTTCCGCCGGCCGCTCGACCCCGGCGCGGTGTTCTTCGGACTGGTGGCCTTCGGCAGCCGCCTGGGCAATCATCGCGGCGCCTTTCTGCGGCACTTGCAGAAGGGCCAGAACAATATATGCCACCAGGACCACTGCGATGACTGTCAGCATCGGGTTGTTCGAGCCGTGGGGAGTGTGTTCCTGATTCATATCGTCGAAGTTACCTTTCAGGCCCTTGATGTCGCGTAGGAACGCCTTCTCCGTACGCTAGGCAACCCACCAGCAAACCACATCTTGCCGCCGAAATCAAGGCCCGCTGCAAAAGGAGACGCCGTAGACGGAAGACAAGAAAGGATAACTCGCTATCCGCCCCGGGCAACCAATATGCGCGGACCAGAGAATCACACGCGATTATCGTCACGCAAAAAATCGAAACATTGAGGACATCCCGTAGATTCACACCTGCAAGGTCCAGGCTTCGCGCTGGGGGTGGCAGGTGGCAATTGCTATGTATGCCTCCTGCGTCCCTTATATCCACTGCCTTGACGCGCTCTGTATGTGAAGCTGGCGAATCAGATCCCCTCTTGCGTGGACGAAAAGTAGTCGGATTCCCAAATTGGTCGATTCTCACCGAAAAGTCTGCTTGACTTTTCTCGCAAAAATACGTCTACTTCATAGGAGCAGATCATCTGGATAGCATGGGAAGGAGCGATATTGTGCCGAAGTCCGTATTGGAAGCGATCAAGTTGGGGATCTGGGACTTCGAACCGCCGGAAGTCGATTGCAGTCGGTTCGACCCGTCCGACGCCATGCCGGGAACCAAGGAGAAACTAATCACGCTGGCGGAGCGGGTCCGTTGCGGGCTGCCCTTGTGGCACGACGCAGACCGTAGCGACGTGGAGGACTCCTCGCCACCCATGAGAATAAGACCGCGATAGCGGCCCGTGGCAAAAGGTGGGGGCAAGGCATCACAGTCAACGTCGCCCCTTGCGAGTTGCGATGTGGGACATGTATAGGATGCCCGATATCGTCAATTCCGACACCAGCCAGACAATCCGCAACATCACGGCGCTGACCAGCGCGGCCGCCGCGGCACTAACCTCGGGCGCGGTCGCGATGAAGTAGGGAACCATCAGTTCCGTAAGGATAACCTCGCGGACGACGGCCCCGCCGGGAACCAACGACAGGAAACCGGCAACCATCGCCAATGAAACCCCGGCCGTATAGCGAGGTAATTCAGCAAACGGGTTCACGTCGGCCACGCCCATCGCTCGAAGCACGGCCCAGAAGCTCAAGGCCAAGACGACCCAGCCGATAGACATTGCCACCCAGCCCGCCAGAAGCGTGCCGTATCCCAGATTATGGAGCTTCTCGGCCGTCGCGGGGTTGGATTTGCCGATGCCGGCAAGCTGCACGAGCCGTTTGAAAACCGGCGGCAGCGTCGGCAGCCCGGCTGCGACCATCAAGCCCAGTGCCACCCAGAACAGCAACGGCGAGGCCTGTTGGCGGAACCAGCCGGCCAAGATGGCGGTGGCGATGAACGCCCCGACCGACATCATCGTAAGCGTCTCGAAAAACACGCTCACGGCCGCCACGCCGGTCTCGACGCGATGGCTGCGGATCAACCCGGTGCGGAGCACGACGACCATCGCCTTGCCGGGCACGTATTTGCCGAGGTGTCCGATGTAGTACGCCCGCAATGTCTCGCCAAGGCGTGCCTCTTGTCCCAGCACCCTCAACACCCGGCGCCAAAAGAGCCCCGCCGGAAGCAGACCCAACAAGTACAGGCCCCCGGCGGCCGCCAGCCAAAGAGGCTGGAAGCGCCAAGGGTGTTTGTCGAGTTGGCTCAGCCCGGTCACAAGCGTGTGGCGGACGAACCACACGATCAGCAAGACGATAACCAGCTTGCCAACGGTGGCGAGCCGTTTTTTGGCGTCAGAACGGGTCTGGCCCACGGGCAAACTCCGCAGTTGAGGGGCTTGGGCCGACGGCTCAACGCATCGCACCCGATCTGATATATTGTGACGGTCGGTACCCGCAAATGCAAGGCGGCCGTAGTAAGGACCGGCGCAGCATCAAGTGTCGTGTCGTCGCAGGACAGGATTTTATCCTGTCCAGACAGGTTGAAAACCCGTCCTACAACCCTTTTTCGCTCAGGAGACCAAAACGTGACCCGCATCGTGTCTCTGGTCGTGTTGTTAGCAATCCTGCTGGTCATCGCCGCTCTTACCTTGAAGGTGATGGCCGATTTCCTCATTCCGATTTTCCTGGCCTTGCTATTGGTCGTGATGTTCGGCCCCGTGCACCGCTGGTTCGTCGCAAAATGCAAGGGGCACGACCGCCTGGCGGCAGGTCTGACCACGGCGGCCATCCTGTTGATAGCCCTGATTCCGATGTCGCTGATTCTGACGCAGGCGGCGCTGGAAGCCAAAGCCTTCTTCGGCAAAGGCGACGCGGCCCCGGCGACTACACAACCCGGCCGGAAGAAGGCTCCCATCCAGAAGAAGGCTCCCGTTCAGCAGGCTGGGGACGCGGAAGGTCTTCAACTGAACCTCAACATGGAGGGCGTGGCGAACAAGGCCGTTGAAATGGCCGGCAAGGTCGGCCTATCCTTGAAACCCTCGGCGGTGGAGGATTGGCTCAAGAAGAAGCTCCAGGAGTTTCTCATGCCGCTGGCGATGAGGACGCCCGGCTACCTCGGCCGCCTGGCGCTGGGAATCTTCGTGATGATCGTCTCGCTGTACTATTTTCTGGTCGACGGCCCCGAGATGATTCGCACGATAATGCGTCTCTCTCCGCTCGACGACCGCTACGAAGAACAACTGATCTCGCAGTTCGACCAACTCAGCCGCGCGGTGGTGATCGCCACGCTGCTCTCGGCGTTCACGCAGGGGATCCTGGCGGGCATCGGTTTCTACTTCGCCGGCGTCGATTCGGTCTTCCTGCTGATGGTCTTGACCATGCTGCTGGCACTGATCCCTTTCATCGGAGCGGCGGCCGTCTGGGTCCCGGTGTGCCTGTGGTTGTTCTTTGTCGACAACAGTCCGGTGGCGGCGATCCTGCTGGCGGTCTACGGCGCGGCGATCATCTCGATGGCCGACAACGTGATCAAACCGCTGGTGCTGCACGGCCAGGCAAAACTCCACCCCTTGCTGGCGCTGCTGAGCGTTCTCGGCGGCGTAACCGCCCTGGGGCCAATCGGCATCTTTGTCGGACCGATGATCGTCGCTTTTCTGCAAACGCTCCTGAACATGGTGCATAAGGAACTCGATACGCTCGGCGAGGGATTGGGGGCCGGGGGTTAGAGTCTTACGTTCTCACACTGTAAACGGGAGTGAAAAAGGGGGACTGGCTCCGAGCCCGAAACAGGTCAATTCTGCTGTTTAGAGTTTTGCACGCGGCGACGTACGTTTTCGTGCAAAATTGGTCGTTGGGCGTGCGATACTCTTCGCATGTATAGGCGTTTTTCGCAATTCACCCCCCGTTAGATCGGCCCAAACGGCGAGTAGTTTTGCGCGGCAATGTCTAACCCCGTGCAAAATACCCCCGCACCGATCGATCGCGGCGCGAACGCTCGAACGTCGGCAACTTGCTTGACTGTTGGTCGGATTGTGAAAGAACAATTTGGCACATAGCCATAATGTACAAGTGTATGAGAACGCGCGCTCAAAATCAAGCACTTTTCTTGTGCCGCGTTGCGAAGGTTGGGATCGTCGTTGCGGGGGTTTCGCAAAGTCCAATCTAAAATCGTGAACCACCGGGCAACAACGGTTCTCGAACCGTTGGGACGAAGTCCCGGGAGGTTGCGTTGAGCAGGTCAGCCTGGCGGAATCGTGCCCTGAAAGACCGCAAAAGTCTCGATTCAGCGCAGACCCACTCATTCCAACCCCCCGTGGCGGAGCCACATCGGTTCAAGAACCGATGCCACCCGCGGGCCCTGTTGAGCCACTGGCCGGTGCAGCGCCGGGTGCCACTCAACGCCGTTAACCCTTTTCACTTTGTTTGAGTTTCCTTGCCATACGGACCTGCGACGATGTGGCGGTGAGGATTTGCGGCCGACCTGCTGGCTTCTGCTGCTTCTTGC